>Ga0256840_1000059_pt1 | contig 86822 bp, 73 predicted proteins | sample 355202metaG_FD_185969 | JGI IMG/M metagenome (GOLD analysis project Ga0256840, IMG submission 185969) | Hydrothermal vent microbial communities from Mid Atlantic Ridge, Atlantic Ocean - 355-202 | ecosystem: Environmental > Aquatic > Marine > Hydrothermal vents | place: Atlantic Ocean: Mid... | reverse complement strand
TTAATGCTAAAATAAAAGGGTTTAGAACACAATTAAGAGGAGTCAGAAAAGTGGATTTCTTCATGTTTAGATTACAAAAATTATTTGCCTAAATATAAAAATCCCACAAGTTTTGAGACTGTTCCAATTTATTATTAATTATTCACACTTTTATATTTTTTATTTTGAGTTCATGATATGCTTCGCTGTTCAAGGCTTTTATTGTTTAAAGATTGTTGTTTAGAAGGCTTTCTATTAGATTTTAGTCATTCTTTATTATTATTAATTTGGTATTAAAGGGGATCAAGAAGGTCTAAACTATAGAAACCACCACAATTACGAATTCTTTTTTTTGAAAATTGCGTGATTAAATATGCTGTAGTAATTAAATTACGTAATTCACATAAATCTACGGAAAGTTCAGAATGGTCATAAAGGCGTTTGTTATCGTCATATAAGACTGTTAGTTTTCTTTCTGCACGTAATAGACGTTCATTGGAACGTACAATACCAACGTAATTACTCATGATAGTTTTTACTTCTGCTCTATCGTGTGTAATAAGTATTTTTTCCATATTTTTTTTGACACCTGTATCGTTCCAAGCTGGAATGTTAGTTGGCATTACTGCTTTTTGATATTTTTTAGTAATATTCATATATGCATTATGTGCATATACAATTCCTTCTAAAAGTGAATTTGATGCAAGTCTATTACCACCATGTAATCCTGTTTTGGTAACTTCACCACAGGCATATAATTTTTTAATGGAAGTTTTTGCATTTTTATTTACTACGACACCTCCACATATATAATGTGAAGCAGGAACTACAGGAATATAATCTTTAGAAATATCAATTCCAAGAGAGGCGCATTTTTCTGTTATTTTTGGAAAATGTGCTTTAAATTTTTTCATATCTAAATGTGTGCAATCGAGATAAACGTGAGGTTTACCGCTTTGTTTTAATTCGTTATCAATAGCACGAGCAACAATATCACGAGAAGCTAATTCTTCTCGTTCATCATATTTATGCATGAATTTTTTTCCATAAAAATCTAATAACTTAGCTCCAAAACCTCTAACAGCTTCTGAAACTAAAAATGCAGGATATTCTCCAGGATTGTACAAGGCAGTTGGATGAAATTGAATGAATTCTACTTCGTCAATTTCTGCTTTTGCTCTATATGCCATACCTAAACCATCTGCTGTAGCTACAACAGGATTGGTTGTAGTTTGGTAAACTTGACCACTTCCTCCAGAAGCAAGCATGGTATACTTAGCTACAAAAGTTTTGACCAAACTAGCTTTTTCGTCTAACACATAAGCTCCAAAACAAGATATTTTAGAGTTTCGTTTTACCGTTTTATTTTTTACTTGATGTTCGGTAATTAAATCAATTGCATAATGATAGGTTAAAAATGTGATGTTTGGTGTTTTATCTACTTGTGTAACTAATGCACGTTCTATTTCAGCACCTGTATAATCTTTATAATGTAAAATTCTGTTTTGTGAATGTCCTCCTTCTTTACCTAAATCGTATTGACCAGTTGTATTTTTATCAAAGCGAATTCCCCAATCAATCAGTTCTTGTAAGCGAGTTGGGGCATCTTCGATAACCATTTTTACTACTTCTTCATTACAAAGTCCATCTCCAGCTTTTAGCGTATCTGCTATATGTTGTTCAAAGGAATCTACAGTTTTATTATAGACAATAGAAATTCCTCCTTGTGCATATTTGGTATTTGCTTCCTCTTTTTCATCTTTAGTAACAATAGTAATACTAGCATCTCTAAATTCATTTGCAATTTTTAAGGCAAATGTAAGTCCAGAAATACCAGAGCCAATTATTAAAAAATCAGTTTTATGTATATGTTTATCGCTTTTCATTCTTATATTATTGTTACACAAATATAATATTTTAATTGAAATGCTCCTATAATACTAATCCCATCATTTCTGATAGGATTAGCTTAATCTAAGATGAAATTTATTTTAAAATTAATTCTTTACAAATTTTTTGATAAAGGTTTCATTACCATCTATAATTTGAAGAATATAAAATCCTTTTTGTAAACTTTTTACTTGGATAGAGTTATTATCAATTTTCCCTCCTTTTATATATCTACCAGAAATATCATAGAGTGTATAACTTAAGGTATTTAATGTACTTTTATTAACAAATAGTATTTCTTTAGCAGGATTTGGATAAAGTTGAATCTCATCTGTTTTATTTTGTACTGTTCTTCCGTTAGAACAAGCCCCTAAATTTTTCCATGTTCCATTTGTTTGCATTTGATATAGCATATTATTATTTGTAACTTTATCTCCTGGATTATAGACTACACCAGATTGGTAGTGTGGAACTCCAGAACATCCATTGTTATTATTATTTCCATTTCCACTAGTACTACAAGCACCTAAATCTTGCCAACCTGTTGTTGTTCTTTTTCGTAGTCGACCGTTATAAATGACTGTACTTCCTATCGGATAATTTGTTCCAGATTGGTATTGTGGAACTCCAGAACAACTATTACTATTCCCATTTCCACTAGTGCCACAAGCGCCTAAATCTTGCCAACCTGTTGTCGTTCTTTTTCGTAATCTACCATTATAGATTACCAAAGATCCTATTGGATAATTTGTACCTCCAACATAATTACTAACGCCGTTACAAATATCTCCATTATTACCATCAGTACTTGGTGTATTACATCTATCAGAAGCTCCTAATCTCGCACGAATTCCTCCAGTTAGTAATTGTACTCGCATTCTATTAACTTGTCCTTGTGTAAATAAATTCATACACGAATCGTCTGTATAATCCATATAATTTTCAACCATATCTAATGAACCGCATGAACTATGATTTGTTGGACAACCACCTTGATTTGGAGCATCTGAAGGAGGTGTATCTGACACAAAATCATCTATACCACAACCTCCATCTCCCCAAATATGGACTAAGTTTAAGTAGTGCCCTATTTCATGGGTTGCAGTTCTTCCTTTATTATTTGGCCATTGTACATAACCTGTACTTCCAAACGCATTTGTTTTTATAACAACACCATCCATAGATGGATTTGCTCCTGGATAGTAAGCATATCCTAATAAATCTCCTTCTGGAGAAGTAATATTAGGTACTAACCATATATTTAAGTATAAATTTTGATTCCATGGATTAACACCTCCAGTTCCATTTCTTTTCATTCTTTCTTGATTGGAATTCCAAGTATTAACACTTGTTTGTTTTCTTGTTATTCCATTTGTAGCATTCCCATTTGGATCAGTTTTTGCCAAACAAAATTCGATACGAGCATCTGCTGCTTGACTCCATTTGTTACTTCTATCCGAATTCGTTCTTCTAAAATCTCTATTTAATACATTTATTTGTGATTGTATCTGTGTATTACTAATGTTATTTGCACTATTAGTGTATAATACATGTACTACTACTGGTATTGTAATTACAGAGCCATTATATGCTTTTTCTCTAATTTTCCGTTGTGTAAATAGTTCATTTTGTACTAATCGTTTTGTAGATTTTTTGTCTATTTCTTTAGTATGTTCGATTACTTGTACAGTACCACATTTTTGTGCTTGTGTTGTAATCGTGAATAATGCTATTAGCAATAAAATAAATAATTTTCTTTTCATAATGATGTTTTGATATATTAATAAATTTCCTTTTTTATTTTTTTTTTACATTAAATCACAAGAAAAACAGTGTGTTTTAAAATCAAGAAAAAATTAAAATAAACTATTTTACAAATGTATATCAAATAGTTATGCCATAACATACCTATAATTAGGTATTTTTAATTTAAAAATAGAATAATTATGCACTAGATATTTTTCGTGTATAATTTAGATTTTTGGTTATTTAGAAAGTTCTAACATTCTATTAATAGGAAGTATTGCCTTTTTCGCTAATTCAGAATCAACCTCAATACTTGGCATTTCATACTTCATGCTTAAATAGAGTTTTTGCATGGTATTCATTTTCATGAAATGACATTCACTACATGCACAAGTATTATCTTCTTCTGCAGGAGCTGGAATAATAATTTTATCTGGATTTTCTTGCATCATTTGGAACAAAATTCCTGCTTCAGTAGCTACAATGAATTCTTTTTTATCGCTTTCCCTAACATGTTTTAATAAACCAGAGGTTGAACCTATATATTTTGCAACTTTAAGCATATGTGCTTCAGATTCTGGATGTGCAATTAACTCTGCATTTGGATGTTCTTTATGTAAATCAAGTAATTTATCAATAGAGAATGCTTCATGAACAATGCATGCACCATCCCAAAGTAACATTTCTCTTCCTGTTTCATTATTTAACCAAGCACCTAAGTTTCTATCAGGAGCAAATATAATTGGTGTTTCTTTTGGAATAGAGTCTATTATTTTTTTTGCATTTGAAGAAGTACAAACATAATCGCTTAAGGCTTTAATTTCTGCGGAACAATTAATGTATGTTACAACAACATGATTTGGATGTAATTTTTTAAAAGCAGAAAATTCTGCAGGAGGACAAGAATCTGCAAGAGAGCAACCAGCTTTTAAATCTGGTAAAACCACTTTTTTTGTTGGGTTTAAAATTTTAGCTGTCTCTGCCATAAAATGGACTCCAGCAAAAACAATCATATCTGCATCTGTTTTAGCAGCTCGTTGTGCTAAGGCTAAACTATCGCCTACAAAATCTGCAATTTCTTGTATGCCGTCAATTTGATAATAGTGTGCTAATATGATGGCATTTTTTTCTTTCTTTAATTTGTTTATTTCTTTTACATAATCAATTTTAGGAGTATCGATATTAAGAAACCCAACTTTTTCGATGTTTTTCTTTGCTTTTTCTAGTGTTTTCATATTTTAGATGTATCAAATAATGAGCCAAGTTTTTTATAAAAATGGTGCTACAAATATAGCATATTCCTTTTTTAGTTCGATTATTTAAGTTTTTATTTTAGTTATAAAAATAAATAAAATTTAAGGATTTAAGTATTCTGTTTATGTATTTTAGTTCGTTAAACCTTCTTTTTTGTTTTATATTTGCTTTTTTAAAATCATTATGAATAATTCAAATAAACCTAAAGGAAATTTTAAGATTATACAAATAATATATGGCTCATTAATTATAGGAATTGTTGTGTTTATGCTATTTGCAATAAGTTCCAATACAAACACAAGCTTTAGTTATACAGACGGAACTATATTTATGTATATCGTACCCATATTATTTTTTAGTGGATTTATGATAAGTCCTTTTTTGTATAATAAAACAATGATTAATATTAAAGATTCGGATAGTTTGTTTAAAAAATTAACTAAATACCAATCTGCAAATATTATGCGAGGAGCTCCATTAGAAGCCTCAGGATTAGTAGCAGTAGTGGGATTTTTTATGACTTCCAATGATTACTATTTGATTTTTGCTGGATTGGCAATAGCAGTAATGCTATATCATTTTCCTTCAAAAAATAAATTTGAGACAGCAATAGATTTAAACATGGAAGAAAAAATGAGACTAAGAGAGATATAGTTGTTGAAGAAATAAGGAAAAAAGAATCATTATTTTTTCGATATTTGCAAACAAATAAACGCCCAAAACTTTGGGACAACAAATAAACGAATCCACAATCAAAATGGCACAAAAACCATCCATACCAAAAGGAACAAGAGATTTTTCACCAATAGAAGTAGCAAAACGAAACTATATATTTAATATCATTAAAAAGTCGTTTGAGTTATATGGATTTCAACCCATAGAAACACCGAGTTTTGAAAAATCTGAAACCTTAATGGGAAAATATGGCGAAGAAGGAGATCGATTGATATTTAAGATATTGAATTCTGGAGATTATTTGAAAGATATACGAGTGAAAATAGCAAATTCTGGTTCTTTTAATATTCATTTTTTTGAATTATTATTTCTTTTAAAAGGAATATTAGCAGTTAATCCGAATTTTGATGATTTTTTAGATACAATTAATACATATTTGAACGGTTCTTCTGCAATTGATAATGAAGTTAAAAATTTACTAGCTAAGTATTTTATTGAAAATGAAGATGTAATTAAATCTTTTTATAAGAATAGACCAGAGTTTAATCCAACCAATATATTAGCAACGGCAGAAGATATCAATTTTGATCGAAAATTATTTATAGGTATTTATAATAAGTATATAAATAATTTTAAACATCTCAATTCAAAAAAAGCAACTTTATTAGTTTCCGAAAAAGCACTCCGTTACGACTTAACTGTACCATTTGCAAGATACGTAGTACAACATCAAAACGAATTAACCTTACCATTTAAACGTTATCAAATTCAAGCTGTATGGAGAGCAGATAGACCACAAAAAGGAAGGTACAGAGAATTTTATCAATGCGATGCAGATGTAGTAGGCAGTAAATCACTAATACAAGAAGTAGAATTAGTCCAATTATACGACGATGTATTTACTAAATTAGGATTAACCGAAGTCGAAATAAAAGTAAACAATCGTAAAATATTATCAGGAATAGCAGAAATAATAGGCGCAAAAGATAAGCTGATAGATTTTACAGTAGCATTAGATAAATTAGATAAAATAGGAGCAGAAGGAGTTACAAAAGAAATGCTTTCCAAAGGAATATCCGAACAAGCAATCGAGAAAGTACAGCCATTATTTAGCTTTACAGGAACAAATCAAGAAAAAGTAGCACAACTAAAAGAAATGTTACAAACCTCCGAAGAAGGATTAAAAGGAGTAGAAGAACTACAATATATAGTAGATAGTATAGAAGCAATAGGTTTACAAACAGCAATATTAGACATAGATGTAACCTTGGCAAGAGGGCTAAATTATTACACAGGAGCAATCTACGAAGTAGTAACAAACAAAGTAAAAATAGGTTCGATTGGAGGCGGAGGACGATACGATGATCTTACAAGTATCTTTGGATTAAAAGATTTAAGTGGTATTGGAATATCATTTGGTTTAGATAGAATATATTTAGTTTTAGAAGAATTAGAATTATTCAAAGCATTAGAGCTGCCAAAACCAAAGGTATTGTTCCTAAATTATAATACAGAAAACATACCAAACCGACTAAAAGCATTAACCGAATTACGTAAAAACGGAATAGCAGCAGAAATATATCCAGATACAGCAACAAGTAATAAAAAGCAACAAAAACAATTCAAGTATTTACAAAAAAGAGAAATAGAATATGTAATATTAGATGATGAAATAGGAGAAGAGTTGCATTTAAAAAATACCAAAACAGGAGAAGTTGTAATAGGAGGAATTAAGAAAATAATAGAATCAATAGAATGAATAACCACCAAATAAAAAGTTAATTTTTGAAGAAGAACAAAATGGCAAGGAAAGAGCAGAATATGGTAAATTCTTGATAAAATCATTATCTAAAGAGTTGCAATCGGAGCTTGGTAGTGGGTTTTCTATACGACAATTAGAACGTTATCGTCAATTTTATAGAAAATTTCCAATTACGTCCGCACTGCGGACGCAATTCCATTGGACACATTATAAGTTACTTATAAGTATACCTTCTCAAGATAAAAGAATATTCTACATCGGAGAAGCAGAAAAAAATAATTGGTCAGCAAGACAGTTAGAACGACAAATAAATAGTCAGTTGTTTGAAAGATTATTGTTAAGTAATGATATTCAAGATGTTTTGGCAGTAGCACAACAACGAAAAATACCAGAAAAACCAACAGAGATAATTAAAGATCCAATGGTTTTAGAGTTTTTAGGACTAAAAAGAGAATCTTCATACTACGAAAAGGATTTTGAAACAGCTATAATAACACATTTACAAGATTTTATTTTAGAACTAGGTAATGGATTCTCATTTGTTGCAAGGCAAAAAAGAATACATATAGATGGCGATGAATTTTTTATTGATTTAGTTTTTTATAATAGATTACTCCAATGTTTCGTGGTTATAGAAATTAAGAATAAAAAAATTACACATCAAGATTTAGGACAATTACAAATGTATGTAAATTATTACGATAGATTCGAAAAACAAGAAACTGAAAATTCTACAATAGGAATTTTATTATGTACAGATAAAAATGATACTATGGTAAAAATATCTTTACCAAAAAACAATAAAACAATTATAGCTAGTAAATATCAGTTATATCTACCAACAGAAGAACAACTAATAAATGAAGTTTTAAAAAGAATTAATAAAGATAGATAGGACAGAAAAAAAACGCTGTGAAACTCTGTGTATTTCTGTGAAATAACTTTTGTATCTTTGTAAAAATGAGAAAAAACATCCAAAATATAACCATAGATTCAAATCTACAAAAAAACGAATCTACATTTTTCCAGCACGAAAACTTCGTAGCAGGAATACCACCATATTTGCGAGGACCATATTCAACAATGTATGTGCGAAGAGCATGGACAATACGCCAATATGCAGGATTTTCCACAGCAGAAGAATCCAATGCATTTTATCGTAGAAATTTAGCAGCAGGGCAAAAAGGATTATCCGTAGCATTCGATTTAGCAACACATCGAGGATACGATTCCGACCACGAAAGAGTACAAGGAGATGTTGGAAAAGCAGGAGTAGCAATCGATTCGGTAGAAGATATGAAAATACTATTCGATCAAATACCGTTAGATAAAATGTCCGTATCCATGACAATGAACGGCGCAGTATTACCAATATTAGCATTTTATATCGTAGCAGCCGAAGAACAAGGAGTCGCAAAAGAGCAATTATCAGGAACCATCCAAAACGATGTGTTAAAAGAATTTATGGTGCGAAATACGTACATATATCCGCCAAAACCTTCCATGAAAATAATAGCAGATATTTTCAAGTATACAACAGCAAACATGCCAAAGTATAATAGTATATCCATATCAGGATATCACATGCAAGAAGCAGGAGCAACACCAGAAATAGAATTAGCATACACACTAGCAGATGGATTAGAATATATAAAAACAGGATTGGCAACAGGAATGAAAATAGACCAATTTGCACCAAGATTATCCTTTTTTTGGGCAATAGGAATGGATCATTTTAGAGAAATAGCAAAGTTACGAGCAGGACGAATGTTATGGGCAAAAATAGTAAAGCAATTTAAACCAACCAATCCAAAATCGATGGCGTTACGAACACATTGCCAAACAAGTGGATGGAGTTTAACCGAGCAAGATCCATTTAATAATGTAGCACGAACAGCAATCGAAGCAATGGCAGCCGCCTTTGGAGGAACACAATCTTTACATACAAATGCCTTAGACGAAGCGATAGCATTACCAACCGATTTTTCGGCACGAATAGCGAGAAATACACAAATATACATCCAAGAAGAAACGCAAATAACCAAAACAGTAGACCCTTGGGCAGGAAGTGAATATGTAGAACAATTAACCGAAGAAATAGCAAAAAAAGCATGGAAATTAATTGAAGAAGTAGAAGAACTAGGAGGAATGACCAATGCAATAGAAAAAGGAATACCAAAAATGCGTATCGAAGAAGCAGCAGCAAAAAAACAAGCACGAATAGATAGTGGACAAGATACCATCGTAGGCGTAAATAAATACCAACTCGAAGAAGAAGACGCCTTACACATTCTGGAAGTAGATAATGATGCCGTAAGAACATCACAAATAGAGCGATTAAATCAAATAAAAAAAGATAGAAATACAGTAGAAGTAGAACAAGCATTGCAAGAATTAACGAAATGTGCAGAAACATCTGAAGGAAATTTATTAGATTTGACTATAAAAGCAGCTCGAAAAAGAGCAACTTTAGGAGAAATTTCGGATGCCTTAGAAAACATATTCGGAAGATATAAAGCAACCATCAATTCCATATCAGGCGTGTATAGCAAAGAGATAAAAGACGACAAAACTTTTAAGAAAGCAGTAGAATTAGCAAATAGATTTGCAGAGTTAGAAGGAAGACGTCCGAGAATAATGGTAGCAAAAATGGGACAAGATGGACACGATAGAGGTGCCAAAGTGGTAGCGACAAGTTTTGCAGATTTAGGATTCGATGTAGATATAGGACCATTGTTTCAAACACCAAAAGAAGCAGCAAAACAAGCCGTAGAAAACGACGTACATGTATTAGGAGTATCTTCTTTGGCAGCAGGACACAAAACATTAGTGCCGCAAGTAATAGAAGAACTTAAAAAATACGGACGAGAAGATATTATGGTAATTGCAGGAGGTGTAATACCAGCACAAGATTATCAATATTTATTCGATAAAGGCGTAGTAGGTGTATTTGGACCAGGAACAAAAATAGCAAAAGCAGCCATCGAAATACTTGAAATTTTAATAGAAAGTGTAGCGTAAATAAAATAAATAATTTACTCAAAAGTAAATTCTGATAGAATTGATTTTATAGAGCCAAATTAATCTTATATTTGCAGCCGAACTATAGAAATGATAGTTTCAAAAATAATCATTTCCCAAACAATTTTTATGACATTTAAAGAATTAGGATTATCTGATAATCTTTTAAAAGCTATAGCTGAAAAAGGATATACAAAGCCATCAACAATACAAGAGAAAGCCATTCCGTTAGTATTAAAAGGAAAGGATTTATTAGCATCTGCTCAAACAGGAACAGGAAAAACAGCAGGTTTTACACTACCAATCTTACAATTATTAGCAGAAACTAGACATCCAAAATATAGACCAATTCGAGCATTGATACTAACACCAACGCGCGAATTAGCAGCACAAATTTATGATAATATTAGAGAGTATAGTAAACATCTAGATATTAGAACAACTGTAATATTTGGAGGAGTAAAACCTAAAAAACAAATTGATTCTATACGAAGAGGGATTGATATTTTAGTCGCAACGCCAGGAAGATTAATTGATTTAGAAAGTCAAAACAAACTATCGTTAAATCGAGTAGATTATTTAGTTTTAGATGAGGCAGATAGAATGCTAGATATGGGATTCCAAAGAGATATTAATAAAATATTAGCATTATTACCAAAAAAGAGACAAAATTTATTGTTCTCCGCAACCTTTTCTAAAGAAATTAAAAAATTAGCAAATGGATTTTTACATCATCCAGTAATGGTAGAGGCAGAGCCAGAAAATTCTACCGTAGAAAAAATAATTCAAAAAGCATATAGAACCGATAAATCCAAAAAAACAGCATTGATAATAAAGCTGATTTCCGATGGCAATTGGCAGCAAGTGTTAGTGTTTACAAGAACAAAACATGGCGCAAATAGACTTTGTAAAAAAATGATTTCAAAGGGTATTAAAGCAGCAGCAATACATGGGAATAAAAGCCAAGCAGCAAGAACTAAGGCCCTAGCAGGATTTAAAGATAGCACAGTAAGAGTTTTAGTAGCAACCGATATTGCAGCACGAGGTCTAGATATACCATTATTGCCACATGTAATTAATTACGAATTGCCAAATATAGCAGAAGATTATGTGCATAGAATTGGACGAACAGGTAGAGCAGGAGCAAATGGAGAAGCAATTTCATTAGTAAGTAGTGATGAGGTAGCTTATTTAAAAGCAATAGAAAAATTATTAAAACAAAAATTAATTAGTACCGTAATAGAAGGTTATGAACCAAGTGAGATAACGCCAGATAATGAAAAACCAAAAACCAAAGAGCAAAAGTTAGATGAGCAAAGACAAAGACAGCAAAGAAGAAAAAACCGATTAGCAAAACCAAATGCAAAAAAGGAAAAAGGACAATATTCGAAATCAAACAAATCAAGGAATAGAAATAAATCACATAAAAAGAGATAGGTATACCAACGCAACATCAAAATTACCAATGAAATTAAAAATAATAATATTACTAGTAGTTATTGTATTAACTTCGTGTAATGAAAAGAAAGAAGAAGTAAAAAAAGAAATGCCAAAAGTGATTGTAAAATCTGATGATGGAAGAATTTCTCTACATTTGAATGCAATGCAAAAAAAACACCAACTATCTAACATGCGAAGTCATTTAGTAGCTGTACAAACTTTAATTGAGCTAATTGCTGAAGACGATTTTGAAAAAGCATCTAAAGTTGCTTATACGCAATTAGGAACTACTACAGCGATGCGTTTAATGTGTGCTTCGTTTGGAAATAAAAAATTTGAAGATATGGGTTTAAAATTTCATTCGGATGCAGATAAAATGAGTGAAATTTTAAAAACAAAGGATAAAGATAAATCTTTAAAAGCATTATCAAAAACAATGAATTCTTGCATTAGTTGTCATGCAACATTTAAACAATAAATACGATTAAAAATATAGATGGTTGTATTAATCGTATTTTTGATACGATTTTTCTTCCACCAAATTAGAACCAGTAAGTTCGTTAATTTGACGTTTAATTTCTGAGCGTTTGTCGTTTGTAAAGTAAACAGCACGAGCAGTTTTAATAAAAGCATCGCCAAAATCCTTATCGCGTTCTAAATCGCGAATATCATCTTCAATATCCCATAATTCTTGATTGATATTTAATAGCGCAATGTATAATTCGTGGTCTTTTTTGATGATTTTAGAAACAGCTTCATCTAAAACCGCATATTCATTTCTGAGGTTTTTAAGTTTAGCTTCATCTTTAATATGTTTTAATTTAATTTCGATAATAGTTAACTTATCTGCAATTTCTCCGTTAGATACTTCTATTTTCATTTTGTAGGTTTATTAGGTGTAAATATATAAAAAGCTTTGGGTTTTATCACAAAGAACATAAAGTTTTCAGTCTAGTGTTTTGCAACCTTTTGTCTTACGTCTTTTTTTTTCTTCAATCTATTTTTCCAGTTTTAAACCAATGCGTTTTCGTTGTACATCCACATCTAAAACTTTTACCATTACGTGTTGCTGTAAGCTTACGATTTCGTTTGGATCCTTAACAAAAGTATCAGATAAGTTAGAAATATGAATCAAGCCACTTTCTTTAATTCCGATAGAAACAAAACAGCCAAAAGCAGCAACATTATTAATAATTCCAGGTAAAATCATACCAGAAACTACATCGTTTATACTTTTTATATTAGGATCATAAGCAAACATTTTGGCTTTTTCTCTAGGATCTAAACCAGGTTTTTCCAATTCTTTTTTAATATCATGTAGTGTAGGTAAACCAATTTTATCTGTAATAAAATGTTGTAATTGTAAATTAGAAAGCAACTTACTATTCCCAATTAAATCATTTTCTTTAACCTGTAAAGAAGTTGCCATTTTTTTAACAATAGGATAACTCTCTGGATGTACGGCAGAATTATCTAAAGGGTTTTTACCATTTTTAATACGTAAAAAACCAGCACCTTGTTCAAACGCTTTAGCACCAAGTCTAGGTACTTTTTTAATATCATTTCTAGACGTAAAAGCACCATGCTCATCACGAAAAGTAATAATATTCTCCGCTAATTTTGCACCAATACCAGAAACAGAAGTCAGCAAAGATTTACTAGCTGTATTAATATTTACACCAACCAAATTTACACAACTAGAAACGACAGTTTCCAATTCTTCTTTTAATTTGGTTTGATCGACATCGTGTTGGTATTGACCAACTCCAATAGATTTAGCATCAATTTTAACCAACTCTGCTAATGGATCTTGCAAACGTCTTCCGATAGAAATCGCACCACGAACCGTAACATCTTGCTTTGGAAATTCATCACGAGCAATTTTAGAAGCAGAATAAATAGATGCGCCAGCTTCACTTACTACAAAAATAGACACCTCCTTTTTAAAAGAAATACTTTTTACTAATTGTTCCGTTTCACGCGAAGCAGTACCATCGCCAATAGCAATAGCTTCGATATTAAATTGACTAACTAGCTCGCTTATTTTTTTACTAGCTAATGCACTATCGTTCTGTGGAGCATGAGGAAAAATAGTTTCGTATTTTTTAAAATTCCCTTGCTTGTCCAAACAAACCACTTTACAACCAGAGCGAAACCCAGGATCGATTGCCAAGACAGTTTTTTCGCCTAATGGCGAACCAAGTAATAACTGTTTTAAGTTTTTAGCAAAGATTTCAATAGCAGTATTATCTGCCTTTTCTTTTGATTTTTGTAAAATTTCGTTAGAAAGAGCAGGATTTAATAAGCGTTTATATGCATCGGTAATAAATTTCTCTAAATAAGGTTTGCTATCCGAATTATTTTTAATAATACGTCGATCAATTAGCTCCAAAGCATCCTCACTTTCAATAGTAATTTTTAGTTTTACAAAACCTTCATTTTCGGCTCTCAATATTGCTAAAAGACGATGAGAAGGACAACGACTTAGGTTTTCGTCCCAATCAAAATAACCTTTAAATTTTTGTGCTTTTTCGTATGTAGAACTAGTTGTGTCTAATTTTTTTGTTTTACTTGTAACTTTAGCAGTAATTACAGCTTTACGTTCGTAAATTCTACGTAAACGATTACGAATACTAATGTTTTCGTTAATCCACTCTGCAATAATAAAACCAGCACCTTCAATAGCTTCGTCTTCATTTTGAACGGTTTCGTTAAGATATTGAGAAGCAATAAATTCAATATTATCACTATGTTGTGCCATGATAATTTTTGCGAAAGGTTCCAAACCATTTTTGCGAGCAGTTTCTGCTTTGGTTTTTCGTTTTTTCTTATATGGCAAGTAGATATCTTCCAATTCTTGTAACGATTGGCTTCTTTCTACTTTATCTTTTAATTCTGGAGTTAAAACTTCTTGTTCATCTAAGGCTTTTAAAATAGTTTCCTTTCGTTTTTGAAAGGTTTCAAAATCTTTTTTAAGTTTTACAATTACACCAATTTCTACTTCATCTAAATTGCCTGTCATTTCTTTTCGATATCGAGAAATAAATGGAATTGTACAATCTTCATCTAAAAGTTTTACAGTATTTGCAATACTTTTTTCAGAAAAGGTAGTTTTAGATTTTATATGTTGTTGTAGATTCATTTTAGGTTATTTTTTTAAGTACCAAAGTACTCATACATCGTAGGTTATTTACATTTACCGTTTTTAAAGGTTCGATATATTGGAAATTAAAATCAGATTTTAGTTTTTCTAAGATTTCTTTAGTAAGTAGAAAACGACTCGAACCATCAGGAATTCTATAAACTCCGTTGGCTATTTCTTTAACATTGTTTTCAATACCGAAGTTAGAAGTCATTCGAATAAAAAGCGTTCCGTTAGATTTAAGTACTCGAAATATTTCATTAAACATTTTAAAAAAGTGTTCTTTATTATTGGCAAAATGTAAAACAGCATTACAAATTATATAGTCGAAATCATTTTTATTAAAAGGTATTTTTCCCAGTTTTGCAACTTTAAAATATTGTTCTGTATATTGTTTTTGTAATGTGTTTATTTTATTTACATCGGAATCGATTCCGTAAACATCAAAACCATTTTTAGCAAAGTAATGTATATTTCTACCAGATCCACAACCAGCATCTAAAATTTTATAATCTTTAGAAAATCGATCTTTTAAAATTTGATCTAACAAATAAATATCGATGTTTTTTAGATACTTCATATTAAGTTTATGTTTAAATTTCTTCTCTTTAGAAATACGGAAGATGGGCTTCTACATTCTACGAGGAACTTCAATTCCCAATAAGTCAAAAGCTAATTTTATAGTATCTGCAACTTTTTTAGATAATTGTGTTCTAAATATTTTTGTTTCTAGATCATCACAACCTAAAATTGGTACAGATTGGTAAAAAGAATTATATTCTTTAACCAAATCATACGTATAGTTCGCAATGATTGCAGGACTATAATTTTTTGCAGCTAATTGTATCGCATCTGGAAATTCTGCTAATTGTTTTAAAACAGATTTTTCTTTATTGAGAAGTTCCGCTATAGTTACATTTTTAGAATAATCAAAGTTTGCTTTTCTAAGAATAGATTGAATTCTAGCATAGGTATATTGTATAAAAGGACCAGTATTTCCATTAAAATCAATACTTTCTTTAGGATCAAATAAAATTCGTTTTTTAGGATCTACCTTTAAGATGTAGTATTTTAATGCACCTTTACCGATAATATTATAGAGACTTTCTTTTTCTTCGTTAGAATAACCTTCTAGTTTTCCTAACTCTTGAGAAATTTCTCTTGCAGTATTGGTCATTTCTAGCATTAAATCATCTGCATCAACAACAGTTCCTTCACGAGATTTCATTTTACCTTCTGGTAAATCTACCATTCCGTACGATAAATGATATAAATTTTTTGCCCATTCAAATCCTAATTTTTTTAGAATTAAAAACAATACTTTAAAATGGTAATTTTGCTCGTTTCCAACAGTATACACCATAGAATTTACATCTGGATAATCTTTTATACGTTGGATTGCGGTACCAATATCTTGCGTCATATAAACGGCAGTTCCATCGCTACGTAAAACAATTTTTTCATCTAAACCATCTTTGGTTAAATCGCACCAAACGGAATCATCTTCTTTTTTGTAGAATACTCCAGATTTTAAACCTTCTGTAATAAATTCTTTTCCTAACAAATAGGTCTGACTTTCGTAATACAAGGCATCAAAATCCACTCCCATTTCTTGATAAGTAATGGCAAAACCATCGTAAACCCATTGGTTCATTTTCTTCCAAAGAGCAACGACATCTTTATCTCCTGTTTCCCATTTTTGAAGCATTTTTTGTGCTTCTATTAAAATTGGAGCTTGTTTTTTTGCTTCTTCTTTATTACTTCCTTTTGCTTCTAACTCTGCAATTTCTTTTTTATATTCTTGATCAAATTTTACATAATAATTCCCAACCAATTTATCGCCTTTTAAACCAGTGCTTTCGGGAGTTTCGTCATTTCCAAAACGTTCCCAAGCCAACATAGATTTACAAATATGGATTCCTCTATCATTAATAATTTGTGTTTTATAGACTTTTTTTCCTGCTGCTTTAATAATTTCGGCAACAGAATAACCTAACAAATTATTACGTACATGTCCTAAATGCAATGGTTTGTTTGTATTTGGCGAAGAATATTCTACCATCGTTGCATCTTTTGTTTCGGCTTGTTTAAAACCAAAATTTTCATCTGCAAAGGCAGTATAGAAATTTTCTAAATGATACGAATTGTCTAACGAAATATTTAAAAAACCTTTTACCACATTAAATTTACTAACTAAAGTAATATTTTTAACTAAATAGTCGCCAATTTGCGTGCCTATTTGCACAGGATTTCCTTTTACATAGCGCAATAGAGAAAATACGACAAAAGTAATATCGCCTTCAAATTCTTTTCTAGTTGCTTGAAAGTCTGTATTTTCAATATTCGTATCGAATAATTCTTGAACCGCTTTAACAATAGAATTGTGTAAAATTTCTTTAATATTCATGGTATTTTCTTTGAACTCACAAAAATAAGGAAAACTTAGATGTCGAAAGTTGGATGTGAGATTTTTTTTTATGTTTAGTGATAGGCTCATTCTAAGTGAACCTATCACTAATATATTTGTATAATTAATCTATTTTTTCAAAAGTAAATTCATCAAAAAAGAAATCGTAATTAGGAACATCGATATGTAAGGTAGTTATGTTTGCATTTTTATCGGTATCAAACCATAATTTTCCTTGTGGAAGTGATGATAAATTTTTATCGAAATAAAAGGTAAAAACAGAAGCGTTCCAGTGTTTTAAGTCGGCATTAAAAATAGGAGTATTGTCCATAGAAAAATGTAATTTTTTTCCTTTTTTAGTTATGGTAACTGTACCGTACATTTTGTCTTTAAAAATACCAGTATAATTCTCTAACTTTAAATGCTCTTTTTGAATTTCATGCCTTAAAGCATTGTTTTTTTTGACTTTATCGGCGGCAACTTTGTCTCCCTTTTCTTTAATATCTAACCAAACTTTAGACCAATCTTTACCATCTAATTTATTTGCTAATAAAACATCTAAAGTTTTGTTAGTAACAGCACTTGCAGTCCAATTTAAGCTATTGGTAAGCACGATAATTCCTATTTTTTTTTCAGGAACAAAAGAAGATTTAGAAATCATACCATCGTAGCCGCCACCATGTCCAATAACCTTATAACCTTGGTAATCTAATAATCCCCAGCCTAAACCATAAGATTTAAAATGTGTTTTTTCTGTATTTTTATCCACCTTGTAATTTATATGAGGAGTGGTCATATTAAGAAAACTATTTTTAGAAATATAAGTTTTGTCATCTAATGTTCCTTCGTTTACATTTAGCATTAACCATTTTGCATAATCATTTACCGAAGAGATTAGTGCTCCAGCAGGAGCCATATTATCCCAATTTACCCAATCTAATGCATAATGTTTACCATTTTCATAATAGTATGGAGTTGCAATATTAGTAGCTGTATGTGCTTGATTTGTAGAAGTTAATGTTCGATTCATTTTTAGTGGTTTTAAGAAATGTGTAGAAACATAATCTACCCAACTTGTATCGGACATTTTTTCTAAAATTTTCCCAGCGGCAATAAAAGCAATATTGCTGTAACCAAATTGTGTCCTAAATGGAAATATCGGTTTTAGGTATTGTTGTTTTTTTATAATTTCTTCTTGTGAAAGTGTGGTTCCGTACCATAATAAATCGCCAGAAAATGTTTTTAAACCATTTCTATGACACAATAAATCTTCGATGGTAGTATGGTTAGTTGTATAATCGTCATATAATTTAAAGTATGGTAAATAATCGATTACTTTATCTGTCCATTTTATTTTTTCTTGATCTACTAATTGAGCTAATGCACTTGCAGTAAAAGCTTTGGAGTTAGATGCAATTGCAAATAATGTATTGCCATCTACTTTTGTTTTTTTCTTTATATTGGCATAACCATATCCTTTACTAAAAATGATTTTATTGTCTTTTACAATAGCAATTGCCATTCCAGGAACATGCCATTCGTCTAATGCTTTTTGGTAATAGGCATCTAAATGCTCTAATTGTTCTTTTGTTTGGCTAAAAAATGTAGTAGATAGAAAGAATATTACTACGAATGAGAGGAATGCTTTTTTCATGGTTTCGGTGTTAGTGTGTTACAAATATACAGAATTAGTATATGTTGTAATAAATGATTGCCATAAAAGTTAGATTTATTAACCTTACTTTTAGACTCAAAAATCATTAAAAATTAGCAGCTAATTTCCTGTCTTTAAAAAAGTTTCTTTTGCTTTTAAAATATATAAGTTAGTTAGTCTGCTGTTTTTATCTTCTAGAATAATTAGGAGCTTCTTTTGTAATTGTGATAGAATGTGGATGACTTTCGTTCATTCCAGAAGCTGTAATTTTTACAAAACGAGCGTTTTTCTGTGAAGCAATATCTTTAGCGCCACAATAACCCATTCCAGCACGTAAACCGCCAATAAATTGATGCATGGTTTCTTTTAGCTCTCCTTTATAAGCAACACGTCCAACAATACCTTCGGGAACTAATTTTTTTACATCGTCTTCTACATCTTGAAAGTAACGATCTTTAGAACCTTTTTTCATGGCCTCGATAGAGCCCATTCCGCGATAGGATTTGAATTTTCTTCCTTCAAAAATAATGGTTTCTCCAGGCGACTCTTTTGTTCCTGCGAGTAAGGATCCAAGCATTACACAATCTGCACCAGCAGCAATTGCTTTAGAAATATCTCCAGTATATCGAATTCCACCATCTGCAATTACTGGAACTCCTGTACCTTTTAATGCCTTTGAAACTTCGATAATTGCAGATAATTGAGGAAAACCAACTCCTGCAACGATACGAGTAGTACAAATAGATCCAGGTCCAATTCCAACTTTAACAGCATCTGCACCAGCTTCTACTAAAAATTTGGCAGCTTCTGCTGTTGCAATATTACCAACAATAATATCTGTTTTTGGAAATTTCTTTTTAATCTCTTTTACAATCATTACAACGCCTTTAGAATGGCCATGTGCAGTATCTACAACCAAAGCATCTACTCCTGCTTTTATGAGTAATTCTGCTCTGTTAAAAGCATCTCCTGTAACGCCAATTGCAGCAGCTACACGTAAACGTCCAAAACTGTCTTTATTTGCATTTGGATTTTCACTAACTTTAATAATATCACGATAAGTAATTAAGCCAACTAATTTACCATTATCATCAACTACTGGTAGTTTTTCAATTTTATATTGTTGTAATATTTTTTCGGCTTGTGTTAATGACGTGCCCTTTTTTGTAGTTATTAAGTTTGTTTTTGTCATTACTTCGTCAATTAACTTGTTTTGTTCTGTTTCAAAACGTAAATCGCGATTGGTAATAATACCAATTAATGTATTTTTTTCGTCAATAACAGGAATTCCTCCAATACGATGATTTTTCATTAATTGTTTTGCTGTTAATACCGTATCTTCTTTTTTAATGGTAACAGGATCGATAATCATTCCAGCTTCCGAACGCTTAACTTTTCGAACTTCATTAGCTTGTTGTTCTTCGGACATATTTTTATGTAAAACGCCAATTCCGCCTTCACGAGCCATTGCAATTGCCATATTTGCTTCGGTAACGGTATCCATTGCAGCCGATATAATAGGAACATTTATTGCAATGTTTTTCGTAAATTGAGATTGAATATTTACTTGGTATGGTAATATTTCTGAATATGCAGGTACAAGTAATACATCATCGTATGTTAGTCCTTCGCCAAAAAATTTATCTGAATTTGTAAGCATTGCAATTAGTTAAGAATTAATTGCAGACAAATGTAGGTAAATTAAATGATTAAAAGATGGAGAAATTAAAAGATTGTATGTTAAAATAGTCATCTTGTAACATTTGTCACTAGATAAAACTCTGCTTAGAGCTTTACTTTGCCATAAAATTTATTATTAACTAAAAACAACGTAAAATGAAAACAAGTTTAAAAGTATTTACATTAATATTCGTATTAATTCTATCTACCTCGTGTAAAAATGACGACGATGATGAGCAACCACAAGACACACGTTTTGAGAAAGTAAACGAAGGAAATGTAGATATGGAAACCTTAAAAGATAAGGTAACAAATTTAGAATGGATAAATGGAACTGGAGGTTGTTTTGCAGGTATTGTAACTCCAGCATCTCAATGTGACGATTCAACATTTGGAGGATATAGCGATTGGAGAACACCTACTCCAAATGAATTATCGAATTTAATTGTCGAAATTAACAATAGAGGTATGAGCTTAAATTATATCAATTCAGGTTGTGCATTAATGTCTACCAGTATGGCTACTTGGGTTTTTACTGAAAACTCGAATAATCCTGGGCAAACGACAACTTCCGAACCTGGAAATGCAGGTTTACGTTGTGTTAGAAATAACTAGAAAGAGAAGGCAAAACTAACAACTTAAAATCCCATTTTTATGGGATTTTTTTGTTACAATTCTAACATATTGTCTTCCTCAAAAAAATAATCAGTTTCCGTCTTAGGTTTATTAATTTTACCAAAAATTTTGTTCTTCCAATTATTCCATCCGTATTTTTTAGAAAAGACAACTAATAATAAAGGATACAATACAAAGACTGGTAAAAAAGTTTCGTAACCAATAGAAGGTTCCGAATTGTCAATTAATAAAGCTTCTGTTTGAAAAACGGTCCATGTTTGGGTAATAAATATCGCAGCAGCAATATTATTAGCAGCATGAAAACCAAGCGATAATTCGGTACCTTCATCCATTAAAGTTAAGATACCTAAAAAGAAACCAGTTCCGATATAATAAACCATAATTAGAGGTCCTAGTTTATCTACTTCTGGATTTGCACCATGTAGTAGACCAAAAATAACCGATGTAAGGATTAGTGGAATCCATTTGTTTTTAACTAAAATCCCAAAACCTTGCATTAAATAACCTCGAAACAAAAGTTCTTCAAAACTAGTTTGTAAAGGCATTAATAAAAAGGAGATTAATACTAAAAGTAAAAACGGAATGGCTTTGAAATTCCAAGTAAAATTATCTGGAGCCGAAAAATAGCCAATAACTAACATCATTACGGTAATACCAAACCAAAGACTAAAAGCAAAGAAAAATCGTTTCCAATCTACCTTTTTTCTGCTAGTAATTAAAGAAGTTATACTACGATTATGTATGCCTTTAATAACAAAAAATAGTGTTGCTAAACCTGCTACAAACATAAAAAGCATGAGTGCTAAGAATAAATTAGAATTGATTCCTAAGTTTATAAAATTATCCATCGCAGCGTTTCTAAATTCTGCCATATCCTTACTGTACATCACGGCAGTAATCGAAAGAGGTATTATTCCAATAAGTTGCCAGCCAAGTATAATAGCGATAAAACTAATGAAATACCTCCAAAAATTATTATTTCCTTTATATGCTTGTTCTATATAATTCATTATAATTCTTTTAAATTTAGGTCAATAATTGAATAATGTGATGCGTGTGCAACAATTTTTTTGTTTTTTAAGACAATGAGTTGTGGCGATTGGTGCTCCACATTAAAATTTTGTGCAATAGCATTTGAAATATTTCTAAAAGCAATTAAGTCTAAAAAATAGAAATCTATATTTTTTATATTTTCATTCTGGTCTTCAAATTGTTTAATAACACCTCTGCTAACACCACAACGTGTACTGTGTTTAAAAATAATTTGTATTTTTTTATTAGAATTGGTTAAAATTTCATCCAATTGGTTTATTTCTAATAAAGGAGTCCAATTAAAATCGGAATAAGTATCTTCTTTTTGTTTGAATAAATTACCGAATAATCCCATGATTGTGTTTTTTTTGTAAAAGTAAGAATTTTATATTTAGACAGAAGTACAATAGTTAGAAATAAGGAATGAGAAAAATGAAGATAATAAAACTGCTAAAAAGTCAGTATTTATCGTAATTTAAAGCCATTTTGGCATTAGTAGTAGCTAGATTTTACAATGGAATACATTTTGACAAATAGAAATTACATTGCTATTAGATAATAAAACTTAGAATAATTAAAAAAAATAGAGATATGAACATAAATAATTTTACCATAAAATCACAAGAAGCCATACAACAAGCACAACAAATTGCACAAGGATATGGACATCAGCAAATAGAAAACGGACACATTTTACAAGGGATTTTTGAAGTAGATGAAAATGTAATTCCGTTTATATTAAACAAGTTAGGACTAAATGTTACTTTGTTTAAGCAGACTTTAGAAAATATAGTAAAGAGTTTTCCTAAAGTAGAAGGAGGAGAGTTACAATTTTCTAGGACAGCAAGTACGATGCTTACAGATGCGAGTATTCTCGCAAAAAAAATGAAGGACGAATATGTATCGATTGAACATTTAATTTTAGCAATATTGAGATCAAAAGGCGCAACAAGTCAGTTATTAAAAGATAATGGTATTAATGAAAAAGATTTAAAAGCAGCAATTTCAGAATTGCGAAATGGCGATCGTGTTACTTCGCAAAGTGCAGAAGACACTTATAATTCATTAAATAAATATGCCAAAAATTTGAATCAGTTGGCAAACGATGGAAAGCTAGATCCAGTAATTGGTCGTGATGAAGAAATACGTCGAATTTTACAAATATTATCACGAAGAACAAAGAATAATCCGATATTAATCGGAGAGCCAGGAACTGGAAAAACTGCTATTGCCGAAGGATTAGCACATCGAATTGTAAAAGGAGATGTACCAGAAAATTTACAAAATAAAACCTTGTATTCGTTAGATATGGGCGCTTTAATTGCAGGAGCAAAATACAAAGGAGAATTTGAAGAACGCTTAAAATCAGTAGTGAAAGAAGTAACCTCAGCAGAAGGCGAAATCATTTTATTTATCGATGAAATCCATACTCTGGTTGGTGCAGGAGGCGGACAAGGAGCGATGGATGCTGCAAATATCTTAAAACCAGCTTTGGCTCGTGGCGAATTACGTGCCATTGGAGCAACTACTTTAGACGAATATCAAAAATATTTTGAAAAAGACAAAGCACTCGAAAGACGCTTCCAAAAAGTAATGGTTGATGAACCAGATACCGAAAGTGCTATTTCTATCCTTAGAGGAATTAAAGAAAAGTACGAAACACACCATAAAGTACAAATTAAAGACAGTGCTATTATTGCTTGTGTCGAATTATCACAACGTTATATTACCAATCGGTTTTTACCAGATAAAGCCATCGATTTAATGGATGAAGCTGCGGCAAAAATTAGAATGGAAATTAATTCCAAACCAGAAGAATTGGATGTGTTAGATCGAAAAATAATGCAATTAGAAATAGAATTAGAAGCTATTAAAAGAGAAAAAGATGAAAAACAAATAACCGCTATTCGTAAAGATTTAGCCAATTTAAAGGAAGAACGAGAAAGCATTTATGCCAAATGGAAAAGTGAAAAAGATATCGTAGACGAAATTCAAAAAGCAAAAGAAAACATAGAAAACTATAAGTTAGAAGCAGATAAGGCAGAACGAGAAGGAAATTATGGTTTGGTTGCAGAAATTAGATATGGAAAAATAAAAAAAGAAGAAGAGAAGTTAGTTGCGTTGCAAACCGAATTTGCAAAAAATGAAAATACCTTGATTAAGGAAGAGGTAACAAATGAAGATATTGCTGAGGTTGTTGCAAAATGGACAGGGATTCCTGTGCAAAAAATGCTGCAATCGGATAGAGAAAAATTATTGTATTTGGAAGACGAATTACATAAAAGAGTTGTAGGGCAAGAAGAAGCAATAATTGCTATTTCGGATGCAGTGCGAAGATCGAGAGCAGGTTTACAAGATATGCGAAAACCACTAGGATCCTTTTTATTTCTAGGAACAACAGGAGTTGGTAAAACAGAACTGGCAAAAGCCTTGGCAGAATATCTATTTGATGACGAAAGTGCATTGACAAGAATCGATATGAGCGAATACCAAGAAAGACATTCTGTAAGTCGCTTAATAGGAGCTCCTCCAGGATATGTTGGTTATGATGAAGGCGGACAATTAACGGAAGCAGTTCGTAGAAAACCATATTCTGTTGTGTTGCTAGACGAGATCGAAAAAGCGCATCCAGACACGTTTAATATATTATTGCAAGTATTAGACGAAGGACGTTTAACCGATAATAAAGGGAGAACTGCCGATTTTAGAAATACGATTATTATCATGACTTCTAATATAGGTTCGCACATTATTCAAGAAAAATTAGAAGGTTTGGACATGGATAAAAGAGCAAAAGTTGTCGCACAAACTAAAACCGAAGTTTTAAGTATGTTAAAACAAACGGTTAGACCAGAATTTATAAATCGTATTGATGAAATAATTATGTTTACACCATTAAATAAAATGGAAGTAAAACAAATTGTAGGGATACAAATTAATAATTTGACAAAAATGTTGTCAGAAAAGAACATTCAATTTTCTGCAACAGATGAAGCTATTGCTAATTTAGCACGTTTAGGATTTGATCCGCAATTTGGAGCAAGACCAATAAAACGAGTAATTCAACGAGAAGTGTTAAACAAATTATCGAAAGAAATTTTAGCAAATAAAATAACAGCAGAAAGTTCTATTTTATTAGATGCTTTTAATGGAGAATTTGTTTTTAGGAATAAGTAATAAATAGTAAAGTTCTTATTTTGACCTTGGAGATTGTACAATTTTCAAGGTCTTTTTTGTAAAATAAGCTGTTTAAATTGACCTTAAAATAAGCCATAAACTCTTTATTTTCTCATGCTACTTCACTTAAAATTATAACCGTATCAAAGACTATACTTACAATTTTAAGATGGTATACTAAAAAAAATATTTTGATTTTTTTGGTGCATCTTAAAATCAAATTGGTATTATGGGTTTTCTAACCCAAAATAAGACTTCCCTCATTCAAAATTAGCAAACACTCATTCTTACTTTTTTATTATAGATTTGTATCTATCTTTGCCCTGTAACGAATACAAAACCGTTTATAGCAATTATTAAATAAATTAAATTTTAACAAACTAGTTTACATATTATTGCATGGTTTATAAAACGATACTTATTTTAATACATAAAATTTAACACAGAAAATTTTAAAAATGAAAAAAATCACTATTCTATTAATCGTACTAATTAATTGGAGTTTATTTGCGCAAAAGGCAATAGATTCAAAGATTAAATCGGTTACAGTATTTAAACAACACGCAGAAATTACGAGAGAAGTACAAGTAAATTTAGTTGCAGGAACACAAGAAATTATACTTACAGGAATTTCTACAGCAATAAATCCAGCAAGTTTACAAACACAGATAAATAAATCTGGGATAACTTTACTTTCGGTAAAATATGAACGTAATTATTTAGTGTCAAAGAAGAATAATCCAGAGATTGAAAAATTACAAGCACAATTTTTAGATTTATCCGATGATTTATCTTGGATAAACGATCAAAAAACAATTTTAGATGGCACTTTAGAGGTATTAAATAAAAACCAAGATTTAGGAGGGAATGCAGGATTTACTCCAGCACAAGTAATAGAGTTGAGTAATGTATACAGAACAAAGTCTTTAGAAATTAGAAAGGAAATAAATCTTCTAAAAAGACAAGCAAAAAAAGTAACCAAAGAGATTACCAAAATCAATAATCAATTAACAGAAAAAAAAGCTAGATTTAATAAACCGAGTGGGAATATTGTTATGAAAATAGACGCTAAGTCGTCAAAAAAAACAGCTTTAAAATGTGTATATACCGTTAGTAATGCAGGTTGGATTCCTTTATACGATTTACGTTCTAACGGAATTACAGAAAATGTAAAGCTAAGTTACAAAGCAAACGTATATCAAAATACAGGGCAAGATTGGACGAATGTTAATCTAAAAATATCAACAGGAAATCCATCACAAAATAATAATAGACCAATCTTAAGTCCATTGTATGCACAAGTGTATGCTCCAATGATTGCAAAAAACAGAAGACGATCTGGATATAAAAAAGAAATGGCAACGGTAGAACCAATACAAGCCAACATGATGGAAGTGGAAGAAATAGTTATAGACGACAATTATAAAGATGGTTTTAACTATGATGCAGCCGTAGCAACAAATCAAATAAATATAGAATTTGAAATTAAAAATAAACAAGAAGTAAAAAGTGATGGAAAATATAATTTAATGGCTTTAGCTAGTTACGAATTAGATACAAAATATGTATATCATGCAGTTCCAAAAATTAATAATGGAGCATATTTATTAGCGAAAGTGAGTGATTGGGGAAAACATAATTTAGAGAATGGCGAAGCAAACATATTTTTTGAAGGTGCATATATCGGTAAAACATATATCAATGCACAGATAACTTCCAAAGACTTGTTAATTTCTATGGGAAGAGACAATGGAATTATAGTAGAAAGAAAACCAATAAAAGAATACCAATCTTCTAAATTTATTGGAGTAAATAAAAAAGAAACTTTTGGGTATGATATTGTGGTAAAGAACAAAAAAACAATTCCGATAGAAATCGAAATATTAGATCAAATACCGGTATCTCAAAATAAAAAAATAAAAATAGAGGTAGAAGAAAAAGGAAATGCAGAATTTAAAGAAGAAATAGGAAAATTACTTTGGAAATTTTCTATAAAACCACAGCAAACCGTAAAGGAACGATTTGTGTATTCGGTTAAGTATCCAAAAAAAGAAACCATTTCTGGAATTAAATAAATGTATTAACAGGTATAGAAATAGTACGACTTATAAAGCAAATAAAAATGAAACAATCATTAAAAAAAAGATTACGTAAAATAATTTTAAGACTCGGCATACTCTTTTTTATTCTATTTCTTTTTAGACTATTATATGGTTATACAAAAACGTTTGATAATATTCCAAATCAAACACAATTTTTTGATAATATTTCCAATTCCAAAAGAAATTATGCAACCAAAAAGTATAAGGTAAAATCAGGAGGAGTATCACAAGCAGCAGTTAAGGTAGATCAGAAATATGAAAAAATTGCAGAGATTAAAACTAAATCTTCCGATTTTGAAGGGGAAGAGAAAACGTCAAGAAACGCAATTGGAAAATTTAATGCATTAATTCAGTTTGAACAAAAAAGTGGAAATAAAGGCTATCGAAAATTAAATTTGGTAATAGGAGTTCCGCCAGAAAATTTTGATGCTTTGTATAATGAGCTGATTAAAATAGGAAAAATACAAGCAAAACAAATAACAAAAAAAGATAAAACGAACGAGTACAAAGAACTAAATGCAAAAAAGCAATCTTTAGAGAAAATTAGAACCTCATTGATAGATTTAAAAACAAAAGGTGGAAAGATTGCAGAATATATGGGACTGGAAAATAGAATTTTAGAAATAGAACAACAACTCCAAAATTTAGGCGTAAGTCTAGGAGATTTTGACGATGAAAATGAATTTTGTACTGTTAAATTCTCCCTTTTAGAAGGAAAAAAAATAAAAATAGGAATCATGCAACGTGTAAAAGTAGCATTAGAATGGACAGTTAAAATGTATTTAAGAGTTATGACTACCTTATTTTTCTTGTCTTTATTTGCTTATGTGTTTTTGCTAATAATAGATAAATTAAAAATTTTTGAACGAATAATAAATCGTAAGGATTAGTTTATACTAACTCCACATCAAAATATTTCAAATCTATTTAGCACATTTTGAAATTGAATTGGTTATTTCTTGTAAATGGAAGTCTTAGTCGGACTCAGGTTATTAACCCTAGCACTATTTGTTGTTTTTAAGAATATAATTTACCACTTTTTGCATTAAATGTACTCTATCTTTTCCTCGTACATTATGTGGATGCATGGGATAAGTAAAAAAGTCAATTTGTACATTTTTATCAACTGCTTCTTTTAATAAAGACATGCTGTGTTGTGGTACAACTGTCGGATCTACACTTCCATGGATAAGAAGTAATTTATTATCGCCTAGATTCTCTAAATACTTACCAACGCGAGAGTTCGCATAACCGTCTGGATTTTCTTGCGGTGTATCCATGTAACGTTCGCCATACATTACTTCGTAGTATTTCCAATCTGTAACAGGACCACCAGCAACAGCCGTAGTAAAAACAGATGGATTTCTTAAGAGTAAAGAACTTGCCATAAAACCACCATAACTCCATCCATGAACAGCAATTCTATTGGCATCTACATAAGGCATTAGTTTTAAAAAATCAATACCTTTTAATTGGTCCTCCATAGCTGCATCGCCAGCTTTACGATGTATAACACTTTCAAAAGCAAAACCTCTATTTTCGGAACCTCTATTGTCTAAAGTAAATACAATATATTCTTTTTGTGTAGCCAACCAATGCATCCATAAACGCGCACCACCAAGCCAAGAATTTGTAACTAATTGTGCATGTGTTCCGCCATAGACATAAACCAAAACAGGATATTTTTTGGAATAATCAAAATTTGCAGGTTTAATAATTCGTGCATATAAATCGAAACCATCGTTAGAACGTAAGGTGTGAAATTCGGTAGCTCCAATTTTATACTCTTGTAATGGGTTTTTTGCCGTTAGTATATTTGTTTCTTGGATATTTTCGATGTCAATAATGTTAATTTCTCTAGGAATAGTGAGGCTACTAAAATTATCTATTAGATAATTACCTCTTAATTTAGCACGATGCGTACCATCTTTAGTCGTTATTTTTGTTGTTTCGCCATATTTAATATTTATTTTATAAACATGCGTTTGTCTACCATCCTTTCCTGTAGCACTTACAATCACATTTTTACCAGATTTGTCGAATCCTAAAATAGATTTAATCACAAATTTAAAATTACTAACTTGTTTTATAAATTTCCCTTTTGTACTATATAAATATAAATTTTTATATCCATTACGTTCGCTCAACCAAAGAAATTTGGTTTTGCTTTCTGGTAGAAAAACAGCATTATTTTCGGGCTCCACCCATCTGTCGTTTTTTTCTTCAAAAATAGTTCTTGTTTTTTTACCAGTTTTAGCATTGTAAAGATTGTAAGAAAAATGATTTTGTGCTCGATTTACTTCTGCTATTAAAACGTATTTTTCGTTTGGAGACCAAGAAAGGTTGGTTAAATAGTGTTCGTCCGAATTGTCAATTTTTAAATAAACAGTTTTATTAGTTTCCACATTATAAATACCAATTTTAGCTAGTTCACTACCTTGTCCAGCCATAGGATATTTAATATGGTTTGTTGTGGCTGGATAGGTTGTAACGTCTACTAAAGGATAATCGGTTACATTCGTTTCGTCTTTTTGATAAAATGCTAGAAAATTACCTTGAGGAGACCAAAATGTACCTTTAGAGATTCCAAATTCGTATCTAGCAATTGCTTGTCCAGCAACTATATTTTTATTCGTAAAATTAGTAATTGCAATCTTTGGATTTGTAGCAGTAGCGATATATAAATTGTTGTCTATAGTATACGCTAAGTTGTCGTTGTTATAATCTGTATTTTGCGCTTTTTCGTCAAAGGCAAGTTTAGATATTTCTTGTTTAATTTTATAATTATAAGTAATAATTTTATTTTTATTTTTAAAAATGATTACACTATCACTCATTTTTGTTATTCTTGGTAGACGTTTTAAATTGACATATTCTTTTTGTAGAGAAACTAAATTTATTTTTTCTTTTACAGAAGTTACAACGTCATTAATAATAAAAGTATCATCTTCTTGATACATGTATTTTGTGTCGCTAATCCACTGTAAATTAGTTAGAGATTTAGGATATAGACCTTTGTAGTATCCTAAAACAGCATCGTTTAAGGTAAGTTCTTTTTGTTGTGCAAATCCTTGAATAAAAAGGAATAATAAGATAAGAGTGCTAATTTTTTTCATTGGATAACGATTAGATGTATTTTATATAATTTTAAAGACCGATACGAGCCATTATAGGCAAATGATCGGAGTATTTTACCTTGTAATTTTTATGTTGATTAATTGTGAAAATAGGATCTGTAAAAATAAAATCTATTCGCAATGGAAATTTTTTCACTTCAAAGGTTTTTCCAAATCCAAATCCAGCTTTTAAGAAACTATCTTTTCTATTGTTTTTAATGTGTTTATAAGTCCAAGAATAAGCAGTATTGTTTAAATCTCCACTAATAAGTATTGGATAGGTGCATTTTTTTTGATGTTGTAGTAATAGTTCTATTTGTTGTTGTTGTTTAACAAATTCTCTACTTAATCGATTCATCAGTTTTTCGGAACTTTTTTCGCCAAAATTCTCTTTGTCAATGTTAAGACCAAGGCTTTCAAGATGTACGTTATAAATGCGTATGGTGTCTCTATTTTTTACAAAATCAATAAAAATTGCATTGTTTTGTGTGTTTTTAAAATCGAGAGAACCTTTGTTTACAATTTTATATTTAGAGTAAATAGCTTGTCCAGATTTAGTACTATTAGAATTTATTTTAATGTATTTGTAAGTATAATTCATGTTTTTTTCGCCAGAATGGTGGTATTCTTGAATACATACGATATCTGGATTTTCGGTTTGAATAAATTTCCCAATTTTTGAAGGAATACTTTTATCTTTAATCCAATTGTAAACGTTAAATAAACGCACATTGTAATTCATAATACTAATTTCATTAGCGGTTTTTATATTTTTTTTACTGAAATTATAAAATGTTGGTAAAATAAAATAACTAATAACCAAACAAGTTAAAGATAGAAAAAATGCAGGTTTTAATTTAGTTAGCCAATATAAGGCAAAAATAATGTTACTAATAAATAGTATGGGAACGGTTAAACTCAATATGGCAATTTTTGGAGCGGTCGAAGGTCGTATAAATGGCAAAACTAAGCCTAGCAATAGTAAAATTGCAAAAATAATATTGATAAAGTAAACCAACTTATTAAAAAGGGAGCGTTTTTTCATATACTTATTTTTTACTTGCAGATGCTAAAAATTCTCGTTCGTTATCTGTAAGGCTATCGTAACCAGATTTGCTAATTTTATCTAATAATGCATCAATTTTTCGTTGCTGAACAACTTTTTTTTGATAATTTGAAATACCAAAATCTTCCGATTTGTTCGTCGCTTTGTACACTGTTTTTAAATTGGATTTCTTTTTTTTTTGTACAATAGTTCTATTTGTGTTAAAATATCTAGTTAAAATAAAACCGATAAAAGCACCGCCAAGATGTGCAAATTGACCACCAGCATTTCCGTTAGGAATTAGAACAAAACTCAACACGATAAAAATAGCAGTAATAATCCATAGTTTTACATAACCGATTAATCGTATATTTATTTCATAATTTGGCATGTATGTAGCCAAACCAACCAATATAGAAGAAATTGCAGCAGAAGCGCCAAACAAGACAGCATTACTATTTTTAAAAACAGGAAAATAATTGTAACTTAATACAAAGAAAATTCCACCAAAAATACTACCTAATATATAGTATAACACAAACTTTTTTTTCGAGAAAAAATTAAGAAATAAATTTCCTAAATAATAAAGTGCAATTAGATTAAATAACAAATGAATAAAACCTAAATGTAAAAAACCATAAGTAATAAACGTATATGGTTTGTATAGATATTCGCTAGATTTTTCGGAAAGTGTAAAATAATTTATAATAAAGTTCGATTTGCTATTTTGCAAAGCGTTCATTGTATTTATAGATAATGTAGCAACAAATACGGCAACATTTATATAAATGTATTTGTCTACGATACTTGCAATTTGCAGTTTGTCTTTTATTTCGTTAATCGTCATGGTTTTATTTAAAATGAGATAAAAGAGTTGCTTTTTTAGAGGCAGAAACCGATAATTCTTTACCGTTATTTAGTACAACCGAACCTCCACTTCCTTTGTGGTAAGATATAATGTTATTTATATTAACCAAATGCGATTTATGAATACGTACAAAGCTGTTGTGCTGTAACGCATCTTCAAAATATTTTAAGGTTTTACTAACCAATTTTTGTGTTTTATCTTGTAAGAATAAAATAGAATAATTATCGTCTGCTTTGGCATAAACAATATCTTGAATAGACAATACTTCAAACCCATTTTGTGTTGGTATAGTAATCTTACCTTCTATTTTAGAGATTTTAGGAACTAAAATAGTATTCTGTAATTTGTGTTCTTTAATTTTAATATCCGTAACATAATCTACGGCTTTAATTAGATTATCTATAGAAATTGGTTTGGTTAAATAGTAAGCAGCATGGCTATTTAAAGCCTCGATAGCATAATTGTCGTAAGCCGTTACAAATATAATTTCAAAATTTGGATTTTCTAATTGATCGATAAAGTCAAACGCATTACCATAAGGCATTTCGACATCTAAAAAGACCAAATCAACTTGTTTTTCTTTGGTTAGTTGTAGTGCGTTTTTTATGTTCTCAGCTTCGCCAATAATGGTAATATTTGTACAATATTTACCGAGATAATTCCGTAAAATTTCTCTACTGTTTTTTTCATCGTCAACAAGAATTGCTTTTAACTGCATTTTACAAAATTACGTAAAGTTTTGAGATAAGGAAAAATAAGTTTTGTTATTAATTCCAACAAACAAAAAATCCACTTAAAAAGTAATTTGCTTTTTAAGCGGATTTCAAAATTAATTCAGAAAAATGAAGCGTTTACGATTTGGAGTTTATATCTCCAGAACCAATTACTTTAGTGTCTTGTATTTCAGGATTCCCCATAAAATCAATATCGCCAGAACCAGTAACTCTAGCATTTATTTTTTGGCTTGCGTATACCGAAGCATCGCCAGAACCAGTAACTTTAGCATTAACATGTTGAGTTTCTAATTTGAATCCATGAAAATCCCCAGATCCAGTTATCGATGTTTTTAAATTATTGGCATTACCTATAAGTGTTACATCGCCAGAACCTGTTATTTTAGAAGTTATTGTATCTGCATTTACTTTTAAAGTAATATCGCCAGAACCAGAAACCGAAGTGTAAAATTCGTCTGTTTTTATAGTGTTTTCTCCAATAATATCGCCAGAACCAGTAAGTTTTACAGCACTGATGTCCTCAAAAGGAACGGTAATAAAAATACCTTTTTTTGTACTTATGTTAGTGCCTTTTTTTACTTTAATTTTTAATTTACCGTTTACAACTTCGGCGATTAAATATGGCAGTAAGTTATCTTCAATTTTTATTTCTAACTCGCCTTCTTTGCCAGCAACTAAGTTTACATCAAAGAAGCCAGCAACAGTAATTTCATCGTAATTGCCAACATGTATTGTTTTTGTAATGACATTGCCATTTCCTTTTATTTTGTTAAACCATTGCGATTGTACACACGATGTTAATAAAATTGCTAAAGTAATACTTAAGATTATTTTTACTTTCATAATATTGTTTTTTAGGATTGTTTAATTCGTTTTTAGTATTCAAATAATTTTACATTGCCAAAATCGGTTGTTGTAGATATTGTAGCATTTGTATTTTTGTTTTTATGATAACCTTCGTAGTATTTGTCGGTAGAGTTAAGTCTTTTTTTAGTAAAAGTGAACTCATTTTCATTAAATGTCAAGTTTCCATAACTTAGCTTTGCAATAACGTTACAAGAAGTGTCTTTGTCAATACCAATTCTTATACCAGTATAATCAGCAACAATGGTAACATTTTCAAATCCGTCTTGTACCGCATTAATTTTTATAGAGCTGTAATCTGCATTGATGTATACATTTTTTAAAATCTCCCCAAATTTCATAGTAAGATAATCGCCATTTCCTTTAATATTAGACGCTTTATCTACTGTTAAACTACCATAATCGCAATTGTAATTGAGGTTTTTAACGTTTTCAATAGTGCTAGAAGTATAATCCGCATTAAGCACAAGATTGTTTGTATTTTCTAAAATAAATCCAGAATAGTCCGCATTAATTTGTCCACCATTCATAAATTCAATAGTTGATTGATTGGTATAATCGAAGTTTATTTTATTATCCGAATGATTTAAAGAGCCAATAATTAATTTACCATAGTCACAGCTAATATTTGCTTTACCATCCAATTCATTTATTAAAATAGAACCGTAGTCATTAGAAATATTTAGTTGATTTGTAATAGGCATTTTAATTTTATAATTAATCGTGTAGTTTAAGTTAGAGGACTCCCAACCAAACCAAGAAAACCATTTTTTAGATTTATTTTTATTGGTAAGTGTTCTTGCGGAAACTTTATTTATATTGCTTCTAAATTCTATTTTGATGGCTTCAAATTTACGCAAAACTTTATCTTCATTATTGCCACTAACACTAATTTCTACAAGTATTTCAATAGTATCTTCTTGCCATGAGCTAATGTCTACATTACCATATCTGTTATTAATATTTAGCAAAGCATCGTCATTTACATGAAATGATTTTTTTATAGTTCTTGTTTTTTTGTATTTCCCTTTGTTCGAGTTGCTGGGAAATGTTAGTAGCGGAATTAACAGTAGTAGTAGTAGTACTAATTTAGATGTTATTAATTTCATTTTTGGTGTTTTTTAATTGTTCAAAATCGTGTAATTTGCTTAATAAATTTTGCAAAACAGTGATGCGTTGCTGAAAGTTATTAATCATAGCAAAAATGATTTTTTTATTATCGTTATTATCTTGTAATTCTAGGGTTTGTTTATTATAATCGTCTTCTAAAAATTGTAATTGTAGAAAAGCATCTTCAATAATTTTTTTGTTATCTGTATTCTTTAAAAGTTCTATTTTTTCTAATTCTAGATGTATAACAGAGGTAAAATAATCTTGAGTTTCTTCCATTTTTGGAGAGACATCAGCCAACTCGATACCATTAGAAGATTGTATCTTACTAAAACCAATTGTAACTAGTAATAATAAAGAAGCAGCAATAGCTATATATTTATAAAAGCTAGTCTTTTTTTTAGAATTATTTTTGCTTTTTAATTTATTTTGAAACCGATTAAAATGACCAATTGTTGGCTCTTCGATATCAAATTTACTTTCCAATATTTTAAATTTATTTTCCATTTTTAATCTGTTATTTGTCACTTTACATTTAGCACACTTCTTAATTTTTTCTTAGCTCTAGAAAGAGTTGTTCTTACAAGTTGATTGTTTATTTGTAATATTTTTTCAATCTCTTCATTATCAAACCCTTCAATTAAACTTAAAGAGAGTATGACGCTGTAATTGCTTTTTAAACCTTTAATAGCATCTAAAATTTTTTCTACTTTTAAGGTATTAAAAGCATCCGATTCCGATTCATCTGTTCTATCTATAAGATTCATCGACAAGCTGTTCTCGTTCCACTGCTCTAATCGTTTATTCTTTTTAAGTTGCGTTAAACTTTTATTAATTACGATTCTTTTTAACCAAGCTCCAAAAGGAACATTGCCATTACCAAACTTACTTTTAGATCTAAAAGTGCCCAATTTTAAGAAAGCTGTCAGAAACGACTCTTGCATGATGTCTTCTGCTTCAAACTTATCTTTTAAAATCCGCAGTGCTGTATTATACATTGCTTTGTAATAGCACTTATAGATTTCGAATTGAGCACTTTGCTCTCCATTATTACAACGTTGTAACAGTTGGCTGATATGTTGATTATTAGTATGCAAGATTCGTTTCTATAATAAAGACAAAGCATTTTTTAATATGTTACACTTTGTTTGTATAAAGTTACATTTTTTTTTACGATTAATTTTTTACATTGGCATAAGAATTGAATTACTAGTATGGATAGTTTGTGTATTTTTGCACAATTAGCTATGAATCCTTTGATTGCGTATAAGTTTGCGTTTCAAAATAAGAGGAAGAAATAATATAATGTCAAAATGACGTATAATTAAGATATGAGCAAAGTAAAAATAAATATATTAGACAACTTGTCACTACAAAATTTAATGGATGAAGATGCAGAATTGATTCCGCTAATGACAGCAGAAGATGAAGCGAAGATGCACAAAGAAGCATTGCCAAAAGTATTACCAATATTACCTTTAAGAAATACCGTATTATTTCCAGGCGTAGTAGTGCCAATTACAGCAGGAAGAGATTCTTCTATTCGATTGTTAAAAGATGCAAATAAAGGAAATAAAATTATAGGAGTAGTATCTCAGAAAAATGAAGAGATAGAAAGTCCAAGTATAGAAGACATACACAGAATAGGTACCGTAGCGCGAATTTTAAAAGTGTTAAAAATGCCAGATGGTAATACAATGGTAGTAATTCAAGGGCAAAAGCGATTTGAAGTAGATGCGTTTGTACAAGATAAACCATATATTAAAGCAACCACAAAAGATTTTAACGAAGTTAGATACGAAGGCGAAAAGGAGTTTAAAGCAATAATAGATTCAATTCGCGAATTATCTTTAAAAATTATAGAAGAAAATCCAAATCTGCCAAGCGAAGCATCAGGAGCAATAAAAAACATACAAAGTGATTCTTTTTTAATCGATTTTGTATCTTCAAATATGTATATTGATGTTGCAGAAAAACAAGAATTACTAAATATAAAAGACCAGAAAGAACGCGCTTTAGCAACTTTAAAAAAGATGAATTCGGAGTTGCAACGTTTAGAACTTAGAAATGATATACAGTCTAAGGTTCGCGAAGATATGGATCAGCAGCAGCGAGAATATTTCTTACAACAACAAATGAAAACCATACAAGAAGAGCTTGGAGGTGTTTCGTATGACGAAGAGATTGAAGAAATGAAAGAGAAAGCAAAAAAGAAAAAATGGTCTAAAGAAATAGCAAAAATATTTGAGAAAGAAATAGGACGTTTACAAAGAATGAATCCACAAGTAGCAGAATATTCCGTACAACGTAATTACTTGGATTTGTTTTTAGACTTGCCATGGAATGAATATACGGTAGATAAATTTGATTTAAAAAAGGCATTAAAAATTTTAAATCGAGATCATTTTGGTTTAGAAAAAGTAAAAGAACGAATCATCGAATATTTGGCAGTATTAAAGCTAAAAAAAGACATGAAATCGCCAATAATATGTTTGTATGGACCTCCAGGAACAGGAAAAACATCACTTGGTAAATCTATAGCAGAAGCAGTTGGAAGAAAATACGTACGAATATCCTTAGGAGGTTTGCGTGATGAAGCAGAAATACGAGGACATCGAAAAACCTATATTGGAGCAATGCCAGGAAGAATAATACAGAGTATTAAAAAGGCAAAAACATCCAATCCAGTAATTGTATTAGACGAAATAGACAAACTAGCAAATAGTCATAATGGCGATCCATCTGCAGCAATGTTAGAAGTATTAGACCCAGAGCAAAACGCAACATTTCACGATAATTTCTTAGATGTAGATTACGACTTGTCTAAAGTATTATTTATCGCAACAGCAAATAGTTTATCTACCATTCCTTGGGCATTACAAGATAGAATGGAAATTATAAATGTACACGGTTATACTGTCGAAGAAAAAATAGAAATTGCCAAAAGACATTTATTACCAAAACAAATAGAAGCACACGGAATAAAAGTAAAAGATATTAGCTTGTCTCCAAAAGTATTAGAAAAAATAATAGTAGGATATACACGAGAATCAGGAGTGCGTGGTTTGGATAAAAAAATAGCAAAAGTGACCCGTTACATAGCAAAATCTATTGTAATGGAGGAGGAGTTTAATCCAAAAATTAAAGTAGAAGAGTTAGATAAAATATTAGGAATTGCTCGTATGGAACGAGATAAATATGAAAATAACGAAACGGCAGGAGTAGTTACAGGCTTGGCTTGGACACAAGTAGGAGGCGATATTTTATTTATTGAATCGATTTTATCTAAAGGAAAAGGACTAACCATTACAGGAAATTTAGGAAAGGTAATGAAAGAGTCGGCAACCATTGCGATGGAATACATCCAATCTAATTTTGAAACGTTAGGAATAAAACCAAAAGCATTAGAAAAAAACAAAGTACACATACATATTCCAGAAGGAGCAACACCAAAAGATGGTCCAAGCGCAGGAATTGCCATGTTAACCTCTTTAGTTTCTAGTTTTACACAACGTAAAGTAAAATCGAAATTAGCCATGACTGGAGAAATAACTTTAAGAGGAAAAGTTTTGCCAGTTGGTGGATTAAAAGAAAAAATATTGGCAGCCAAAAGAGCCAATATTAAAGAAATTATTTTATGTGCAGAGAATAAAAAAGATATTGAAGAAATAAATCAAAAATATTTAAAAGGACTTAAATTCCATTACGTAACCGAAATGAATGAAGTGATTAAAATTGCTTTATTAAAACAAAAGGTAAAAGGAGCGAAGAAGATTTAGTTTTGGTGTCAGAATTAAAAATAGTTCAAATCTATTTAGCGCATTTTGATGTTGAGTTGGTATAAACAAGTTTTAAAACAGACCAATTAATGAAACTTTAAAACACCAGCTTTAATCTCAATATCTAGATTGTTTTCTTCTGGAGGAATAGGACAAGAATATTTGTGATTATAAGCACAATACGGATTATAAGCACGATTAAAATCAATAAGAATAGTATCTCCTTTAGGGATTTTTAAATCCACATATCTACCAGCAGCATACGTTGCGGTATTATTAGTTATATCCGTAAAAGGTAAAAACAAATGCTCTTTATACTTTTCTTTATCTCTTAAATTGATATTTTGATAAATATTTAATTGCAATTTTTTTCCATTAATAACAAACTTAGCGATACCATATTTAACATATTTTGCTAGTCTGCTCGTAGTAGTTACCATTTCGAATGGTTTCTCATTTGGCGTTCTAGTAAAGGTAGCCTCAATAATTAAATCTTTATTTATAGGATAAAAGTCTAAGCTAGAAAAGGTTTTAAAATCCTTTTTAGTTAATGGCGAAGTGTCTTTATCCGCATATTCTAAATTTAATTTATATTGAAACTCTTTTGCTAATGTAATAGGAGAATTGTCTTTTTCTTGCGTGCAAGCAGAGAAAGAAATTAATAGCAAGATTATTATAGATAATTTATTCATGATTATATTTTTTTCAAAAATAAGCAATAATTTATATGGATAGAAACAATAATTTTATATATTTGTTTGTAATTAATCAAGAAATGAAAACAATTAAAACATATACGTTCGTGCAAAAGTGTAGATATACACATGCGTATCGCTGCGATTATTTGTTTTGATTATAGATATATAAACTATTTCAATAAATTTTAAATCCAGCTTTTAGCTGGATTTTTTATTTTTATAATACTACTAAAACCTTAATGATGTTTGATAAATTAATAAACCCATACAGAAATTTGTCTAAAGATATTTGGATACTTTCACTAATTACACTAATAAATAGAACAGGAGCAATGGTAATACCATTTTTATCCTTATACCTTACCAAGTCATTAGGTTTTACCTTAATGCAAGTAGGTATCGTTATGACTTTTTATGGCTTAGGCTCTTTTTTTGGGACTTGGTTAGGCGGAAAATTAACAGATATAATAGGTTACTTTAAAGTAATGTATATGAGTCTGTTTTTAGGAGGAGTATTATTTTTTGTATTGCAATATATAGAAACATTTTGGCAATTTAATGTTGGGATATTTGTATTAATTACAATTATAGATTTGTTTAGACCAGCAATGTGGGTTGCAATTACAGATTATAGTAACGACGAGAATAAAACAAGATCGGTTACATTAATACGATTGGCAATAAATTTAGGATTCTCGGTAGGTCCAGCTTTAGCAGGATTAATAATAGCGACAATAAGTTACAAAGGATTATTTTGGATAGATGCAACAACAACACTAATCGCAGGAGTTGTATTGTACAAATACCTATACCAAAAAACAGATGTAGTAAAAAAGGACGAGAAAGAAAAAAATAAAAAAACACCACCTTATAAAGATTTTCAATTCATGTTATTTTGGATTGCTATATTTTTATCAGGAGTTGCCTTTATTCAGTTTATAGAAATATTACCTTTGTTTTACAACGAAGTAATCCATTTAGAGGAGCAAAAAATAGGTTATTTATTGGCGTTAAACGGATTCTTAATATTTTTAACCGAAATGCCAATAGTAGACTATTTTGATAAAAAATACCATCATATAAAATTAGTAATTTTTGGGATGTTATTATTTGCAGCAAGTTATTTTATATTGAATTTAGACCATTCTATTTGGGTAATTATTCTAGGAATGGTATTACTCACTTTTGGAGAGATATTTAGTTTTCCATTTTCAAATACTTATGCAATGGAACGCTCCAAAAAAGGAAACCAAGGAGCATATATGGCAATGTATGGTATGACCTATTCTGCCGCTTTTATTGTAGGGCCTATTTTTGGAATGTATATCGTAGATAACTACGGTTATGCGATGTTGTGGTACGCTGTAACAGGTTTGTTATTAGTTTCTTGTGTATTTTTAATTTGGTTAAAAAGAGATATGGATTATAAAGAGGTTGGATAGAATATAGTATCTTTATCCCAAATCATTAAAATGAAAGAAGTAAGTTATGTATTGATATTGGTAATTTTGTTTGCTTTTAGTTTTTCGTGTAAGAAAGATGAAGTAGTAGAATTGCCAACTAATCACATTCAATTTTTTGGATTTACTTTGGTAGATACAGATTGGGACGATCCAACAGATAATGAAGTGAAAACAAATTATATCGATGAGGTTTTTGAATTTTCTAATGTTGCAGATATTTTAGTAGTTAATCCAACCGATAATATTATAGATAGGATGGAAGCAATGGATAATTTACAAATGAAAAGCATTTTGCACATTAGCGAATTATTTTTTGAACAAGTTGGTACAGGAGGACAATCTGGAGCAGAATACGATTTAAGAGCAGATTACGAAGATAGATGGAATACATTTGTGGTTACAAATCAGTTGCAAATAAATAAAAATAGAATTCAATCTTTTTATTTAGGAGAAGAACCAACTTGGAATGCAATTTCATTTACGGCATTAAAAACTGCTGCGGATTATATAAAAACTACAATTACAACGGTTCCAATAATGATAATAGAAGCATATCCAGCAATTAGACAATTACAAGTTCCGAATTCGGTAGATTGGATCGGATTTAATCATTACGGAATTAAAGATCCAAAAAATAATGTAACTTTTAAAAATGAATTTTCTCTTTTAAAATCTAAAATTAACAATACACAACGACTTATTTTAATAATGGATACACATTACATAAATGCATTACATGAAAATATAGGAGGAATTGCTTTAACCGAAATGAAAGATGTAGCAAGTAGTTATTTTGATTTGGCTAAAGAAGAACCAAAAGTAATAGGTGTTTTTGGCTATTTTTGGCCAAGTGGATTTGATGTTACTACTTCCGTAGGAGCCAGAAATATGCCACAAAATGTAAAAAACGAATACGTAAAAATAGGAAAGTATATTACTGGAAAAAACTAATCTTAGCTAGATAATCGTAATGCGAACCTTCTAAAATTAATTCGCATTGTAAACCACAAAATTCGGATGCACGTTGTAAATTGTTAAAATCAATATAAAGCCAATTAAACGGTTTGCCTTTTTGATTTTTATACTCCATCCTAAAAGTAGTTTCTCCATAATAATCTTGATTGACATCAATAATATAATCGCCATTTTCATCTTCAAACATATAAATAACATCCGTAGAGTCTAACAAAATTTGTCCGTTAGGACTAAGTAAAGTTTTTAAATGATTTAAGAAATTAGTTAATTTATGGAGTTTTCCGCACATTCCAGCACCATTCATTAAAAGTAGAATCGTATCGAATTGTTGCTTTTTTAATTGCCAAATATCTTGGACTGAAGCATTATTAATACCTCTTAATCTACAAGTTTCAATAGCACCTTTTGAAACGTCAATAGCAAAAACCTCTTTGTTTTTTTTTTGGAGATATAAACTATGACTTCCAGCTCCGCAACCAACATCTATTATTTTTCCTTTAGAAAGTTGCAATGCTTTTTGCTCTAGTTTTGGCATTTCATTAAAACTTCTAAAAAGATAAGGTAATGGATAAATATCTTCGCCAGCGATGGAAGAAAATGTTTTAATGTCTTCGGTAAAATTACCATTTTGATAATCTAGCAATGCTTGTCCGTATATGTCGTTGGTTTTATGAATCATTTTTATCGTATAGAGATTAATAGTCTTGCATCTAGGATCTATACTTTTTAATCTAATTACTCGCCAATACTACCAAGTTCTACACCTTCAGAATAAGCAACTTGAATGTTATTTTCGCTAAATGCTTTTTTAATATTTTCGTAACAAGCAAAAGTAACTTCCCAAAAATGATCGGGATTTACATAAGGTCTAACAGCAACTTGTACCGAATGGCTATCGTAACCTTCAATACCAATTTCGGGTTTTGGTGTCTCTAAAATATTAGGAATGGTAGCGATTGCATTTTCAATGATTTGTTTTACTTTAGGAAAACTTTCTGCATAAGGCATGGTTACATCAATTTCGAGTCGTAATACGCCACGTTCGGAATGGTTCGTAATAACATCGCTAGTCATTAACGAATTTGGAATAATAAGTGTTTTATTTCCAGGAGTAACAACGGTTGTATTAAAAATGCCAATTTCGGAAACCTTACCAAATTTTTCATTTACTTCAATCCAATCACCAACCTTATAAGGTTTTATAGATAATACCAATAAACCTGAGGCTAGATTACCTAAACTGCCTTGTAAAGATAGTCCAATTGCTAATACAGAAGCACCTATTATTGTTGCAAAAATACTTAAATCAACTCCTGCAATTCCTGCGGCAGCTAATACAACAGCTACTTTTAATACAATACCCAAAACAGATAAAATAAATGGTTTTATGGTATCGGACAATGAACTCTTGTTAAGTAAATTCTCAATTAAAGTCATTAATTTTTTAATCACTTTAAATCCAATCCATAAAATTAATATTGCGCCAATCATTTTTGGAGCATACGTAATAATATTATCTTGTGCTAATTCTAAATATCCTTTATCTTCTTGTGCCATTATTAATCTTAAAAATTTAGTCTTGCAAAATTAATAAATTATTACTAACCTTAGTTCGATATAAAATTATTTTATAGAATTCAAATAAAAATTAATTTTCCAGTGTAATGCTCCGTAATTGTAATAATATTTGGATGATTATAGCTAATGACATCTCCAATAGAAAAAATATCTCCTTCTAATCTGTTTATTGGATGGATAAGCATGTCGTTTGTCGATTTTTGTACGACTAAGACATTTGTTGCCATTAAATCCGAACCAATAAATCGAGAACTACCAGAATAAAAACCGATGTTTAGATGTGTAGTTGTTCCGTTTAGTGTAAAAATAGAACTTCCATTACTTATTATTTTTATAGATTGATTTTCGATATGGAGATTAAAGTCCCCAATATTTAAGGCATCTTCAATAAAATCTTCTGAAATTAAAGTAAGATTTGAAAAATTAATTATTCCATTCGATGTAATGCTTCTTGCTGTATTACTTCGTATTTCGGTAATATTAGGCGAAGTTACATACACTTTTGTAACGGCATAATCTCGTGTTAAATTACAAGAATTAGTATCGGTAATAAATAATTTTCCATCAACAACTTCTGCAGTAACATCGTTTATTAAATTAGTGCCTGTTTCTAAAATAACTTTTTGAGTTACTCCTTGCTTAATTATCAAACTTACTTCATTGCCAACATTTATTTTATCAAAAATAGGTACGGTTATTTCTTTTTGAATAATTGTTCCTGTACTTTCAAAACAGTCTTTTGGATTGCAACTAGCAATACCAATTAAGATTAAGAAATAGATTGTATTTTTTACTGTTATATTCATTTTATATTTTTTCAAATTATAGTCTGTATCCTATACCAAATTCCAAACCTTCCGCTCTAAAGAGATTCACTTTTAAAGTTAATTCTGTAAAAAAATGATCGTTAAATTGATGTTTAAATCCCAAACGTTCGTAAATTTTAGAAACGTATTTGTTTGGAGCATATATGTGATACCCTAATTGTGTTACCATCGAAAAATTATGGATGTATAATTCGTGCCCTGCAAAAATACCAATTCTATCGGTTTTAAAATTCGTTGTATTCGGAATTCCCGTTTGTAACTCCGATTCGTCTTGTAAATATTTATTTAGAAAATCGGATTTAAAATAATCAACTCCAGTTGTAAGTGTGGATTTGAAATTTAGCTTTTTCTCTATTGAAAAAGTTCCTACATAAAAAGGAAATTGACCGCTATCAGGAATCTTACTCTCATTAATTCCTGCTCTAAACATAAAATTATAACGTATTTTGTTTTTTTCTTTTGGACGTTTCTCTTTTTTTGAAAATGTTGGGTTTTCTTTTTGTAAATTATAATTTATACCAATAGTTGCTGCTAAAGTGTTTAAACCTAAATTTGGATTTTTAAAACCTGCATTTGAAAAATGAATTAAAGATAAACCAGTTTGTAGTCCGATTTTTTTGTTAAAAAAATCTCGATGATAATTTAATTTTAAGTACGCAGAACCTGCAAATTTTGTGGCTAATGTATAATTGAATTCATTAGAAATGGCGTTGTACGGTTTGCTAATGTACCCTAGACCAAATGCTATTCTAAGTTGCAATTTGTTTTTAGCATTTCTATCATTAAAATAAAAATTGTAATGTGTATAAGCAGCATACATTTCTCCTAAAATATCCGAATTCGTATTTTGATATAAAACAGAGAACCCAAAATCTGGATAATTATAATATGCTAGCCAATTCGCATTTTTTGCATTTTTAATATTGTAGCCAATTATAAAACCAAATGGATTTCCTTGAATTGCTGTTGCTAGTGATTTATCGTGTTCTAATGCAATACCATAAAACGCATCTACATCCATAAAGTGATATTGCTTTTTTTGTGCAAAAGCACTCGTTAAAGTAAATCCTAGGACTATATATATGATGTGTTTTTTCAATTCAGAATTCTAATTAGTTTTGGTATGCTTATTTGTTAGAGGTTTTCAAAATTTATATTTTTTATCTCGATATAATTTTTCATTATTATCTCTGCTAAAATCATTCGATAAGACGTTATCAATTAAATCGGATTCCAACTCCAAAAGCTACAGTTTCTGCTTTAGCTGCATGTGCTTTTAAACTTATTGAAGCAAACCACTTATCGTTAAAATAACGTTTTAATCCAAGACGTTCGTATAATCTTCCTTCAAATTCTACTGGATAATAGACGTAATATCCAACTTGAAAAATCATTGAAATTTTATTTAAAAATAATTCGTGACCTACAAATATTCCAGCACGTTTAAAATCGCCATCTTTATAATTAGAATCGACTGCCTTTTTTATCGCAATATAATCTTTCATCATATAAGAAACATAATAATCTGCACCAAATTGAAGTGCAGATTTTCTATTGATACGTTTATCTGCATAAGCAGACAATACAAAAAAAGGTTTAACACCACTACCAATAAAATCACTTTCATTTGCGCCAAAGCGAAAAACGATATTGTATTTTATAGATTCGGTATATTTTTTACTCTCTGTAGATGGCGTATAAGTTATTTCTTTATTCTCTTCGATATTGTAATTTAAACCGACAGTTGCTGCCCAAATATTGACACCTGTATTTGGAGATTTTACACTCGAATTGGATGCATGAATAAATGTTAATCCAGCATTAATACCTATTTTATCGATAATATTTTCTCGTTTGTAATATAGTTTAAAATACGTACTCGAATTGAGGTGTGTGCCAAAAGCAACATTTTTCGGATTGGTAATTTTGTCATACGGATTGGTATTGTAAGCAATTCCCCAACCAGTTCGTAAAACGATTTGATCTTTGTTTTTTCGAGGTAACAAATAAAAATTATAATGTGCGTACAGAGAATACAGTTTTCCTAAAATAGAATTGTTGTAATCTTGGTAAGTCATAGAAATACCAAAATCTGGATAATTATATCGTGATTCCCAAGATTTTTCTCCGTTTGTTTTTTTATTCCAGCTTAAGGTAAAACCAGTTGGATGATTCGTTAAAAAATGACCTACATTTTTATTGTGTTTTAATATATTTCCATAAAAATAATCGAATTGTAAAAAAGTATTTTCTACGTTCTTTTTTTGACTAAAGGAGCATACATTAACAAATAAAAAAAGGAGTAATAGTTTTCTTTGCATTGAAGCAAAAATCGGTTAATTTATTTAATAATGCAAGTTTAAATTTTGCCTCTTTTTTGATTTTATAGTTATTTTGTGTATTTTGCTAACTTACTGTGTAATGACATCAAAGTAGAAACTTTATTTTTTCCTTTAAATTAATTAGTTTGCTACACGCATAAAATACTTATTTGGAAGTATTTAATAAACCTATAAAAATTAGAAACGTATGAAGTTTTTTGTATTATATATTCTATTTTTTTTACACCTAATAACACAAGCACAGACAGTTTCTATTAATATAGACTGGAGTAATTTAGTTCGCTCAATTCCAGATTATGCGTATGGTGTTAATAGTTCAGCTAATTTTATTCCATCGTATTCTAATGATGTACTATTTATGGGAAATTTAGATCGCATAACTCAGAAAAAAGGGTTTGTAAGGCTTCATGGTTGGGGAATGTTAGGAGGAAGTCCAGAATCTTGGCAAACAAATGGCGTTTGGGATACTGTTAAAATTAACCAAGCATTATCTCCACTTGTAGCGCAAGGATATAAAGTGATGATTAATATTCCTAGTGGATTTAATGGCGAAGAAGATTATCAAGATGCTCAAGCATTTGCTCAATTTTGTGCTGATTTGGTTCAAATTGTAAATATCGACAATCAATTCGGTATTGAATATTGGGAAATACCAAATGAACGTGAACAAGGTTTTGCTGTACCAGGACTATCTGTTAATAGGATGGCATCATTTATTAATACGGCATCATTGGCAATGAAAGCTGTAGATCCAACCATTAAAGTTGGCGGTTCTGCAACAGCTTGGGTAAATGTAGATTATTTAACGCAATTAACTCAAGCTACTTTTCCAAATATAGATTTTATTACTTGCCATACTTATTCTGGTGACTGTACAAATAGTTTAGAGAATGCTTACGATATAGCTCAATTTGCTGTTTCAGATTTAGCATTGCTTCGTCAAAATATTAATACCATAACAAATGGATCTTATCTTCCTATTTTTTTAACAGAATATAATATCTCGTACCAAGGTTGTGCTAATATTCAATCTAATAATGGAGCGGTTTACGATGCAATTATAATGACAGAAAGTATTAAGTCAGGAATTGATGCTACTTGTTATTGGAATGTTGCTCCATATTCAGACATGTCTGTGATGGATGGCAATCAATTGGATGGAAATGCTTATTTATATGAAATATTCAATACTTCTTTTTATGGCAACTTGGTAGAAAGTAATTCTAGTGAAAATTCAAAAGTATTAGTGTATGCTACTATTAATCAAAGTGCTAATAGTTATTCTTTTTGTTTAATTAATCGTACAGCATTATTACAATCGGTTCAATTGCAAATGGAAGAATTATTACCAATTAATTTAGAGAGACATTTATGGGATGCTCAAAACGATTATTTTACAGAATCTACAAATTGGTCGAATTTGAATGATGGAACTATCAATCTTTCTCCTTATTCTGTTAATTTGTTTGTTGGAGAATTAAATACATTAAATGTAATTGATATTGAAGATAACGATAACACAATATTATTTCCGAACCCTAATAATGGCATGATTTATATATCTAATCGAGATAATATTAATAAAATTCAAATATTTTCTCATTCAAGTGTTTTGGTTAAAAGTGAAAATGGAGAAAATGATTATTTAGACATAAAAGACCTTTCTTTAGGTGTTTATTTCGTAAAAATGACGTATAAAACAGGAAAGGTGACGATAACTAAAATGATAAAGAATTAGAATAATGCTTTAGTTGGATAACTATTTTAAAAGCATAAAAAACCTCATAGAAAAGATTCCATGAGGAAATATTATTTTAATTTTAAAAAAAATAGTTAATTTTTCTTTGCATCAATTCTTGCTTGCGCAATATTAAATGCAGCTCGATGTGTTGTAATATTTTGTGTTTCAGAAAGTTTAAAAATTTCTAAAGTTGTGTTGTATATATTTTCGGTTTGGCGTATGATTTCATCTTTGCCATAGCCTTCAATTTCTGCATAAACATTAATAATTCCACCAGCATTAATTAAGAAATCTGGAGCATAAGCAATCCCCTTTTCTTTCAATAATCTACCGTGTTTAATTTCGTCTTGTAATTGATTGTTTGCTGCACCAGCAATAACTTTAGCCTTAATTCTATCAATGGTATTATCATTAATAGTAGCACCTAAAGCACAAGGAGCATAAATATCTACATCCAAACCATAGATATCTAAATCGTGATGGATGGTTGCACCATATTTTTTGCTAACATATTCCAATTGCTCTTTATTAATATCGTTAATAATAATTTGAGCGCCTTCTTTCGTTGCTAAATCGACAATAGTTTCTCCAACATGACCGATACCTTGTATTAATATTTTTTTACCTTTTAAGTTATCGGTTCCGAATTGATACTTTGCAGCAGCTTTCATTCCCATAAAAACACCATAAGCAGTAATTGGAGAAGGGTTTCCTGCTCCACCTCTTGCTTCAGAAATTCCAGTAACATAAGGTGTAATATCTCTAACAATATCCATATCACGAGTTTCCATACCAACATCTTCGGCGGTAATATATTTTCCACCTAATGAGTGTACAAACTCACCAAATCGACGCATCAAATCATCTGTTTTTTGTGTTTTAGCATCACCAATAATTACGGCTTTACCACCACCTAATTTTAAACCTGTAATAGCAGCTTTATAGGTCATGCCACGAGATAATCGCAATACATCTTGTAACGCATCTTCTTCATTTTTATAATTCCACATTCTAGTACCACCAAGAGCAGGACCAAGTGTCGTATTATGGATACCAATAATGGCTTTTAAACCAGTAGCTTCGTCGTTACAAAAAACAATTTGTTCGTGTTTGTCAAATGAAAAATTTCCAAAAACAGGATTAATATTACATAAATCTTTTGCTTCTACAATATCTAGAGTCATAATTTTGTGTATTAAATTTGATATGGCAAAGATAGTTAAATTATTAGCATGATTTGGATTTACTTTTTAACAAAATCATAAAATAATCATAAAATAATTTGTTTTTTTGTATCAGCTATATGTAAAAAATAAGTGCAATAAAAAAAAATGAATAAATGTGAATATTGTAAATTTACTGCATTCAATTTAATATATTTGTGAATCGAATTTTAATAGATGAAAGCCTTACAATATTTGAATAAATATTTTGTTACATACAAATATCGCTTGATATTTGGAATTGTTATTACCATTTTTTCAAAAATATTGGCAGTACAGATACCTTCTTTTATTAAAAATTCTTTAAATGTTGTTGAAGATTATAATAAAGGTTTAATTACAGATTTAGTTATTGTAAAATCAACTTTATTAGATAATATTTTATGGATTATTGGAGCTGCTTTGTTGTCTGGTTTTTTTACTTTTTTAATGCGACAAACTTTAATTGTAATGTCTCGTTTGATAGAATTCGATTTAAAAAATGAAATATTTAGACAATATGAAAATCTTTCGCTTGGTTTTTATAAAAAAAATAGAACTGGCGATTTAATGAATCGTATTAGCGAGGATGTCGGTAAAGTTAGAATGTATTTTGGTCCTGCAATTATGTATACCATTAATATGTTAATGCTTTTTACGGTTGCATTAACAAAAATGATAAGTATTGATGCAACATTAACGATGTATACATTATTGCCATTGCCAATTTTATCGATTTCTATTTATTTACTGAGTAAAATAATTCATAAACGAAGTACTTTAGTACAACAATATTTGTCTAAATTAACCACTTTAGCACAAGAAACTTTTTCTGGAATTCATGTTATTAAAGCGTATGCAATAGAAAATCAAAGTGTCACTAATTTTGACGCTTTAGCTGTTGAAAGTAAGGAGAAAAATATTTCTTTATATAAAGCACAAGCTCTATTTTTTCCATTGATGATTTTACTAATTGGTATTAGTAATATTTTAGTAATTTATATTGGAGGTATGCGTTATATTAATGGTCAGATTGCCAATATTGGAATCGTTGCAGAATTCATTATCTATGTTAATATGCTTACTTGGCCAGTTGCTGTTGTTGGATGGGTAACCTCTATAATTCAACAAGCTGAGGCTTCTCAAAAACGTATTAATGAGTTTTTAGAAGAAGAATCTGGAATACAAAATACAACAAATACACCAACAGAGATTCATGGAAAAATTACTTTTAATGAGGTGTCTTTTACCTATGAAGACACTAATATAGAAGCGTTAAAAAAAGTAAGTTTTACCATAGAAAGAGGAAAGACATTAGCAATACTTGGGAAAACAGGATCTGGAAAATCTACTATTGTAAATCTAATTTCTAGGTTGTATGATGTTACGGGCGGAGATATATTAATTGATGATAAACCCATTAAGAAGATTCATCTAAAAAGCTTAAGAGAGGCAATTGGTTTTGTGCCTCAAGATGGTTTTTTATTTTCGGAAACGATAAAAGACAATATTCGATTTGGTAAACACGACGCTACCGATATTGAAGTTGAGAATGCTGCAAAAAATGCCTACATACATCATAATATCGTTGGTTTTACAGATGGTTATCAAACTATGGTTGGAGAACGTGGTGTAACTTTATCTGGAGGTCAAAAGCAAAGAGTTTCCATAGCAAGAGCAATTATTGGCTCTCCAAATATTTTGGTGTTTGACGATTGTTTATCTGCTGTAGATACCGAAACGGAAGAAATTATTTTGACTAATTTAAAAAAGATAAGCGAGGGAGTAACTACAATAATTATAAGTCATCGTGTATCGTCTGTTAAAAATGCAGATGCTATTATTGTTTTAGACGAAGGTAAGTTAATTCAAGCTGGAACACATAAAGAATTAAAAAATACAAAAGGTTATTATCGAGAAATCTATAATCAGCAATTATCAGAAATGAATTAGCGAATTGCTTTATAAAAAGCAATTTTAATTTTCTCGGAGTGCTTCAATTGGTCTAATCATTGCTGCTTTTTTTGCAGGAAGGTACGCTGCAAAGAAACCTGACAATAGCAGTGTGAGAATTGCCGATATTACTACAAATAAATTAATTTCTGGATTTAAAAAAAAACCACTTTTTAAATCAAATAAATTTAAGGAATAGTTTACACCTTCAATTAATAATAAGCCAAAAGATAAACCCAGATAACCCGAAATACTCGTTAGAAAAACAGATTCTAAAATAATCATTTTTATAATAGAAAAAGGTTTTGCTCCAATTGCTTTTCTAATTCCTATTTCTTTGGTTCTTTCTTTTATATTTATTACCATGATATTACTAACACCAACTATTCCAGATAATAATGTTCCAATACCAATAATCCACATAAACATTCTAATTGCTTTAAATAATCCAGTATATTTTGAAAATTCTTCTCTGGTATTCCATGTATAAATTGCTTCATCGTCTGGATGTACTTTATGACGCTCTTTTAAAAAACTTAAAATTTGACGTTCGGTTTTGTTATTTGTAGCAACAATACCAATGTTGTCCATTGTATTTTTTCTATTAAAATTTTTTTGAAACGATGTGTGTGGAATTATAATAGTTTTGTTTTGCTCATTTGCTTCTTCTCCTTCTTTTAAAGACTTAAAAACGCCAATTATTTTATAAAAACTATTATTAATTTGAATAAACTTACCAATTGTATTTTTATTATTATATAATTCTTTTTTAACTTTAGATCCAATTACTGCAACAAGTCTACTCCGATTATTATCAAGTTTATTGATGTATCTACCAGCATTTAATTTCACATTTCGGATGTAAAAAATATCAGATTCTACACCATATATTTCGTATTTTTCATTCTGCCTATTATTTTGTACTAAAGTTGCATTATATGTATACGATCTTGCGCCAATATATTTAATATTTTTTTTAAATTTTTTTTTGATAATATCTAAATCTTCATTTGTAATTCTTATTTTTCGATTGTCTTTTACGCCTTTGTATGGAATCTTAGTTTTATCGCTATAAATATGAAAACTATTAATATCAAATCCTTTAAACATATTCGTAACTCCTTTTTCCAATCCATCTCCAGAACCTAACAATAATAATAGCATAAAAATTCCCCAAAAAACACCAAAAGCGGTAAGAAGCGTTCTGGATTTGTTTTTTTTTAGCGTTTCCGTTATTTCAATTATTTCATCTTTAGTTATCATATATTCTTATGCTTTCATTCTCTTTTATTCCAGAAATAACTTCGGTATAAACACCATCAGAAATACCGAGTTTAATTGCTCTTTTTTCATATTTATCATCATTTTTATGAATGTATACGTAAGAGGTGTCATTACTAAAAGTAATCCATTTTTCTTTTAAACATAAAATATTTTTTTTCTCTTTAATGATAATTTTTGCATTTGCACTAAATCCTGTTTTTCTAATTTTTGAGTTTGTCAATTTGGATTTTATTTCAAATAATATTAATCCATCCGTGTTTTTACCACTAGTTGATATTTCGGAGAGTATACCATCTTCTTCTTTGTCACTTATTGCCGTAGCTATTTTGACAGGCATGCCTTTGGTAAGTTTTGCAACTTCATATTCTTTTACATTTCCTTCAAAAATCATTTCGTCAATATTTGCAACTTTTGCGATAGTTGTTCCTTCACTAAAGTTATTACTTTGAATTACAGAAGAACCAACTTTTATGGGTAATAATGTTACTACACCATCTATTGTCGAAACAATAGACGTATTTGTTGTTCCTCCACTATAATTTCCTGATTTAACAATTTGATAGGTTCTTTTTGTGTTTTTTAAGTCTTCTAGTGCATTCAAATAATCGGTTTCTATTATTTCGAATTTTGATTTTGCTACAATTCCTTTTTCGAATAATTCTTTGTTACGATTGTAAATTGCTTTTTTATTATTGAAGCGATTTTTTGCTACATTTATTTCTATTTGAGAAGAGGATAAACGTTCTATATCTGGAATGATTTTTATTTTTGCAATAATTTGATTTTTGTGGATACTATCTCCATTTTTTACATAAATTTTTTCTAAGACACCAGAAACCCTAGATTTGATTTCTACTTCTTCTTTTGGTAAAATAATACCAGAACAAATAATGAAATTTTTTAGATCTCTTTTTTGAAGTTTTTTTGTGATATAAGTCTCTTCTTGTGCATTTTTTTTAGTGATGAAATAATATACAGGCCAAATTAATAATGCGGTTAATAAGAGTTTTAAAAGAATTTTGATTTTTTTTTTCATAAGATACTTGATTTATGTTTGTAAAAAAATACAATAAAATAGTATTCTTTGCTTAAAAAATATTTTTTACAGATACTAGTAAAGTTAATTGTTTTTTATTAAATATTCATTCTCAACTAATGTAGTTATGATAGCCTTATTATTTATTATTGCCATTAAATCAGAGCCTAATAATTCAATATTTTTTTGATGAATTTTATATAAGAAATCAGAATAACCATCAGAAAGTTTTTTTGATAAACCATTATATTTGTCATAGATTATTTTTTTATCCAATTGATAAAACTCATATCTATTAGAATTAAATCTAAAGATGTCTTTAATATTAAATCCTTTATCTTTTTTTTGAAAATATGGTTTTCTAAATTGATTGATATAGTAAATGGATTCACATTGTAGTGGATATTTTTTAAAATATACTAAAAATTGACTCCAAATTTTTTGAGTAGTTTCTAAACAATATTTTTCTCGATCGTTTCCTTCATAAGAAATAGGATCTAAGAAATTAACTTTAATTTTGTTGTGAGACTCTCTATATGAAATAATTGGAATAATATTTATTTTTAGGTAATTTGACAGGTAGGATATGCCTTTTCTAGAATATATACTCACATTTAGAAAGTCTATTTCAACTAGATTATCATCATTATTGTCAAATTCTTTAACTCCTTTATTTCCGTCAATATAAAAAAGTAAACTTTTTCCTTTTCGTGTAGATTTTATCATTGATATAATCGAATTTTTTTTTTCTCCATTAATGAAATCTATTTTTGAGGTTGAGTTTTTTAATACACTTAAAGTTTTTTTATATGCAAATAGAAACATTTCTTTTTTTTCATTAAAACTTTCTTCTCCCATTACGATTGAAAAGGTAATATTATTTTTCACCAAATAATAGCAAACTGAAATATAGGATCCCATATGAAATGAGCAAAAAATATTTGGAGTATCCCCTAGATCTTTAATTCCGTTATGACTGGAAAATCCATTTTTCTCTAGTAAATGGATGTAATTAATTTCTAGACTTGTTAACTCTTTATTAATTAAATATTCTCGATAATCATTTTTACTACCTTTAATAATGGGATATAAATAGTTAAAAGCAGATTTAAATTTTAAATAATTTAGTCGTTCATTAGAATTAATATCCAATACTGATGAAGCTCTTTTTGAGGATTTTTCAATTACCTCTTTTATGTTTTTAAAATATTCTTTTTTCATGTTATCTAGATTTTAAAATTTCTTTAAACCAAGAAATTATAGATTTATAAATTATGCTACTTAGAAAAACAAATATTAAAAGTTTAATTATTAGACCAAAGTGATTTGTTAGTATTGATTTTGCTCCATTTTCATTAAAGATATATATAATTTCATTAATTGTTTCTGGAAATTTTAAAATAAATTTATACATGATATATCCTAAAAAAGCGTAATTTCCTGAGCTGTATATTATTAGAGCTAATGAAAAGTTGACTGTTTTATCTTTTCGAATGATTCTCTTAAATAGTTGATAAAAAAATGTATTGGATTTTTGATTGAGATTTTGGATGTCAAAATAATCGGAATAAATCCAATATCCATCATTTCGTATAAAAGGGATTAGTGAGTATAAGACTACCAAAATATTAATTTTCATGATGCTTAGTATGTAGGAGCTTTTACTTCCAATTAGTATAAAAAATATGAATAAGAGAATATTAATAATTAATTGAAAATATATTCCAGCCAAATTAACTACAATTCTTTGATTCCGTTTTAGTTTCCATATTTTGGTCACATTTGCAAAAAGAACAGGAAATATCAAGTAAAATCCAAAGCCAATTTCTTCGGGTTTAATTTTATAGTATGCTGATGAAGAGGCATGACCAAATTCATGTAGTATTAAAATTGTAAAAATGATAATATAACTTGCTACAGTTTCAAGAATTGAGACATTAGATATTTTAACATTTAAAGGATAGAAAAAAAATATGTAAACACTAACGGAAATTGACATTAATATTAATGTTATGAAAATTTTTTTATGAAATAACCAAGTAAGCTTATTCGAGAAGTGATTAACCAAATTTTTAGAAAATAGAACAATTGAGTAGTTTATATATTTTTTACTTTCTTCACTATTAACTATTTCTTCAATCACATTATTAATGGATTTTTTTAGAGATTCAAATTCAATATCGGATAAATTATTATTGGTTTTTAGCTTATTGATTGCAGTATTAAAATTTTTTTTTTTTGCAATTAAAAAAAAATCATATAAAAATTTCTTTATATAATAGCTTTTGTTTAAGTAAATTAAAGTATACTTTTCTGTATTATCACTTAATTCTAAGGTATTTACAAAATTATCAATTGTCTTTTCCATTAAATATTTCCTCTTTAAATTATTTACATCTATCTATTTGGTATTGTATGAATTTTTAAACCAATGTAAGAAATAGTCTTACATTGGTTTAATGTAGAATTATTTAGCCTCGCTACAACAACATACGCCATTACCCGCTGTTTCAGTTGTAGTAGTGTCTACAGCAGCTAAATTCACCATTTCTAATCGGTCTTCTAATTGAATTAAATCTAATTCGTTTCTTAATTTTTCTATTTTTTTCATTTTAAAAATATTTAATGTTATGCTTACTCTTTAAGGATTTTCAGCTTTCTCCTAGATGTTGATCAAACATTTTTTTTACTTAATATTTTTCTATTATTTTGAGAAAAATGTAATAATAATCTGTCTTTTATATTATATTTAATTGGAGGGCAGGGAGATATATTCTCTTTCCATAGTTTTGGACAAGCACCACCACAAATTGGTAATATGACACAATTCGTACATGGAACTTCTCCATTTAAGATATCATCATTCCATGAAGAATAAGGTCTGTTATTATTAGTGTATGTTTCATCATATAGTTTTTTTACTTTAAACGAATCATCATTTTCATAAATAGGTACCTGAGATATTTCTGTACAGTTAAAGACATTTCCATCAGTGTCAAATACTTCTGCATGTTCATATAAACTTGTACATACTATCGGAGTTTTAATACCTGGCAATAATACAACTTTGTGTTTTTTATCTATTAATTCAATAAAAGTTTCTATTTGAAATTCAGAATATTCTTCATGTGTAAGTGATTTTAAATGCGCATCATTTCCCCAAGAATGTATTGGGGCTGTATAAAATGAGATTTTATCCAATATTTTTTCAACTTCCAATAAATTAATTAAATCGTACGTGCTTTTATAATTTGAGCTGTCAACATTGCATCTTATAATTATTTTATGTTTAGATTTTTCAAACCGATTGTCATTGACAATATTTTTTAAGTTTTTGAAAATTAAGCTAAATGTTTTTTCTTTTAGTTTGGTATGTCTTCTTAAATCATGATGTTTTTGAGTTCCGTCTAATGTAATTTCAAACTTGGTGATTTTGTATTTTTCGACTAAATCAAAAAAAATATCTTTTTTTAAACTAAGGCCATTGGTTATCATATTAGCCGAGTAAGAACAATTATTTTTATTCGCTAAATTCATAAATCCCAAAGTTAGTTTTTTTATATTTTTCAAACCCATTAATGGCTCTGCGCCAAACCAACCTATATGTAAATGTTTGTATTTCTTTAAGGTTATATTAACAGCAATTCTGGCTGTAATTTTTTTATTTAAATTATCATCAAGCGACTTTTTAGTATGAACTTGACCGCAATAATTACACCCAAGTTGACAGTTTGCAGATGGAGATATTATTTGATATAGTACATTTTCGTTTGCTATAGCCTTTTTATTATATTTAATAATTTGTTCTAATTCATTTCTTGTTTTATCAATTATTATTTTTGAAGAAATAAGTCTATCAAATATGCTATCGTTTTTTAAACTAAAAAAATCTTTATTTATTAACTTATCATATATATTAACTTTTAATAAAGTCAATGTTGTTGAAATTGTTGAATAAACTAATCTATAATTAGAATTTATTATTGGTTCTGAAAAAACTAAATATTTTGATAATTTGTAATTCATAGGTTAAAATTTATATTCCAAAACTATCATATATTGATAATGTCTTGAGATTTTTTACCGTAGAAAAAGTAATGAACTTCCTTATTATTTCTTTTGGACTACCTAATAATTTTGTAACTAATTTTTTACGCCACTTTTTATTTACTCCTTTTAATTTCAATTCCATTTAAAGTGCAGTAAAACGTGAAAAGATAACTAATTTATAGCGTATTTTGATGTTGATTTGGTATAATAACAGCCATAAAAAGTTTTGAAGGAAATCCACACGACAGTAAAACTATTGAATCATTACTAAATCAAATGGAAGAAAATATAGGATATACACCAGAAGAATTAATTTATGATAGAGGAGGAAAAGGATAAAAACTAATAGGAAATACAAAAAAAATACTTACACCAGATCATAGACAGTTAAAAAGAGATACCCAATATCAAAAAAGAGTTTAAAGAAAATGAAGAATAAATTAAAACTTGAACTTGAAAAAATATTGATCTATTTGAAATTTCAATTTTTTAAGCAAAATCTTGTTTTAAATTTTGACTTTGTAAGGAATGACTATATAAAACCTCTATCTTTGGCGTTTTGGATTAACTCTTTATCGCCAATACCATCAATATTAAAAATATCTTTTAAGTGACGTTTTCGTTTTTCGATACCAGCAATAGATAATGGAACAATCGTAGGTAAATCTTTCATTTTTGTACCAATAGAGAGTTCGTATAATATTTTTCTATCAATCTCATCGAGCAAAAAATCATTAGAAACTTCTTTCCGAAGCAGTTTAATAATAGTTTTACTATAATATGGCGGATCTCTAATAATAGTTTTTATAGTTGTAATTAATTCACTAGGAGTGATGTCATTTTTTACTAAAAAACCATCAGGATTAATACTTTTAAAAATACTATGAATCCTATAATTGTCATTAAAAGTGGTAGAAACAATAATTTTAGTATCTGGTAATAATTTATTTATTTTTAGACCTAAATCGTCTCCAGATAAAATTTTTCCATCTTTTGAAGGAGGAAGTCTCATGTCTAAAAAAACAATATCCAAAATTTTATTATTGTTAGCAAAATATTTAATTTTTTCATAGGCAATATCGCAATTATCAGCAACATCAATTATAAAAGAGATTGTATTATCGTGTTCACTAATGTGTTTAAAAGCGCTTTTATACGCTTCCGATATTATTGGATGATCGTCAATGATTAATACCGTATAATTTTTATTTTTCGTCATTTTTTTTATTTAGTTATTTAGAGGAATTTCAATGTTTATTGTAGTCCCTTTATTAATACTTGAATTAATTTGGAGAGAGGCATTTAATTTAACAGCTCGAGATTTAATATTTTTAATTCCGATTCCTTTGTTGCGTTTTGAGGTGTTAAAGCCTATTCCGTCATCAGTAATAATTAGGATTAAGTTGCCGTTTTCTATTGTAAAATGTAATGTGACTTGTTTTGCTTTTGCATATTTAATAATATTCTGTAGCGCTTCTTGTAAAATTCGGTATAAATTTACCTTGATTATTTTATTAATATCATCCCATACAATTTCATCACTAATAAGTAATTCGCTATTAAAATTTCCCATTTTACTTCTCTTATTAAGTAGTTGGTAAATAATAGAGCTAAAACCAATTTCGATATTACCAATATTATCATTTAATCTGTGTGAAACATCTCTAATTTCCTTTTCAATATCTTGTAAATCATTTAAAAAAGATTGGTATTTGTTTAAGGTTGTTGTACTTCCATTTAATTTTAGAAAACCTAAACCAACACGTGTCCCAAAAAGGTTTCCGAGAATACCATCGTGTAATTCTTCTGAGATTCTATTTTGTTCAATTCTCTTTTCATTTTCCAGTTTTTCTTGTTGATTTAGGGTTAAAATATATATTTGTTCATTTGCCTTTTGTTGTTCTGTTTCTAATTGTAGATTTTTATTTTTAGATTTTTGAACTTTAACAATGTAAAATAAAGATAAGGTTATAAGTATACCAATACTAGAAATCAATATAAACATTTTTTGTTGCGATAAAAAAGCTGCTTTTTCGATATATTGCTCTGTTTCGTATTCAATTCGAGTAAACTTATTGTGAATCTTTCGTTCGGCATTATGTAAGCTATCATTATAAATAATATACTTTTCTAAATATCTATTTGCGTTTTTTGCATCTATTTTTGACAATAATTTTAAAGAAGATAAGTAGTCTCTATTATTATTTATTTTTTTTGCCAATAAATTTGCTTCTTTAGCGTATTGTAATGATTTTACAGAATCTTTAATTTTTAAATAGTAAGTTGCTAAATGAATTTTTGCAATAATTTTGCCACCTTTATTTTTTATACTATCTCTTATTTTTAAAGATTCATAAAAAAAATGCTTAATATTAATAGTATCCTTATTAAGTAATTTACAAAATGCTAGATTATCAATAATTCTAGCATATCGACCAATATTTTTAGCCTTTAAATTGGTGTTTTTTAAAACTTTATCAAAATATTTAATCGCATTTGTATATTCTCCTTTTTCTTGATAGACAATGCCAATATTATTAAAGCTAATTTCTAGAAGTTCACTATTTGGTTTTATTCTATCTAAATATTTAATTGCTTTTTTATTATAAAATAGGGACAAGTCATACTCTTTTATATCTTTTTGTAGAAGCGCTAAATGATTATATGAAGAATATAAAGATTTGTATTTATTTAACGCTTCGAATTTAGAAATCGCTTTTATAATTAATATTTCACTACCAGAGTAATCTCTTAAGCGACCTTTAATGAACGACATGCCATACAACATTTTTGCAGCAAAATATTGTTTGTTTATATTTTCAAAATAAATAAATGCCTTATTATAATGGTAATACGATTTCTCGTAAATTTCTTTTTTTTTATAAAAATTTGCATTATTCCAATGTATGTCTGCTAAAGCAAAACTATCTTTAAGTTGTTGTGCAAATTGAAAGGCTTCTTTGTTTATTTTTTTAAAACGAAGGGTGTCCTTAAGTTTTAAGTATTGATAAGCAATCGAAGCCAATCTTCTAGTAGATAAAGTATCTTTTTTACTAAATTTTATGGTATGGTAAGATTGTTTTAAAAAATAGTTACGTTTAGATATTGAATACGAAGTATCCTTAGCATGTTTTATCCACAAAACAATGCTGTCATTTTTTATATTTGACTGCTTTAAATCCCCTTTTTTTAAGTTACAATATTGTAGAGAGAAAATTAAGAACAGATATATAAAGCATTTTTTATATATAGTTTTTATTTTCAAAAAGTAATTATTGTTGGTAACAAATCTATGAAAATGTCTTTAACTATAATAATATTTATGGATAATTAATTTCTAATACGCTAATCTTTTTCAGTTTCATCAACTTCTTCTCCCTCATCTCCAGTATCTACTAATGCAATATTTTCGGAATCATCAACTGTATCTAATTCTTCAAAATTAGTACAGGAGGTAAATAAATTTAAAAATAATGTTAGAATAAATAATCTCTTTAATGTTTTCATAATATAAAATTTTAAAAATTAATAAATGTGTTATATTTTGTTAGGAAATAATTGTGAAAAAAAATAAATTAATATCGTTTTTTAGTATTAAATCCTCATATAATCAAGACTAAATTATGCACATAATCAATTTAAAACTAAGTAAATACACTTATTTTAGTGAAAAGTATGGGTTTGTTAGTGAAACTCTGTTTTTTGATAGGGAAATAGATTTCAAAAAAAAATAATATTTGAAGAAAAAGAAAAATTTAGAGGATCTGTTTTTTATATAAATACGTTAGAATTATATAAGAAATAGTTGTAAAAAAAGAAAGATTGATAACAGAATTCCATTTTTACGGATTTATCAAATTTAGATTAATTTAATACCGTAAAAATGTTATTGGATAGTTTGGTATTAATAAAGTCAATATTATTAATAAAAGTTTTTGTAAAAGGAATTCTATGTGAATTTTTTTTGATAATGCATTGTGATTTTCCATAGTGTATTCTAGAAATACAGTTGCTATTTATAATATAACTTTTGTGTATGCGTAAGAAATTTTGTGGCAATCTGTTTTCAAATATTTTAAGTGTTTTATAGGCACTTACAATAGAACCATCATGCATGTGAAAATCAGTAGTATTATTGTCGGCTTTTAAAAAAAGAATTTCATCTGTATTCAAATAGTGAAAATCTTTGTAAGATTTAAGGCAAATTTTATTGCAAATCTTCTTCGGATGTTTTTTTTTAAACTTTAAGATACATTTTCGTAAAGAAAGTTCGACAATGGGTTTTAGTAAATAATCAAAAAAATCATATTTGTAAGTATCATAAGCTTGGTCTCTAGAATCGGATAAAGCAACAAAAGCAAAATCTTTTTTGCAATAATGACGAATTTCCGATAAAAATCTAGGATAATCATCCACAGTATCGTCAATATTTATAAAAATAATATCTGGTGTATTTTTCAAGATTAAATTTAAAGCATCGTCTTTATTTTCGGAAATCCCAATACATGTTACTTTTGGGAAATCATGCAATACTGTTTTTATTTTTTTAACAGTATTTATATTATGATCTATGATGAAATAGTTTTGCATATTCCAAAAGTAGCGATGTTTGACAAGATGTAGTTAAGGGTTTTTATTACTATTAATAAGGGCTTGCCTTTTTTGTAAAAATAGACAAGGCATGTTTTGTATATTTGTAGTTAATAAAAAATATTAAAAATGAAATTGAAACTGGTAATACTCTTAATGATTATTATATCTTGTTCTAAAAAAAAAGAGAAAGTAACAACACAAAAAACAGACTTTTGTTCTAGTATACATAGAAATGATACAATAAGTTTATCGAAAGAATTAAGTTCTTTTTCAGAATTAATGCAAACAAAAACAGGAGTTTATGTTTTAGAAGATGGAGGAGGTTCTATGGTTACAAGAGCGTGGTTAAGTGAATATGCAGAAAAGACAATAGACATACAATACTTTATATTTTCAACAGATAATATAGGTCTTATAGCATGTGATTATCTAGTAAGAGCAGCAGATAGAGGAGTTAAAGTTAGAATAATAGTAGACGATATAATGGTAGATGCAGACATAGAAGATGTATTAACATTAGATTCACACGAAAATATTGAAATAAAAATATACAATCCAGGAGTAAATCTCGGGAAGAGTATACTAGCTAAACTAAAAAAATTTACAGTAGATTTTAGAGGAGCAAACCAACGCATGCATAATAAAACATTTATTGTAGATGGTAAAGTTGTGATTACAGGAGGTAGAAATATTGCAGACGAATATTTTGATTACGACCACGAATATAATTTTAGAGATAGAGATGTATTACTAATTGGTAAAACGACAAAAGAGGTAGAAAAATCGTTTCGTGAATTTTGGAATAGTAAACTCAGCATGACTGCAACAGATCTATTAAAAAAAGAATCTAAAAATAAAGACGATATACAACGATTCGATAAATTACACGAATATGCGTGTAATCCAGAAAATTTTTGGCCACAAATACGAACAAAATTAGAAAAATTCCCAAGAACAATTCAAAATATAAAAGAAAATGGAGCATTGGTTTGGTTAGATAGTATTTCGTTTATTTCGGATATACCAGGAAAAAATGAAACTAAAAATGGATTAGGAGGTGGAGGAATTTCTACAACAGCATTAATTAATTTAATAAAGAAAGCCAAAACGTCCATTGCGATACAAACACCATACTTAATAACTACAGCCTTAAGTCAAACCTTATTTAAAAATGCAGTAAAAAGAGGTGTAGAAATCAAAATTTTGACCAATAGTTTGGCATCAACAGATAATTTAGAAGCCTTTGCAAGTTACCAAACAGATAGGCAGAAATTGTTAAAAACAGGAATACGTATATTTGAGTTTAAACCAGATGCAGCAGAGCGGACAAAAATAATGACTGGCGAATTACAAAAGACATTAAAAAAGAAACCCATTTTTGGACTACATGCAAAGTCTATGGTTATCGATGGAAAAATAACAGTAATAGGAACATTTAATTTAGATCCAAGAAGTGCAAATCTAAACACAGAATGTGTGGTAATAATGGAATCAAAAAAAATAGCAGCACAAGTCTTAAAAGGAATGAATGAAGAGTTTAAAGTAGAAAATTCATGGGAAATAACAGAGACATTTAATCCAGATTCTAAAGTTAAAAAGAGCAAACGAATAAAATCATGGACACGTAAAATACTTCCAAAAGGAATCCTTTAACCCGAATAATACCAATTCAATTTCAAAATGCGCTAAATAGATTTGAACTATTTTGATGTTGAGTTGGTATAATAGGAAATTTGTGAATAATTTGAGTTAAACAATAACGACTTGTTTTTTTGTACTCAATAATATATATTATTCGCCACAGAAGAGTTTAAATATTTCTATTACTCATAAATCAAATACATACTGCGTGTTTTTTTAAAAGCCTCTAAATCGTGCATCCAATCTTTTCTAATTTCACGATAAGTATACGTTTGTTCAATTTGTTGTTGTAATTTTTTAGTACCAGCCAATTTGGTAAAAAAAGCATTAAAAAATTTAGATTTATCCTTTGTAGAAACATAAGCATCAATAAGCCATTCTAAATTAAGCATGTTAAGATTTTTATGATTTCGTAAATCTTTACCATAGCAAATTTTGTCTTTGTGTTTTGGAAATTTAGCACCAAAATTTGGATGAGGAATAAATTCAAAAGTATTGTATTTATTATCTAAAAAAGGAGAGCCGTAAATTTGAAATTGCATTTCGGTACCACGACCACAACTCACGTTAGTACCTTCAAAAAAAGCCAAACTCGGATACAAATTAATAGATTTTGCATTCGGTAAATTGGGCGAAGGCTTGATAGGTAAATCATACAAAGTCTGATGCGTATAATTTTGTAAAGAAATTACAGTTAAATCACACGATAGATTGTTTTTTAACCACTTTTCGCCATTAATCATTTGAGCATATTCACCAATAGTCATTCCGTAAACAAGCGGAACAGGATGCATGCCGACAAAAGATTGGTGTTCTTTTTCGAGTATAGGACCATCCACATAATGAGCATTTGGATTAGGTCTGTCTAAAACAATAACAGAAATATTAGCTTCCGCACAAGCCTCCATCACATAGTGTAAAGTAGAAATATAGGTGTAAAAACGAACGCCAACATCTTGAATATCAAATAAAACAACATCCAGGCCTTTTAATTGTTCCGATTTAGGTTTTTTATTATTGCCATAAAGCGAGATAATAGGAAGCTTGGTTTTATTATCCATACCATTTTTAATATGCTCGCCAGCATCAGCCTTACCTCTAAAACCATGTTCGGGAGCAAAAACAGTTTTAATTTGGTTTGGAAATTTTTGTTTAAGATAATCCACTAAATGTATCGCTTCTTTTTTAATATCAGTTTTGTGAGAATTAGCGGCAGACTTTTCCATATAATCAACCATAGAAGTTTGGTTTGCAACAACAGCAAAATTTTTGCCTTTTAAAAGAGGGAAATATTTAGAAAATTGATTAGCACCAACAACAATAGGTTTCTTTTTAGAAAGATTATTAACTTGCGACTTTTTGTTAAGAATAGCATGTTTTTTTTTTGTGTTATTCCGACTTCCACAAGAAACCAGAAAAAGAGAAATAAAAAACCAAATAAAAAGGGTATTTTTGAAACAGAAATAGAACTTCATATATATTGAATTACGAATTATTTATAGCAAAACGATTAATTGCCAAAAAGAAGGATAAAAGTAGTATATCTTCTTCAATAATAAAAATAGCAATTGTATCTATTACAGTCAGTATGGTTGTAATGATATTATCTATATCTACAGGATTTGGATTAAAAAAGAAGATAAAAGAAAAATTATCAGGACTAAGTGGTCATGTAATAATTTCAAAATTTGATCGAAATAATGTATTAAATACAAACAATTCGGTTTCCATAAATCAAGATTTCTATCCAGAGTTTAAACATGTTACAGGAATAAAAAAAGTGCAAGTTTATGCTTCAAAAGCAGGAGTGATACGTACACCAAAAGATTTTGAAAGTATTATTTTTAAAGGAGTAGGAGTAGATTATGACTGGTCCTTTTTTACAACCTATTTAGTTGAAGGGAAAATACTAGAATTAAGCGATAAAACGAGTAATGCAGTATTAATTTCAAAAATAACATCCGAACGATTAGATCTAAAAATTGGTGATAAATTTAATATGTGGTTTATCAAAGAAACACAAAGTCAAAATGTAACAGATATAAAGTCCAATACCAAAGTAAGACCCTTAAAAGTTGTTGGAATTTTTAATTCAGGTGTAATAGCATTTGATAAAACATATATTATTGGAGATATAAAAATAATACAAAGACTAAATAAATGGCAACAAAATCAAGTAGGAGGATTTGAAGTTTTTATTAAAGAATTTGATGCATTAGAAACAAAAGGACAAGAAATATATGAAAATATAGATCCTTCACTAAATTCGTATACCATAGCAGATAAAAATAGAGGACTTTTTGAATGGTTAGATATGTTTGACGTAAATATTAAATTAATAATAATAATAATGATAATAATAGCAGGAATTAACATGATTACAGCATTGTTAGTCTTAATATTAGAACGTACACAAATGATAGGAATATTAAAATCGTTGGGAAATTCAAATGCAAGTATTCAAAAGATATTTTTGTATAACGCAGGATATTTAATAGTAAAAGGACTATTTTGGGGAAATTTAATAGGAATAGGATTACTATTGCTTCAAAAATATTTTGGATTGATAAGTTTAAACCCAGAGAATTATTATGTAAATAAAGTACCAGTTTATATTAATTTAGGTTATTTATTAGTACTAAATTTAGGAACTTTATTTTTATGTTTAATCATGTTGATAATACCAACATTTATGGTAAGTAAGATAAATCCAGTAAAAGCAATAAAATTTGATTAGATGAAAAAAATAAGCATATTTTTAATAGCAATACTACTATCAAGTTGTATTGAAGGACAAAAGAAAAAAACGGTCCAACAACAGCATTTAGTAACAAAAAGCAAGAAAAATAAAAAAGAAAAAGTAAGAAAAAACACATATAAAGAAGCAATAGAAAGAACAACGAAGTTTGCAAACGAATTGGATTTTAATTTAGATTATATACGAAATAAAGGTTTAGCAGATAAAAAATTTTTAGCAGAATTTTTAGGAATGTATTTAAAACTAGATAAAGCGACAACATCATCAAAAGAAAAAGAAAAATTACATAAGAGAATAGAACCATTTTACCAAAAAACATTCGATAAAAAATTTCATAATTTAGCAATATTAAAGGATAAGGAATTTAAAAAAAATAGCATGTCGTATATGCGAATTATGTGGCTGTTAAACGAAATGAAATTCGATATTAGCCATTATAAAAAAGAATTGGCAAAAGTACAAAATCGAATGGATGCTCACATGAAAATTAGAGGAGAATGGCAACGTGCAGTATTTGATAAATACTATGACTTTTTTAAAATAAAAAAACCAGTAATTTTACGAGAAGCAAAACGTTTAAAAGGACCAATAGCAACACAAAAAAAAATAGAATTTTACAATAGAAGAAATGCGTATATACTAACACACTTTTTATTTGCAGCATACGATTATGGCAATAAAAAAACACAAACGCGATTTAGTAAAAAAGATATAGAATACTTAAAAAAAATAATACCGCAAATAATAAAAAAGTTTGAACTAAAACAAAACGATGATATTGTAGCAGAACTTTTAACTTGCCTAATATTCATTGGAGAAACAGAAACCAACACATTTAAAACATCTTATAAGCGAATATTAAATAGACAAAATACAGACGGATCTTTTGGAAGTTATGAACGAGCTAGAAAAAAAGTAGGAAACGATATCGAATTTAGATATTACATGCATACAACCTTAGTAGCTTTAGAGACGTTAGTAGAGTTTGAAGATAGAAAGTAAATAATAAAATAAGCGTCAAAAAGAAAAAGATAAGAAGCAAAACATAATCTTTGTGTCTTTGCGAGAGAAATAAAAGGAAGAAACGTTACATCCTTAACATTTTGTGTGTGAAACAAGATAGAAAAATTCATAAAACAAGAAACAAAATTTAAACAAAAAGGATGAAAATCACAAAAACTTTGCGACCTTTGCAGGAGAGAATACTACAAATAATAAATATACAGATATGAAATACGATATAATAATAATAGGATCAGGTCCAGGAGGATATGTAACAGCTATTAGAGCCTCACAATTAGGTTTTAAAGTAGCAGTAGTAGAAAAAGAAAATTTAGGAGGAATTTGTCTAAATTGGGGATGTATACCAACAAAAGCATTATTAAAATCGGCACAAGTATACGATTATTTAAAACATGTAGACGAATATGGACTTAAAGCAGAAGCAATAGATAAAGATTTTACAGCAGTAGTAAAACGAAGTAGAAATGTAGCCGAAGGAATGAGTAAAGGAGTTCAGTTTTTGATGAAAAAAAATAAAATTGACGTTCTAAATGGATTCGGAAAAATAAAACAAGGAAAAAAAGTAGAGGTTACAGAAACAGACGGAAAAGTAACCGAATATAGTGCCGACAACATTATTATAGCAACAGGAGCGCGTTCAAGAGAATTACCATTTATGCCAATAGATGGAGAAAAAGTAATAGGTTACAGACAAGCATTAACCTTGCCAGAACAACCAAAAAAAATGATAATTGTTGGTTCAGGAGCAATAGGAGTAGAGTTTGCATACTTCTATAATGCGATGGGAACCGAAGTAACCATTATCGAATATTTACCAAAAATAGTACCATTAGAAGATGACGATGTGTCCAAACAATTTGAAAGATCCTTAAAGAAACAAGGAATCAAAATAATGACAAATTCTAGTGTAACAGCAGTAGATATTTTAGGAAAAGGAGTAAAAGCATCCGTAAAAACAAAAAAAGGAGAAGAAACATTAGAAGCAGATATATTATTATCTGCAGTAGGAATCAAATCAAATATTGAAAATATAGGACTAGAAGATGTAGGAATTGTAGTAGATAAAGATAAAATATTAGTAGATAAGTATTACCAAACAAACTTACCAGGATATTATGCGATTGGCGATGTTGTGCCAGGACCAGCATTAGCACATGTAGCCTCTGCCGAAGGAATAACTTGTGTAGAAAAAATAGCAGGACTACATGTAGAAGCAGTAGATTATGGAAATGTTCCAGGATGTACTTATGCAACACCAGAAATAGCAAGTGTAGGATTAACAGAACAAGAATGTAAAGAACAAGGACTGGATGTTAAAATAGGAAAGTTCCCATTTTCAGCATCAGGAAAAGCAAGTGCAGCAGGAACAAAAGATGGTTTTGTAAAAGTAATATTCGATGCAAAATATGGCGAATGGTTAGGATGTCACATGATAGGAGCAGGAGTTACAGATATGATTGCCGAAGCAGTATTAGGAAGAAAACTAGAAACTACAGGACACGAAGTCCTAAAAGCAATACATCCACATCCAACCATGAGCGAAGCAGTAATGGAAGCAGTTGCAGCAGCTTACGATGAGGTAATACATCTGTAATAAAAAAAAGTTAGAGTGATTTTTTTCGATTCCCTACGAAAATAGGATCGAACAACTCCTAACAATCTTTGCGTAAAACACAAAAAAATAAATAAATTTTTCTCACAGAAACAAACATAAAATAAAAAAAACCATTCGTTAAATCGAATGGTTTTTTTATAGTTGTTTTTAAACTTTTAACGAGGTAATTAAGTAAGGTTAAATTGTACATTTGCATCGTTTTTAAACTAAAAAAATGAAACGATATAAAATACACTCCTTATACATAGCTATCTTATTATTTGCAAATATACTATACGCACAAAAAGAAATTAAAGGATTTGTAGTAGATGCAATAACCGAAGAACCAATAATAAATGCAAAAATAATTACAACGCAAGGAGCAAAAACAACAACCAATGCAAAAGGATTTTTTACAATAAAAGTACCAACAGAAACCACACACATACTATGTACATATCCAAACTATAAAATACAGCAAGTACCATTAGATTTAATAAAAAAAGAAACCGAACAATTACAAATAAAATTAGAATTATTTAACGAAACATTAGACGAGGTAGCTATTATAGGAGTAACAGATATCATAAAAAAGCGGCAAGTGCCAATGGCAATATCAACCATAAAATCGTATGAAATAACACACCAAATAGGAACAAAAGAAGTGCCAGAATTATTAAATAGAACACCATCCGTATACACATCAAAAAAAGGAGGAGGTTTTGGAGATGTAAGTATAAAAGTACGAGGATTTGATCAAAGAAATACAGCAGTATTAATAAATGGAATGCCAGTAAACGATATGGAAACAGGTAATGTGTTTTGGAGTAACTGGTTAGGATTAGCAGAAGTAACATCGGCAATACAAATACAAAGAGGACTTGGAGCGTCCAAACTAGCAATACCATCAGTAGGAGGAACCATAAATATCTTAACAAAACCATCAAGTAAAAAACAAGGAGCAATAGTAACATTTACGGCACAAAATGATAATTATAGTAGAGTTTCAGCACAATATAATTCAGGAATAATAAAAGAAAAACTGTCATTTTCGTTGTTAATAAGCCGTTTTCAAGGAGATGGATATGTAGATGCAACAGAAGGAAAAGGAAATAGTTTTTATGTAGATGTAGCATATCAAATAAACGATAAAAATAGGTTGCAATTTACATTTCTTACAGCACCACAATGGCATAGGCAACGAAATAATGCCATAGCAATATCCGAACATATCAAATATAGCGATTCCGAAAAGCCAAATATTCGATACAATAGCGAATGGGGATTTAAAAACAATAAAATATTTACTTGGAGTAGAAATTATTACCATAAACCAGTAACATCGTTAAACTGGAATTATAACTATTCCGAAAAAACAAAATTAAATACAGTCGTTTATGCTTCATGGGGAAAAGGAGGAGGAACAGGACCAATAGGAAATATTAACGGAACAAATCCATTAGCATCCCAGTTTAGAAATACAGAAGGATTGTATCGTTTTGACGATATAGTAGCGTGGAATTCAGGAAATGATGTTCCAGATTTTGGAGCAGTTCGCACACCAGACGCAAACGGACTATATACCAATACTATTGGATTAGGATTAACACGATTCGCTTTTATAAATTCACAAGCGTGGTATGGAAGTATCATTAACTTACAAACACAATTAAATAATACGATGTTGTGGCAAGTAGGGCTAGATTTTCGTTCACATTCAGGAAAAAATGCACTTACAGTAAATGATGTACTAGGAGCAGATAATTATTTGGATTTTTTCGATAGAAATAATCCAAATAGAACAATAACATCTTCAGATTATGTTGCAGCAAATTATAATTGGAATGCCTTTAAAAGTATAGCAGATTTAGAAAAAATAGTATTTTATAACCAAGGAAACGTACGATGGTTAGGTGCTTTTACACAATTAGAATATACACATAAAAAGATAGCAGCATTTGTACAGACAAGTATTTCAAGACAAGGGTTTCGGCGAGTAGATTATTTTAATTTACCAAAAGATGTGAATGGCGATGGAATTATAGAAGAACAAAAATCAGATTGGGATATTAAAAATGGAGGTAATATAAAAGCAGGAATAAATTATAAAATGAGTAGTAAAAATAATGCGTATTTTAATGCAGGATATTATAGCAAACAACCATTATTTGAAGCCGTATTTTCTAATTTTTCAGATAATACCATAACAAGAAATTTACAAAGTGAAAAAATTACTGCGTTTGAAGCAGGATATAGATATCAATTTTTAAATGGAAATGTAACTCTAAATCTGTATAAAACAACATGGTCGGACAGACACGCTACGGCAAGAGGAATTATCAATAATGTTAATGTAAGTGGAAGAATGTTTGGTATAAAAGAAGATCATAGCGGAATAGAATTAGAAGTAAAATACCATCATAAAAAGTTAAAAATGTCAGGAATGGTATCTGTAGGAGACTGGAAATATATTGGTAATGTAAACAATGTAAAATTATATGATGATACACAACAATTTATAGGGCAACGCAATTATAATTTAGACAAACTAAAGATTGGAAATGCAGCACAGTTTACAGCTAATTATGATATAGATTATAAGGTTATTACAGATTTACATATAACATTAAATCATTCGTTTTATACAAACTTATATGCAAATATAGATCTTAATGATTTTGGAGAGAACTCACAAAAATCAGTATTAAAATTACCATCCTATCAATTATTAGATATCGGAACTTCGTATAATTTAGATATTCCCAATTTTGGAAATATAGCATTTCAATTCCATATAAATAATTTGTTTGATACAATATATATATCCGAATCAAATACAAATATTTATGCAGAATCTGGAGATATAACATGGAAAGGAGTAAATACAAAAAACCAAGTGTTTTTTGGTTTAGGACGAACATGGCAGTTTGCTACGAAATTTACTTTTTAACCCAAATTAAACATTAGAATTTCGTAACGTGTGTATTATACCTATTCAATTTCAAAATGCGTTAAATAGATTTGAACTATTTTATGTTTTACAATCTTAAAATTTCAAGCATAGCATAACTCAGGTTAATATTTTTCTCCACTAAATTCATGGTAGAACCAAAAAAATAAAAATTTGTATATTTGATGCAAATCGAAAAATAATATATTCAAATTAAATAACACAGCACACAAATAACATTAATACCAATTCAATTTCAAAATGCGCTAAATAGATTTGAACTATTTTTATGTTTTACAATCTTAAAATTTCAAGCATAGCATAGCTATGGTTTAAATTTAAAGTGCAGAAAACGTGAAAAGATAAATGATTTATAACGTATTTTGAAATTGAGTTGGTATAATACTAATAGATGTTTTATAACACAATGGAAGAACTTCTAAAATATTTAAATAAAATTCAAAAATTAACTAAAAAATCTGAAAAAGCAATAATTTCAATTTGTACAGAATCAACAATTAATAAAAACAACGATTTACATCCAATAGGACATACATGCAGGAATATCTATTTCATTAAAAAAGGATTGCTGCGAATTTATTATCTTAAAGAAGATATAGACATTACCGAAAGTTTTGAATTTGAAAATGAAATCTTAGCAAGAGCAGATAGTTTATTTAATGCAAACCCATCACGTAAAGGAATACAAGCCCTAGAGAACTCTAAATTAATAGCTATTAATTCTGCAAAATTATTTAAACTCTATGACCAATATGCAGATATAGAGCGATTATTTAGAAAAATATTTGAACAAGCGTATGTAGAAACGGTTAATAGAATTGAAAGCATGCAATTCCATACAGCAGAAGCACGTTATAAAAACCTACAAAAGCAATCCAATCAAATCATCCAAAGAGTACCCTTAAAATACATTGCATCCTATTTAGGAATAACACAAGTAAGTCTAAGTAGAATTAGAGCCAAAAAGTAATTATATCAACCTAAGTTTGCAAAGTATTAATTTTACAGAATAACCAGAAAGAATAAAACAGAAAGAATAATAAAAGAGTAGAAAGCAAATAGTAACGTATAAATAATCGCGAGATACTAAATTAAAAAATTAAGTACTTTTACAAAGTTAGGTGCTTAACCCGAAGTTTCGGTATTTAAAGTCCGCAACTACGTATATTCAAACGTTCAACACATTAAAATAAAGAAAATTAAATGAGAAAAATAATTTTTAGCCTGTTGGTGCTTCTAAATATATCTTGTACTAAAGATTCCGCTAATTCCGATGTAGACAATGGAGAGAAAAAAGAATTTATTAGTTCATTTGAATCGATAAATGATTTTTCTGATTTTTATATAACGCCTCAAGGACATAAAGGGACAACATTTCATGAATTATCAGATTTAATCGTACATAGTGGAACTTATGCTCATAAGATTTGGATAGATGGAGCTAATCCACCATCTACAATAAGCATTAATAATAATCATAGAGGTTATCCAACAATCCAATTCCAAAAAACAGCTCAAGGTACGTTTAAAACACCGTGTTATATTACTTTATGGGTTTGGTTGGATATGGAGTTGCAAGAAAGCATAACAGGAGGAGAAGATGATTGGTTTAGTTTTGCAACATTTACAGATGATGAATCTGACAGTTGGAATAGAACTGTATTGGTAAATCTAAATCCAAGCGGATTTGTTCATTTACAGCATACTTCCAATCAAGGAGAGCAAACAAATATTTTTCAAACAACAGATTTAATGTTTCCACAAAGAGAATGGGTAGAATTAAAAATGTATTTAGATTTTAGAGATAATGGATATGCAAAGGTCTGGCAAAATGGACAATTAGTATCACATGCAAATATTGGAAACATAACTAATAAATTATCTCAAGCACATTTTGGACTTTATTGCTCACCACAATTAATTACAGGAACTGTTTATAATGATGATTTAATAATAAAAGAAGTAGAAGAAGAATAAGCCGCTACTTAATGTGTCAATTTGATTTTAAGATAGACAAAAACAACAACATATTTTTTTAGTATACTATCTTAAAATTGTAAGCATAGCTGCTGTTGTGGTTATAATTTTAAAATGGAGAAGTATGAGAAAAGATAAATAATTTATAGCGTATTTTGATGTTGAGTTAGTATTATTTAACATATGTAAAATAAATTCTTATTTTGTTTACGCACCTTTGCATTTACGAAATATAAGTAATGCACGAAATAAAATTAGGATTAAAAGAAAACAGAAAACAATTTTCATTATTAGTTATTGTAAATGCCTTTGTTGGCGGAATGGTAGGATTAGAACGTTCAATCTTACCAGAAATAGCAAAAAAAGAATTCGAACTAGAAGTAAAAACAGTACTACTATCTTTTATTATCGTTTTTGGTATTACAAAAGCAATTACCAATTATTATACCGGAGCATTAGCAAATAAATATGGCAGAAAAAAACTACTTATTTTAGGTTGGATTGTCGGAATACCAATTCCGTTTATATTGATGTATGCACCTAATTGGAATTGGATTGTAGTTGCCAACGTATTATTAGGAATTAATCAAGGTTTAGCTTGGAGTAGTACCGTAGTAATGAAGATAGATTTAGTTGGAGACAAACAAAGAGGATTTGCTATGGGACTAAATGAATTTGCAGGCTATATCGCAGTGGCGATTGTAGCATTCCTTACAGGATGGATTGCAAGTAAATACGGATTAAGACCATATCCGTTTTATATAGGAGTTATTTTGGTAGTTTTGGGTTTAATTTTTAGTATTTTCTTTATTAAAGAAACAAAACATCATGTCGAAAAAGAGAGTAAAACCAGTATAAAACCATTGTTAAAAAATATATTTTGGGATACAACTTGGAGAAATAAAAATCTAGGATCGGTTTCTCAAGCAGGACTAATAAACAATCTAAATGATGGTATGGTATGGGGAATATTTCCACTATTATTAGCAAGTAAGAATTTTTCAATAGAAGAAATAGGAATAATAACAGCCATTTATCCAGCCGTTTGGGGAATAGGACAATTATTTACAGGAAAAATGGCAGATAAATACAAAAAAAAAGAAATGTTATTTATAGGCATGCTATTACAAGCAATTACACTCCTATTATTTATATTTGCACACAAATTTTATCATTACATCATACTCTCAGCAATACTAGGTTGGGGAACAGCAATGGTATATCCAACATTTTTAGCTTCAATAGCCGAAAATACAAATCCGAAAGAAAGAGCAAAAAGTATAGGTGTATTTAGATTGTGGCGAGATTTAGGATATGCAATTGGAGCTATTTTAACAGGCATTATAGCAGATTACTACACTACAAATAGCGCTATTTTATTTATAGGAATACTTACATTAATATCCGCAATTATCATAAAGATAAGAATGCAACATAAGTAACTAATATTACCTAAAAATACGATTATAGCAGTATCTTTGTACAAAATACTACTAATGGAAGATATGATCTTTTACGATAGAATGCAGTTTGCATTTACTATCACATTTCACTATATATTCCCACAATTAACCATGGGATTATCTTTAATAATTGTCTATTTTAAATGGAAGTATTTACGTAGTAAAATTGAAAAATATAACAATGCAGCAAAATTTTTTATGAAAATTTTTGCAATTAATTTTACGATGGGAGTGGTAACAGGAATTCCAATGGAATTTCAGTTTGGAACAAATTGGGCTAAATTTTCGGAATTAACTGGAGGAATAATAGGACAAACATTAGCAATGGAAGGTTTGTTTTCTTTCTTTTTAGAATCTTCATTTTTAGCACTATTTATATTTGGAGAAAAACTAATGGGACAAAAGTTGCATTTTTTAACAGGAATTTTAGTCTTTTTAGGCTCTTGGGCAAGTGGCTATTTTATATTGGCAACAAACGCATGGATGCAACATCCAGTAGGTTATGAAATTTTAGAGAACGGTAAATATGTGCTGCAACATTTTTCCGAATTATTTACAAACCCATGGTTGTTACCAGCTTTTTTACATAATCAAGTAGCATCATTAGTTACTTCATCGTTTGTAGTAGCAAGTATAGGAGCTTTTTACATCTTGCGAAAAAAGAACATAGAATATGGTACGTTATTTCTAAAAACAGGAGTTATTTTTGGCGTAACTTCTAGTATCTTAGTAGCATTTCCGACAGGAGATTGGAATGCTAAAAATGTAGCCAAATACCAACCAGCAACTTTTGCAGCAATGGAAGGTATTTTTGAAACAGAACATGCAGGTTCCGAAATTGTACTAGTAGGACAACCAAATATGGTCGAGAAAAAATTAGATAACAAGATAGCAGTGCCAAATATTTTAAGTTTTTTAACCTACCAAGATTGGGACAAGCAAATTTTAGGTATGGATAAATTTAAAAAAGAAGAATTGCCAACCAACATACCAGCACTCTATTATGCCTATCATATTATGGTTGGATTAGGAACCGTTTTTATCGGAATTATGAGTCTAGCAGCATTCTTTTTATGGCGTAAAAAAATATATAAAATAAAACCATTGCTTTGGACAATTATGTTTCTTGTGCCATTTCCATACATAGCAAACATTACAGGTTGGTATGTAGCCGAATTAGGTAGACAACCATATCTAGTATACAAATTATTACGAACTACCGAAGGCGTTTCGCCAACTGTATCTTCAGGAAATACGCTATTTACATTACTAGGATTTGTAGCATTATACATGTTGCTAGGTTTATTATTTTTGGTATTGGTAGGAAAAACAATACATCAAGGACCAAAACACGAAACACATTAATTATGGAACTATTTTGGTATATTATTATTGCAAGTGTATTAATCGTATTTTTTATATTAGATGGATATGATTTTGGAGCAGGAATCATTCATTTGTTTTTTGCAAAAGAAGAAAAAGATAAAGAAGTAATAACAAAATCCGCAGGACTTTTTTGGGATTCAAATGAAGTGTGGTTAGTCGCAGCAGGAGGAATGCTATTTATGGCTTTCCCAACATTTTATGCATCTGTTTTTAGTGGATTTTATCTGCCGCTAATAATTGTATTATGGCTTATTGTTTTTAGAGCAATTGGATTGGAATTTAGAGGGCAATTTACCTACCAAATGTGGAAAGATATTTGGGATAAATCCTTTGGAATTTCAAGTTTCTTATTGGCACTGTTTTTTGGAATAGCATTAGGAAATATCGCAAGAGGAGTAAACTTAGGAGGTGTAGAAAATGGCACATCTATTTACGAAGCACATTATTTCTTTTTACCATTATGGAATAGTAGTTTTAGTCCACTATCAGAAAATCCAGGAGTAATAGATTGGTTTACCATTATTATAGGAGTAATAGCCGTAATAACCTTAGCAATGCATGGAGCAAATTGGATTATATTAAAAACAAATGCAAGTATAAACCAACAATTAAAAACCGTAATCTTTAAATTAAATAGTATATTATTAATCTTAACTATTTTTTCTTTGGTAGTTTGGGAAATCGTTAATCCAAATTCGTTAGATAATTTTGTGAAAAAACCATATTTAATAGTATTTCCAATAATTTATTTAACAGGATTGTTTGGATTGTTTTTTGTGAAAAAATTTAAGCGAGAAATTACGAGCTTTATATTTTCCTCGATGCTTATTTTTGGAGGGATTAGTTCGTCATTAGCATCGATGTTTCCAGCAATATTACCATCAACAAATCCTATAAATCCATCATTAACCATTTATAATACCGCAACAAGTACCTATGGATTATCCGTAGCATCCTATTGGGGAATAGTTGGTATTATACTAATAATAATTTATCTTATTATCCAAAAAAGATTGCGAAAAGGTAAAATTGACAACATGGATTATGGGCATTAAATAACAATTATGACAGATACATTAATCGCATTAATCAGCATAATTATAGGGATTATCGGAGCCAATACAGTACAACTATTCTCTAAAAAATATACATTTGATATTATAGGCAACTCAATTGCAGGAGTTTTTGGTAGTGTTTTTTTTATAAAATCACTTGGAAGATTGGGATTTGATCCAGTATCAATTATGCAATCAGGTACAATAAACATCTATTTGTTTATTCTTAATGCAATAGTCTCCCTTATAGGAGGAATTATAGCTGTAATTTTAATTAAAAAGTTAGCGAACAAAATACGCTAAAGCTATATTAAATTTTTTAAAATCCAACACATTATTATTAAATAACTATGTATATTTGCAATGTAAATAACAATAATGTTATTTCAATAAAAGAATACTAATTTCTTTTGAGGAAGAATTTGACTGATTGCAACCTCTATAAAAAAATGCTAAAACAGTGTAGAAAATCTACCGTTTTAAATTGCAATCTTCAAACTTCGGAAAAAGACAAAATAAAATATAAATATGTCTTATTTATTTACATCAGAATCCGTTTCTGAAGGACATCCAGATAAAGTATCCGATCAAATTTCAGATGCATTAATCGATAATTTTTTAGCATTTGATCCACAAGCAAAAGTTGCATGTGAAACTTTGGTAACAACAGGGCAAGTTGTTCTTGCAGGAGAAGTTAAATCAAATACATATTTAGATGTACAAAAAATAGCTAGAGATGTTATTAATAAAATTGGTTATACCAAAAGCGAATATATGTTTGATGGAAACTCCTGTGGAGTATTCTCCTCAATTCACGAGCAATCCGCCGATATAAATCAAGGAGTAGAACGTAGCGATAAAGAAAATCAAGGAGCAGGAGATCAAGGAATGATGTTTGGGTATGCAACCGATGAAACAGAAAACTACATGCCATTAGCTTTAGATCTATCGCATCTAATCTTAATAGAATTGGCAGCAATGCGAAGAGAGAATAAAGAAATAACTTATTTACGCCCAGATGCAAAGTCGCAAGTTACCATCGAATATTCGGACGATAATATTCCAGTACGAATAGATACGATTGTAGTTTCTACACAACACGATGATTTTGTAAAAGATACCGATAAAAAAAAGGCAGACGATGCGATGTTGGTAAAAATAAAATCAGATATTATCCAAAAACTAATTCCAAGAGTAATTGCAAAATTACCAGCAAAAATCCAAGTTCTATTTGATAATACAATAACCTATCATATTAATCCAACAGGAACCTTTGTTATTGGAGGTCCACATGGAGATACAGGTCTTACAGGTCGTAAAATAATTGTAGATACTTATGGAGGAAAGGGAGCACATGGAGGAGGAGCATTCTCAGGAAAAGATCCAAGTAAAGTAGATCGTTCAGGAGCGTATGCAACGAGGCATATTGCTAAAAACTTAGTGGCAGCAGGTTTGTGTAAAGAAGTATTAGTCCAAGTTTCGTATGCAATTGGTGTAGCAAAACCTACGAGTATTAACGTAGATACGTATGGTACAGCAACAATAAACAAAACAGATGGAGAAATAAGTAAGATTGTAGAGAACCTTTTTGATATGCGTCCCTATTTTATAGAACAACGTTTAAAGTTACGTAATCCAATCTATTTAGAAACAGCTGCCTATGGGCACATGGGAAGAACACCAGAGACTAAAACAGTCCGTTTTGTTTCGCCTAGTGGAAACGTAGTAGAAAAAGAAGTAGAAACTTTTACTTGGGAAAAATTAGATTTTGTAGATAAAGTTAAAAATGCTTTTGACTTAAAATAAAAAGACGACTTACAATGCAGTCCTATAAATACATAAACAATAACCGTTCCGATACGATTATTGTTTTTGGTTATTTCTTGTAAATATAAGATTTTGCAAACTTAGGTTGGTATTACCAATAATTTAAAAGAGAATATGATTGTAATAAACTTGACATCAACGGACTTTCAAATTAATAAATTGTCATTGCGTTTTCCTATTAAAATAGAAAGTCTAAAAAGTGCGTTAGGAAATTTTAATAGACAAACAGAAACGAAATATAATACAATATATACTTGGGATGAGTACGGAATTCTTGCCTATTCAAAAGAAGGTAAAACAGTAGAAAGTTTACTTCTTAATTTAGAAAAAGAAGACACCAAATTTAGTCCCAAAAACAATTTTCAAGGAAAGTTTATATTCGATAACGAAAATAGTATTACTTATTATAAAACAAATACGAAGAAGCGAATAAAACTTTTTGATGGAGATGATACAGGAGCGTTGGTTTTAAATGGAATTAGTGCTTGGTTTAATTGCGATACCAAAACTAAAAGTGTTATTAAAGCAATTGAAATTTCAGCATACAAAAGCACAATTAAAAACGAAATACCAAAAGATAAATATTTGATAAAAGAATTAGACGAAGCGCAAATTGAGTTTAAAGATTTTGGATTTAAATTGGCAATTATTCAAGAATTAATGTACGATAAAAATTTAATTGAACCTAAATTTGATTTATATGAATTTGTAGCATGGTATGACAAAAGAAAAATTGATCTTGAGACAGAAGGCTACGAACCAATTTTAGAAGTAACACAATATTTTAAAGATTTACCAATTCCAAAAAAAATAGCCACAGAAATAACCGAAATCTATCAAGATGGAGGAAATGAAATCTATTTGAATTTACTTTGCTTTGGAGAAGGTTGGGAGGATTATTGGGATATTAAGATTACAGAAGATGCAAAAAAATTCCCAAATCTTAAAAAAGCCACATTATGTTATGCTAAAGACAATGTAATTGATGAATTAAATGAAATAGGTATAAAAACAAAATGGTTATAAAAAATCGTCACATCAAAGGTTAATATTCCACTAAGGTATTTTGAGAATTTGTAAGGTTAATACAAACAAAACTTAATCTACTTGCTAATATTTTGCTAAAACATTTTCTAACAAACCATAATGTCTTGTAGTATCGTGAATGTAATTATAACTTTCAATAAAACCAAGTTCATTTCCATTTGCATCAACAAGTACGATAGTTGGGAAAACACGTTTACTTCTTGTTTTACTGTATTTTGCACTTAGAGTTTCATTTACTTCTTTTTGATCTAAGGACACCAAGTCCGTTCTTCGAGGGAAATCCGCTTTGTATAAAATAAGACTTTTATTGGCAATTGTTTTGAACTTATCGGTAGTTAAAAAATCTTTATCGAGCATTTTACATATACCACACCAATCAGAGCCAGTAAAGAAAATAAGAATGGGTTTATTTTCGGTAGTAGCTGTTTTTTTAGCTTTTTCAAAATTAGAAAACCAATTCAAATCATTATATGTTGTATTTTCTTGTGCATTTAAAATAGTAATATGAAGAAAGATAATCGCAAGAAATAAAAGTATTTTTTTCATTGTAAAATTTTTAATTATAGTTGTTTAATTTATCATTATTATTAATAGATTTATTTCGTAATCCAATCATACAAGTATTTAACTCGTATCCTAATAGTAGAATAATAGAGTTAAGCCATATAAAAAGCATTAGTATTAGTACCGTTCCAATAATACCATACAACTCATTATATTTTGCAAATTTACTAACGTATATTCCAAATAAAATAAAATTAAGAATAATTAATACCGTTGTAAAAATGGAGCCTGGAGATAAAAAATTAATTTTCCTACCTTCTTTTGTCCCAAAGAAATAAAGGAACGAAACGCCAACTAATAACATCAATAATAAGATGATATTCTTACCAATTCCAATCCAATATATATCATTAGAAACATAACCGTTGTTTTTTAATTTACCAACTCCTATTTCAAAATAAAATATTATTGCTACTGTAAGTAACAATAATAGTGCCATTATTATAGAGGTATAAAGTGCAGCAATATATTGCATGATAACATTTCTAGTTTTTATTTTATGATAGGTATATTCAAAACCACTAAATAGCGCATTTACACCATTTGTCATTAAAAATATAGATAGAATAAAGACAGAAGATAATAATCCGCCATAGGTATTATTGGCAATATCTTTAATTACATAATCAACACTATCTGCAGTTTTTGGAGGTAAAGCTTCCTCGACAAGAACTAAAAAATCTTCTTGAAAATTATCTATTGGTATATAAGGAATTAATGTAAGGATAAAAAGAACAAACGGAAAAAGTGCCATAAAAAAACTAAAGGCAATACTACCAGCACGAGAAGTAACCGCACCTTTTACAATACCAATAATATACATTTCTAAAAGGTCAAATAAACTCATGCCTTTAAGACCAGGAACTTTAATTTTATCGGCGATTTTAGTTAAAAAGCCAATAATAGGAATTTTTAGTAAGCGTTCTTTATTTTCCATAAACAAAAAAGGAATCTTAAATTTTAAATGAATTAATCGTATTTAGCATCAAAATTAGAACTCCATTTATTTTGTACTTTCATCACTTGTTCAATAATATCACGAACAGCACCTTTACCACCTTTTTTATGCGAAATATATTTAGAAATTCCTTTTATTTCAGGGGCAGCATCTTGCGGACAAGTAGGTAAACCAACCAATTCCATTACAGGATAATCGGGAATATCGTCGCCCATATAAAGGACATTTTCTAAATTAACTTTGACCTTATCTAAATATTCGTGTAGTTGTATAATTTTGTTATGTGCGCCCAAATAGACCTCTTTTATTCCTAAATTTTGTAGACGATCTTTAACAGATTGATTTGTGCCACCAGAAATAATACAAACATGAAACCCATTATCTACGGCAGTTTTTAAGGCATAACCATCTTTAATATTCATTTTTCGAACCATTTCTCCATTAGGAAAAATAGTTACAGTACCATCTGTTAAAACACCATCAACATCAAAAATCAAGGTGCTTATTTGTGGTAATATCTCTTTATAATTTTTACTCATTATATTAATTATTATTCTTTTTAGTTTCAATATTTCATCGCAATATTTAACATACTCATTTTATAGCATTCATTCTTTAGATATTTAATCATTCAAAATCGAATCCGTTAGCAAAGTATACATTTTTTGTTGTTTTTTTGTTAATAATTTTAAATGTTTTGCTATTGTTTTTTTGTCGTTTCTTTTTGCAGGGCCAGTTTGTGCATTTTTAGGAGGCAAAGACCTTATCTTCTTTGCAGTTTCTTCGATTAAAGGTTTTAAAATTTCAAAATCTACATTATGACTATCGCAAATATCGTTTCCAATTTTATAAAGATGATTTACAAAATTATTAACAAAAACGGCAGCAACATGTAAATTTTTGCGTTGTTCCGAATTAATGGCATATATATATTTAGAAATAGACTTTGCAACTTTTTCTAATAATTTATAATCCGAGTCTTTTTCTGTTTCAATGCAAATAGGAATGTTTTTAAATTTAACTTTCTTTTGTTTGCTAATAGTTTGTAACGGATAAAAAACACCTTTATTGGCGTTACATTTTAAGTCAAGAAGTGCAACGCTACCAGAAGTATGTACAACTAGTTTATTTTGTTGGATTATTTTTTTTGAAAATTCAGAAATAGCATCATCAGAAATAGCAATAATATATAAATCAGCATTTTTTAAATTCGTAATGTTTTGTGTGGTAGCAATATTATTTTCTAAAAAAAAGGTATCTGGTTTAGAACGATAATATTGTTGTATGAGTTTTACTTTTTTAGAATTTTTAAATGCTCTTGCAAGTTGTATTGCTACATTTCCACCACCAAGTATTACTACTTTTATCATAATGCGAAGATAGTTAAAATCAACTTACGGTCAAAAAAATGTAGCATGGTCTTTATTAATTCGATTTTAAGATAAACCAAAAAATTAAACAAGAAGGCAAGTTAAATTCTAGAAGAGCGTACTTGCCTTTTGTTTTTAATTATGTTTTATTAACCTGAGTTCGACCTAAACGTTGATTGCAAGTTTAGGTCGAACTCAGGTTTTTATTATAAAAATTAATCTCGTGTTGGAGCGCCAGCTAAAGTTTGTTCATTAGTGCCATCTATAAAAGTTTTAAAATTTTTATGAAATGATTTTGCTAAATGTTTTGCTTTTGCGTCATACGCAGTTTTATCCTTCCAAGTATTTCTTGGATTTAATACTTCGGTTGGCACATTTTCACAAGAAGTAGGCATTGCTAATTTAAAGATAGGATGCTTAATAAAAGGAACATTGTCTAATTTACCATCTAAGGCAGCGTTTATCATTGCTCTAGTATATTTTAATTTCATTCGGTTACCAATTCCGTAAGGTCCACCAGTCCATCCAGTATTAACAAGCCAAACATTAACATTGTGTTTGCTCATTTTATCGCTCAACATTTCGGCATATTTAGCAGGATGTAAAGGCATAAAAGGAGCTCCAAAACACGCAGAGAATGAAGGAACTGGCTCTGTAATTCCTTCTTCAGTACCAGCTACTTTTGCAGTATATCCAGAAATAAAATGATATGCAGCTTGACCTGGAGTTAATTTAGATATTGGAGGCAAAACACCAAAAGCATCCGCAGTTAAAAAGAAAATATTTTTAGGATTTTTTCCAATAGATGGTTTTTGGATATTTTGAATGTAATCAATAGGATAACTAACACGTGTATTTTGTGTGATAGAAGTATCTTTGTAATCTACCTCATTGGTACCTTCTTTAAAGATTACATTTTCTAATAAAGCACCATCTTTAATTGCCGCATAAATTTCAGGTTCGTTCTCTGCCGAAAGATCAATGACTTTAGCATAACAACCACCTTCAATATTAAAAACGGTATTACTATCTGTCCATCCATGCTCATCATCGCCAATTAATTTACGATTTATATCTGCCGATAGTGTGGTTTTTCCAGTACCAGATAATCCGAAAAAAATAGCAGTTTCATTATTCTTACCAACATTGGCAGAACAGTGCATTGGAAACGTATTTTTATTAACAGGTAAAATAAAATTCATTACCGAAAAAATACCTTTTTTTACTTCTCCAGTATATCCAGAACCACCAATAAGGATTACTTTACGTGTAAAATTGATAATACTAAAATTGTGCTGACGTGTTCCATCTCTGTCAGCAACAGCCATAAAAGATGGAGCTTGTAATACGACCCATTCTGGTTTGAAATTTTCCAATTCATTTTGAGTTGGCGTAATAAACATGTTGTATGCGAACAGACTTACCCATGGTAATTCGGTAACAACTCTTAAAGAGAGTTGAGAACTTTTATCAGCACCAGCAAAGGCATCACGTACATATAATTCTTTTTCAGAAAGGTAGTCAACTACTTTATCGTAGAGCGCATCAAATTTACCTGTATCAAACGGAAGGTTAATTGTACCGTCCCACCAAACCGTATTTTCGGTAATGGCATCTTTGACAATAAAACGATCTTTAGGCGATCTACCAGTAAATTTACCAGTATTTACAGCCAAAGCTCCTGAACTGGCAATTTTACCAATTCCCTTTTCAAGACAAATATCAATTAATTTTTTAGCAGAAAGATTCCAATGTACATTAGAACTATCTATTTTATATTCACTTAACGAAAACGTTTTCGTATCCATAATTTTTAGTTGTGTGTTTATAGGTTACAAATTTACATTTTATTATTACATGAGTTTTTTTTGGAGAAAAATTTATTAACGATTATTTGTTAATTTCTTTTTGCGAATTGATATAATAAAGACAACCAACCAAAAATGAGAAACAATCCACCAAGAGGAGTAACAAACCAAATACTTTTAGCCGCTATATTTCCTGCGGTTATTGCAAATAAAGAGCCAGAAAAGAATAAAATTCCGATAAAAAAGAACAAGCTAATACGATTTTTTACCTTTGTAGTAAAATCATTATATGTATTTACAAACAATAAAACAATTACATGATACATTAGATATCTAACTCCAGTTTCAAAATTTTTTAAACCATCAATGCCTAATTTCTCTTTTAATGCATGTGCTCCAAAAGCACCAAAAACAATAGCTAAAAAACCTAAAAATGCAGTAATACTTAAATTTTTGTTCATCTTATTTTGTTTGTACAAAGGTATTGAATTTTAATTTAGAATTTAAAATTAACTTATTGAAAAT
>Ga0256840_1000058_pt1 | contig 87010 bp, 103 predicted proteins | sample 355202metaG_FD_185969 | JGI IMG/M metagenome (GOLD analysis project Ga0256840, IMG submission 185969) | Hydrothermal vent microbial communities from Mid Atlantic Ridge, Atlantic Ocean - 355-202 | ecosystem: Environmental > Aquatic > Marine > Hydrothermal vents | place: Atlantic Ocean: Mid... | reverse complement strand
TTGAGAAATAAATTTTTAAAAAAATTTAATATTTATGTTTAAAACAAATGAGCTTTTAGATTGTTTTTAAAGTCAATGTTTGTACTATAATAAAATCGAAAGTGAGATATATTCATTAATACTCCAATATTTATGCGGGGGATAAAGCCAGCGGTTCTAATTGCAGTATTGATACTTTTGATAACAATTGTACCCATTTCCGCATTCGACCAGTCATGTGGGCTTTGCCACGCTAATATTACAAGAAATTTTAACACTAGCCTTCATCACACAATAGCAGGAATAAGAATTGGCTTTGAAGAAGGAGCAGGGCATTACTTCCACATAGGCTTGCCAAAGTTTTGCTGGAAATGCCACATAGAGAATTGTACTGAATGTCACACATATCACGAAGAAATTCCCAACATGAGTGTTTGCGTTGACTGTCACAGGCACAATACGGGCGTCAATTACGAAGGCTACTTAATCGATTGGAGTCGTAAGGGTCCTAATCCAGATATACACTATGTATATGGTTTAAACTGTACTGACTGTCACAATAGCTCTGAAATTCATGGAGATGGGCATGCATATACATTTAGCTGGTATGCTGTTAAAGTCCGCTGTTTGGATTGCCACGGGAAGAAGAACATGACCGTTCACGGAATAAAGGTTAAACCTTACAATCCAAACCTATTAGTTCACAAATTACACGCGAAGAAAGTCTCTTGTATAGCCTGCCATGCTACTTGGTACCAGACTTGCGTTAACTGCCACTTGGAGACTGGCAAGTATGATTATGTAACTACAAACGAATTTCACCTAATTGTTGGACCGGATGGAAAACTCTATCCTGCAGTGAGGATGGTTGTATCCTACCACAATAAAACATATACAAGCTTAGGATTGATAATGCCTCACACAATAAGTGCAAAGGGAAGGCCTTGTAAAGACTGCCATTGTAATAGCAGTGTTGTCTTCTGTCCAAAGGTGAACTCCATAGTAGGACCACCAGGTGTAGCCTGTCCACCACCAAATATGAACTTAACGTGTCTTGCAGAAAACTACACTTTAATTTCACCAGATGAGAAGATTGCACAACCACCATCCGATATAATTATAGACTTGCACAATCTTGGAATCCCACTTGAAATAAACATAACTCAGCTTGGAACTTTAATAATAACAGCAGTTCTTATTGGTATAGCAATTCACTTTATAAAGCGCAGAATTACTCTTGGGAGGTGGATAGGATGAGCGAGCAGAAAAATTATGAAACTATAGAAGTTCTTAGACATCATTTATTTTATAGGTTGTGTCATTGGGGTATTGTAATAACTGGCCTTATTATTGGATGGACTGGATTGAGATTGGGGAACTTGTATGGCATATCATGGCCAGACATGCAAACGGCTTTAAAAATTCACGTTTACCTTGGGTTCGTCTTTGGATTTCTGTGGATATTGCTCTTTGCTTACGTTGTAAAGCATGAGTGGGAGTGGTTCTCTCCGAGAAGATTTCCTTATGCTATTAAGTTCTTTATTAAAGAAGCTTTAGCATGGACAGGATTGGGACCACACATTGAAGATCCAAGAGGATATGATCCCGAAAAAGGAGAGTACGTTGAAAAGTTAATTCCAACTGAAGTTATGGTTCTATGGATGTACCTATTTATGGCAGCTGTTATGGGGATTACAGGATTTGCTCTCTATTTCAGAGCTCAGTTTGCACCCTTAATAAATTGGGCAAATCAAATAGCACCCATATTTGGTCTTAGCAGTGGAATAATGTTACTAAGAGCAATACACAGACTGTTTATGTATCTATTCCTAATGACGATGCTTATACATGCGTATGCAGTAATAATCTTTGACGTTGTTGGCTCTATGATTACGGGTAAGAGAAGAGAGAGAGTAGTTAAAAGCAGGAGACATAGACATTAATATTTATTTTTTAATATTTATTTTACTTTTTTGCTTCTTGTTTTTTATATTTTATTTGTTTGAATAAAACAAATTAAACGTTTAAACTGTGTAAATAATAAACAATTAAATGGTTTACTGTTTAAGTAACATATATAAGTCGTGGGAATAACTTTTATTGTTGTTAATTAATAGGAGTGATATGGATGCTCGATAAAATTTCTTTCTTTGCACATCTTGTCAATAGTTCAGCTACAAAAAAGACTTTGCAAGGTTTAACTAACTACTGCGAGAAATGTGGAAAAAGTAGGCTTGAGTCTGCTTTAGAATTGTTTGTAGGTGTTAAAAAACCGAGTGAAGTTTGCTGGAAATGTAAACTTGCAGAAAAAGCTTTAGAGCCAATATTGGATTGCGGAGCTAAGGCTTTTAACATTACAATAGACGAAATGAAGGAGAAGTTTAAGGATTCTTATTGGAGAAAGGGTTTGGTTAGTGTTATAAAAGGGTTGGCTTATTTTGGTGTAAGAAAGCCATTTGTACCGGGTGCACCTTTTCAGGTAGTTTGGGATGTTACGTATGCTTGCAACTTGAGGTGTAAACATTGCTATGCTACTGCTGGAAAACCTTTGCCGGATGAACTAACAACTGATGAAGCTATGGACACGATAGACAAGTTAAATAAACTTGGTGTTACGATTATATCTTTTTCTGGAGGAGAACCTCTTGTTAGAAAAGACATTTATGAGTTGATTAGCTATGCTTATGAAAAAGGAATTTACGTTGCTGTAGCGACGAATGGAACGATGATTAGTGAAGATGTAGCAAAAAAAATGAAAGAAGCAGGAGTTGGTTATGTGCAAATAAGCTTAGATGGTACAAAAGAAACTCACGAAAATTTTAGAGGTATTAAAGGTTGTTACGATAGAACTATACAAGGAATTAAGAACTGTGTTAAGCAAGGATTTTTTGTTAACGTTTCAATGACTGTTACAAGCTACAATTATCAAGATGTCGAAGCTGTTATCTCTCTATGCGAAAAGCTTGGAGTAGATTGGTTCATGCACTATAACTTCATTCCCACGGGTAGAGGTAAAAACATCTTAGATAGGGATATAACCCCAGAACAGAGAGAAGAGTTACTTAAAATGCTGTATAGGAAAAACTTTGAAGGTAGTAAGTTAAGTTTACTTTCTACAGCTCCTCAATTTGCAAGAGTTGCTCTCCAATATAAACAAGAAAAAAGCTTCATACCAACTCACTTTTACAACATATCGGCGGGAGAAAGATTAAAAGAGCTTGCTGAATTTATTGGTGGTTGTGGTGCTGGTAGATTTTACATGTCAATTAGGGCTAATGGAGACATTCAACCATGTGTTTTCTTTCCTTTAAAGCTTGGAAATATTAGGGATATGAGTTATGAGGATTTAGAAAAATTCTGGAAAAGTAACGAAGTGTTTGAAAAACTTAGAAATAAAGATCTAATAGAAAGTTGTGGAAACTGTGAGTATAGATACTACTGTGGAGGTTGTAGGGCAAGAGCATACAATTACTTTGGAGATTACCTTAAACCCGATCCCGGTTGCATAAGAAATAAAAAGTACTGGGAAAAGCTAAAAAACATTTAACAACTTAGAAAACTTGGATGGTTAGTATAGCAATACCTTCATCCTCGCTAATCAACGAAAATGATGCTAAAATAAAAGCATATAAAGTTGGGCAAGTAGCAAGAGCTCTTGCAGTGTTTAGGGTAGATAATATATTTATATATAAAGATAATATTTTAGATGAATCAGATTACATATCTACTCTACTCAGGTATGCTGTAACACCACAGTACTTAAGGAAAAAACTGTTTTCTGTAAATTCTAATTTGAGATATGCTGGTGTAATACCCCCCCTCAAGATACCCTCTCACAAGCCAAAAACTTTAAAAACAGGTGAGGTTAGGGAAGGTGTCATAAGATTGGTTGGTCCTGACGGTACGCGATGGGTTGATATAGGTCAAAAAGCCCTGGCACTCCTTAAAGGTTGTGAAAACCTTGAAAGGGGTGCCCGTGTAACCGTCAGGGTCTGTTCGAAGAAGCCGTTGGTGGTTGAGCGTGTAAAACCCCACGAATACTGGGGTTACGAAGTGAAGGTAGTAAAGCTTGAAGAAGTGCTCAGGAATGAAGAAGTGGTTGTGACTTCCAAGCGAGGAACAGTGCCGAGTATCGAAGAAATAAAAAGTCTAAGAAATCCTGTATTCGTGTTTGGTAATCCAAAGGAAGGAGTACAAGAAATAGCGAAGAGATTGAACTTGAAATTAGAAAACGCTAAAATATGGAATTTCGTTCCATTTCAAGGTACTGAGACCGTTAGGTTAGAAGAGGCAATATTTGCGACTCTCTCGATATATAGGTTTGTAAGTTCACATTAAAATTTAGTTTAAAATTGAGCACCGGAAAGGTGGTATGGGATGAAGGAACATAGGCCGAGAAGGGGATCTCTCGCATACAGTCCGAGAAAGAGAGCCAGTAGTATTGTTCCAAGGATAAGGGCTTGGCCCGAATGCAAAGAAACAAGATTACTTGGATTTGCCGGCTATAAAGCTGGTATGACGCATGTTGTGATAGTTGATGATAGAAAAAATTCGCCAACTTATGGTGAGGAAGTTGTAATTCCAGTGACTGTAATAGAAACTCCTCCGATGAAAGTAGCAGGAATCAGAGTTTATAGAAAAACAACCTATGGACTCGAAATTGCGGGTGAAGTGTGGGCAACTAATTTAGATGCTCAACTCTCAAGGAGATTGCAGTTACCTAAGAAAAACAAAGATCCTGAAAAGCTTAAAGAAGTTGGTGGGATATCTGAGGTTAGAGTAATTACATACACTCAACCATACTTAATAACGGGAATACCAAAGAAAGTTCCCGACGTTATGGAATATAAAGTGGGAGGAGATGTTGAATCTGCTTTAGATTATGCTATTTCTAAGCTTGGTAAAGAAATTACAGCTAATGAAGTTTATAGCGAAGGAGCATTGGTTGATGTACTATCCATAACAAAAGGAAAAGGATTCCAAGGCCCAGTAAAGAGATGGGGTGTAATAACTCTCGATGCAAAACACGCAAGAAGCAGTAAACATAGAAGGGTTGGTTGTTTGGGACCGTGGAATCCTCATCACGTTAGATGGACAGTTCCTCAGGCAGGCCAAATGGGATTTCATCAGAGAACCGAATACAATAAGAGGATAATCAAAATTGGTGAAAATGGTGAAGAAATAACACCAGTTGGTGGTTTTCCACACTATGGAGTAGTTAGAACTCACTATATGTTAATTGCTGGTAGCGTTCCCGGTTGTGTTAAGAGACTTATTAGAATTAGAGATGCAATAAGGCCGCCTAAGGTTCAGTATGATGGTGTTAATCTGATTTATGTAAGTACAACATCTAAGCAGGGGAGATGATGATGAAAGCGAAAGTACTTTCTCTTGATGGAAATGTTGTAGAAGAAATAGAGTTGCCTGTAGTATTTGAGGAACCATTTAGGCCTGATATAATCAGGAAAGCTGTACATGCTATACAAAGCCATAGAAGACAACCCTACGGAACCAACCCTCTTGCAGGTATTGACTATGCTGCTGAAAACTGGGGTCCGGGACACGGATATGCGAGAGTACCAAGATTAAAAACGGGAAATAGGGCAGCAAAAGTACCTCAGGCTGTTAAAGGTAGGAGATGTCATCCACCAAAACCCCAGAAAAAATGGGATGAAAAAATAAATAAAAAGGAAATTAAAAAAGCACTAAAATCAGCTATTGCAGCTACTGCAAATCCAGAAATTGTATTGGCAAGAAATCATGTTTTTGAGGGTAGTTTACCAAAAATACTTGTTGACGATTTTGAAAAAATATCAAAAACTAAGGAAGTTGTGTCCACATTAAAAGCGGTTGGTGTCTATTCAGATATAGAAAAAGCGGCTAATAGCAAGAGGTATAGAGCGGGCAAAGGTAAAATGAGGGGTAGAAGATATAAATGTAAGAAGAGCGTTTTGATAGTTGTAAATGAAGTCTCTCCAGTTATTAAAGCTGTTAGAAATCTACCAGGTGTAGATGTGGTTCTTGTTAAGGACCTCAACGTGGAATTGTTAGCTCCCGGAACTCACGCTGGTAGATTGACTGTATGGACGAAATCAGCTGTAAACTTTCTGGAGGGATGGTTATGCTAATTAAATGCTTTCTTGTAACTGAAAAAAGTACTGCAGAATTGGAAAAGAATATCTTGACAGCAATAGTTGACATACATGCGAGAAAACCGGATATAAAGAGAGAAATAGAGAGATTGTTCAATGTGGAGGTAGAAAAAGTTAACACACTTATAACTCCAAAAGGGGAAAAGAAGGCTTACATAAAGTTAAAACCAGATTATTCGGCTGAAGAGCTACTTTCAAGACTTGGTGTATTCTGAGGTGGTGTAAATGGGTAAGCGTATTATTTCTCAAAATAGAGGAAGAGGCACTCCAACATATACCGCTCCATCTCACAAGTATAAAGCGGATTTGAAGCATCTTAAGTTTCAGGATGAGGTTGTAAGAGCAAAGGTAATTGCCATAGAACATGATCCAGCAAGAAATGCTCCAATAGCCTTGGTTAAGCTTCCGGATGGTAGAGAAGAGTACATAATAGCTACTGAGGGTATGGGTACTGGAGATGTAATTGAAGCTGGAGATGGTGTTGAATTAAAAGCTGGAAACATTACTCTGCTAAAAAACATACCTGAAGGTACTCCAATATGTAATGTGGAATCTCAACCGGGAGATGGGGGTAAATTTGCAAGAGCAAGTGGAACTTTTGCATTGGTAGTTTCTCATGAAGAGGATAGAGTTCTCGTTCAAATGCCATCTGGTCAATTGAAATGGTTTAATCCTAATTGTAGAGCTATGATTGGTGTCGTTGCGGGTGGAGGTAGAACAGATAAACCGTTTGTTAAAGCTGGTAAGAAATACTACAAGATGAAGAGTAAGGCTGCAAAATGGCCTCGTGTTAGAGGTGTAGCGATGAATGCAGTAGATCACCCGTTTGGTGGTGGTAAACACCAGCATGTTGGTAAACCTAAGACTGTTAGTAGAAACGCTCCACCCGGTAGGAAAGTTGGTAGTATTGCAGCTAGAAGAACGGGTGTTAGAAAGTAATTGGGGATGATTATATGGCGCTTAAAAGTAAAGTTGTTAGGCCAAAAGAGTTTAAGTATAGGGGATATTCAATAGAAGAGCTTAAACAAATGGATTTGGAAAAAATAGCTGAGCTTTTACCCGCTAGAGAGAGAAGAAAAATAAAAAGAGGTTTTACAGAGCAAGAAGAAAAATTGCTTAGAAAGCTTAGAAAAAAGGGCACTGCTAGGACACATTGTAGAGATATGGTAATCTTACCAGAGATGGTTGGAAAAGTAGTCTATGTTCACAATGGAAAGGACTTCATCAAAGTTGAAATAAAACCGGAAATGATTGGACATAGACTTGGTGAGTTTGCTTTAACGAGAAAATTCGAGAAACACTCTGGACCGGGAGTTGGAGCTACGAGAAGCAGCAAATTCGTTCCACTTAAGTGAGGTGGTTATATGGCTCGCGTTAAATATGCATACACTCCAGAAAATCTGGATAAGGCTGTTAGAGCAATGGGGTACGAGATGCCTATAAGCTTTAAGCATGCAATGGAAATTTGCAGGGAACTTAAAGGAAAAAAAATAGAAGAAGCAAAGAAATATCTTCAGGACGTTATTGCTATGAAAAGGGCAGTCCCATTCAGAAAACACAAGAAAAAGGTACCTCATAGAAGTGGTTTGGATGGATGGTATGCTGGAAGGTATCCTCAAAAAGCAGCTAAATACATTCTAAAAGTTCTAAAAAATCTTGAAGCCAACGCTGATTATAAAGGATTGGATAAAGATGAACTTGTAATTACACACGCTCAGGCTAAGATGGGTAGAAAATTAAAAAGATACATGCCAAGAGCATATGGAAGAGCCACTCCAAGATTTAAAGTATATACAACTGTTGAATTTGTGGCAGAATTAAAAGGAGAATGAATGGGGTGCTACAATGGTTGTTGAAAGAAAATTCGTTGAAGATAGAATAAAGAAAATAAAAGTCAAGGAATGGATGCATAAGGAAGTTAGAAATGCAGGATTTGGTGGAGTGGATATTACAAGGACACCTCTCGGCACTCAAGTGACATTGTTCGTTGAAAGACCGGGCCTTGTAATAGGTAAAGGTGGCAGAAAGATTAAAGCTTTAACAGAGAAGTTAAAGGAATTTGGAATAGAAAACCCACAAGTTAGTGTTGATGAAATTGATAAACCTGAATTTAACGCTCAGTTAATGGCGACTTTACTTGCGAGAGCCTTAGAAAGGGGATGGTACTTTAGAAAAGCAGGATATAGATTTCTATATAGAATAATGGATGCTGGAGCGAAAGGATGTGAAATTATAATTAGCGGAAAGCTTACAAGTGAGAGAGCTAGAACAGAAAAGTTCCTCGCTGGAACCATGGTGCACACAGGAGAACCAGCATACAGTATGGTTAGAACAGGATTTGATATAGCTATAAAAAAGCTTGGAGTTCTTGGAGTCACTGTGAAAATAATTCCGCCAGATGTAGTGCTTCCTGATGAATTTGAAGTAAAGGAAATTAAGAAGGAGGAAGTTAAAGAGGCTGCTGGAGGTGAAAGCAATGAAAATGAAGGAGATCAGAGAAATGAGTAGGGAGGATAAAATTAAAAAACTCAGAGAGCTTGAAATGGAACTTCTGAAATTTAGAACACTATCGAGGAGTGGAGGAGCTCTTGAAAATCCGGGAAGAATGAGAGCCATAAAAAGAGATATTGCGAGAATTAAACTCGCTCTATCTGAGGAAGGCTATAGGTGTTGAAATTGAAGATAAAACTGGGATCCCCTGCAATGGTTATAACTGATGAATGGATAGGTATGGAAGTAGAAGTTGTAGAAAGCTCTAATCCATGTGAAATTGGAATAAAGGGTGTAGTGGTTGATGAAACCATGAGAACTCTAAGGATAAAAACAGATAGAGGTGTTAAAGTAGTGGAAAAGAAGGGAAGAGCATTCAAAGTAAAATATGGTAGATGGTTGCTTAAAGTGAGAGGGGATCTCATCGCCTTTAGACCTGAAGATAGAATTAAGAAGGGGATTATGCTTATAAAAAAATCTAAGCTCGCTAAAATTGACGTATAAAGTTTATGTTATCATTAAAAATCTTTAAAGGTGAAAAGTATGAGGGATATAGGTTTGGATGTTAAACCCCCTGAAAAGGAATGTGACGATAAAAACTGTCCATTTCATGGAAATCTTCCAGTTAGGGGACAGGTTTTCAGGGGAAAAGTGGTAAAAACGTATGAAAAATCAGCAGTAATCGTTAGAGAAATGTTGCGTTATGTACCAAAGTACGAGAGATATCTAAAGAAAAGAAGTAAGCTACACGCTCACAATCCTAAGTGCATCAATGCTAAGCCCGGGGATATAGTTCTCGTTGCGGAATGTAGGCCAATCAGCAAAACGAAGAGCTTTGTAATTGTAGAAAAAATTGGGGAGGCTGAGGAAGAATGAAAAGTATAAAATCTAAGATCCCAAAGGCTTTGCCCACTGGTGCAAGACTTGTTTGTGCTGATAATACTGGTGCGAGGGAAGTGGAAATAATCGCTGTTAAAGGTTATAGGGGTGTTAGAAGAAGATATCCTGCTGCTGGAGTTGGGGATATTGTCGTAGTAACTGTAAAGAAGGGAGCCCCAAAAATAAGAAAGCAGGTACACTATGCTGTAATAATAAGGCAAAGAAAAGAGTACAGAAGGCCTGATGGAACGAGAGTTAAATTTGAGGATAACGCTGCAGTAATAACAGATCCAAATGGAAATCCGAAAGGGACTGAAATTAGAGGAGCTGTAGCGAGAGAAGCTGCTGAAAGATTTAGTAAAATAGGCTCTCTTGCATCAGCAATAGTGTGAGGTGTTAAAAATGAAGTCGAGTCAGGCTAGAAAGCAAAGAAAGAAACTCTACAATGCTAAACTACATCAAAGACACAAAATGTTGCATGCAACACTATGCAAGAAACTGAGGGAAAAATATGGTAAGAGAGCTGTCAGAGTTAGAAAAGGAGACAAAGTTAGAATTATGAGGGGTAAATTTGCTGGACACGAAGGTAGAGTACTTGAAGTTGATATGAAAAATTACAGGATAACTGTAGATGGAGCTACAACAAAGAAAGTTGATGGAACTGAAGTAGCTGTTCCGATACACCCGTCAAATGTAATGATACTTGAATTTAAGGAAGTTGATGATGTTAGAAAGAAAATACTTGAGAGGAAGTGATTTAAATGCATCAGAAGAGACTTTCGACACCTAAAACGATAAAAATCCCGAGAAAAACGTCAAAATGGATTGTAAAAACAGGACCGGGTCCGCACAATAAGAATGCAGTACCTTTGCTTGTAGTGGTTAGAGATCACCTTAAACTTGCAGATAATGCGAGAGAGGCGAGGAGAATTATTGCATCTGGTGAAATATTAGTGGATGGCAGAGTTAGAAAAGACTACAAATTCCCAGTAGGATTGTTTGACGTCATTTGCATTCCAAAGTTAAACAAAACATACAGAGTGCTGTTTGATGAAAAAGGAAGATATATGCCCAAGGAAGTTTCAGACGGACATTTAAAACTTTACAAAATTAAAAACAAAACAATGATTAGAGGAGGAAAAGTACAACTCAATTTGTTTGATGGAACAAACATACTTGCAGATAACACATACAAAACAAAGGATAGCATTTTGCTTAAGATACCCGAAAAAGAGATAGTCGATCACCTTAAGTTCGAAGAAGGAGCTTTGGTTATGATAGTTGGAGGAACACATGCCGGTGAAATTGGTCATATAAAAGATTACAAAGTTGTTAGAGGCTCAGCACCCAACCTTGTCACCATTGAAGGTGATAAAGGTACAATTACAACAATAGAAGACCACGCGTTTGTTATCGGTAAACCGGGTGGAAAACCAGTAATAGAGCTGGGAATTTAGTGGAGGTGTAACTTATGAGCGAAGCAATAGCAGTTGTTAAAGATGGTGTAAAGAAAGGAGATAACCCGATGAGAGAGATCCTCATAGACAAAGTAGTAATAAATATTGGAGTTGGTGAAAGCGGTGAAAGACACAAAAAAGCAATGAAATTACTGGAGCAGCTAACTGGTCAAAAACCAACACCAACATACGCTGAAAAAACAATAAAGAATTTTGACATAAGAAAAGGTGAAGCTATTGGTGTGAAAGTTACTTTGAGAGGAGAAAATGCTATGAGATTCCTGAAAGATGCTCTTAGTGTTAAAGAATACAAACTCAAAAAAAGGCAAATCGGGCCCGGTGAATTTTCATTTGGTATTGCTGAGCATATAGATTTACCCGGAGTAAGCTACGATCCGGATATGGGTATATTTGGTATGGATGTTTGTGTTTCTTTGCGTAGAAGAGGTTATAGAGTTGCAAGAAGGAAAATTGCCAGAGCAAAAATTGGTAAAAGACATAGAATAACAAAAGAAGATACAATTGAATGGTTAAGGAGTATTGGCGTCGAAATAGAGGGGTGATAATGTGATGAAGGAGAGAAAAAAAGTGTTTGGCAGGGGAGCAAATCAGTGCAGAAGATGTGGTAGAAGAGCAGGACTTATAAGAAAATATGGTATTTACTTATGCAGACAATGCTTCAGAGAAGTTGCAAGTGAGCTTGGATTTAAAAAATATTGGTAAATGGTGATTGAAATGAGTTTAAGTGACACTCTCTCAAACGCTATGTCCGCAATAAAGAATGCGGAGACTTGTGGTGCTAGAAAGTGTGAAATTAGACCAGCATCAAAGTTAGTTGGAAATGTTCTTAGAGTCATGAAGGACTATGGATACATTAATAGCTTTGAATACAAAGACGATAAACAGGGTGGATCATTTATAGTTGAATTATCTGGTAGGATAAACGATTGTGGAGCAATTAGACCCAGATTTTCAGTTAAGAAGACCGAGTATGAAAAATTCGAAAAAAGATTTCTACCTGCAAGAGAAATGGGTATATTAATTGTATCTACTGTCAAGGGTGTCATGTCTCAAAAAGAAGCAAGAGAGAGGGGACTTGGTGGAATATTGTTAGCCTACGTATTCTGAGGTGGTAAAAAATGTTGCAAATCAAACAAAAGGTGGAAAGACCAGTAGAGATTCCAGAAGGTGTTGAAGTTATAGTGGAGGGAAATGATATATCAGGATATACTGTCAAAGTTAAAGGACCAAAGGGAGAAAATTCAAAATTGTTAAAATTTAGAGACGTTCACATTGAAGTAAAAGATGGTAAAGTCATAGTTTATACATTTAATTCTAAGAAAAAACAGAGAGCAATGGTTGGGACTTTTGCTGCTCATATTAAAAATTTAATAAAAGGAGTTACGGAAGGTTTTCAATACAAACTTAAGTTAGTTTACTCTCACTTCCCTGTTAAACTTAGAGTTGAAGGTAGAGAAGTTGTAATAGAGAACTTTCTTGGTGAGAAGTATCCTAGGAGAGCTAAAATAGTTGGCAGAGCTCAGGTAAAAATAAAGGGTAACGATATAATTGTTGAAGGTATAGACAAAGAGGAATGTGGACAAACTGCTGCAAACTTAGAGCAAACGACGAGAATAAAGAATCTCGACGTTAGAGTATTTCAGGATGGAATATATATCGTTGAGAAACCGTGAGGTGAGTTTAATGGCTTCAATTTCAACTTTACTAAAACTTAGAAGAAGATTAAAGAGTAGAAAACCTGAGTTTAGGAGATATGAATCTCATAAGAAGCTTAGACTAAGAGATAAAGGCTGGAGAAAGCCAAGAGGCAGACACAACAAATTGAGACAGATGTACGGTGGAAAGTGGAGTGGTAGAGCATTGGTTAGGGTTGGATATGGCTCACCCTCTTTAGTTAGGGGTTTACATCCATGTGGTAAAGAAGAAGTGCTCGTTTACAATCCACTACAACTTGAAAAAATAGACCCAGAAAAACAGGTTGTTAGAATAGCCTCCTCAGTTGGTATGAAAAAAAGATTGGCTATAGAGGATAAAGCTAAGGAACTTGGCATAAGGGTTCTTAATCCACACGGAGGTGAATAATTTTGAAGTTACAAAGAAGACTTGCTGCTCAAGTTCTCAAATGCGGCGAAAATAGGGTGTGGATAGACCCAAATGCTCTTGAAGATGTATCTTCCGCCTCCACTAAGGATGATATAAGGGAGTTAATAGAGAGCGGAGTTATAAAAAGGAAACCAGTTAAAGGCATAAGTAGAGCTCGTATAAATGCAAGAAAAGCACAAAGAAAGAAAGGAAGAAGAAGAGGATATGGTAGAAGAAAAGGTAAAAAGACTGCAAGAATGCCAAGAAAAGAGCTTTGGATGATTAGAATAAGAGCTATAAGAAAAAGACTGAAATACTTAAGAGATTCGGGGGCTATTGATAGAAAAACCTACAGAATGCTATATATGAAAGCTAAAGGTGGAGAATTTAGAAGTGTATCTCACCTAAACGCTTATTTGCAAACTCAGGGTATAATTGAAGAATCTTAAAAGAGGTGATACTTTTGGCAAGAGGACCGAGATATAGGGTGAAATATAGAAGGAGAAGAGAAGGTAAAACCAATTACAGAAAAAGAGTTAAACTTTTACTTTCGAAAAAACCTAGATTAGTAGTTAGGCTAACCAATACAAGGGTTATAGCTCAGATTATTGAATATCATCCTGATGGTGATAGAGTTTTAGTAGCTGCAGATTCATCAAAACTTCAGAAATTTGGGTGGAAAGGAGATCTAAATAATACACCAGCAGCCTATTTGACTGGAATACTTATAGCAAAAATGGCTGAGAAGGCTAACGTAAGTGAGGCTGTGTTGGATATAGGCTTACATTCACCTACAAGAGGTTCAAGAGTGTTTGCAGTCTTGAGAGGGGCAGTTGAGGCAGGTTTAAATGTACCTCATAGTGAGGATGTATTTCCAGATGATTCGAGAATTATGGGTGAACACATAGCAGCTTATTACGAAGAACATCCTGAAAAATTTTCTAAGTATGTGGAGAGAGGTTTGGATCCAACTCAACTTCCATCTCATGTTGAAGAAGTTAAAGAAAAGATTATGAGTCTTTAAGAGGTGTAATTATGACTGATGAATGGGTTCCCAAGACTAGGCTCGGTAAGCTTGTTGCTGAGGGAAAAATAAAGAGTATGGATGAAGCTATAGCAAGTGGATTGCCTTTGAAAGAACCAGAGATAGTCGATGTGCTTTTACCAGATCTTGATGATGAAGTCCTTGATATATCTATGGTTCAGAGAATGACTGACAGTGGTAGAAGAACTAAGTTCAGAGTTACTGTTGTGGTTGGCAATAGAAACGGTTATGTGGGTGTAGGAGTGGGTAAAGCATCTCAAGTAGCTCCAGCAATCCAAAAAGCAATTAATAACGCAAAATTAAATATATTTAAAGTTCAGAGAGGCTGTGGCTCTTGGGAATGTGGTTGTGGGACTGAGCATTCCATACCTTGCAAAGTTACAGGCTCTGCAGGTAGTGTTAGAGTTACTTTAATTCCCGGGCCAAAAGGATTAGGACTCGTTGCCGGAAATGTATCCAAGAAAGTGCTTGAATTTGCGGGAATAAAAGATGTTTGGACTTTTACCAAGGGTAAAACTAAAACAACAATAAACTTTGCAAAGGCAACGTATGATGCTCTAAAGCAAACAATGTACATAAAGAGGTGATATCTATGCTTTATGCTGTAGTAAGACTTCGTGGAACTGTGGATGTTAATAGGAAAATCAAGGATACCCTAAAAATGCTTAGATTACACAAGAGATACCATTGTGTTGTAATACCAGATACACCATCCTACAGAGGAATGCTTCAAGTTGTTAAGGACTATGTAGCTTATGGGGAGATAGGAGCTGAAACTCTTGCTATGCTTTTAAAGAGGAGAGGTAGGTTAGTAGGAAATAAAAGACTTACAGATGAATATGTTAGAGAGCATACTCCTTACTCGTCCATAGACGAATTTGCCAAAGCAGTAGTAGAGGGTAAAGCAAAATTAAAGGATTTACCTGATTTGAAACCTGTGTTTAGGTTACATCCTCCAAGAAAAGGTTTAAAGAATATCAAATGGCACTATCCTTTTGGAGATTTAGGTAAACATGGGGAGATAGAGAAACTTCTTGAGAAAATGAGGTGATGCTTATGCCTAAACCAAAAATAAAAAAAATTAGGGGATCAAGAACTTGTGGTAGCGGTTTGCACAAGAATAACAGTAGAGGTAGAGGATGCAGAGGAGGTTCGGGCAATGCAGGTATGTTTAAACATAAGTACATAAAAGCTATAAAGGAAGGTTATGATATTGGTAAGTACGGTTTTACAAGACCTAAGGTAGTTAGATCTGATTTAAGAGCAATTAGAATTGTCAAAGAAACACTTAGGGAATTAAAAAAGGAAGGCAAGCTTGACGAATACACTTATAAGTTCTTATACTCTCGTCCAGAACTAAACGTTGGAGATTTATCTTTTATTATAGATAAGCTTGTTGAAAATGGACTGGCTGAAAAAGAAGGTGAAGTTTACAACATTGACCTTTCAGTTTTAGGTTATACCAAACTACTTGGAACTGGTAAAGTTGACAAAGCTATTAGAGTACAAGTATCTAAGGCCACACCGAAGGCTGTTGAAAAAATAGAGGTTGCTGGAGGTAGCGTAGAACTAGTTTAAATTTTTTTAGGAGGCTCAATAATGGATGAAATCCTTAGAAAATTACAGCCTTACTTTGAAAAGATTCCAAGTGTTTCTAGACCTAAGAGACATGTACCTTTTAAAGAAAAGTTTGGATGGACTATAGCAGTTTTGTTGTTATATTTTGTGCTTTCAAATATTCCTTTATTTGGTTTGTCACCTCAGTCTATAGATCTTTTTGCTCGTTTTAGAGCATTCTTTGCTGGTAAAGGTGGTACAATAATAGCCCTAGGTATAGGGCCCATAGTCACAGCATCAGTTATAGTTCAGCTTTTAGTCGGTGCTGGGATTATAAGGCTTGATTTGACGGATCCTGAAGATCAAGCAATATATCAGGATTTTCAGAGATTTTTAGTTTTAGTAATGATTGCTCTTGAGGCTTTGCCTCAAATTCTTGGAGGATTTATTAGACCAAACCTCGATATTGCAAAAGCTTTTGGTGTTTCTCCATCAGTAATTTCATTTTTACTGTTTATCCAGCTCTTTATTGGTGGTGTTTTAATAGTATATATGGATGAAGTCGTTTCAAAATGGGGTATTGGAAGCGGTGTAAGCTTGTTCATTCTTGCAAGTATATCTCAAGCAATAGTTACAGGCCTTATAAACTGGGTAGTACCAACAAACAGCAAATTACCAGCGGGCATTATACCAAGGTGGATTTGGATTGCCCAACATATGTCACCATCACAACTGTTAACTTTCGCCGGTATAAAATTTGTATTAATAGATGGAGGTGTTTTGGCGTTAATTACTACAACCATTATAATTCTCTTGGTTGTTTATGCAGAAGGTACGAGAGTGGAAATACCTCTTTCTCACTCATTGGTTAGAGGTGCCAGAGGTAGATATCCACTTAAACTTATTTACACAAGCGTCTTGCCAATGATATTTGTTAGGGCTTTACAAGCAAACATAGAAATATTTGGATTAATATTATATAGACATGGAATAAAAATTTTAGGAGAATATGTTGGGACTCAGCCAGTAAGTGGTATTATGTATCTACTTAATCCAATAAGAGGTCCTAATGATTGGATTCCTGAACTTGTAAGGGCAAAGTACCAGCTTATGATGAAAACATATCATATCCACATTCCTCCTCCACCAAATTGGATGATTTTCTTACACTTACTAACTGATGCCACAATATTGATCATAGGTGGTATACTATTCTCAATATTCTGGATGGAAACATCAGGTATGGATCCAAAGACTATAGCCGAACAACTTGCAAAATCAGGAATGCAAATTCCCGGTTTTAGAAAAAGTCCAAAAGTCCTCGAAAAAGTTCTCGAAAGATACATTCCAAAAGTTACTGTAATTGGTGGTGCTGTAATTGGTGCTTTAACTCTTATAGCGAACTTGCTTGGAACAATCGGTCATGTTACTGGAACGGGTTTACTGCTTGCGGTTAGCATAGCTTACCAGTACTACGAAGATTTGGCTAAGGAACAGCTTACAGAGATGCATCCAATGATAAGAAGAATTCTTGGGGAGGAGTGAATATGAAGGATATAGTAAAAAGAGCAGTAGATGTATTTTTTATAACAATTGCAATTTTTGCTTTTTTTGGAATATTTGATAGAAGTATTTTATTTGAGATTGCCAAAAGTGTGGATTTAATTTTACACCCTCTATTGAGCTTACCCATACTCATAGTAATATTTATTCTTTCAATTTTTACTGCAATATATACGACTGGAATTCAATGGCTCTTAATAGATGTAGAAGAAATGAAAAAGATACAAAAAGAAGTAATGCAATTTCAAAAAGAGTATATGGAAGCTATGAAGAGCGATAACAAGTATAAACTAAAGAAACTTGAGGAGAGGCAAAAGGAAATACAAGAAATGCAGGCTAAATTGATGGGCCCTCAATTTAAAGTTATGTTTTATTCGATGGCTGTTACGATGCCAATATTTTATTGGTTGCTGTACGTTATTTACGGCAAAAGTTTATCTATGGGTTTAAGAGCTGCTTATTCGAGTGTTAGTTCTTACATTGTAAACGCTCCATTTTTTGGGCATATACATATAAGTCAACCAATTATTACAATTCCATTTCCCATTCCATGGTGGATCTTGTGGTACTTCATTTGTTCAATGCCCCTTACAATACTAATTAGGAAGACTTTGCATATATAGTTGGTTGGGTGAAATATCATGAGAATAACTATCTCAGGCCCACCCGGCAGTGGAACTACTACTGTTGCAAAACTTGTAGCTGAAAAACTTGGATATGAACTGATATCTGCGGGTGAGATATTTAGAAGAATGGCCAGAGAAAAGGGGTATACTATTGAGGAATTTAGTAAAATAGCTGAAGAGCATGAAGAGATAGACATCTACATAGATAGAACCCAAAAAGAGCTGGCTGAAAGTAAAGATAACGTTGTTGTTGAAGGGAGACTTTCTGCATGGATGGTCAAAGATTCTTTTAAAATATATATATTTGCTCCAGAAGAAATTAGGGCAGAAAGAATTGCCAAAAGAGAAAGAAAAAGTTTCGAAAAAGCAAGAGAGGAAATGAGAAAAAGAGAAGAGTACGAAAAAAGAAGATATATGAAATTTTATGGCATAAATATTAATGATTGGAGTATATACCACCTTATATTTAACTCTGCTTGCTTTGATGCAGAAACAATTGCTGACTTAATTGTGAAAGCTGTAAGCAAGTTCAAATGTTAGCAATGTTGAGGAAAAATTCATGCACTCTTGTATCTCCATACTCAGCGTTTAATTCAGGGTGGAAAGCCAGTCCCAATATATTATTTTGTTTTACTGCTACAATGTAATTTTCAAATTTTGCAAGCACTTCTACATCCTTTCCAACATCCACTATGGCTGGGGCTCTAATGAATATAGCTTCAATTGTCCCTATACCTTTAAACTCTATCGGCACTTGAAAACTTTCTCTCTGTCTTCCAAAAGCATTCCTTTTAATCTTAACATCAAGTAAACCTAAGAGTTTTGTTCCTGTTCTCTCTACTTGTTCATCACCGTATTTCGAAAGAAGTATTAATCCAGCACAAGTACCCATTATTGGTTTGCCTTTCTTTGCTAATGAAATTATTTCGTCAGCAATTGTTTTTCCTCCTATTTTTCTAAAAATTAATTTACTAATTGTTGTACTTTCCCCGCCGGGTATAATTACTGCATCACAACTCTCTACAACACCTGGTCTTCTTGTAGCAATGACTTCTCCATCTATTCCTAACTTATCCATTGCAAGTTTTGTTGCAAAAACATGCTCTTCTACATCACCCTGAACCCCTACTACTGCAACCTTCATTAGATGCCCCTCTCTTGTAATCTTTCACTTTCCGGCATAGAAAGTACATCGAGACCTTTCATAGCCTCTCCCAATCCCTTGCTAACTTCTGCAACTACATCAGGTTCATCAAAATGTCTAACTGCTTCGACTATTGCTCTTGCATATTCTGGTGGATTGGAACTTTTGAATATTCCAGAGCCAACGAACACACCATCAGCTCCAAGTTGCATCATAAAAGCGGCATCTGCTGGAGTTGCAATACCGCCAGCCGAGAAGTTTACTACTGGTAATCTACCGTATTCTCTAATTTCAAGTAAAACATCGTATATTCCATTAACAACTTCACTAAAAGTATACTCCTCATAAACTATTGTATCCGGTGTTAAATTATTAACACCTAGTTCACCTCTAACTGAATTGTAAAGTCTGCAGTAGGCTTCTGCAAACTTTTCTGCAACGCTGTAAACAACTTCTTTTGGCATCATTTTTATTTCATCTATAGCCCTGTTTATCAACCTCATATGTCTAACTGCTTCCACGACATTGCCAGTTCCAGCCTCTCCTTTAGTTCTGATCATTGCTGCTCCTTCCCATATTCTTCTTACAGCCTCTCCAAGACTTCTTGCACCACAGACAAATGGAATTGTGAACTTTCTTTTATCGATATGAAAGAAAACATCTGCAGGAGTTAAAACTTCGCTTTCATCTATCATATCCACACCTATGGCTTCGAGAGCTCTTGCTTCAGCTACATGACCAATTCTAACTTTTGCCATTACTGGAATTGTAACAGCATCCATTATTTCCTCTATCTTTTTCGGATCTGCCATTCTTGCAACTCCGCCACTTGCTCTAATGTCTGCTGGAACTTTATGTAAAGCCATAACTGCTACAGCTCCAGCATCTTCTGCAATCTGAGCTTGCTCAGCATTAGTGACATCCATTATGACTCCACCTTTCTGCATTTTTGCAAACCCTCTCTTTATAAGTTCAGTTCCAAACCTAAGTTTCTCTAATTCGACCATCATAGTCACCTTTTTTAAGTATTTCAAAGGTTTAATATCTTTTACCACAGTAATCTTTTTTACATCAACTCTTTGGTATAGGATTATATGACTGTAAAAAAGCTGTTAGATGAAATTCAAAAAGCTGCATTGAAAGCTAAGGAAAGTAGGCATCGTTTTATGGTTATCTTGTGTACGAAATATCTTGAACCAAGAATTTTTAGGCTCGTAAAAAAAGTTTTTAATTCTTATCAAGACGTTTTGGGAGAAAGGGAGCTTTTGGTTGTTGGAAGAAGTAAGTTTACAGAAATGGCTGAAGAATTTTTAAAAAAGAAAAACAATATAAAAATAATACACTACAAAGATACACAATCTGTGCTTGGAGAAACGCACCAATCTCTTTTGATTGATTTTACTGAGGGTTTTCATCCAAACGATCTCGGAATCGTTGTGGAAACTGTTGAGGAAGGTGGATTAATAGTTGCAGTTTCCCCTAAGCCCGAGGATTGGCAAAATCTAATTGGAAAGTGGCATGAAGAAATGATAAGTGAGCCCTATACAGTTGATGATATAATTCCGAGATTCTATAGAAGATTTATAAACAAAACTTTTGAAGCTAAGGGTATATTGGTTTTTGATGCTGATAAAAGAAAAATAATAAAAGATTACACGCCTGCTGAAACAGTAGAAAGTAGAGAAGAGATAGTAATTCCCGAAAGCAAAATAATCAAAAGAAAACTGTATAAACTTTGTGCAACCCAAGATCAAGTTAGAGTTTTACAACTTTTTGAACGTTTTTTTGATAGGGAAAAGAAAAGAAAAGCTGTAGTTATTACCGCGGATAGGGGTAGAGGTAAAACAGCAGTACTTGGAATTGTTACACCTTATTTAATTTCAAGAATGCAAAGAGTGCTTAAAAGAGCTGTAAGGATTATGGTTGTAGCTCCAACGCCTCAAGCAGTGCAAACATACTTCAAATTTTTGAAAAAAGCTATGATTAGGCAAGGAATGAGAGAATTTAAAGTTAAGGAAGTTAATGGAATGATTACTGTTTTGAACAGTAAATATGCAAGAGTTGAGTATGTGGTTCCAAGAAGAGCTATGGTTGAAAGTGATTATGCTGATATAGTTATTGTGGATGAGGCGGCAGGGATAGATGTACCAGTTCTATGGGAGATTACAAAAAGATCTCGATACATCATTTTTTCTAGTACAATTCATGGATACGAGGGAGCTGGAAGAGGTTTTAGTATTAGATTTCTAAGAAAACTCGAAAAAGATGAAGATACAGAGATAGATAAAATGCATCTTGAAGAGCCAATAAGGTATGGTAAAGGAGATCCTATAGAAAAATGGCTGTACGATGTTCTTTTACTTGATGCACAACCTGCTGATTTAAGTGAAGAAGATATAGAAGATATTAGAAAAGGTAAACTCGAATTCGAAATGATAGATAAAGATGAATTAATTAAAAATGAAAAACTTTTAAGAGAATTTTTTGGTATATATGTTCTTGCACACTATAGAAATAGACCATCTGATGTAGTGATCTTACTTGATATGCCCAATCACTTAGCATTTAGAGTGAAAGTTAATGAAAAGACTGTTTGCTCTTTACATGTAGCAATTGAGGGTGGCATAGATGATAAAATACTCGAAGAAATGGCAGATGGTTATAAACCAAAAGGCCAGATAATCCCAGACTTAATACTTAAGCATCACTGGGATTACGAATTTCCAAAAATGTTTGGAGTTAGAATTGTTAGAATTGCAACTCACCCATCTGTAATGAATATGGGCATAGGTAGCTTTGCCTTAAGGAGACTCATTGATTGGAGTTGTGGTAATGAATTTGACTGGATAGGTTCAGGTTTTGGAGTTTCTCCAGAGTTACTGAGATTTTGGATGAAGAATGAATTCTTGCCAGTACATATGACTCCTCAAAGGAATGAAGTTTCTGGAGAACATACTGTAGTAGTTTTGAAGCCTTTAAAAATGCACGTAGAGGAAATAATTGAAAGACTTAATGCAAGCTTTGTAAAAAGACTACTTGAATGGCTAAATGATGAGTTATCAGACCTTGAGGTAGAAACAGCAACGCAACTTTTACACTCTCTTTCGAGAGATTTTGGTTACAACTTACCAGATATAGATTACATCAATAAAAAGAGGATAAAAAAGTACTTCCAAGGAGTGAGCCTTTATGAATATTCTTCCGACGTACTTAGACCTCTTGTAAGATTTATGTACTCTAAAACAGAGAGAGCTGATTTAAATGAAAAGGAGGAGAAAGTTCTAATTGCAAAATGTCTTCAACTTAGAGATTGGAATTATGCAGGAGAGTGTATTGGGGAAAAAGGCATGAGGCCGTACAAGGTCTTGCTTTCTGCTTTAAAGAAAGTATGGAAATGGTACGAAGAAAAATATATGTGAAGTTAATTTTTAATTTATCTATTAATAGTAGAAGTACTCGAAGTAGTCGTATGGAAAATCTTCTATTCTACCTCTATCGCAGTAGTCTAAGAGCTCTTTATCAAAAGGTATCTGTGTAATTAAATCTATATCATACTTTCTGCAAAGCTCTATGGCTTTATCTTTTCCAAACAGGTATATCCTTTCTCCACATTTAGGGCACTCGAAGTAACTCATGTTTTCAACGATCCCAAGTACTTCAGTATCCATTTTTCTTGCCATGTTTATAGCTTTCTCTACAATTAATGCAGAAAGATCTTGAGGTATTGTTACCATTATAAGCCCGTCGAGTTCAACAAAGTCCATGACAGTTAGTATAGCATCTCCAGTTCCCGGAGGCATATCAAATATTAAGTAATCAAGTTTTCCCCAATCAACGCTACCAAGAAAACTTCTTATTGCAGTGTTTATTGCTAACCCTCTCCATATCACTGGTGATTCTCTTTTTGGAAGCATAAATTGAACTGAAAGAACTTTTATACCATACTTATCTGTATAAACTGGATTTATTCCTTTAACTCCTATCGTCAATTCTTGAGATTTATCTTCTATTCCAAATAATCTCGGGATAGATGGGCCAAGAAAGTCTGCATCAAATATACCAACACTCTTACCCTGCTTAGCGTAGTGCACAGCTAATAGAGCTGCAACAGTTGATTTGCCAACTCCACCTTTTCCACTTGTAACTACTATTTTGTGCTCTACATCTTTCATTTTTTCAGCTATATCTTTACCAGTTACTATTTTACCCTGCATACTATCACCTCAGTAGGGCGTAGCCCAGCTTTCATCATCTTTGTAAACTTTTTCATCTATAATCATCTCTCCCTCAACAATGGGTTTGGGATTTTGAACAGCTTCTATTCTATATAGCGTTGATTTATACCAATTCCAGTCTATGTTAACACCAAGAGCTTTTACAATTGGTAACTTGTCCTGAAATCTAAAGAAGTTTTTATCTTCCTCAGGATACACACTGAATTTTCTTATCATATCTGTAATTATAAAACCCATTTCGTGAATAATCATTTGTATATCATACCACTTCTTTCTTGAGGCTTCAAGAGTTGTTAAACCAAAGTAACCAGAGCAACCTACACCTTTGAGAGTTGAGACGCCTCTCGACAAGAATAGCTTTAAACCGGGTATCGTTTCCACAGGGTCGGTTACAAAAACGTCGTATTTTTTCTTTAATTCATCTGGAAAAGCTTTTTGAACGTCGTAAATTATAGCTTCAACTGGTAAACTGTACTCGTCTGCTTTTTTATTTATAAAATCTACAAGCCTTTCATCTATTTCAACTACTGTGACTTTTTTTGGAATACCTGTCAAAGCTGATGCAAGACTAAAAAGATCATCATCACCAACAACAAATATTTTAGTAGGTAAATCTCCTCTCTCATATAAAAATTCAACTCTCTTCATCACACCTTCTACACTTATAAATCCCTGATCATACTTTTCTACTGTTTCCGGCCTATCTTTTGCTATATTTTTGTACTCTTTAAAAACATCTTTAAACTCGTTTGCAATTATATATCCACTACCTTCACATTCATTACATCTTACTTTCGCTGAAAGCAATTTGTTCTCATTTTTTAGTTTTTTACCCTTCTCTTTTAATCTAACTTTTCCATTTTTGAGCTCTATTATTTCAGCATTTACCATTTCTTGAATTAAGTTAAAAAATTCAGGAAGGCTTGCATCTTGGCAGTCTATTAACTTATATATCGAAATCTCTGTATCTATTGCCTGTAATATTTGGTTAAATATTCTTTTCATTTCAGGTTTAATTTTTAATTCTTCTATTTCTCCATCCATTGATACCACCACTAACCTCTATCAAGAACGTAGTGTCTATATGAGCGAGGTTTAAATTTCTCCAAAAACAGTTCAAATGCTTTTTCTGCGGCTTTTGCATCTCCACAAGTGAAAATATCAAGATTTACAAGCTCGTATTCCGGCCATGTGTGTAAACTTACATGAGATTCAGCCACCAAAACTATTCCCGTAACGCCGTGTGGTTCAAACTGTTTATACACACTTCCTACTTTTGTAAGCCCTGATTTTTCTACTACCTCTTCTACGATTTCTCTTACCGTCTTCTCATATGAAATTAGCTCCTTTGGAACTCCATACAATTCCGCAATTATGTGCTTCCCGACTATCATGGTCATCACCCTTCTTCATTTTTTCTCACCTCTAAAAGGATAAATCAGCTTTTACGCCGTTTCCCGCGGCTATTTTAGATTTATCTACTGTTTCTACATACTATTTTATTTTAGGCCACGGGAAACGATTTTCAATGAGTGCATCACTCTTTGAGTAAATTGCTTTTAAATTTTTCGCATAGTAAATGAAAAATTAAGGTTTTTATCGGAAATGGAAAAAAAGTTAGGCTCTAAAATTGTTTCGAATTGTTAAAAATTAATGGTTTTTCATTATTTTGGAAATTCTTAATTTTTTTCCATATCAACTCTCTAAAAGCGTTCTTGGTATTAACCCCTGAATCATCATAAAATCAACTATGGTTATTGCAACCATAGCTTCAATAACTGGAACTGCTCTTGGAACAATACAGGGATCGTGCCTACCTTTAACAACTATTTCCGTTTCACTCATCGATTTTATATTTACAGTTTTTTGAGGTATCGATATAGATGGCGTAGGTTTTATAGCAGCTCTAACTATTATGTCCTCTCCATTAGATATTCCTCCAAGTATCCCACCTGCATTATTCGTTTCAAAACGAATTTTTCCATTTTTAAGTATTACTGGATCGTTGTGTTTACTACCGGTAATCTTTGCACATGCAAATCCAGAGCCTATCTCCACACCTTTTACAGCTGGTACACTCATAACTGCATAAGCTAATCTGGCATCAAGTTTATCAAATACAGGCTCACCTATTCCTGGAGGAACGTTTCTAACTACTACTTCTACAACGCCGCCTACGCTATCACCTTTTTTCATAACTTCAATTATTTTTTCTTCCATCAGCTTAGCTTTCTCAAGATCTGGACACCTTACAGCATTACTCTCAGCCATTTTTAAAATACTTTCAATATCCGATAAATCTGGTTCACATACTATACCGGCAATCTCCTTTGTAAAACCTACAATTTTTATTCCAAATTTTGATAATAGCTTTTTTGCGATAGCTCCAGCCGCAACTCTCGCTACAGTTTCTCTTGCCGATGATCTCCCGCCACCCCTCCAATCTCTAAAACCAAATTTAGCCAAATACGTGTAGTCTGCGTGACCCGGTCTTATTAAATCTTTAATTGGCTTGTATGCATCAGGTTTGGCATCTTTATTAAATACAATCATAGAAACGGGGGTGCCAGTAGTCATCCCTTCAAAAACACCAGACAGTATTTCTACTTCGTCCTCCTCTTTTCTTTTTGATGCTAATTTTCCTCCTGGTTTTCTTCTGTCTAATTCTTTTTGTATATCTTCTTCACTTAAATTCAATCCTGCGGGAGGAGAATCAACCACACAACCTACAGCTTTACCGTGACTTTCACCCCATGTATATACTCTAAAAATACGGCCAAAAAAATTGCCAGACATATATAATCACCTTAAAGAACCGATCTTACAGCTTCTACATTGGCATCAACTTCTATAGGCTTTCCACACACTTTAATTACAGTTTCTGGATCTTTTAGTAGATGCCCTGTAGTAATACAAACGATTTTTTCACCATTTTCAATAACTCCTTCTTTGGCTAATTTTATCAGACCCGCTATGCTTGCAGCACTTGCAGGTTCAACGCCTATCCCTTCTAAGGATGCAAGTATCTTTTGAGCGTCAATTATCTCTTCATCGCTGACTTCTTCAGCTGTTCCCTTAGATTCGTATATTGCTCTTATAGCTTTTTTAGCATTTACAGGCTGGCCAATTCTTATCGCAGTTGCAACAGTTTCAGGATTTTTTACGGGATCTATATCTTTTTTACCTTCAATTATTGCTCTAAAAACTGGATTTGCACCTTTAGCTTGAATTCCTGTCATTTTTGGTATTGAATCAGTTAGTCCAAATTTAACGAGTTCTTTAAATCCTTTATATATTGCTGATATGTTCCCCGCATTACCTACTGGGAGTATAACTCTATCTGGGACACCTATTTCATCTGCAATTTCAAAAGCTATTGTTTTTTGACCTTCAAGCCTAAAAGGATTAACTGAATTTAAAAGATAAAAGCCTTCGATTTTACATATCTCTCTTATTATTTCTAAAGCTTGATCGAAGTTACCCCTTATACCAATTACCTTGGCTCCATGCATTAAAGCTTGAGCTACTTTTCCAAGAGCTACTTTTCCAGCTGGTAGAAGAACGTAAGCCCTAATACCTGCTTTTGCTGCATACATTGCCATAGAAGCAGATGTGTTGCCAGTAGATGCACAAGCTACTGCTTTTTTATCAAGCTCAATAGCTTTTGTTACACCAACAGTCATACCTCTATCTTTAAATGATCCAGAAGGGTTTGCACCTTCATGTTTTACATACACTTCTGAATTTACACCTTCTTTTTTCAAAATTTCTTCTATTTTTTTACACCTATATAGTGGAGTATTACCCTCTTTTAATGTTATTGGGTCAATCTTTATTGGTAAAAGAGACCTATACTTCCAAACTCCCGAAAGCAGTCCATCTAATTTAAAAGATATATCCGCATCTTTTATTGATACTTCGAGTAAACCTCCACATTCGCAAGTGTAGATGTCCTCTTTTGAATATTCTCTTCCACATTCTATGCATTTAAGACTATATTCTATCATGAACTTTTAATTGACTTTAGAGCATATAAATATGAGGAAAAAAACTTAATATCTTGTATATTAAAATTTGAATTTATGAAGGTAATAAAGTATCTTATAATTACTGGTTTACTACTGTGTATGGTAAATATTCCGGCATTTGCTTTAAATGCTGGGAACATAGATTTGATATACTACAACAACACAACGCATAAGCCGATTTACGAGATACAGTTTCTGAAAATACCAATAGCCTATGATACATCGCACACTCCAAAACTAATAATTTATGGAGCCGGTACAACTTTTAGCATACGTGTTACAAATTATGAAAGTTATAAAGGAGGTTTAATAGTTAAGTTAGTTAATGTTTACGACAATACTGAAAGAGTTTTGGGTTACTTATCAAACTCTGAAATTAGTAAGGTTTTCAACGTATCTAATTTGTATCCGGGGTACTGGACCATAGTATTGGTCCCATCTGGCAACTTGCCTGAATGGAATATAGCTAATGCAAGTGCTCCAACCAATGCTGGTGCACATGAAATAAAAATAGTAGGAAATCCTAAGTTGATTTTACAACTTCTAAGTCCAGTAAACATATCTATTGGTGATATTGCTAAGATTAGGATTAAAATTGAAGGTTTGTATGGTAAAACAAATGTAACATTGATTGCTGAAGGTAAGAAGACACTAAGATATACGAAAGTTCTTGGAAACGGTGAAAACGTATGGGATGTTGAACTTCCAACAGAGAAGCTTGGAATCGGTAAATGTAAAGTAATAGTTAAAGCTATGGGAATATCTGGAAATCTTGAATTTAATATAGTTAAGCCAACTGTTAAACTCAACAATACAACAATCAATAATACAACAAAGCACAATGAAAAAAATATGAGAATTAACAATACTAATGTTACTAACCGCATCGTTAATGCTACTAACAATAATAGTATGTTCATTAATAATACTTTCTCCAACAACAAAACAACCAACAAAACCAAGGTAAAAATAAACAACAAAACCAAGTTTACAAACAGCAGTAACAACATTAGTAAAACGAAAGAAGCCAAAAGAACTCCCGGCTTTTGCGTAGTAATTGCTTTAATATCTTTGTTGTTAGCACTTAGAAAGAGAAATTAATATTAACACCACTATTTTTTTAAATCGCATATAAAGATATAAATGAAAGCCGGGGTTGCCGAGTGGTAAGGCGCACGCCTGGAGAGCGTGTGGGCTCTGCCCGCGTGGGTTCGAATCCCACCCCCGGCGTTTTGTATACGTCCCAAAAAGTTCTCTAAACGTAAAGCCAACCCTTCCCGAATGCTCACCAAAAGGCTCCAAAGCATACGCCCTCACAGACTTCGGTAGGTTTGTTCTTGAAAAGCTCGAGGAGATTGAAGAATACTCGAAGCTATAACTTTTATCAACTTCCTCTGCCAAGCTATCTGACATGCAGGAAACAGTTTCTCTTGCCGACCTCCTCAACGAACTGAGGGAGATCAAGAGGAGGATTGAGCGGATCGAGGAGGCTATTGAGGACCTCATCGACTCCACACCCACACCTGAGGAGGAAGAGCTAATCAGGGAAGTCAGGGAGAAAGTCAGGAAGGGCGATTTTTCAGATTTCATTCCCCTTGAGAAGCTTGACGAAGCTTTGAGAGAATGAGCTACAACGTTTTTATTCATCCGAAGGCAATCAAATTTCTCAGAAAGATTTCCAGAAAGGATATCAAGAGGATTAAAGCAAAGCTCCAAGAGCTTACTGAACCCACTCTGTCAGAGCTGTTAAGCTGAAGGGTAAGGATGCTTTCAGAGTCAGAGTTGAAGATTACAGGATTCTCTTTACCATTGATGAATCTGAAAAAGTCGTCGTGGTTGTTAAAATCGACAAAAGGAGTGAGTTTACGACCGCATTTAGCATTTTTTAACCCTTCGCTAAGACGTACCCCTATTACAACTGTCTATAAATAACAAACATAACCTAAAAAATATGAAATTGGTATTGTAAAGGAGCTTAAGGTCTTTAAAGAAATAAGATACCTTTTAGGATCTTTTTCTGCTCAATTACCTGCTTAAATCCTATTAAAAACTGAAACCTCTTCTGTAAACTTTTCATACTCTATTACAACCATTTGAGGTTTGCCTATGTTAAAGTGGACACATCTCCTTCGCCACAACAACAGCTTCTTTATACTCTTCATTTACACCGAGTAATCCTCTTTAGATTTTCTCTGATCAAATCTTTGAAAAACTGGGATTTAGTTGGTATAAATTCCTTAGCTAAATAAGAAAGAATGCCAACTAAGGAAGAGATACTCAATGTACTCTCGAAATCTCGAATTCTTAAGTCCAAAAATAGGATAAGCTGAGAAAAATTGTTCACGATCCTAAAGCATTAAGTATAGGCTCAACGAATGTATCAATTGAAGTTGGTTACTACAATGATTGTTTTCGATAAACCACAAAGATCTAAAGCTTATGTCTTAACAGACTTCGACCACTCTATTCTCAAGAAGTTGGGGGATTGAGAGATATGAACTGGAATAATCCCTTTTCTATAACTTTACCCAAACTTACAACTATCAAAAATTTGGATGCTTTAAATCAGGTAACTAACTGTTGGTAGTACTTACTGTCTAATTTATAAAAAATTATTAAAGCCTCTATAGTAAAACTGGATAATTCATATCCCTCAAAGGATGTGCAGACTCTTGAGCAGTAAAAAATGAAAAACATTTATATCTTTTTTCAAAAGTAGATGTGATGTTTTCTATAACCAGAGTTCTAAAGCTAATATTTCTTGTTATGTTAGTTAATACTTTCGTTTTCGCTCCAAGCTTAGCTGTTATGACTGCAGAACAACATCCAGCTGGTAATGGTAGATTGTGCTTTCCTTGTCACGACTTGCTTTTAACTCCTTCTGAGTATAATAAAAAACTTGGTAATTGCGCCTGTCACAACATTCAAAGTATATGGATTGGAAATCATATAGATATGGCTAAGGTAGATAAGTTGCACAACAATGGGCCGTGCATAAAATGTCATCTTGGACCCAATTATGAAAATGTTACACCTGTAACTGTTCACATACCTCATGTAGATGTTCCTTGCTACAAGTGTCATGGTAAAAATATGATTAAATTACCTCCAACAACAGATTGTCATTACTGTCATAAAGGTGGAATTCACGAAATACATGGAAAAATACTAATGAAAATATGTACTGTTTGTCATGGACAACTTGTATATCAATATATGAAAAGCGAAAACAAAATAATACATTTAAACACAAGTTTGCAGAAAAAAGAACAAAAACAATTTTCACTCTTAGATGTTTTAAAATCAATACTGGCGTTTTTAAGATAACAACTTTTTTCTATGGTTTTCAATTCTTGTTTTTAATTTTTTTAATATCTCTTCCCTACTCTTGCATTTGGATATTTCTTTTGAAAGTAATTTATCTTTAATAACGTCATTTATCCATCTGGCTATATCTCCTCTTTCAATATATTCGTAAAATTCTCTCTCATCGACTTTTTTTAACAGTTCGTAAAATTCTTCGAGAGATCTGGCTGTTGCAAATGAAAAATGGAAACCAAGTTTTGTAGGTAAAAACCTCATTGACATGGCAGATAATCGTGACTTCATCCATCTTGCACTCTTTCTTTGATAACACGAAATAATCTCTATAAATTTTTCAAAGTTATTTGACGCAGAAAATACGAACTCTGTGTTGTAAAATCTCAAATAAACATCTTTTCTATATTTCGAATACGGCTCAACTTTTTTTAGAACTTCAAGAATCTTTTTTACATTGGTATGTTCTATTTGAAACTCTTTTTGAAATGGTGATACGCTAAATACTTTTACTGGTTTGTAAGTATTGTTTTCTAATATATTTCCCCTTTGGTATTCGTATGAAGGCAAAAATACGCCCGAGTAATTATCCATTTTTAGTGCGTGTAAACTCTTTTTTATACTTTCTACATTGAATATTCCTTCGTGATAGTATGGAGAAGGAAGAACTTCTTTAACTTTTTCAAGTATATCCATCAATTCATTTTTTCTTTTTCCAAGTAATTCAAGTAAATATCCGGGTATCGCCACTTTTGAATAGTTTTTTACTAAATCTTCAACTTTTTCGATGAAATCTTCTATTTCCTCTTCTTTTGCTCTCTTGAAAAATAAATCTAAGTTTCTGCTACTGCTATCTGAAAAATCCGTATTTATAACTTCACCGCAACAAAGGTCCAATATCACATTAATATTTACATCAATCGAGTATTTAATCTTAACTACAATGTTAACCACGATTTTAACAACATGCAATTATTAAAAAATGAAAACTTAAAACATTGAGTGCCATTTTTCTTTCCAATATTTTTTTATTACTTCAAGTGCAATCAGCTTTTCTCCACTTAGATACCTTATACAAGCGCCTCCAGCAATTGAAACATGATTTATCTTTCTTGTAATCCCAATTATTCTTGCCGCTGTTGTTATATGTCCCCCTCCAAGTACTGAATATCCTGCTTTGGATACAGCTTTAAGTGTTTCAAATGTGCCAAGAGCAAATTTTTCATCTTCAAAAACTCCGGCTGGTCCATTAATTACTGCTATGTCATATTGAGGCACAATTTCTTTTATCATAGATATTGTTTTTAAACCAATATCCATTATTTTTCTATTTTTTATAACATTAAAATCCACATCTTTTCTTTTTCCACCCTCTTCAACTGCGACATCTATAGGAAGAACTATTCTATCTTTAAATTTATTGTAGAAGGCTTTAACTTCTTCCTCATTTAAACCTTCTTTATTATCTTCAATAACTTTTCTGTTTATCTCACCAATGTCTATACCGCTCAACATTAAGAAGTAATTTCCTACTACACCTGTTAAAATAACTTTTTCAGCTATATTTTTTTCTAAAACATTTTTCATAACTCTAAACGAATCTTCAATTTTTGCACCACCTAATATGAAAATTTTTTTTCCTGACCCTTTTAATACTTTATTTAAAGCTGAAACTTCTTTTTCTACGAGTCTTCCTACTATGGATGGTATGACTGGTGGAAAGCCAACTAAGGATGCGTGAGATCTGTGGCAAGCTGAAAACGCATCGTTAACATATATATCAAAATTTGGATACAATCTTTGAACAAGAAAAGAAGTAGCATGCTCTTCTGCGGAACGTTTAAGCCTTTCTTCAGCATAAAATCTTACGTTCTCAAGCATTAATATTTCACCAACTTCTAATTTCTTTATTCTGTCTATAACCCTACTTGAAAAACATTCGTCTATGTATTCTACATTTCTCCCAATAAGCTTTGATAGTTCTTCAGCATGAGCTCTTAGTGTTGTAAAATCTTTTTTTCCGGGCCTACTTTGGTGTGCTAGTATTGCAACTTTTGAATCTTCAAGTTCGTTTAACGTTGGTATATGACTTTCTATTCTTAGTGTATCGAGAATAGTTGAGTTTATCATAGGAGAATTTATGTCGAGTCTTAGTAGTACGAGTTTACCACTACATACAACATCATCAAGAGTTGGCAAACCGTCAATCATCGTGTATTTGTATTTGTACCGCTTAATTAAACATTTGCTTTTTCATCTTGTACAATACAAAGTTTAAAAAAGAAATACAAAAAATTTTTAAAATGTAGTAAAATTAAATGTACTGTGCATATATCGTATTAATTTTGGGGGGTAGTATAACATGAAATCAAAAAGTTTAGCTGTATTAGGTGTTGCATTGCTTGTTGTAGCGATAGCCTTAGCAGCCTATGGATACACCACTTGGCAAAAAGCAAATCAGGCTAGTAAAGACATCAACATGGCAAATTTATACATTCAAAAGGAGTTAGATGCTTTTGCCGATAATGGGCCGGCCGATCAGCAGGCTCTCCACGATTTCCTAATGGCTAAGAAGTATCTGGATGAAGCCATAAAACTCGATCCTAATCTGGGTATCGCTTACTACGAGCTATCGGTCGCATACGGTAACGACGGATTTTTCCACCACTATTACAAGTTCCCCAATCAGACCAAGTTTACTCAAGCCATACCATGGTATCTGAAGCACGGGAACAAGAAGATGGCCAACTGGATGTATTGGGCTCAGTGGGCGTTCGAAAATGCCACCTATTATGCTAAAAAAGCTGCTGAATTTCCGAACTTAAAGGGTTTGGCCTACCAGCAGTTGGGAGCTATATACTACGATTACGCGGACAACTACACTTTGAGAAAGAACTTAGTCCTAAAGTACGATTTCATGGCTTTGAACTACTCCGATCAAATTGTAAAACATTCTGGAAAGTATGGTCTCTCAGCTCTATATACCAACATAGCGAGAACATACTTGGCGATGGCCGAACCAAAGCTTGCTGCTAAGTGGTATTGGAAAGCATTCTATACATATCCAATAGATACCGCATACGAACACCTTATATGGACTTTAATTGATCTCGGAAACTGGAGCGGTGCATACTGGGTATCTATGAAGTTCTTAGAGCATAAAGAATGGGAGAGTGATTTGGGCTTGATGCCCGCAGCAATATCCGCATTCTACTTGGGTTATCCATACTACAAGAGCAACAACTACGAAAAGATGATGAAATGGTGGAACAAATCTCTTGAATACTGCAACGAAATAATTACTAAGTTCGGTCCAAGCTCCGATTACTACGGTGAGGCTGCGAGGCTTAAGGCTTTGATATACTTCTACCTCGGCGATTATTACATGAAACACAACAACACGAAGCTCGGTGAGAAGTATATGGATGAAAGTCTGAAGATGTTGGAGAAAGACGTTAAGGCGATGACTGACCACATAACGAATCCCGAAATTCCAGCGGAAGTTCCCGGATCATACTATGAAAGGGCTTTGGCATACTACTACATAGGTCTAATAAAGTCTGAAATAGGTATGAACGGAACTATGAAAGACTTCGAGAAGGCTAAGGCAGATCTGATCTATCTGATGAACAATCCTTGGATGTCAAATAGAGAGGTCGCCCACAGAAACTACTACGTCCTATCCTACATAGGACTATCTGGATTGTATATAAAGATGTACAAGATGACTGGAAACGAGACGTACCTTAAACTTGCTAAGGACACTCTAGAAAAGTTCCAGAATGTTATAGATTCCAACAAGGACTTGGTCGGATGGAAGCACATGTTCGAAGACAAATACGGTAAGAACTTTGGAGAAGGAATATACGAGCAGATGCTGAAAGTTGGAGGAATTCCTGTTTACTTCGGAGTTTTAGAACACTAAATTTTTAATATTAATTTTTTTACAACTTCTCTCCAGCCTTCTGTTGCAATACCCTTAGCTTTATATAAATTTTCCATTTTAATATCTATCCACCCTTCTGGATTTTTTACTATTGCTGGAAAATCTACTGATTTTAACATTGGCACGTCTGTATAATGATTTCCAATACCAAAAGTTTTAGGTCTTTTATTGTAAGCTTTTGAATATAATTCAGTTAGTATTTTTACAGCTTTGCCTTTATCTGTTTCCTTACCATAAACATGCAGAAATTTTCCACCCATTCGTACTTTAAATTTCTTTTCTATTTCTTTTATTGCTTTATCATTCCATTTTACTATTGTTTCACTAAATTCTCTTTTTTTTGCAAGTTTGGCGTCTTCTAAGCTAAGACCTGTAACTTTTGAAATTTCATTAATATCCATATTTCCGTAGTATTTTAATCCTTTAAATTTTTTTAAAAAGTTTAATATTTTATTGTAGTCTGTCCCAAGTTTTATCATCTCATAATCCAAATTTAGTAGTCTGTGTAGTTCGCTATCTTTTGGTATAACTATGGCTGATCCATCTTCTACTATGTATGGATCGTTTATACCAATCTCTTTTCTTATCTTTTCCTGTTCTGCTTTAGTTTTTGCTGAACAAAATATTATAGGGATATTTCTTTTTTTCAACTCGTCTATTTCTTTTATTGCTTTTTTCCAGTCATAATTTTTGTCCAGTAGTGTTCCGTCAAGATCCGTAAATAATATTTTCATATTCATTGATATGTTATCAAAGTTTCTGAATGACTTAACAAAACTTCTATAAATTTTTTCATGTTCATATTTATTATTGGTGGGAGGATTTTATTCTTTTTTAGCTCTTTCTCTTTTTTTATCACTTCGTTCTTCTTTAATTCTTCTAAGATTTCATTTTTTATTTTATCGTTGGCTAACTTACTGTGGTAAATTGTAGATAACGATCCAAAAAGCATCTCTTTTATATGCTCATCGCCCTTATCTTCATGGACATGCGGATTCAAAGTTTCTATTTGATAGACTTCTATTCCCAAGTTAACAGCTTCTTTAAACTTTGAATCTCCTTTCCAGAATTCTTCGAGTAAGTATATTAGTTGATAAGGCTCCACGGAGTAACCAGTAGAGTGAGCCATTATTTCTGCTAACTTCATAGACATTCCGTGTTCTCCTGCATTCCCCGTTTTTATTATGTTTGTTTCAAATCCTGTATGTATAGATATAAGTAAATTCAGAAATCTGTTGGTAATTTCGCTAACTCTACCCCATTTTTTGAAGTACAGTCTATCTTCCATTACCTTCGGTTTGTATCTCCAATGTAATCTTACCATAGAATATGGTGTTTTAGAAAGTATAAATCCAGTAGCATAAAGCTTTATGTATTCATTAACAGAACAGGGAATATAATTATCGGCATCAACAAAACAAACATAATCTTTATTCATATTTTTTGCAAGAGTAAGCCCTACAACCATGCCTTCTGCTTTACCATTTCTAACAAAACCAGAATTATCTAATATCACCTCATAACCTGCCTCTTTAAAGGCTACACTAAGTCCCGGATCTTTTTGATGTATCATTGTTATAGGATGCTTAGTTACTCTATGGAAATTTGATACTATTTCTTTTTCCATTCTAAAAACATCATTTTCACCCCTTTGGCTGTTGGAAACCACTATTATCTCACAGCCTTGAGGAATACTTCTCAACACTCCGTCGAGTAGGTGCAGTTTTTCATCTTTTACGGGTACGATTACTACTGTTTTGTGTAATATCTCATCTATCTCTTCTCTGCTTACACCTCTGAGTAGTGGGCTTTCAAAAGAATTCGATTCAAATTTTAAAACTTTTTGAAGTTCATGTATTTTTACGCATCCAAATATTTCTGTATGTCTTGGCAATTCAATCAACATTAGGCTAATTATAGTGTTATGACTATAAAAAGATTTAGCACTAAGGTGTGGTAAAAGTTATTAACACATGTTTGATTTCACAGAAAGTATGGATAAAAGAAAAAAAGAAATGATAACTATAAACATCGGCAAAAAAGGTCTTACAGAAAATTTAATAAACGAGATTAATTTCCAACTTGAGAAACGTGGGGTAGTTAGAGTAAAAATGCTTCGTAACTTTAGAGGTGATAAGAATAGGAAAGAATTAGCTATGGAAATAGCATCTAAGGTTAAAGGCGAGCTTATCGATCTTAGAGGTTTCGTGCTTACTTTCAGGAGGTGTTAAATGTGGCAACTGTATATGATGTGCCGGCAGATATTTTGATAAATAAAGTAGCAGAAAAATTGAAAGAGTTTGAAGAAATAAAACCACCGGAATGGGCAAAATTTGTAAAAACAGGAGTTCACAAAGAGAGAGCACCCGAACAGGATGACTGGTGGTATATCAGAGTCGCAGCTATATTGAGAAAGGTATACATTAATCAGCCAGTAGGTCTTGAAAGACTAAGGACAGCTTACGGTGGAAGAAAAAGGAGAGGTGTTGAACCACCAAAGTTTAGAAAGGGAAGCGGGTCAATTATAAGAAAAGCTTTACAGCAACTGGAAAACGCTGGTTTATTAAAGAAGACAGATGAAGGTAGAGTTGTTACACCCAAGGGGAGAACATTGTTGGATAAAACAGCCTCAGAAATCAAGAAGGAACTTGTAAACGAAATTCCAGCTTTAGCGAAATACTGATAAGTTATTACTTAAAAGTGATAAATATGGAGGACGAACTTGAGGAAATTAGAAAAAGAAAACTTCTTGAATTACAGAGAGAGAAACTTGAGGAAATGCAAAGACAGGAAGAACTTAAAAGACAACTTGAAGTTCAGAAAAAAGCAATTCTAAGAGCAATTTTGGAACCGGAAGCAAGAGAAAGACTTGCAAGAGTTAAATTAGCTTATCCAGAGATAGCCGAAGCTGTTGAGAATCAACTAGTATATCTTGCTCAGTCTGGTAGGTTAAATACGAGAATAACGGATGATATGCTTAAGGAAATTTTAAGAAGAACTATGCCCAAGAGAAAGGAAACTAAGATAATTAGAAAGTAAGAATGATTGGTGGTGTTTATGGGTAAAAAAACAGTTGGTGTAAAAAAGAGACTTGGAAAATTTTACAAACAAAATAGGAGATGTCCAGTTTGGGTAACATTAAAGACAAATAGAAAAGTGTTTGGAAGTCCAAAAAGAAGGAATTGGAGAAGTAAAACTCTTAAGGTGTAAAGTGGGGTGATTGGCATGGCAGAAATAGTTGTTGAGAGAATTTACAGCCTTAGACTTAAACATAAGATGAAAAAATACCCAAGGTGGCTGAGATCAAAGAAGGCGATGAAGTACATTAGAAAGTTTCTTGCTAAGCATATGAAAACTGAAGAAGAGAAAATAAAACTTGACTCAAGTATAAACGAAAAAGTCTGGGAGAGGGGGGCTCAAAAACCACCTTCTAAAATTAGAATCAGGGTAGTTAAGTTTGATGACGGAGTTGTTGAAGCAGAATTAGCATGAAATCCACTTTGCTATCCATAAGAGGCAACCCTATGGTAGGACTTTACATTAGAGTTAGTGAAAATTTTGCAGTTGTAGGTGTTAGAGATAAAAATGTAGAATTAACTGTTAGTGATATACTTGACGTTGATGTGGTTACAACAACTATTGCTGGAAGTGAGCTTGTGGGAGCTATGATGGCAGCAAACTCGAACTGTGCTATAGTAAGCCACCATACGTCAAAAAAAGAGATTGAGAAAATAAAAAAAGTAACTGATGTACATGTTGTAGAAACTAACATGACTTGTTTAGGAAATATTGTATGCGTCAATGATAAGGGAGCTATAATACATCCAGAGGCGGATGAAAAAATAGAAAACGCTGTTAGAAAAAGGCTTGATGTAGAGGTTTTGAGAGGTACTGTGGGTGGAATAAAGACAGTTGGTATGGCTTCAGTCGTTACAAACATTGGTGGTTTGTTACATCCAAATGCAAGTGATTGGGAAGTAAAGAAAATAGAAAAAACTTTGAAAATTGAAGTTGAGAAAGGTACTGTTAATTTTGGACAGGATATGGTTGGCTCAGGTCTCGTTGCAAACACAAAAGGATATATTGCTGGAGAAGATACAACTGGTTACGAGCTTGGTGTTATTGAGCAAGCTCTTGGGTTTATTGGGTTTTAGGAGGGATGAATCATGTATGAGGTAAAAGGATTGTTTAGAATTGGTAAGGAGTGGAGAAAATTTACAAAAATTGTTAATGCACACAATGAAAAGTTTGCAGTAGAGAAGACGTATTCTATTCTTGGGAGCAACCATAAATTAAAAAGAAATTTAATAAAAATTGAAGAAGTAAAAAAAGTAGAGACTTAATGGTGGTCTTATGAACGAAAAAAATGAAAGAGAAGAAAAAAAGGAGTTAAGCGAAGAAACACAGGCCAAGGTAAGAGAAAAATTACTTATTCTTCAACAGTTGCAGGGTGAAAGTGAGCTGCTTCAAAGAAGGATAGTTGAATTGGAACTCGTTGATACAGAACTTGAAAAAACTATCGAAAGTCTTGAGTATTTTAATAATCTTGATGGATCGGTTGAAGCTTTAATGAATATTGGTGGGGGAGTTTTTGCTTATGTAGATGTAAAAGATTCTAAGAAAATGCTTGTTGATGTAGGAGCGGGAGTTATAGTAGAAAAGGAAGTTGGGGAGGTTATAAAATCTCTAAAGAAGAGAAAAGAAAAACTTGAGGAAAATATAAAGAAACTCAATGAGTCCTTAGAAAGAATAGCTTTAGAAGCAGAAAAAATTCAAGCTGAAATAGCCGAGTTAACTCGGTGATAAATCATGTTTAAATTTCTTAAAGAAAAATTAAAATCTTTTAGAAAAAAAGTTGAAGAGATAGAAAAAAAAGAAGAAGTTAAGCATATTGAAGAATTAAAGGAAGAGAAAAAAGAAGTTAAAGAAGTAAAATTGGAAGAGCCAAAAATAAAGAAAGAAGAAAAGGTCGATAGCTTAGAAAAAAAACCAAAAATTGGATTTAAAGAAAAAGTTTCAGCTTTAATTCTTAAGAGAGAAGTTATTATAGATGAGGGTAAATTAGATGAAATACTGCCTGAACTTGAAATGATTTTACTTGAAAGTGATGTAGCTTTTGAAGTTGTTGAAGAAATATCCTCTCTTCTAAAAGAGAGGCTTGTTGGTAGAAGGAAAAAAATTGGAGAGAAACTGGCGGATATTGTTATTGAAGAGTTAAAGATTATTCTTAAGGATATATTAGATAGAAATAAATTTGATTTTGATGAATACATTAATAACGTTATAAAGAATAAAAAGCCTGTAAACATAATATTTGTTGGAGTTAACGGTACTGGTAAAACTACTACAATCGCAAAATTAGCTAAGAGGCTAATGGATAGAGGATACAGTGTAGTTCTTGCAGCTGGAGATACTTTTAGAGCTGGTGCAATAGAACAACTTGAGGAGCATGCAAATAGATTGGGTGTTAAGCTAATAAAACATAAACCGGGAGCCGATCCAGCTGCAGTTATATATGATGCACTAATGCATGCTGAAAGTAAGGGTATAGATTTTGTTCTATCAGATACTGCTGGAAGAATGCACACTAAGAAGAACTTAATTGATCAGCTTGAAAAAATAAAGAGGGTAACTGAACCAGACTTTACTATTTTTGTAGATGAAAGCATTGCCGGAAACGATGCAGTAGAAAGAGCAAGAATGTTCAACGACGCTGTGGGTATAGATGGAACTATTTTAACTAAGCTTGATGCCGATCCTAAAGGTGGAACAGCAATATCAATAAGCTATGTGACTAATAAACCAATACTGTTTTTTGGAGTGGGGCAAGGATACGACGACTTAGTAAAATTTGACTCTGATTGGTTGTTGGATAGAATTTTTGGTCAATAAATTTTTATATATCAAAAGAAAACTTCCAATCTCTTCTAATTTCAGGTACTTTATTTGAAATAGATCTTCGAGAGAATACTAAATCTTCAAAGTCATAGTATTCAAGCATGTTTTTGACTATGCTTATCAAACATCCCGGAACTCTAACGTCAGCTATATTGTTTGCTCTTTCTACAACATCGAGGTAATCATATAGAGTATCTCTTCCGAAATCGTATTTTATCAATCTTTCTTTTATACCCGGATGTATAGAACATGGTTGTATCATATACTCGGTATCGTACTTTTTTGCTATTTTGGCTATTTCTAAGATATCTCTATCGTTTATTCCCGGTAAAAATACGCATCTTATTATAGTGTCTTTTTCCGCAGATGAAATTTCTATCGCTTTTAAAACATTTAGAAACTCATCTTTACCGGTAATTTTTGCATAATTTTCTCTATTTGAAGCACTTAAACTAATCATAATTATGTCTGCGTCAACACACTTTTTCAGTAGAACTCCATTTGTTTGGAGGTCTATTCTAATGTTGCCAAATTTTTTTCTCAACAGTCTAAATAGATGTTCAAGCTTACTTAATCCAATTATAGTTGGCTCACCATACTGAGAAACAGTAATAACTTTTGGCTTCTCATCTCCATAGTATCCGGGTTTTGGAGCTTTTCCAGTAGCTATACTTGATTTTGCATAACAAAAAATACAGTTTAGGTTACATGCAGTTGTAATTTCATAACTTGGATGATGGACTTCTCCATTCAATCCGGGACAATCAACACAATGCTTGGAATATTTACAATCATTTATATATGCTTCAAGCTCTCCAAGTCTTGAAGATTTTACAATTCTTATACCCATAAAAAATTTTTAAATTTTGCCTTTTAGTAATTCTCTTCCTTCTTCCACAACTATCTTACAGGGAGTGGGCATTTTCTGTGCAGCTCTGTGTAAAGCTTCTTTTGCAAAATCAAAAAACTCTGGTTTTGTCCAGATACTCATTATTTTTGTTCCCGGAAAAACTCTTGCTGCCAATCCAACTGGTTTACCAAATGCTGCTCTCATACCCTGAGATATTCTGTCTGCACCAGCTCCAACGGCCATTCTATGTTCTCTAAGCACATGGTGTGGGTATATCCTGACTTTTAAGAAGTAATTGCTACTTCCAGCTTTTCTTGAAATGTACTTGTTGGCAGATATACGAGCAGCTTCAAGTGCAGTATCTCTTATTTGAACACCCTCTTCTGCAACAAGTGTTACTTTTACTGGAAACTGACCACTCTTGTTACCCATCTCAAACTGCCTCAGTCTTATTCCGGGTACTCCATCAATATATTCTTTCCTTGTATATGGCCTTTCAAGTCTTCTGAACATTCTCGCAGGCTTTTTCGCCAAGATAGACACCTCCCAAATATCCGATTTATTAGGTTATTTAAAAGTTCCCCTATGAATTAAGCCATACAAGTTTAGGGCTAATAAGAACGCAGTGAGTATTGCAGATACTATTGTTGCATCCCTATTGCTTAGATTTCTAGCGTGCTTTATGCCATACTTCCACAGTAGAAATTGCCAAGCTAATACAGCTAAATTAATAATTGTTGCAGCGATTTTAAAGTTTTCAATTCCTGTTAAGCCTTGTATTTCTAAAATTCTTGCTTCTTGGATTGCAATGTATAAATTGAATGGAAAAACAACAATTGAAGGTATAAATGAATAGGCTGCAACTTTTAAAGTGTCTGTAAAGCTACCACTACCACTAAAAATTGCTGAAAGACCGTATAGTATTGCTGAAATGAGTATCCAAGAAACAATAATTGTGATAGGTGAAAGTACAACTGAAAGTTTTATGGATGCGGCAATCGATTTAGCAATTTCTGCAGACATACCTTTTGATATAAGGTACTTGTAAATAGCTTTTGAAAGTGCGGGAGATGTAATCGATGCAGTTATAGCTGAAAGAAATGCTGTTATAAGTACTACGGTAAGACCATTCCATATAGGCTTATTCATTTCAATTTCTCTTTCAAAAAATCCATCTGGATCGAAAAGCAAATCTAATACACTCATGAACTCAATACCGCATCTAACATTTAAAATTTTTACTCACTTTAGTTTTAAAATTGGTTAAAAATCAAATAAACTCATCAAAATTGTCAAAATTGTCAATTTCCAAGCAGTATTTGGCTTCAATCAATTCTTTTGGATTGTATGAACTAATAATTTCACATTTTTCTGAAGGTATAATTTTGGCTTCAATATTCCTCCTCTTCCTACCTCTTATATAATGCTTGGCACTTGAAATTAAATCACAGTAGGGAGGGCAATGACCATTTAATAAGACGCCTTTTTTAATACAATCTTTAAACCAATTGCAGTATACAACTCTGTAATTCTTTGTTTCTGGGTCTATCCAGAGAACGGCCTCTCTCTTTCCACAGCATACTTTAACACAAAGTCCATCGTCGGTCATTTTATCTCCCTCTTATTAATCTCATCACTAAAACTATTAAAGTTTTACTCATACTTATACTTATTATGATGTAAATGTTAGTACAATAGTATATACATATGTAGATAGATACCTATATTGTTAAACTTTTATCGAACAGTATTATAATTTAAATTTGGTTTATTTTAAGATATGTTTTTTCAAAAAATTTTTAAGCCTACGTCTTTTTTAATATTTCTATGAAGAACCCTATAAGAATAACTATCGCCTTAGATGAGGAAAGCAACGAAATCTTTAATAAGTTAAAAGAAAGTAGCAAGTTATCTCAAAGTGAGATAATCCGAAGAGCTTTAAAATTTTACAATTCATATAGAGATTTTGAAAATTATGATATGGATAAACTTAGAATTTACGTCGAAATGCTTAGCGAAGGTGAACATGTTATATTAGATATGGATCATTTTGTTAAATTTATTCACGTTCTCGATACTCATCCTGATAAAAATAAGTTTTTGGAAATTCATAGGGAAATAGCGAGGAGTCATGCTGAGCAATTTTCTGGTAAGAGTCCGGAGTATATACTAAGGAGACTCGAAGCTTGCAACTTCTTTAGAATAAATAAAATTGGTAATAAAGAATATACTCTTGTTTTAATTAATTATACAATAAAAGAATTTGTAAAAATATTTTTGGAGGAAGTGCTCAATAATCTTGGAATTAAGCACGAAATTAAAGAAAATCTTACAAAATTAAGATTGAAAATTTTATAAATTAGTTATAATTTCTATTTTTTGAGAGGATAACTTTTAAATAGCGTGATGAAAAGTTAGAATTGCATAAACATAGGGCCGGTAGCTTAGCCAGGAAGAGCAGCGGACTCTTAATCCGCCGGTCGGGGGTTCAAATCCCTCCCGGCCCGTTTTGGGGTTAATACTATGACGGATTTTCCACGCGTGGTGTGTGTTATACATCTGCCACCTCTTCCCGGATCCCCTTTAAATAAACTTGAAGTGAATGAAATCTCAGATTTTGCTATAAAATCAGCAAGGGCAATAGAAGATGGTGGTGCGGATGGTATAATTATTGAAAATTATGGTGATATGCCGTTTTTAATGAGAGTTGGGCCTGAAACAGTTGCATCTATGAGTGTGATAGCAAAAGATGTTAGAAATGAAGTAAACTTATCTATTGGAATTAACGTTCTTAGAAACGATTGTTTTTCTGCATTGGCTATTGCTAAAGCAGTTAATGCAGATTTTATAAGAGTAAATCAACTTTTTTACTCATCCTTAGCTCCTGAAGGTTGGATTGAAAGTTGTGCTGCTGACCTCATGAGATATAAAGCATATTTAAACAGTGATGTGTCTGTTTTTGCAGACATTGATGTAAAGCATGCCAAACACTTTGTAGATATTGAGGAGTATCTTGAGAATTTTGAGAGATCTCTTGCTGATGCTGTTATTGTTACTGGATCTGCTACTGGAAAACCCGTAAGCTTAGATAAGCTGAAGATTGTTAAAAAATACATTAACAAACCGGTTTATGCTGGAAGTGGTGTAAATCCAGAGTTAGCGGAAATCATTAGGAAAAAGAAGCTTGCAGATGGTATTATAGTTGGTACTTACATTAAGGATGGCATCTTTATAAACTCTAGTAAAGTGGAGAAGATAGTAAAGGCTTTCAGATAGATATATATAATCACTTTTAAGTTCGATGGATGATGAGTATTGTTAACTCAGATGAGCTTAGAAAAATATACTGCAATTTAGAAGTGCTCGAAAAGAAAAGAGAAGAATTAATAAAGCTTTGTAGGGATGTTAGAATTCACTCTACTAAAGCAATAGCTAAAATTCATGCTGGAAAGATGAAAGAGGCAGAAGAGCACATAAACGAGGCTAAAAAAATACTTGAGAAAGTGCTCGATTACAAAGAATATCCTTTCTACCGGGCTATAACTGGTGAGGCTATGCAGGAATTTGTAGAAAGTATAGTATTTTCCTGTTTTGTAAAAAGAAAAACAACCCCTACTTTTGAAAGTATAGAATATCCCTCTATTTTAACAGGTTATGCTGATGTTGTAGGAGAGTTGAGAAGGTATGCCTTAGACTTAATGAGGTATGGAGAGATATCGAAGGCAGAAGAATGTATTGTTGCTATGGAGGAAATATACAATCATCTAATACAATTTAGCTTTCCTGAAAAACTTGTACCCAATCTAAGACACAAGGTGGATTTAGCCAGAAATTTAATAGATAGAACGAAATCCGATTTAATTGCTGCTAAATTACTAAAATTAATTGAGGGAAGGTGAAAATTTGGATTTACTGACTTTTTTAGTAACTGTAGTTTTAGTATCTTTAAGTGGTGTTATGGCTCCTGGACCATTGTTTGCTGCAACTCTTGCAGAAGGTAGAAAAAATCCCTTATCTGGATTTATAGTTTCTACAGGTCATGCTGTAGTGGAAATACCTTTAATTTTAATATTATATTCCTTTGGACTATCCTTAAACTATATTGAAAGGAGGTTTTTAGCTGTTGTTGGCGGTATGGTTATGTTGTATCTTGCATATCTTGAATTAAAGAGCGAAGAAAGTCAATATAAAGGTGGATCTTTATTTGCGGGAGCTGTTATGACAGCTTTAAACCCATACTTTATAATGTGGTGGCTGACAGTAGGCTTAACGTTAATAACAAAATCAATAGAATTCGGAATTTTAGGATTAGTATTGTTTATAATCGTTCATGAAATGTGTGATTATGTTTGGTTGGGGTCTGTTTCGATTTTTTCTGGAAAAATTGCTGAATACGGTAAAAAACTAACAAACGTATTGAAAGCAATATCCTTCTCTATGCTGTTGTTTTTCGGAATAGTTTTTATATATTCTGGATTTGTAGGTAACGTTTAGTTATCAATTTTTAAAAATATTTTAATAATTTTGTTTATATTGTTCTTATGTATAAATTATCTAAATTAAATTATCTAAGACCAACAAGCTCTTCGAGAGCTGCTTTTCTATCTTTTGCTTTAACAATACCGCTTGCAAGTAAAACTCCTTCTGCACCTAAGTCCAATGCTGAAACGTAGTCTTTATTGTTCGTTATCCCTGCTCCACATAAAACTTTAACTTTTCTATTAACATTTTTTGCAGCTTTTACTGAATTCTCTACAATTTCAGGCTCAGCTTTAGAAACTGGTATTCCAGTACCTATTAATTCTGGTGGCTCTACTGCTACGTAATCTGGGTTTAAAGCTGCTGCCGCAGCTGTTGTTTGCACGTTGTTTGTACAAACTACAGAAACAAGTTCTAATTCTCTCATTTTGGATACTATGAATTCTATATCTGCCAGTTTTAACCTTCTTTCACTATGATTGATTAAACTACCCTTAGCCCCCTTATCTTTTATCATTTCTGCGTTTATTCTTCCAGTGTGAGATCCAAAATCTATTGCATCTACGTGTTGAGAGAAGACGTCTATGGACACTTCTTTTACAATTTCTGCTAAATCGAGAGAATTTACGGCAACAGCTATGTATTCATCACATCTGCTTGCCACTTCATCTGCTATTTTTGCAAGCTCAATTGCTTGCTTACCAAAGCCCTCTCTATATGCTTTAAAATTGATTATTATTATTCCCATAATCTTTTAACTACTTTAAAAAATTTAATATTTGCGTAGGAGATGCTGTCCATCACAACTTTCAGCCTCAAATTTAATACCCTCTCTGCAAAAAGCACAACTCAAACCAACCTCTCTACACTTTTCTTCCACACATCTTAGAATCTCTAATCTTATGTTTTTCGGCAGATAAAAGGAATTTCCAATTTTTTCACCAAGTTTAAAGTAGAGTTTTTTGTATTCATTTTTTAACTCTGGAAAGTGATCACACACTCTTTTAAATGAGTCAGCCCTAAGCTTTAGAGTTGATGTTACCACATGATCAACAAATTCACATAGATTTAGGATGTGATCTATTTCCTTCTCATTTATTTTTGGTAATATCGGATCAAGTCTTAAAACTACGGGAACCCCCCAGTCTTTTAATTTTCTTAAAGCTTCAACTCTTTTTTCTGGAGGTGGAGCATTACTCTCCAAAATTTTGGCTTTGTTGAACGATGTTATAGTTATGCTTACACAACAATTTATTTCAGATAGAAGTTTTGCATCTCTTATCACAATATCGCTTTTAGTTACTATGAGTAATTTTGCATCGTAATCTTTCATTAATTCTATGCATTTTTTTGTTATCTTTTCTTTTTTCTCTATAGGTGGATATGGGTCAGAACTATTGGACATCGATATTGGTAACGACAGATCAATTTTTTTTAAATCTTTTTCAAGTCTAATTAGAACTTTTTTCTTTTTTCTTAATTCTCTAAATCTTGGAATATATGTTGCATAGCAATATATACAATTGTGTGAACAACCCGTATAAGGATTAAAAGAGTACTTAGGTTTACATGTGCATATCTTAGACTTCCACGGATCAAAAATTCTAACAACTTCACTCATGGAAGTAAAATTCGTAATTTAAAAAAGGTATGAGTGCCATTGTTACTGCAATTTCTGTTAATTTTGCTCTATCAATCTTATTTTTAGTTAAATATCCTATGGCACCTTGTTTTTTTCCAAGATCTTTTATTCCTGTAAAATGTTCCATGACTTTACCAACCTCACTACCTCCAAGAACTGCTCTCAGAACTTTCTCAGGATACTCAAAACCCGGCCCAAATCCTATGCAAACTCTATCTCCATTGTAAACTGCGGCAACTTGTATGTCTATATACCCAGTGTATGCAAAGTAGCATCTAAACAATCCAGCCTCTACACCAACTCCAAAATCGTAATTTCCGCTTTTATATGCTTTTATAGCCCTGTTTATTGCACCTCTTATAGTTTCGTTGTCAAATGGTTGATTAGAAACACCACTATTTACATCGACACCTTCAACGCTAACATCATCAAAGAACTTAGAAAAAGCACTCTTTACACCGCATATTTTTGCAGGATTCTTTGATCCAACAGACACCTTAATTTTCAAAGCTTTGCACCTCCTATAACTCGGCCATACCTATCTATTTTTCCCTCTTTAATTCTTGTAGATGATATTGGTTTTCCATCTTCAGCCATAACGATCTCGCATACAACAATTTTTATTTCTTTCTTTCCAATCTCCCTTCTTTTTTTGTTTATCTCCTTTGCAGTACTTTCTGTTTCATGGGATACAACTATATAATCGTAATCTTCCGTGAGTGTATTTCCAAAGGCATCATCTATTTTTTCTATTTCAGGTATAAATCCATAATTTCTTAAAAAATATCTTTTTAAGTTTTCAACTCTAATCTTAAATGGCATAACCATCCTAAACCTTTTTCTTGCCATCTTATCACTTGTAACTCCTATTACAATTCTACCGCCTTTAGCCAATTTTACGGCTGTGTCTATTAATTTTGCATGTCCTTTATGTAGTGGATCGAATGTACCACCCAGCACTACTGATGGCATACTTTCACTTTAGAATACTGGAGTATATCTGATTTGTTAAGTGTACACCATTCATTTCGAGTATGAAATTTAGAATTGCACCAACTATAGCTCCTATTAGTAGAGATGCTATAGCTTTCATCTTATACACGAAAACAGCTACAGCTATAATTAGTATTATTGTTGAAGTTACATTTAGTTGAGTTATTTTTGCATTTAAAGCTTGTTTTGCAGCCTCACTAATAGTTGATCCAAGTAAATTGAAAAGTGTGGAAACACCACTTACACCAAACAAAAAGCCTATCACAAAACCTGCAATAGTTAGGATTTTGTCTGACATAGAGGTATATAGAGCTTAATTTTTTAAAAAAATTGCGCCAGTTCGAACGTTACAATTTTATAAAATTTGTTGTGTAAAACCCGCATGCTCGTAGGAATAGACATAGGCGGAACATTTACCGATTTGGTTTACTTCGACGGTTCGAATTTCGGAGTCGTCAAGGTCCTCACGACACCTAAAAGACCGGCGGTTGGCGCTTTAAATGCGATTGAAAAGGCTGGAATCAATTTAGGAAACGTGAAAATTCTCGTTCACGCGACTACATTGGGAACGAATCTTTTTTTAGGTCAAGAGCACCTCAAACCTCCGAAGGTCGCTTTGGTAACTACGAAGGGATTCAGAGACGTAATAGAGATAGGAAGGCAGAGGAGAACCGAGCTATACAACCTCTTTTTCGAAAAGCCGAAGCCTCTCTTGAGGAGGAGGGATAGATTCGAGGTCGAGGAGAGGATAAATTCGAAAGGAGAAGTGGTAGTTCCTCTGAACGAGGAGGAGATGAGGAGGATAGCGGAAATAATAAAGGAAAGGGGTTACGATATCGTCGTAGTTTCTTTCATAAACAGCTACGTTAATCCGAAGCATGAATTGAAGGCCAAGGAGATTTTGGAGGAACTTTGCGGGATAGAAGTCGTGACTTCTCACGAGGTGAACCCGGAGTATAAGGAGTTCGAGAGGACTTCGACCACACTGGTAAACGCCTTCCTAAAGCCTTTGATGTCGAAGTATCTGAACGAATTGATTTCGGAGCTGAGGAGTAGGGGTTTTAGGGGGAGATTTTACGTGATGCAGAGTAGCGGAGGAATAGCGAACGTGGAGATGGCCGTGGAAAAGCCCGCGATGTTCATAGAATCCGGACCTTCGGCTGGAGCGGTTGCCGTTGCCTTCTTCTCCGAACTGACCGGAGATAGAAACGCCATAGGGTTCGACATGGGAGGGACTACCGCAAAAGCCTCCACCATAGTCGATCACACTCCCGAAGTTACGACAGAATACGAAGTCGGTGGAAAGGTTCACGCCGGAAGGCTCGTTAAGGGTTCGGGATATCCTGTTAGATTCCCTTTCATAGATCTTGCGGAGGTAAGCGCGGGAGGAGGGACGATAGCTTGGGTGGATGAGGGTGGGGCTTTGAGAGTGGGGCCCATAAGTGCGGGAGCGGATCCGGGGCCGGCTTGCTACGGGAAGGGGGATAAAGCTACGATAACGGATGCCAACCTCGTTTTGGGAAGGTTGGGAGAAAGACTTGGGAGTGGAATGAGGCTCGATAAAGAGAGGGCCTTGAAGGCCATAGGTAAGCTCGCGGACGAATTGGGGATGGATGTCACGGAAGTCGCGTGGGGAATAGTAAGGATAGCGAACACGATAATGTCCAAAGCCCTGAGGATGGTTACGGTAGAGAGGGGACACGATCCGAGGGACTTCGTCATGTTCGCCTTCGGTGGAGCGGGGCCCATGCATGGGGTGGAGCTTGGAGAGGAGCTTAACGTCAAGGCAGTAGTGATCCCTCCGAATGCGGGTGTCTTTTCAGCATACGGTCTGCTTCTGGCGGATTTGAGGGTGGATTTGGTTAAAAGCTGGCTCAAGCCGGCTAAAGAGGATGAGATGGAAGAGGAGTTCGACGGTATGGCCAAGAAGGCTCTGGAATCTATAAAGATGAGCGACGTCAAGATATTCAAGGCTGTGGATCTGAGATACAAGGGGCAGAGCTACGAGATAACCGTTCCTTGGTTGGGGGTTGAGGAGAGCGAAAGGATTTTCCACGAAAGGCATGAAGCCCTATACGGTTTCAGGCTCGACGATGACGTGGAATTCGTCAATCTTAGGGTCACCGCTATAGGCTTCGTCGATAAACCCAAGCCAGTGGGGAAGGAGGTTGAGGAGCACGAGCCGAAGCCGGAATACAGCAGAGAGGTCTTCTTCGGCGATTGGTTCGAAACCCCCGTTTTTAAGAGGGAAATGCTAAAGCCGGGTGCGGTTATAGAAGGACAGGCGATAGTAGAGAGCTACGATACGGTAATAGTAATTCCCCCCGACTTCAGAGCTTTTGTGGACGGATGGGGAAACGTGAGGGTGGTAAGATGATAACGGTCGAAGTGATTAGGAATTCTACAGAATTCATAGCGGAGGAAATGGGAATAGTTTTGAGGAATACCGCCTATTCGCCGAACATAAAGGACAGGCTCGACTTCAGCTGTGCGATCGTTTCGAGGGAAGGAGACCTCGTAGCTCAGGCGGAGCACATCCCCGTCCACTTGGGAAGCTTGGCCGTCGGAGCCAAAAACTTCGTCGAGTGCATAGAGGAGTTCGAGGATGCGATATACGTAACGAACGATCCGTATGTAGCTGGAACGCACTTGAACGACGTGATGCTTTTGAAACCCGTGTTTTACAAGGAATTGATCTGCTTCGTCGTGAACAAGGCCCATCACGTCGATGTTGGAGGGACAACGCCGGGAAGCATGAGCATGGATGCCAGAGATCTATACGCTGAGGGATTGATAATCCCGCCTACGAAGCTCGACGACAAGGTTATGGAGTTCATCAAGGCGAACGTAAGGACTTCCAATTTCGTGGGGGATCTGAAGGCTCAGATAGCATCTCTAAAAGTCGGGGAGAAGAGGATCTTGGAGCTCATAGACAAGTTCGGAGTCGAAACCTTGCTTGATTCTTGGAGGGAGGCGATGGATTATACGGAAAGGCTGACCAAGGCTAAGATCGAGAAGCTCGGAGAGTTCGAATGCGAGGGAGTCGATTACGTGGAATACGAAAAACCGCTCAACATAAACGTTAGAGTGGTCTCCAAGGGAAAGATATTCGTCGACTTCTCTGGCACCCATAAACAAGTTAAAGCTCCGCTGAATGCGGTTTTCGGAGTAACCGTAGCTTCCACATCCTTCGCCTTGAAAGCGGTATTGGATCCGGATTTGCCGATGAACCACGGATTTCTCAGGGCCATAGAAATCTACGCTCCAGAAGGAACTCTGGTAAATCCTATAAAGCCTGCTCCAGTCTCTGCTGGGAACGTGGAGACTTCGCAGAGGATAGTAGATGCGATATTCAAAGCTCTGGCGGAGATCTTCGAAATTCCGGCAGCATCTCACGGAAGCATGAACAACGTGATAATAGGCGGAGAAGGTTGGGCGTTCTATGAGACCTTGGGAGGAGGGAGCGGGGCGAGGCCGAACGGAGACGGCATAGACGGCATCCACGTCAACATGACGAACACGATGAACACGCCGGTGGAGGTTATAGAGAGGGAGTATCCGATCATGGTTCTGGAGTATTCCTTGAGGGAGGATTCCGGAGGGGCGGGGAAGTTCAGAGGAGGGCTGGGAATAAGGAGGGTTTACAAGCTTCTAAGCGACGCTACGCTCTCAATCATAGCGGACAGGGTAAAGATAGCACCTTGGGGACTTAAGGGGGGAAAGGAAGGTGAGAGAGGAGAACACTACGTCCTTAGAAACGGAAACAGAATAGAGCTAAGCGGAAAGGAGACGATCGAGCTTAAGGCCGGAGACATCGTCGTAGTAAACACGCCGGGAGGTGGAGGTTATGGGGATCCGAAGGAGAGAGATAGAAGTAGGATTTTGGAGGATTTGGAGGACGGAAAGGTGAGCGAAGAATACGTGAGGAGGTGGTTCGGTGAGGTTTGATGTAGCATTTCTGATATTTTACGTCCTCGTGTTCTGCTGCTATCTCGTGAACGGAATAGAGCCGACGGTGATGGGGCTGAGCTTCGTTTACTTCTATTCGCTCTTGGTCTGGGCTTTCGGGATGGTATTGCTGGTTTTGATGGCAAAGTTCGTTTGGAGGTGATCTTTTGGAGGCTTGGGAGGTTACCACGGCGGTAATAATCCTATACAGCCTTCTCTGCATCGGAATAGGATACTTGGCCGGCAGAAGGTTTCAGAAGAGTGTGGAGGACTTCTTCGTTCTCAGCAGGAAGGCTGGACTGATAGTCGTATTTCTGGCGATAGCTTCGACATACCACAGCGCCTTCGCCTTTCTGACGAGCGTGGCGGTTTACGCATCGACGGGCATCTCCTTCTGGATAGCCGCGATGGCCTGGGTCATAACAGCATCTGTCTGGGGTTACTACTACGGCAGGAGGGTGTTCTTGTTGGGGAAGGTGAAAGGATTCGTCACTCCAGCGGATCTCCTTGCGGAATACTACGGAAGCGAGGCTCTGAGGTTCGTGACTGCGATAGTAATGGCAGTATTCGTCATAGCTTACATAGTCGTTCAGGCGATCGGGCTGGGAATCATTCTATCCATAGGTAGCGGAGGGCACATACCCTATCAGGAAGCTTCGCTGATTCTGATGCTGATAGCTGCAACATACGTGATATTAGGCGGACTCAGAGCGGCTTACTGGACGGACGTTCTGCAGGGAGTTTGGATGTATATAGGAGTTTGGATAGCTGGAGTAGTGATAGTCCTGAAGTTCTTCCCTCAGGGAATTCCCCACCTCATGCAGGAAGTTATCAGGGTTAAGCCGAAGCTTTTGACTATGAACTGGAGTCCGGAGATGCTTCTCAGCTGCATAATGGTTTACGGAGTCGGACTGATGATCCTCCCCCACCTCTGGATAAAATATTATGCGGCGAGGGACACTTGGACGATCAAGTGGTCGAGCGTTGCCACTGCATTCTACCTCAGCAGCTACTACATACCCACCGCATTCATAGGGTTGGCAGCAGCCGTGCTCAACGTAACTGGATTCCCAGCTTTGGGGCTTAAAGCCGGCTTTATATCCGAGTTGATAAAGCAGTTCGGTTCGAGGGATGCGGTGATGGCGTTCATGATATACCACTTCACGAACCCGATCTTAGCCGGATTCCTACTGGCCGGAGCGGCTGCTGCGGCAATGTCCACGCTCGACTCGTTCTTGGGTGCTACATCCTTAATCCTCACGAGGGACATATACCAGAGGGTAAGAAAGGGAGCAAGTGAGAAAGAGCTAATTCTGGTAAGCAGAGCCCTCCTCTTAGCTTGGGCGTTCATAGGCTGGTATCTTGCGGTTCTAAAGCCCGGGCTGATATTCAACATAACCGCGATAGCGTGCGCCGGTGGATTGCAGTTCCTTCCGGCCTTACTTCAGGCGATATATCCTAATAGGGCATGGCTCAGCAAGGAGGGAGCGATAGGAGGGATTTTGGCTGGAACCGCAGTTACCTCCTTACTCGCGAAGCAGATCGGAGGGAAGATTGGATTTCCGATAGTCTTCCACCCGGCCATGGCGGGAACGATAGGTCTTGCGATAAACTTCCTGATTGCGATGGCCATAAGTATAGCCGTAAAACCAAAGAGAAACGAAGAATTCGTAAAAATGCTTCTTTAAGTTTCAATTTTTAAACTTCTACACCAATCCCGAGGCAGTATTTTTCAAATTTTTCATGAGATAATAAATCTTCTGAAGAGCCTTCGTACACTACTTTTCCTCCAATTAACATGTATGCTCTATCGCTGATTTCAAGAGCTCTCTTAATATTTTGTTCCACAAGTAATATTGTCAATCCAAACTCTTTTTTGAGCTCTATTATCTTAGAGAATATAGTTTCTGCAAACTTAGGTGAAAGTTGTGCAGTTGGCTCGTCGAGCATAAGTAGTTTTGATTTTCTCACTAATGCTGTAGCTATTGCGAGGAACTGTCTTTCACCACCGCTTAAATGACCAGCTTTTCTTTTTAGATGTTTTTTTAGCTCGGGAAAGACTTTAAGTGCAATTTTAATTCTTTCGTTTGTTTCTTCATTGCTTAGTGTATATCCTGCAATTCTTAGATTTTCTTCAACACTCAGGTTTACAAAAACATTATCAGTTTGCGGGAGGTAAGCTATTCCGAGTTTAGTTTTTTCATGTGGAGGTGTATTAGTCACCTCTTTACCGTAATATGTAATTTTTCCGGAATATATTGTTGAAAGACCGAAAATTGTTTTTAAAAATGTAGATTTTCCACTCCCATTAGGCCCAACGATGGTTGTTATTTGATTGTCGTATATTTTTGCGTTAACATCAAAAAGTATGTGTAGCTTTCCATATCCAGCATTTACATTTTCAACTTTCAATACTTCTTCCATTTATCCACCACCTATATATACCTCCACTACTTGTGGATTGTTTATTACCTCCTCTTCACTACCCTCTGCTATTACTTTTCCACTTGCCATAGCGTATATATAATCAACGTACCTTAGGGCAATATCTAATCTGTGTTCTACTATTAGAAAAGTTATACCTTTATTTTTAAGTTCAACTATTCTTTTTAGTATTTCATGAGCTAAAGCGGGAGCGACACCGGCTATAGGTTCATCCATGATTATTAACTTCGGCTCAGTCATTAGAGCTCTTCCAACTTCAAGTAACTTCAGCTGACCACCACTCAATTTATAGGATTCTTCATCCCATAGATGGTCAATTCTTAAAAACTCCAAAATCTTGAAAGCTCTCTCCACTAACTCGTCCTCAAACTCACTCCACTTTTTATAATTTAGCGCAGAAATAACATTCTCTCCCACATGCTTTCTTGCTATTAATAAGTTCTCCAAAACAGTAAGCTTTTTTAATGGTTGTGGTGTTTGAAAAGTCCTTACTATTCCGAGATCATATATTTGATAAGGTCTCTTTTTAGTTATATCCTGTCCTTCAAAGATAACTTGTCCAGAGGTAGCTGGATAAAATCCTGTTATAACGTTGATTAGTGTTGATTTCCCACTTCCGTTGGGCCCAATTATTAGTGTGATAGTTTTCCTACCAACTTTTATATTAACTCCATCCAAAACAAGAACATCTCCAAAAAATTTAATAAGATTGCGAGTTTCAAGTATTGGGTCTTTCATTTAGTGCCTCCTTCTTATTAAAGCTGCTGTTGCAATAACTGCTATGGCAACTACAAACTCAAATCCTGGACTCTTCTTTGCAGGAGTTGTAGTTGTTTCTGTTGTTGTAGTTGTGGTTGGGGTAGCAGTTATTACTGGTGGCGTTGGCTTGTGATACCATACAACTGTGTCATTCTTGTAGTACCACTTTCCTGCCATATCCCACTTATCTGCTTTGGTAACATAGTATATACCATAGTTACCACTTGCTCTATCATTCCACTCGTTTAGCTTTATGAAGCCTGTTACTGGTTTAACTCCATAAACTCCTTTGCTATAGTTTAATGTAACTTTTGGTATTATTTCAGCCATAAGGCTTGCGTTGTATTTACCATTGTTCATCTTCATAACTTGTGCATAACTCAAGCACAGCACCCATGCGGCATCGTATGCATTAAGAGCATACTGGCATGGTGTGTGATTGTAACCCATTTCTTTGTACTCTTCTACAAGCTTCTTAAATGCAGGACCTCTTGCTTCGAATACAGTTGAATACAACCCCACATCTTTTATCACTGGCTTATTCTTTGCAGCCTTTATAACTTGTGAGCTATCTGCACATCCGTCACAGCCAAACCATGTAACTTTGAACAGTATTGAGTTGTCTGGTATCTGAGAGAGCATATCTGCTACTTCTTCATAGCTAAATGCTATAACACCAACGTGTGCATTTCCATACTTCTTTACTAGTTGGTTTACATCGTTAGCCATTTTCTGTATATATGAGCTAAAGTCTGCTGTATTCTGATCATATGCTATACTGTCTTTTATTACAATGCCCTCATCCTTGAGCTTAGGCTCAATACATTGATACAATCCTTTACCCCATGCATTTCCGACGTAAACTATTACTACAGCTTTTATTCCCGCACTTTGTAGCTCTTTTGCTATTGCTTTTGTTTGGAAGTCATCGGTTGCAACAAATCTGAATATGTACTTCTTATCACTTGGCTTTGTACATCCTATTAATGGTGGTATTGCGGTTGAAGAAGGAGATATTATTATTATTTTGTTTTGTGTAACGTAATTTTTTATATTGGCAACTTCTCCGCTGCCCATTGGACCTATTATCAGTTTTATACCCTTTGAATTCAACATTTGTACTTTCTGCAAAGCTATTGTTGGATTTACTTGTGTATCTTCAAAGTCAAAACTAACAACGTACGGCTCATTATGTGCTTTAAAGTAATTATCTATATCCTTTTGAGCTATTGTTAAGGCATTTTTTATATCATGTCCGTAGGTGGATAGTGGACCAGATAGATCACAGAGAACACCTATTTTTATAGTCTTTACTTCCTGTGCATTTACTGCGGGTAATGTAGCTACTAATAGTATCAATACTGGCAACAAAATTTTTAAGTTTTTCATACTACCTACCTCCTACTTTGCCAATATATGGCTATATAGGGGCTCTAAACTGTAAAGATGGGCGAGAGGTTTTAAATTTTTCTCTCTTATTTTATGATATTTTATGAAATTTAGGCAAATTTGGTAAAATACTAACAGGCGAAAAATGTATTAACCCTTCTGAAAACTAATCTAAGAATGTTTGACGTTGGATGGGGCGAAGCAACAATAATACTCATGTTAGCATTGTTGTTATTTGGACCGGATAAGCTGGCAGAGTTTGCAAGAATGCTTGGTAGATTGTACGGTGAATACAAAGCTGCAAGAAGAAGATTGGAAATAGAGCTTCTTTATGGGAAGGAAGTGATTGACAGAGACTACTTAAAAGAATTGGCAAAAAATAAACTTGAGTTATCTGAATTGAATCACAACTTTGTTGGCCTTGAAGATAATAATATTAATAAAAAGTTGGAGGAAAGAAAAAAGTTTGAGTAAGTGTGTGGGTGATATAAGATGATAGGTACAAACGAGTTGTTGATAATACTTGCAGTAGCTGTATTTTTATTTGGAGCAAACAAACTTCCTGAATTAGCAAGAAATCTTGGTAGAAGTGCTGCAGAATTTGAAAAAGCAAAAAGAGAAGCTGAACTTGAATTAATTGAGTTAGAAAGAAAGTATAGAGAGGGCGAATATACAAAATCGGAAAGAAGAGTGAAACTTGAAAAAATAGCGAAAGACCTTGGGATAGATCCTACTAACAAGAGCGATGAGGAGTTGCTTGATGAAATTAATAAAGCACTACCTAAAACAGAAAAAGCCGAACCTTAAATTAGATGCTTTATAATTTTCTCTGGACTATAGTAACTGTAAGTTCTATTTGTTCCATCTACTATTTTCATTTTTATGCACATTGAGAGGACATTGCACATAACAGCAACAATTCCAGCTCTAAATAATTTCTCCATTCCAATTTCACTCATTTTTTCAAAGCATGTATTTCCAATTTTTTCTGCCCTTTTACAATTGAGCTTGCAAGGATAAAAGTTGAAAGCAAACAAAGTTAAAGGTAATTTTACGTTCATTATATTCTCCTTTTTAAGAAATATGGAATCAAGAATTGTGTGATATCCATTCTCAATAAATTCCATAGCAATAAGTCCTTCGGGAGAAGTAATCCTTTTTCCAGAGTTTCTAAGCTTTTTCCTTCTAACAAAGTTTTCAACACAACACTTAGGATATCCGAGTAAATTTCCTTCTATCTTGTTTATCTTGTATATTTTACTCGTATTTCCACTTTTTAATATATTTTCTTCTATTTTTCTTATTTTTTTCAGCTGATTTTTAGCCCATTCCTTATCTTCTTGCTTACATATATAAAATTGAAGTTCGGGGGTTATTATAACTTTTCCGAGACATACAATTCTGTTCACCAAATAAAAGAAAGGTATGTACACTAAATCAACTCCAAATACTTCTGTTTTTTCTAATTTTTTTGAAAGCTCGAATTCAAGCTTCTCTACTTTGCTGTATGGATCGTTGGGATCAAAAAATGTAAATATTTCGTTAACTGTTTCCTTCGTTAATTCTGGAAATGGATTGTACATAATACATTTTGACACATTAGCTATAATTCTAGAAACTTCAAAAAAAAGGCAAAGTCTGCTCATATTGTAGTCTTCTTTATTTGTTCTGGACTTAACTCAGTTAATATTTTATGAGCTGTTATAACACCAACTGGCTCCCCAGAATCAGTTACAACAAGTATTCTCATATTTTCCTCCCTCATAATTCTCATAGCTTCTCTAATTTTTGTACTTTTTTCAACAAAAACGACTTTTGGAATCATATATTCTCTAACGGGTGCATCTAATTTATTCTCTGCTAAGGCTTTTGCAATTTGAAGAAGGCATATAATACCCACAAAGGAATCACCTTTCTTTACTGGAGCACAATGTATTTCATTTTTTGCAAGTATTTTTGTGGCATCTCTGATACTTTGTTCAGCATCCACAGTTATAATGGGTGTGGACATGTGATCTTCTACAGTATCTTTTGGAAGAGCAAATATCTTTTTAATACTAATTAATATGGAATTTGAAGTATCATCTCTTCCAATAACTGTTCCCCATACCATTAGCTCATTAACTGGTGTTGGTCCAATTATAACTTCACTTCCCGGATCTATTGTCTTTATATCTCCAACAATTCTTACTCTTGCAGAACAAATTTCTGGATGGCTTAAAGATGGAAAATCCATTTCTTCAGCACTTGCATCTATTGGTTTTTTATTTACAATAATTGGTACTTTAACTGATTCCTCAGGTTTTGTTATTGACATAAGTTCATAGGCTTTTGTAGTGGGTCTGTAACCTCCCTTAGGTCCCGGTACGCCCTCTACCAATCCAAGAGCTCTTAAAGCCTGCATTTGATTTCTTACAGTTCCCGGATTTCTGTTTATCAATTCTGCTATTTTTTCACCTTTTATTGAAGTACCTCCTGTTTTTTTGTATAGCGTTATTAAAGCATACAATATATCTTTTTGAATTTGGGTTAGCTCGAGCATACATTTCACCTCTTTTTTTGTTTTTCAGACACATATAAATATCTTACACTGCTAATTCGTTTTGTTTGCTAATATTTGACCACCACTTAATTTTAATACCTTGAATTAAATTATTTTACAATGGAATTCAATGCTGAAATTCTGCATAAGTTGCCTACTGTATTAACTGCAGATGAATTATTAGATAAAGCTTTTAGAAGAGCATCCAAGGTTTCTGGAAAAAGGAGAGAAAAAGCCATTAATAAATTGGCTACAGTATCCAACGTAATATCTTCTCACTTTAATTACGTTCTTAAAGCACATCCAAGTTATACATCTATGCCAGAGTTTTACAGGGAGCTTATAGATCTAACGATAGGTTTAGGAAAGATAAGGAAAAGCTTAGCTGCACTAAAATGGGCTGATAACATGGTGCAAAAAATAATCAATAAAGGTATAAAGCAAATTAAAGGAGGTAGAAGCCCTGAATTAGTTTTGAGAGAAACGTATGGTAGAGTTGCATCTGTTGTTAAGCAAATTGATAATGAACTTAAAACTCTTAATGAAGCTAAAAAATTGATGAGAAGAATACCAGTTTTTAGTGACAAACCAGTTGTGGTTGTAGCGGGTTATCCCAATGTTGGGAAATCAAGTCTCGTTTCGAGAATATCAAATGTTGAACCAGAAATTGCGAGTTATCCATTTACGACTAAGGAAATATACGTTGGTATTTTTGAGCATGATGGTGTAGAAGTTCAGATAGTTGATACACCCGGTATATTGGACAGACCAATAAGTAGAAGAAATGAAATCGAAAAAAGGGCAGTTCTTTGTATAAAGTATATAGCTGATTGTATACTCTTTGTTATAGATCCAACTGAAAGTTGCGGTTATTCACTGGAAAAACAGATGTCATTACTTAACGAGGTTAAAGAACTCGGCAAACAAGTAATAGAAGTTTACAGCAAAGCAGATATGCATGATAAGAGGGACAGAATAGCTTTTTCAGTAGTGAGTGGTGAAGGTATTAAAGAAGTTAAAGATGAGATTGTTAAAACAATTAAAGGCTAACTTTTAATACACACTCATCTACGCTTTCAGCTTCTGATAGAACTCCTTTTGGAGTTATAACTGCACTTTTTACACCGAACTTTTTTCCAGAATATACGGCAGTTTTTGAAATTTTTACTATTTTTACACCATACTTTTTTGCAGCTTTAATAGATAAAGGATGACCTTCAACTGTAGGATGTTCGGGAGAAGTCATTGATATTGGTAAAAAAACTATTTCTGAGTTTTCACATACTTTTTTAACTATACTATCTTTAAGGCAGTCTGCACATATCATTATTCCCGCTCTAGTCGAGTGTATTTTGAAAGATACGATTTTATTACCGGGAGATATACCAGCTTTTATTTCCTCATCTATTATGTTTATCTTTCTATACTTGGCTATAACTTCTCCTTTATTCAAAACGTAGCAAGTGTTGTAGTATTTATCTTTATGTTTCTCTATTAAACTTCCTGCTATTAAGATAGCAGCATTATAGCTAACTTCCTTTAATTCATTAAATATCCAATTGGATTCTTCATACATTCTCTTAGCAGCATTTTTTCCAAAGTTTTCTGTCATTTCTTTGAAAAATCCGAGAGGGTAGGCAAAAAATTCAGGTAGGGCTATCACATCTATATCTGAGCAATTTTTGATGCAATTAATTACTGCTTTTACATTCTTCTCTATGCTTCCTCTGTCCTCCATTTGATATATACCTACGTTCATAGAAGTGCTTTGTTGATTGGGTGTTTTTTAAGTATTGTTTTATTTTCGGAAAATACTTATATTATAATGTATCCTCAAATTTTATGAAAAAGGTGATATTCATTTTAATTGCACTAGTTGTTTTAGTGATGGGTTGCCAGCAAAAGCAAGTTAACTTAAACAAGCAGAGTAATTTGAATAATACGACAAACGTAATAGAGAAAGTTCTAAATAAATATAAAAAAATAAATTCCTTTAAAGCAGATGTAACCGTCAATATAATAGTAGGGAATAGAAAGTCAAACCTCAATTATGTATATGCTTTTGAAAAACCGGATAAAGAGTACATACGTGACTTAAATACAGGAAATATTGCAGTTGTAAATGGTACCTATAAAATAATTTATTTGAAAAATATGAATACTATACAAATAATAAAATTCTACAATAAAAGTAAAATAAAGAAGATGTTTTTCAGAAAAATACTTTCGGATTTAAGTAGCTGTGAAGTTAATTACATAGGAAATCAAACAATAGATAATACAAAATGCTACGTTCTTGAAGTCAATACCAAAAACACTCCTCCCTACAAACTCTGGGTCAATTCTAAACTTCTGCCTGTAAAAGTAGAATACACAGCTCAAACTAAACTGATACCAAACGTCAGATTAATTGTATATTACAAAAACATTAGTATTAACAACGTAAACGATAGTGTTTTTAACTTTACGATTCCGAAAAATGTAAATATTTCTAAAAGTTATATCTGCGATAATTTTAGTCAGGCAGAGAATCATATTAGTTTCAGACCATTCATACCAAAATATACAGATGGCTTAAATCTATACGAAGTTAGTGTGACTACAAATGGATATCAAACCCTCCAAGCTATATACAAAAATAATACCAACTATATTTATATAACTGAGACAAACAAAAATTCTACACCTCCAATAGGGATAAAAACTGTAAATGTAAATGGGACTAAAGTTTATCTGGGAATGCACTACTGTAGTTTTATTAAAAATGGAATACATGTTTTATTATTGTCGAATATTAATACCAGTGATATGCTAAAAATAGTTAAATCTATGATTTAAATTTTTAAATACTTATTTTTTCTACTTGTTCGAATGGTATTCCAAAGCTGGTTATTTTTAGATCTATGTACGCAGTTCCTTTAACTTTGAGAGTTACTGCCCCATTCTTAGCTAAAACCACTAAAGACTTAATTGCTTGTAAATCATCTATCTTTACAGGAATTGTTATTTCTGTTACTCCATTAGCTTTTATACTTACATCTTTTTTAACTCCATGCCCAAGGTAGTGGTATGCTCCGTTTTGTAAGTAGTATATATCAAAATCAATCATAGTTAAATGAGCCCCTATTGGGTTTGGATTGTCTATTTTAACTTTGACGTTTAATACTACACTTGTGGGCGTTACAGAGTATGGTTGTACACTTTCAACTTGTATTGATGGTTTTTTTATGCCAATGCAACCAAGAGAACCTAAAGCCAAAACCAACATTAAGTACACTATTTTCCTCATAGTTTAACATGTACTAAAGTAGTTAAAAAGGATTTTGTATGAAAGTTTTGATAAGGAATTTTGGGTGAATAAATATGTTCTTCCTTTTTGATTATTTTCATCGTAGGATTATATTTTAAAAACTCTGGAAATATCTGTCCTTCTGAAGTTCATCACCCTTTAAATCCACATTTTTCTTTACACTCAGCGTATCGAGGGCAGATAATTAGTAAAACTCAACAGCAATACAAACCGATAATTATTAATTCAATATTCTCAACTAAGTTTACATGCTCAGCTACAGATTTGAATGTGGAAAGAATGAGGATGGTGGTTTAACACACTATGTAATGCAAAACGAAGAAAGTCCATTTTAATACTTATGAAGTTCGAAAAACTTTTTGATAATTTTTATAAAATTTACATAGCTGGCCTTAAAAAGAATATTTATCTTGACTCAGAAACAAATTTCTGGGCTTATGCTGGGGAAAACGAAGAAAAAGAGGTTTTTAATTTATTTAAAGATGTTCGAGATGAACTGTTGGATGAAATGAACAAACATAGATTTGAAGTAAAAATAAGAACGATATATTTAAATGTCACCGATAGGTGTAACGCAAACTGCCCTTACTGCTATATACCCTACGAGAGGAGAAAGAATGGTAGAACAATGAGTAAAGATGAGCTTGAAAAATGGTTAAACTATTTCTCTGAAATAGGTGTGGAATGGATAATTTTTCATGGAGCAGAACCAATGATTGCAAAGGACTTGGTGTTTGAGGCAATAGATAATTATTCAGAACTAAACTTTGGAATTCAAACAAATGGGTTTTTGCTAAACGAAGAAGATTTAAATTTTATTATTCATAAAAAAGTAAATCTTGGAATTTCTTTTGATTCACCTGATAAAAGAGTAGAGGACTTTTTAAGGGGTAGAGGACACTATGATAAAATTATGAAAATCCTTGAATTAGCAAAAGGTTATGAAAGATTGAGCGTTATAACCACAATAAACAGTTATAACTACACTCAACTTGAAAAAATAGTTGATATTCTCGTTGGTAAAGTTCAAGTTTTGTTAATGAACATGGTTAGAGGAACTCAGGAAAATGGAAGAAGTATGAGAATTAATGCTGCTGAACACTTTATTAAAGCTGTAGAGAAGTCTATAAATTATACAAAGAATGGTAAAAGAATTGTAATTGGAGATTTTGCCAACTATCTGTTGGGTATATTGGCTCCATCTGCGAGAGTTCTGCAATGCGATGTATCACCCTGTGGAGCTGGAAGAAGGTTTTTAGCACTAACAACAGATGGATTTTATCCGTGCAGTGAGTTTATAGGTCTGAAGGAATTTAGATATAATGGTGATCTGCATACTGCAATAGAGAAATTCAAAAGAGTTAGAGAAAGAGTAGTAGAAAAAATAGATATTTGTCGCGAATGCCCAATTAGAAATATCTGTGGTAGTCCATGCCCTGCGGAAGTTTACTCTGAAACAGGATCTTTGTTTTCACCAAGCCCCTCATGTGAATACTACAAAAAGGTTATAGAGCATGCTTTCAGAGTTATAGTCAGAGGGGATTACAAGTACGTACTAAAAATGGAAAACTTAAAAGAAAAATTCTCTATTTGTTAAATGTATTCTCTTGGGTCAGTTATTTCTCCTTTTAAAGCTGATACGGCTGCAGTTGCAGGAGATGCAAGGTAAATTTCAGCATTTGGATTTCCCATTCTTCCTTTGAAATTTCTATTTTGGGTGGAAAGACAAACTTCACCATCAGCAGGAATACCCATGTGAATACCAACACAACAAGCACATCCCGGTGGAGCTATTAAGCCCCCTGCCTCAACTATTGTTTTTAAGTATCCTAACTCCATAGCTTTGATGTATATTCTTCTACTTGCTGGAGCTACAATCAATCTTAGATTTCTTGCTATTTTTTTACCATTTAAGATTTTTGCAACAACTTCAATATCAGATAATCTGCCATTTGTGCAAGTTCCAACAAAAACTTGATCTACTTTTAAGCCTTCAACTTTTGATACTTCGCAAACATTATCTACGTTGTGCGGTCTTGCTACAAGGGGTTCTATGTCTGATGCATCAAAGTACAGTTCTTTTTCATATTCTGCGTTTTTATCAGCTTTTATCTCTATAAAATCATCAATTCTACCCATTTCTGCAAGAAATTCTTTTGTTTTTTTATCAGTTTCAAAAAGTCCAGCTTTAGCACCACACTCTACAGCCATATTGGACATTGTTAATCTTGCTTCCAAACTCATCTCTTTTACACAATCACCATGAAATTCAAGAGCTTTGTACGTTGCACCATCCGCACCTAAGTCCCCGATAATTTTTAAAATTACGTCTTTGGAGTAAACGCCCTTTTCCAATTTACCATCAATTTGTATTCTAAAACTTTCTGGAACTCTGAACCAGTTTTTTCCGAGAGCTACAGCTATAGCAACATCTGTAGATCCCATGCCTGTTGAAAAACAGCCAAGAGCACCATAAGTACAAGTATGACTGTCCGCTCCTACTGCAAGGTCTCCCGGTTTTACCCAATTCTCAACCATTAATTGATGGATAATTCCTTCTCCCGGACCATTAAAGTTTGCACCTATTTTCTCTGCAAATTCTCTTATGAACTTTTGGTCATTGCTCAACTCTTTTCTTGGGGATGGTGCAGCGTGATCTACAAAAAAGTGCGTTTTATCAGCAGCTTTAACTTCAACTCCAAGTTCTATTATTTTTCTTATTGATAGTGGTGCTGTACCATCCTGTAATGCTATCTGGTCTATTTTTGCAACTACTATTTCTCCAGCGGAAACATCCTTTCCACATTTTTCACTGAAAATTTTTTCAGTTATGGTTGACATAACACATCCTCTCTCTTCAGTTTAAAAATTTTAGTCTAAATAATTATCCCCGCCTCTTTTAGTTTAATTCTTGCAAGTTTTCTCTCTTCATCCTCCGAATTTTCTGCCAGCTTTTTCAATTCTTCAAATGTAATTGGTAAAATCTTGAAAGAACTATTTTCTTTTTTAACCTCAAAAATTTTTTTTAGTTTGGCATTGTCAAACATGTAAAATGCATCCTTTGGTCTAACGTTTTTTCCCGTACATGCAAGACATATATATCTGTGTTTTCCATTAACCTTCAGAACTACGAAGTGTAGATAGTATCCTTTTACCGGTTTAGTTACTAAACACGTGTACTCGAGGTGGGTTGCTAACTTCTTTCTAACTCGAATTCTTATTGCATCTACGACGTAATCGTAGTTTATATTGCAGTTAGGTATATCTTCAAGTTTTATAGAGTTTAAAAACTTCTTACTAAGCCTATCCACTTCTGGATATATATATTCCGATAAATCCTCTAAGAACTTTGAAATTAAAGGTAACTCATAACTCATAACAATATTTTTATTTATATATGGTTTAAATTTTTTATTAAAGTAGAAAAATAGATCAAAGCTAATAGAATAGTTTCCATTTAACATTGCGTTTAAAAGCTTAGATACACTGGAGTTAATGTTAAAAGAAAAATTGGTTGAATAATCGTTTGTCAGGATTAATAAAACTGTTATAGCACCCCACTTTATTCCATCTTCTTCTGGGACTATTTTTATACTCCATTTATAACCATCTCTAACTTCATTGGTTTCGGAAATTACAGTTGTTTTTGTTATTCTATATACTCTTTCTATTGTTTGCTTGTTTTTTGCTATTTCTAAAATTCTATAAAAAGAATTCACACCTGCAAAATCTCTTTGTGCAAATTCTAATGCTAAATCGGTACATTCCATGCAATGTATTGTGTACGCCTTAGGACGGGCAATTCTAACTTTTATTAAAATATCGTTGTATGCTTGTTTGGAAAACATTTTAGAGTTTTTGTAGTGCTTAAGTAATCCAGACAGCTTTTCCGGAGAAGTATTGAGAATTAACTCATTTATCATTTTAGTTGTGACTACCCACAAACTCAACTTTCTCTTTCTAAGGTAGAAGTCTAAGTAGAATATAAGATATATTAGTTCGCAAGTAACTCTATCTTCCCCTATTAAAAAGGTTCGAGAAAAATCGATATTTTCAAGTCTTTTTATTAGGTAACACCAGTTATCTTTTATTTTTCTAAAAAATAACTTACCCAGTTTTGGATCTTTTTTTCTAAAATTAAATTTTAATCCAAAATTGAGACTAAGCACACCAGACCATACAGCAAGAAATTTACAGTATAATGTTGATAACTCTAAAAATACGTTTTTCTCTGTTGATTTAGCTTTTTTAACATTCAAATTAAAATCCTCCTAGCTACTTCATAGGCTTTTTTTATTTCTAAATTTGCCTTCTCTTCCACAATTTCATCGTGTCCGGGATAAAGCATTTCCACATCAAGTTCTGTAAGTTTTTTTAGTGAACTCACAAGCTCATAAGCATTTCCACCCGGAAGATCTACTCTACCAAAACCTCCATGTGAGAAAACAGTATCTCCACTAAATAGCCATTTTCTATCTTCATCATAGTAACAAACACTACCTGGGCTGTGACCGGGTGTGTGGATAACCTTAAGCTTTGCTCTACCAATCTCTAAGGTTTCCCCACCTTTAAATACAACATCTGGATTTACTGGTGTAAAAAGCAGCATACCATGAGCTAAAGGTTGCTTTCTTGAAATTTCTATATCTTTTGAATGAATGCCTACTGTAGAACCTATATTTTGCAAAGCAAAGTAAGCTCCAGCATGATCGAAATGAGCGTGGGTAAGAAGTAGGTATCTGATTTTGTTTATCAATTTATTTTCAGACAAGTACCTCAATATAAATTCAGCATCCCCTCCACAATCTATCATTGCACTTCCAACTACGTAAGAATTTGCTGCAAGTGGTGGAGTAACTACTCTCTGAACTTTCATGCATCAAAATATACTGTTGGTATTTTTAATTGTATTGTAAAAAGGAACAATAAAACCATTAAAATCAACTTCAACTTTTTTAGGTTCTCCAAATTCTTTCATAGCTTCAAAACCATTTACAGCAAAAACAGCTTTTCCAAGCATAACCATAGATGCCATGCCTCCTTTTGATTCGACTGCCTCTATAACATCTATTATTTTGTCATCTGCTACACCACTCTCAAGTGTAAATTGCTTGGAGTGCTTAAACAGTTCTTCCAATGTAGGTTTTTTTAAGAACTCTTTGAGATGCTTTAATCCAGTAGAAAAATTGTACTCTTCAAGCATTTCCTTCGTGTCTAATTCACCAAAAGAAATTATGTCTAATGTTTTTAAAAAGTTAAATTTTTTTACAATGGCTTTTGATGGGCAAGAAGCATTCAATCTGCATACTATTCCACCATAAGTTTGAGTAACTACATCTCCAAGCCCCGTAGATGATAGGACTTCTGCTTCATGAGCTAAATCCGGAATAATTTTACTTGGCACTCTTAAAGCTTTAAGGGTTGAGAGTGTTAGAGAAGCACTCATACCAAAACCACTGCCTACTGGATAATTTGGTTTCAAAAGAACTTTGCAATTTTTTACTTCAATTTTTCTTTCTTTAATTATCTCTAAAGCTTTGAACACAGTAATGACACGATTACAACCTTCAAAAGATATGGAAATATTGGGTGAGTTTCTGCAGAGTGCAGTTGACCCATTTTTTAGAGCAATACCCACACCAAAAGATCCCGATTCTAAAGCATTTTTACTTTTAAAAGGTGTAAAAAAGCAAGTTATACTTGCTGGAGCAATTATTATATCTCTTTTATCCTGAATCTCGGAGGCTCTATCCATTGTGACTTGCATTTTGGACACCTACTAACATTCATTTTTTTCATAACAAATCCACATTTCCTACACACTGGCTGGGTAAATTCAATAATTCTTTTCTTTTTCTTTAGAATTTTTGAAATTTGTTTTAGTAATTCATAAACTTCTCTTTCCTCATCTATCTCAAGTATATCACAAATTTCTCTTGCTGTGAATGCTTTTTTGGGATTTTTTTCGAGCAACTCTATTATTCTCTCTCTTTTACTTTTCGTTCATCTCACCTCCAATCGGAACGTATTTATTTTGTTTTACGTTTGTTATTTCATGGCAAAAATATACTACGATAGTGATGCAGATTTGAAGTATATAAAAGATAAAACTGTTGCCGTGATTGGATATGGTAGCCAAGGACACGCACACACACTAAATTTAAGAGATTCTGGAATCAACGTTATAGTAGGTCTATATGAGGGTAGTAAAAGTTGGAAAAAGGCAGAGAGCGAGGGTTTAAAAGTTAAAAAAGTAGAGGAAGCTGTAAACGAAGCTGATATAATTGCAATACTGATACCAGATACAGTTCAACCAAAAGTTTTTGAGAAAAATATTAAGGAATATCTTGATGAAGGAGATATGCTTTTGTTCGCACACGGTTTTAATATACACTACAACCAAATAATTCCTCCTGAATTCGTCGATGTTACAATGGTAGCACCAAAAAGTCCGGGACACTTAGTTAGAAGAATGTATTCTGAAGGGAAAGGTGTTCCCGCTCTTGTAGCAGTTGAACAGGACTACAGTGGTGAAGCTTTAAAGAGAGCCTTAGCTTATGCAAAAGGTATAGGTTGCACTAGGGCTGGGGTTATTGAAACAACTTTTAAAGAAGAGACCGAGACTGACTTGTTCGGTGAGCAAGTTGATTTATGTGGTGGTGTTACAGAGTTAATAAAAGCTACTTTTGAAACCATGGTGGAAGCAGGATATCAGCCGGAAGTTGCCTATTTTGAAGCTTTACATGAATTAAAGCTAATAGTAGACTTGATATATGAAGGAGGCATATACGCAATGTGGTACAGTGTTAGCGATACTGCAAAGTACGGGGGTATGACGAGGGGTAAGAGAATAATTAATGAATCAGTAAGAAATGAAATGAAAAAAATACTTAAAGAGATACAAACTGGTGAATTTGCAAGAGAATGGGTTCTTGAGAATTTAGCAAAAAGACCTGTATTTAATAAGCTGTTGGAAATGGAAAAAGAACATCAAATTGAAAAAATTGGAAAAGAGCTTAGAAAGATGATGCCTTGGTTGAAAGGAATAGATGTTGACTAATTTTTCTTTGGTTTTATTACATCTTTTAATGTTACAAATCTTCTTGTCATAACAACTGTTTTGTTTGTTCTCCTTACTATTTTTTCTGGGAACAGGCCAAGTAAGAAGTTTTTGAGGAATGGTTTATTCGATGCACCGAGCATAACTAAATCATAATCTTTGGCTTCTCTGGCTATCGCATTTACTGGGTTATCGGATATAACAAACTTTCTATTTACTTTTAATCCTTTCAATGGTCTTTCAGTCTCATTAAACACTTTTTCTGCTATGCTCTTACTTTTTTCATCTCTACCAACGTACATTAAAGTTACTTCACCGTTCTTTGCAAAATCTCTTGCAAGCTCAGCAGAGAGAACTGCATGAGGTCCGCCCGCAGTGGGTATGAGAATTTTGCACCTATCATTCCATTTTTTACTTTCACCAATTTCAAACCTAACTATAGCAACATCGCAATTAGCTCTTACTAGTATTGGATCAATAGTACTCCCAAGAACGAAATCCTTTCTAAATGTTCTGCCCCTCCAACCCATAATTAGTAAGTCGGGTTTTACTTCATCAACAGTATTTAGAATAGCTTCAGCATTTCTGTGTCCTATTTTAATTATACCGCCTTTTGGAACATCTATTTTGTTCATTATTTGGTTGAGAAATTCTCTTGCTGCTTTAACGTATTTCATTCCTGCTGATAGTGGTGTCTGCTCTGGAACAGTTACAATGTTTAATAGAATTACTTCTCCACCTCTTGATTTTGCAATTATTTCAGCAAACTTAGCTAATCTTTCAGCCATAACTGGATTTGCAACGGGAACTAATATCTTGAATCTTTCTTCGACTGGTCTTTCTTCATATATCGTACGTACTTCTTTCTCTATTTTCTTGCCTATTTCCTTCTTTGAGTATCCAGCATATATCATGTATCCAAACAACATCCACAGAGCTGTACCTCCCAAAACTATGTCCCCGTGCTTTATTTCTGTAACAAGGAAATATCCAATTATTAGTTGAAGAATAATTGCAGCTAAGGGTATCCAAGGAACTGCAGGTACTTTAAAGGGCCTTTTTATATCTGGTCTTCTATACCTAAGAACAATCAATACTAAATTTACTAGTATAAATAGTGTCAGGAACATTATATCTGCAGCAGTAGCTACTACTTCTATTGGTAATACAGCCATGGTTGCTATTATTGCATAGCTAAACAGCGTAGCAAGGTGAGGTGTCCTATTTTTATCGTGTATTTTTGCTAAGAATGAAGGTAAGTAGTTATCTCTACCCATTGCAAATGCTACTCTTGAGGAGGAATATATTGTTGCATTCATTGCACTTACCGTAGATATAAGACCTCCAAGTATTATTAGAAATCCTCCTAATGGCATAATCTTATCTGCAACTTTAATCAATCCGAACTCCTTTAATTTTCCGAGATACATCCAACTTGGAATGTTTGTTTGAACAGATCCTATTGCAGCAAAAGCTACGAGGATGTAAATTGATACTGAGACCCACAATGCTAAAACAACGGCCTTAGGTATGTTTTTTTCCGGCTCTTTAACTTCTTCTCCACTTTGAACTATTATATCATAACCTTCGAATGCTATATAGGTAAGACCCATTGCTGCTAAGACTCCAGCAAATCCATGCGGGAAAAAGGATGGTGTTGTAAATGCTTTTATCCAGTCTGGCCTCCTAAATGTTGCATAAAGACCAAAAACTATGAAGACTAATAGAATTACAAGTTTTGCTACTGTAACAAATCCACCCACTCTTCCACTTTCTTTAACACCTCTATAGTTTATGTATGCTAAAAGAGTAACTATTGCAACGGAAAAAAACTTGGCAAGTAATGTTTGTGGTAAAGGTATGCTTTTTGTAAGTTCAGATAGAAAAGCACCAAATGTTACTGCGTAAAGTGAACAAGCTATACATTGTGCAGTCCAGCAACACCATCCTGATAAAAACCCGAAGAACCCACCCATAGCTTCTCTAACCCATGGATATGCTCCTCCAGCCTCAGGCATAGCTGAACCAAGTTCTGCATAAGCAAGACTTGTCAGAGTTGCTATAATACCGTTTAGAAAAAATGCAATAATAAGAGCTGGGCCGGCAATTCCAGCAGCGATACCAGTTAAAGCGAAAATACCTGCACCAATCATTGCGGCAATTCCAAGCATTGTTATGTCAAATAGTCCAAGTTCTCTGCTGAGACCTACCTCAATAGTCGGATCTACACCGGAGTTTTTATTCTCCCCCGACACATTTGTGAGATTGTATTGCTGTTTTAATAATGTGCTGTTAATTTACTCAATTCAATTACACTCTTGTATTTGTTTCTTATATTACTTTGTTACATAAAAAAATAATTTAAAAAATTAAAACAAAACTATTGGGGGATAAAGCCAGCGGTACCCGGAATGGAGGGTATATCTTGTTACTCCTTTAGTTTAAAATTTTTGCTGTCTAACCAAAAATAGTTTCAATTATTTAATATTCATGTAGATTTTTACGAAATACTAACTACAAGTATAGTTTATAACAAGTATTACAAACATCTGGCGGTGGAAAACTTCTTAAAACTGTATTAAGGTTTGATATTTTTCTAATTGCAGTAAAAGGATCGGAAATCATAACACTATCAAGAGCTTTCTCGTAAGCTTGTATTCTTCTTAAATAACGTTCAATGAATGTTTTGTATTCATTTTTAACGCAATTTAGCTCTCCAAAATCCGGTTTTTCAACAAAAACTTTTTTACCTTCAAATAACCTTTCTATCTTTTCAAATGGAAAACATAAATATATACATGGATATATCTTACATTCGCAACTCAATGTAATATTTAAGTGCGGATTTGCATCACAAACTGGTTGTTCCTCTAATCTGAGAGGATATTTTTTTACTTCAATTTTAAACTTTTTTGCAAGATTTATTGACTCATCAATTGCTTTTTCATCCTCTTTTTTAGCTTTACCAAATAATCTAAGCTCATCGGTTATTTCATCAAAAACGTAGTCTAAGTTAGTAAAGGCAATGTATTCAGCTCCAGCATCTTTGACTAATTTTACGAATTCTTTGCATTCCTCAGCATTTAAAGTTGTTAGCATATAACTAACGCCAATTCTTATATCAGTAGACAACTCTTTTTTGGCTTCTGAAATAGCTTTAACTCCATCTAATGCTTTATCAAAGCTAACTCCTCTTAACTCATTGTGACATTCTACCCCTGCAAAAGATACAAGAATGTAATCAGTATATATCGAAACACTTTCCGCTAACTTGGGGAGTTTTCTTCCATTGGTAGTAAATCCTGTTTTTGCCTTATTTTTTGCAATTTTAAGCATATCTAAAAAATTTTTGTGTAGTAGTGGTTCGCCCCAACCTTGAAGGTAAACTAAATCGTAACTTGAAAAGAACTTCGAAATTTTAATAAAATCGTTAAAGTCCATCATCCCCTCCATTTTCCATTTTCTGTGGGGACAAACGAGACATTTTTCATTACAACTTCTAGTTATTTCGACTTGAATGTACTTCATACAATCCCACCAAAAATTAAACGAAAATAGCCCCGCCCGGATTCGAACCGGGGTCGCGGGATCCAGAGTCCCGCAGGATTGACCACTACCCCACGGGGCTTCTTTGAATTACTATTTGAATTACTAAATCTAAATTTTAGAGTGCGAAAAAATATAAGAAATTTTTGGTTATACTTGGAAAGTCATTCTCAGGGCATCTCTTAGACCGGGTGCTAAACCGAGAACTATTAAAACAAATTTTATGAAGTTAACAAGTTCTCTGTTTTCTTCGGCTGATGAATCTAAGAAGTAAAGTATTACTGTGAATACTATTATTTTGAGTGGTAGCATTATCCATCCGCCAAAGTAATGAATGAATATTCTGGGAATTACATGCATTTCCCAGTAACCGAGAAAAGTTGTACCTATGAACGTTGCACTACCGTCGAGCATTTGAGAGAAAAAAACCATACAGCTGAGTTTATTACACATTCTTTTATAAAACTTGGATGTAAGCATATAGTATATTAAAAGAAAACATAAAGCAAGTAAAAAAGCTGAAGGTAACACCCACCAATTAATAACTTTAAGGTGGGTAAACAAAAATATTAGTGTTGTAATTGAAAGTAAAACACCAAATGCTCCATAGTGGATCCAATATTTTTCCCTTCTATATTTGAGAGATAATAGAAAAACAGGAAAAGCTATTGAGAAAACAACCATGTATATGAATGGGGACATGAACAAGTAACAAATAGGGGGTCGAATAAAGTTAGCATCTTCAACAACTCTTATTGATGAGCCAAAAATTATGTATGGTATGTTTCCAGCAACAAAGTATTCATCAAACTTTACATTGTATTTAACAAGTGTTTTATATATTAATATACATGCAATAATCAAAAGAATTATCCAAGTAGCAGAGTTTACCGGATTATAACCTGTTTTATAAACAATGGAGTCAATGTAGTATTTTTTTATGAATTCCCATATTGCTGTGGCTATAGGATGCATAGCTTCTAAGCTTGTCATTTGTTTTAAATACTTTCGATCAAAATTTTTATTTTCTCTTGAAAAATTTAGCCAGTAATGCCGAACAAAATAGAAAGACCGAGAGGAACCAGAGACTTTTTGCCTGATGAAATGGAAAAAAGAAGAGAAGTAGAAAAATTAATGAGGCTTATCGCAGAAAGCTACGGTTATAAAGAAGTTTGTACACCGACTTTTGAACATTTGGAGTTATTTACATTAAAATCAGGAGAAGGAATAATAGAGGAAATTTACGCTTTTAAAGATAAAGGAGGACGAGATTTAGCTTTAAGACCCGAATTAACAGCTCCAGTTATGAGGCTGTATGTAAATGAATGCAAAGTTATGCCAAAACCACTTAGATTCTACTATTTTGCCAATTGTTTCAGATATGAAAGGCCCCAAAGAGGTAGGTATAGAGAGTTTTGGCAATTTGGAGTTGAGCTAATTGGCTCTGATAGAGCTGAGGGAGAGGCTGAAGTTATTACCTTAGCTTACAGAATACTTGAAAAACTGAAAATTAAGTTTAATCTGCACATTGGACATGTAGGAATTTTAAGAAAAATGTTAAAAGACTTGGATGAAAAAACTTCATCTAAAATATTGAGATTGATAGATAAAGGTGAAATGGAAGAATTAAAGAGATTTATGAATGAATTGGGCTTAAATGAGCTATACAGTAGCATAAAAGATACAGTAAACATTAAGGGTAAAGTAGATTTTCTTGAATCCATAGATATAGATAAAGATGTATTGGAAAGAATAAAGAAAGTGTGTGAACTTTGTGAAGTTTCAGGTGTTGATTACATTGTAGATTTAAGTATAGTTAGGGGTCTCGATTACTATACTGGCATCGTTTTTGAAGCGTACGCTGAAGGATTGGGTGCCCAAAAACAAGTTTGCGGCGGGGGTAGCTACAGATTAGCTCATGTTTTTGGGGGGGAGGATACACCATCTACAGGCTTTGCAATTGGATTTGATAGGGTTATGGAAGTATGTAAAATAGAACCAAAAAAGAAACTTAGAGTAGCTATTGTTAACGCTGGAAGTTATTTGCATGCTTTTAAGGTGGCTGAAAAACTGAGGGAAAAGCTGTCTAATGTAGAGATTGTTACTGATGTTATGGGTAGAAACTTGAAAAAACAGCTTAGTCATTTTAGTGATTTTGATTTTGCAATCATAGTTGGAAAAAAGGAGGAAGAAACAGGAATTTATAGTATTAAGGACTTAAAAAGAGGAGTACAAGAGAAATTATCTATAGAAGATATTGTGAATAAATTGAGTAGGGTGGTAAAATGAGAAAAATAGCTGTTTTATTGTTAGCTCTAATCCTCTTAGGCTGTGTTCAGAATACTCAAAACAGTAAAAAGGAAGAAATAAAAATGGCTAAAATGGGTGAAGAAATAGCTAAAAAAGTAAAGGATTTGTATAATTCAACTAAAACTGTTGAGGGTTGGGAGTATCTTACATTGGTTGAAGGTAATAAAACTTACAACGATAGTTTGAAGTTTGTTGTAAAGAAACCAGATAAAGTATGGATGTATGACCTAACTTACAATGCTTATTTGATCTCGAATGGGTCATATACGTGGATTTACGATAAGAACAAAAACACTGTTAAAGTTGAAAAATCAACTCCGGAACACCCTCCAGATTACGTTAGATTCTTGGATGGAATGTTAACAATATTTAATGTAACTTACTTTGGAAATAAAAGCTTTGATGGAATTAATTGCTATGTATTAAAGTTAATTCCAAAAGGCTCAACAAATATCAACGTTTACGGTTATGCTTATATAACTCCTGAATACAAACTAAAAGGTATATTTTTTAAATTGAACAACACTATTTATAATATAAGGTTTGAAAAAATAACATACAATACCACTGTTAACGACAGTTTTTTCAACTTCAAAATACCTAAGGGTGCAAAAGTTTACAAAGTTATACAAGAGCTAAAAATATACAAATTTAGGAGTGTGGACAAAGCTCAAAAGTATGCGAAATTCAAAATTTTAACACCCAGTTATTCAAATGGCTATTTACTGAAGGAAGTTTGTGTTTATGGGTACTCGGTTTTGCTTGAATACACTAAGGGTGCCAACGAAATGTTAATAAAAGAGAGTTTAATGCCAATGCCCTATCCAATAAATTCTAAGCTGGTTAAAGTTGATAATTTAAACATTCACTTGTGGAAAGCAGATAATAGAATAAATGCGATATTCAAAAAAGGTAATGTTACAGTGTACATCTCAACTCCAATGAACGAAACTGAAACTATAAAGATTTGCCGTAGTTTAAACTAAACCTTCAAATTTAAGTATTTTCTTAGCCCATTTTAATTTTTTCAATTTTAAATTGTTTTCTGCAATATCAAATCTAAAATTTAAAAGTTTAACTTTTTGGGCAAAGTTCTTTGCTATTATAGCAGCTCTATCTCCATCAGTAAATCCTCCAAAGTTGTATATTCTTTTAAAGGGTAAGTTTTGGGTAGTACCTACTACCTTATCTAAGCTTGGCACGCACTCTTTAATTAAATCTATGTTATCACCATGAGCATGTACTATAACTACTTTTGCTTTATTTACAGCATAACACAAAGCTTTGAAACCCTCATCTAAATCAGTAACATGTACATCAATTTTTCCATCATAATTTAAAACAGCTTTTCCAGCAGTGATTACAATGTAGTCTGAATATTTTTCTTCTTCAATTTTAAAATTCTTTTTTGCATTTCCAATAATTACTACTTTTTTGTTTTTAATAAAATTCAAAACATCTAATTTTTCAAGTTTTGCTATTTCTTCCAAAATTCTTGCACTTTCAACATCTTTTGAAGGATCATATCTAAATTCATTTAAAATTGGAAAATAGAAGTAAAGAAACCAATCATTTAACTGCATCTTTTTATACCTATTTTTACTTTCTCTCCTTCGATGTCCCACTCTTTTAAGAACCAATCTCCCTCAAATTTACTTTCGAATTCTATATTTTTGGCTCTAACTTCTCTTGTTATATAATCTATCCATCCATTAACAAACTCTTTTTTGCAGCTTAATGCTACGTCTATGTATTCTTCAACGTTAAGATTCATGATCTTCCTCATTTCTTGTATCCTTCTAACTATCTCTCTCGCTAAGCACTCTTTCCAAAGTTCATCATCCATCTCAACATATAAGTATATTTTACCATAACTGAACTCGCTCTCTACGTATCCTTCAGGTATTTCATACTTTATGTTTATTAGGCTAACGGGCAGTTTTTTACCTTCAAACTCAATCTCTCCGGACCCAACTACACTCATCAGTTCTTCCTCACTCATATTGTTTACATATTCTACAAAACTTCTTACTTTATCTTTTAAAATTGGGCCAGCTTCTTTGTAGTTCACTTGAGCCTTTACTTTCTTTTCAAATTTTTCAACGTATTTTATCTCTTTTACGTTACATTGTGTTTTTATTATTTCTTCAAGCATTTTTACTGCTTTTTTGACTTTTTCGTCTCCTTCAATCACGAGCAACCTTAGGGGCCATCTCAATTTTCTCTTTGCCTTTTGTCTTGCATTACTTGTAGCTTCGAAAACATCTTTTGCTACTTTCATGGCTTCTTCAAGCTCATTGTTTATGAAATCTTCCTCAATTTCTGGAAAACTCTCCATGAATATAGACTCTTTAATTTTACTTTCAAAAACTTTCTCTCTAATTTCACAAAATTCTTTGATAAAATGTTGGTATATCCATTCAGCAGTAACTGGAATGTATGGAGACATTGCTCTCATAGACTTGTCTATTACTTTTAAAATTGTAAAGTAAGCTGTCATTTTAGATGGAGATGCTTTTTCTTCCCAAACTCTACTTCTTATTAGCTGAATATACCATCTGCTAAAATCTTCCACAAAGAAGTCCACAAAAGCTTTTACAGCTTTGTGGATATTGTACGTTTCAAGAGCATCTTTTGTTATCTTGCAGAAGTTTTCAAGCCTTGACAGTATCCACTTATCTTCTACTTTAAGTTCAATTTTATTACAGTTTTCTATAAATTCTTCTTTGTCAAGAGTCATGTACATGTACGCAAATCTAACGGCATTCCATACTATATTCAAGAACTTTCTATACATTTCTGCTTCTTCCATTGAAAATTTCAAATCTTCCCATGGGGCAGAGCTCAAAACGTAAAGCCTAAACGCATCTACTCCTATCCTATCTAAAACTTCTTCTGGCTTCACAACATTTCCAAGACTTTTACTCATTTTTCTGCCATATTTATCGAGTGAAAAACCATGCATCAACACAGCTTTGTATGGAGCTCTATCAAATGCTATTACTGAAGCTCCGAGCTGAGAGTAAAACCAACCTCTCGTTTGATCGTGTCCTTCAGTTATAAAATCGGCTGGCCAGAGTTTTTCAAATTCTTCTTTAACTTTGGGGTATCTTAAAGTTGCCCAGCTTGCAACACCGCTGTCAAACCAGACATCAAAAACGTCTGGTACTCTCTTCATCTTACCTCCGCATTCACATTCAAAAGTTACTTCGTCAACTCTCGGCCTATGAACATCAAGATCACTGTTTATTTCAATTCCAAGTTCATCTATGCTTCCAATTACTTTTATTTTTCCACATCTTTCACATATCCACACTGGTATTGGTATCCCCCAGTATCTTTGTCTGCTTATGCACCAGTCTCTCGCATTACTTACCCAATCTTTAAATCTTGAACTCCCTGCCCAGTCGGGTATCCATTGAACTTTATCTATTTCTTTAAGCATTTTTTCTTTAACCCTAGATACGCATACGAACCACTGTTCAGTAGCTCTATATATTATTGGGCTCTTACATCTCCAGCAGTGTCCGTATCTGTGGGTAATTTCTTCCTTATGTAATAATAATCCTTTTCTTTTTAAATCTTCTATTATTATTGAATTTGCTTTTCTAATATCTATTCCAGCGTACTTCCCGGCTTTATCTGTGTAAACACCTCTATCATCTACCGGATTAAATACTTCTAACCCATACTTTTGACCTAAGTAGAAGTCATCTGCACCATGTCCGGGGGCAATATGTACACAACCAGTGTTTTCAACTACTACAAAATCTGCAAGACATACAAAATGTTTGACATCTTTTTGATAAGGTACTTCGTCACTCAAGGGATGCTCATACTCTAATCCTTCAAGCTCTTTACCACTAAACTCTTCAACTATTTTTACTATTTCATATTCTCCCTTTTTAGCTACACTCTCTAATAGATCTTTTGCCACTATAATTTTCTCTTCTTTTCCATCTTTTTTAACCAATGCTTTTACGTAAGTATAATCTGGATGCACAGCTACAGCCATATTAGCTGGCAAAGTCCATGGTGTTGTAGTCCATATAACAATATACGTATCTTTTTCGCCTTTTATTGGAAACTTCACATATATTGAAGGATCAACTTTATCCATGTACTCAACTTCAGCTTCAGCTAAAGCAGTTTCGCATCGTGGACACCAATTCACAACTCTCAACTTTTTTTCAAGTAATCCTCTGTCGTATGCTCTTTTAATAGTCCACCAAGCCGCATTTATGTAATCTGCTTTAATTGTCATGTAAGGATTGTCCCAATCCATCCAAACAGCCAATCTCTTGAATTGCTCAGTCATTTTTTCTTTATTTTCTAAGGCAAACTCCATACATTTTTTAACGAATTTAGAAACACCGTATTTTTCTATATCTCTTTTTGTTTTGAATTTTAGTAATGTTTCAACTTTTACTTCTATAGGCAGACCATGCATATCCCATCCGGGAGTATCTCTAACCCTATAGTTGCACATTCTCTTGTATCTGAGGATTACATCTTTTATTACTTTGTTCCACGCAGTTCCAAGGTGTATTTCTCCAGTAGTATATGGTGGACCATCTACAAAGAAGAAATCTTTATCTCCGTTTTTTTTGACTTTTTCGTATATTCGATTATCATGCCAGAACTGGAATACCTCTTTTTCTACATCTGATGGAGAGTAAATTGGAGGGAACATGTTTTCAGGCTGTAAAATTTGTTTAAAAAACTTTGTTCTAACTTTGATATTTGTTATCTAATAACAAAAAAAGTTAGCTATTGTTCGTTATGAATAATTGTTGTATCTTAGCTTGCAACATCGAAAAAATAAAATAATCAATCGATTTTGCATTTCCGTTTGCTATATAGGAGGTGATAGTATAATGAAAATAGATAAGCTAAGGTGGATCTTAATTATATCTGTTGTATTATTGGGTATTACACTTGCGGGATGTGCACAAAAGCAAACTCAAAAACAAATAGAGAAGGCAAAACTTGTACACCCCGGTTACTTGACAGTTGGAATGGATGCTACTTATCCACCTTTTGAATTCATAAACGATACGAATCATAAGTTTCAGGGTTTTGATGTTGATCTAATGAAAGCCATAGCAAAGGAAATGGGGCTAAAACCAAAATTTGTTAATGTTGCTTGGACGGGAATTATTCCGGGACTTGAAGCCCACAAGTACGACTGTATATGTAGTGCTATGACAATAACTCCAGAAAGAGCTAAGGCCGTTTACTTTAGCAGACCTTACTTTGTTGCATCTCAGGTAATTGTTGTAAGAAAGAACGACAGTAGAATTCACGGCGTAAAAGATTTAGAAGGAAAGGTGGTTGGAGTTCAGCTTGGAACTACTGGTGAATTCTTCGCTGAAAAACTTTTGAAAGAGGGTATAAAGTTTACATTAAAGAAGTATCAAACTACGCCTGATGCTTTGTTAGACTTAAAGAACGGTAGGCTTGATGCAGTGATAATAGACAACGGTGTAGCACTCTGGATGGCGAAGAAGTGTCCTGAAGAATACAAAGTTATTAATGAAAGGCTGACACATGAACTATATGGAATTGCTGTAGCTAAGGATAATCCAGCGCTATTAAAGGCCATAAATAATGCTTTAAACAAAACAATAATGGATGGCACATATACACAAATATACGAAAAGTGGTTTGGTACTAAGCCAAACATAACACTTCTATTGCATAGTTCTCCAGAAACTTAGCGGGGAAAAACATGGTAGGCATAGGACAGTTTGATTTCAACCTTTTTATTAAAATTTTACCTGATTTAGCAAGAGGAGCCTTAGTAACTTTAAAGTTTTCATCCTTATCAATACTTTTTGGATTGATAATTGGTACGATTTTTGGTGTATTTAGAATAATTAAAAATCCTATCCTGCCTAAGATTGCTGCAGCCTATGTAGAGCTAATTAGAGGTACGCCCTTGTTAGTTCAAATAATGATTGTTTACTATGGCCTTCCAGCTGCTGGAATAAACTTGCCTCCAGAAGTTGCCGGAGTATTGGCTCTAAGTATAAATAGTGGTGCGTACATAGCTGAGATAATAAGAGCTGGAATACAGAGCGTCCCAAAAGGACAAATGGATGCAGCTAGATCACTTGGAATGACGTACTTTCAAGCTATGAGGTATGTAATTTTACCTCAAGCATTTAGAAATATATTTCCAGCTTTAGGTAACGAATTTATAGCATTAATAAAAGATTCATCTTTGCTCTCTGTAATTGCTATAGCCGAACTTACAAGAACAGGAATGCAGATCTATGCGGTTACCTTCAATGCATGGACACCACTACTTGGAGTGGCTATGTTCTACCTTATGATGACATTACCTTTAAGTAAACTTGTAGAACGCTTTCAAAGGAGGATTGGTGGTCATGAGTCTCCTTAAAATAATAAACTTGCACAAAAGGTTTGGAAACTTGTACGTTTTGAGAGGAGTAAACATGGAAGTTGAAAAGGGAGAAGTAGTTGTTATAATTGGCCCTTCAGGAGGTGGAAAATCAACTTTACTTAAGTGTATAAACATGTTGGAGCCACCAACTGAAGGAAAGATAATATTGGATGATATAGATTTAACAGCTAAGGGTGTTGATTTAAACAAAATTAGGCAAAGAATAGGTATTGTATTTCAGCAATTCAATCTTTTTTCACATCTAACAGCTCTTGAAAATATAACACTACCACTCAGAATTGTTAAAAAGGTACCAAAAGAAGAAGCTGAAAAAATAGCTATAAAATACTTAAAAAAAGTTGGGTTAGAAGAAGAATTTGCAAGTTATTATCCCCATCAATTGAGCGGAGGACAGCAGCAGAGAGTTGCTATAGCGAGAGCTTTAGCTATGAACCCCGAACTTATGCTTTTTGATGAAGTTACATCAGCATTGGATCCAGAGAGGGTAAAAGAAGTATTGAATGTCATGGAAGAACTGGCAAGAGAAGGTATGACAATGATAGTAGTCACTCATGAAATGGGTTTTGCAAAAGAAGTGGGTGATAGGGTTATATTCATGGATGGGGGAGTCATTGTGGAAGAAGGAAAACCGGAGGAAATATTTACGGCTCCAAAACATCCAAGAACTCGGCAGTTTTTGAGTATGATTCTTTAAAAATCTTGAATTAACACATCATTAAAACAAAAAATATAAACAGTTTTTCATTTAGCTATTTTATGGATAAAAAAGCTAAGGACATTCTTAAACTTCTTGAAAATAATGCAAGATTAAGTTATGAAGAGATTGCTGAGATGCTTGGAATAAGTGAAAAGGAAGTTGAAGAGGTCGTAAAAAAAGCCGAGGAAAATGGAATAATTTTGAAGTATAAGACGCTTGTAAACTGGGAGAGAGCAGGAGAGGAACCAGTATATGCAGTAATAGATGTTAGAGTTACACTTACAAGAGAGAAAAACTATGACGATATAGCAAAAAGAATAGCAAAATATCCGGAAGTTCATGCTGTTAGGCTAATCAGTGGTGATTATGACTTTCAAGTTGTTGTAAAAGGTAAAAGCTTGAAAGATGTATCATTTTTCGTTGCTGAAAAAATTTCTACAATACCCGAAGTACTTACTACTGTTACCCACTTTGTTCTAAGAACGTACAAGGAGGAAGGAGTACTCTTATTTAAGGAAGAGGATGATAGAAGGTTAGCTATAACTCCGTAGGTGTTGGGAGATGCGTATATCTAAGAATGTTGCATCTTTAAAGCCATCTGGAATAAGAAAATTTTTCGAACTAATAATTGGCAGAGATGACGTAATAAGTTTGGGAGTTGGTGAACCAGACTTCCCGGTTCCATGGAGAATTAGAGAAGAGATAATATACTCACTTGAAAAAGGTATAACATCTTATACATCCAATTATGGCTTATACGAGCTGAGAGAGAAAATTTCAGAGTACTACAAAAAATTTGGAGTTAATTGTGGTGTTGATAATATAGTAGTTACTACCGGAGTTAGTGAGGCTATAGATATTGCAATTAGATCAATATTGAATTTTGGTGAAAGCATATTAATTCCGGAACCGTGTTATGTTTCATATTCTCCACTTACAATTCTAGCGGGAGGAATAGCTTTAAGTTATCCAACAAACCCTGATTTTATACCGTACTATGAAGATATGATTAAAATAGCTGAAAGAGCAGAAAGAGATGGAAGAAAAATAAAAGCAATTATTATAAATTATCCAAATAATCCTACTGGTGTTAGCTACACAAAAAATACACTTGAAGAGATTGCTGATTTTGCAGTAGAAAAAGATTTAATAGTTATTTCAGACGAAATATATGCAGAGTTAAGTTACTCTTTTAAACATATTTCTATTGCGGCTCTTGAAGGTATGTTCGAAAGAACAATAATTCTCAACGGTTTCTCCAAGGCATACGCAATGACTGGTTTAAGAGTTGGTTATGTTATAGCTCCAGAAGATTTGATAAATGCTATGTTAAAGATACATCAGTACTGTATGTTGTGTGCTCCTGTTATTTCTCAGGTTGGTGCAATAGAGGCTTTGAGAAGTGAAGATGAGCTGGATGAGATGAGAGAAGAATACATTAGGAGAAGAAACTATATTGTAAAAAAACTTAGAAACGTTTTAGATGTAAGAAAACCAGACGGTGCTTTTTATATATTTCCGTCCATAAAAAATACTGGACTAAGCAGTGAAGAATTTGCAAAAAAGTTGCTTTTTGAAAAAAATGTGGCTGTCGTACCGGGAAATGCTTTTGGAGAGAGTGGAGAAGGATATATTAGATGTGCTTACGCAGTAAACATGGACAAATTAAAAGAAGCGGTAGGTAGAATAGTTGAGTTTGTAGAAAACTTATAATTTAATCGTTAAATATATCCAATATTTTTGGCGTTTCCGGAAATAATATATCTTCTACAGCCTTTATTGACTCAAAGTATATGTGTGCGTCGTTTGTGAAGTGATGGTACTCGTATCCTTCAAAGCCTACTAACTCTGATACGTATGCTGTTAAAAGTGAAAATGCAAACATGTTGGCATGCATAGCACCGTAAACATCATTTGACCTCATGTAAAATAAGCCTATCAGTTTTTTCTTATTTGGAATAAAATGGTAGCCTCTTAAGCAAGGTGGTTCGTTACTAAACAGATCCCAAGGACGAGATATGGAGACATAACAATCTCTCGAATATATGTTTTTTCTGAGTTTTTCAATGCATTTGTACAATTGATCGACTTTTATTTCATCTTTTTCACAATATCTAGCCCTTTCAGCGTAAGTATATACTTCTCCTTCTTTCTTTTCTATATATGATACTGGTTTGTCTATGTATTTTGCATATATAACGTAATTGTGGGCATAGTCAATTCCATATTCTTTTGAAAAAGGAGCTTTGTCATGAATTTTGTCTTCATCCGGTTTTTTCACTTCAATATATACTCTGGGTAAAAACCTACACTTATCTTGTTTACCAAAAAGAGTACCCCACTCTGTTTTTTTCACCATACCTCTGTAAACGTTGTTTAGAGCAGAATGCCATGAAGAAGCTAAGCTTTTTTCAACAATGTGTGTACCTTCATAACTGCTTCCAAAAAATTCTTTTTTCTTACTACTTCCATACTCTTTCTCCGCCCTCTCTAAATCTCTTTTATAGATATGTGGTATTCCTATAACTAGACCTATGCTTCCACTTTCTATTCCGGATAAAGTGCTAACTCTTTCAAGTAAATAGTTGAGTAAATCAAAATCACAAGTAAAATAGTCTAAAACATTTAAACTTCTTAAATACGCAGTTAAATTGATTTTATCGTTAAAATACAGGAAACTAACTTCAGTTATTGCGGGAGGAGTGGGAGAGTAATGATCTTTTGGATACCATATGGGTATTGACATTCTTCTTGTATATGGACTCGCTTTTATTTTTAGAGCTACAACTTCCAAAAATCTGTTTACTCTATCCAAGTAACTTTCACCGTTGATATACCAGAAATCATCTGACATGTCATTAAAGTATTCTGGCTTTTTCACAACTAAGAAGGCAGGTTTCGATTGAATTGAATTACCATACTTAGATGGAACTTCAACTCCTTCTTCGGCAATTTTGGATATTAAATGTCGAATAGCGCTATCAGCTTTATTAACTATTATCATCGTATTTTTGTTTTACTAAAGATAACTTTAATTTGACTGTTTTTGTTATGGTGAATTATGCCATCGCATATTTCACCTGAAAAAAATCTCAAAAAAATATATGAAATTATTAAGAAAATAGAAAAATTAAAGGAAGAAAAAAACGCTCTAATTTTAGCTCACAACTATCAGAATACAGATATACAAAAAATAGCTGATTTCAAAGGAGATAGTTTGGAGCTTGCAATTAAAGCTACAAAAACAGATGCAGATTTAATTGTTTTTTGCGGTGTAGATTTTATGGCTGAGACAGTATCAATACTAAATCCAGATAAAAAAGTAGTAGTACCTTGCAAAGAGGCTAAATGTCCAATGGCTCTACAACTAACACCTGAGATGGTTAAAACGGCAAAAAAGAGTGGATATCCTTTTATAGCTTATGTGAATACGCATGCTGAAGTTAAAGCTGAAGCCGATGTATGCTGTACTTCTGCAAATGCTGATAAAATTGCAAAAAGGATAGCCAAAGATGGGATATGTTATATGGGACCGGATGCAAATTTAGCTGCGTTTGCATCTAAGGGTGTTAAAGTAATACCTATCCCAAAACACGGATATTGCTACGTTCACAAAATGTTTCAAGTTGAAGATGTTGTAATTGCAAAAAAGAATTATCCGGATGCTGAAGTTATAGTTCATCCTGAATGCGACGTTGAAGTACAAAATATGGCTGATTTTGTTGGTTCAACAAGTCAGATGTTAGAATACGTCAAAAAGAGTGATTCAAAGATGTTTATTGTTGGAACTGAAATAGGCTTAATAGAAAGAATGAGAATTGAAACTGATAAAAAAATAGTACCTCTGAGAAAAAGTGTATGTATTGAAATGAAATTGAATACAATAGACGGAGTGCTTAGAGCTTTAAGTATGGAAGAGAATATCGTAAAAGTTGATGAGGAAATAGCAAAAAGAGCTAAGAAAGCTATAAAAAAGATGTTTGATGTTATGTCCATTGTGGTTTAAGTTAATCGCTTTTTAATTATTTATTTTACTTTTATTTTACTTATTTACAACTCAATTATGCTGTATTTTTCAGATTTTTTAATTTTTTTGTTTTTTAGGTCTGATTTTAACGCGTTTCTACGCTAATGCTGTCTGCAATGTTGCTCAACTTTCAATCCCATCAAGGTCTGATTTTAACTCGAAT
>Ga0256840_1000057_pt1 | contig 87198 bp, 90 predicted proteins | sample 355202metaG_FD_185969 | JGI IMG/M metagenome (GOLD analysis project Ga0256840, IMG submission 185969) | Hydrothermal vent microbial communities from Mid Atlantic Ridge, Atlantic Ocean - 355-202 | ecosystem: Environmental > Aquatic > Marine > Hydrothermal vents | place: Atlantic Ocean: Mid... | reverse complement strand
AACTTTTGTATCCTCCACCTTGAGGTGTAGTAATAGGTGCTTTAAAAAGAACTTTATTTTTCTTAATAGAATCCCAAGCCTCTTGACCAATCCCTGAAGTGTTCCCACTTAGATAAACTTTTTCACCAACTTCAATATAATCCCACTCGACATCTGCTCCTGCAGCCTCTAGTACTCTTATACTTGCATCCATAATCTCTGGACCGATTCCGTCACCTGGTGCAACTGTTATTCTTTGCTTTGCCATATTGTTATCCTTTATAATTAAATATTTTAGATTATCATTTTGTAGTCATTTTTGAAGTTCAAAAAGTAACGATTGATAAATCTTGGAAACATTATATGCGATTTTTAAAGTTTACTCTATACTGTTTTTGTTATGATAGTTATCATTTATTAAACATAAAACTATCCAAGGTTGTTAATTATGAAAAAAGAGACCATACAAAAGAGGACAAGTATCTCTAATGACCTGATGCATTACATCTATAAACATATAGATACAGACATAAATTTAGATGAGTTGGCAGAGACATTTTCTATCAGTAAATTTCATATGCATAAAATATTTAAAGAGACGTTTGGGAGAAACATATATGAGAGCATTAAGTCCATACGTCTTCAAAAAGCGGCAACACTTTTGCTTACTAATCGCTATTCAACTATATCTAATATAGCACTTATGTGTGGGTATAGTTCTCAAACATCATTTACTCGTGTGTTTAAGGAGCGTTTTTCTATGACCCCAAAACAGTGGCGTAATGGAGGAGATAAGGAATATTCAGAAAAACTACTTCTTTCTTCACCTTATGCCAGTATCTCTACAGCTTCCTTTGAAGAGATTGTTCCAGATATTGTTAAAATGCCAAATATGCGTGCATATTATATACGTCATCGTGGATATGAGAAAAATATACAAATTACTTGGCAAAAATTACAAGCATGGATTTTTTCAAATGATACTGAAGAGTATACATTAATTTCACTCTATCATGATAACCCTGCTGTGACACCACTAATGGAGTGTCAACATGTTGCCTGTTTGGTACTTGAAGAGAGCTTAGATGAAAGAGACTCAAGGTTACCTCAACTTACTATTTCTAAAGGTGTTTTTGCAAAGTTTTATATAGAAGGTAAAAGAGGAGATCAATTAAGATTTATACATTGGGTATATCATGAGTGGTTGCCTAATAGTGATTATGAAACAACAACAAAACCTCCATACGCTACATATAAAAAACATCATCATTTAAATAAGGATGAAAGATTTGAAATGAGTTTTTATCTACCTATTTCATTTTAGAATGGTGTAAATAGAACGTTAATTTTCAGTTATAGACGCAGGTTTCTCTTGCTAAATGCAAGAGAAAAATATTTATTTTGCAGCCCCTTTGGCTACGATGTCATTAATGGCAAATGATGCATGGTTAAATGCAAGTGCAATACTACCTTGATCTGTTACAACATCACCAATGGTATAAAGACCAGGGATGTTTGTTTCCATTGTTTTTTCATCCATAAGTGGTTCATCCCATTTACCTGTTTCTATATCTGAATTTACAAGAAAATCTTTAGGACTAGTCCCACCAAGGGCATATACTACTCTATCATATATTTCACTAGTTCCATCAGTAAAGTTTACTTTAACTAATTCATCTTCGGTTGCTTCAACACTTTCAACATCAACTCCCATTTTATTAAGAAGTTTACCATTGTTTATATATTTCATGGTCATTTCTGTATTGATAGGATTCATTCTATTAATTTCAGGTTTTCTATAGTTTAATGTAACGGTACAATCTTGCATATCTTCTAGTTCAATTAGACCATAGGCATACTCACCAGCTGTATCCCCACCACCTACTACCATTACTCTTTCACCATTTTGTACATCAGAAAGATTAAAGTTTAATCGGGATTTAATAGCTTTTGGAAATTTGTAGCCTGGTTTATTTGGCTTACCCATTCTACCAACAGAAATGATGACATTTTTAGCTTTTACAATATCTTGACCAAATGGTATGTGAAATAATCCGTCTTCACCTTTTTTGGCATAGGCAACTTCTGTATTGTATACAAATTTATCAAGCACACCATGAGAAGCAAGTAAATCATCCATCTGTTTGATATATTCTTCTTTAGAACACTCTTCAAATGTAACATTACCTTCAAATTCAAATTTAATACCCATCCAATCTTTATCAACTCTTTTACCCTTTTTATAAAACTTATGAATCATATAATTATGGGTTTCAGCTTTGTCAACAACTACAATATTATCAATTCCTGCTAGTTTTGCTTCAATGGCACTTGCCATGCCTCCTGGTCCTGCCCCAATGATTGCGATATCAACTATTTCGTTTGAATCCATATTTTGTATCCTTTTATGTATGAAATTTGTCGGACTATAACATGATAATATTTAAAATATTTATATAATTAGAGTAAATAGAAGTAATTGGTAGGCGGTATTGAGTATTTATACTACATATATAAGGATAATATCTAAATATACTTGATAGAACAATAATGAACTAGACAATTTAAATGAGTATATACGTTACATATAAGGTAGGTATTATATTTAGTGAAAGAAGTCAAAGAATAATACCCGTGTTTACAATTGATACACCTTTAAAATCAAACTAAATACAATTGAGATTTATACTGGAGAATTAAGTGCATATTTGTTATCCTCATTGTAAATTTATAGAATAGTCTATCTGACATAAGGTAAACAATAATTAAAGTAGGAAATTAAGATGGGTGAAGTACAAACAATAAATAGTATGGTTGACATTACAATTGATGGTGTTGAGTATAAGGCTAAGGAGGGAGAGTTTATATTAAATGCTGCAAGAGCTAATGATATATTTATCCCTGCAATATGTTACTTGACAAGATGCTCACCGACTTTGGCATGCCGTATTTGTTTAGTTGAGGCGGATGGAAAGCAGGTTTACGCCTGTAACGCTAAAGTAAAAGAAGGAATGGAAGTTACAACAAAAACGCAAACCATTCTTGAAGAGCGTAGAGCTATTATGGAAGTGTATGATGTAAATCACCCACTGCAATGTGGGGTATGTGATAAGTCTGGTGAATGTGAATTACAAAACTATACATTAGAATTGGGAGTAGATTCTCAATCGTATGCAATCCCTGATACAAAACGTGAAACAACAAATTGGTCATCAGTGTTGCATTACGATCCAGGTTTATGTATTGTCTGTGAACGTTGTACTACAGTATGTAAGGATATGATAGGAGATGCAGCGATTACCACAGCTAAGCGTGGTGGTGCAGAACTAGACAAAGCATATAAAGAAACTATGCCTAAAGATGCCTATTCTATGTGGAACAAGTTACAAAAGTCTGTCATTGCTCCTAGTAATGGTACGGGTGAAACGAACTGTTCTGACTGTGGTGAGTGTATCGCCGTATGTCCAGTAGGCGCCCTAGTATCACGTGACTTTGTATATCAGTCAAATGCATGGGATTTAAAAAGAGTACCAGCAGTTGCAGCTCACTCAAGTGATGGAGCTCAGATTTACTACGAAGTGAAACCAACATCTATAGAAGACAGAACAGAAAGAATCTATAGGGTCACTAACGAGTGGAACTATGTTTCCTTAGATGGATCAGCACGTTTTGCCTATGATTTCCAAAACACAACAGCCACAAAAGATGAAACAGCTTTCAACGCGGCCATTGAAGCATTCAAAAAAGCAGAAACGATTCGTTTTAATGCCATGATTACAAATGAAGAAGCGATGATGCTTCAAACCTTAAAAGAAAAAATGGGAGTGAAACTTTATAACCCAGAAGTAAGAGCTTTCCAAAAATTCTTAAACCACTATGAAGCAGCATCAGGAAACAGCCTTTGGACAACAAACACTGATAGCATAATGAAAAACTCTGATTTTGTTATCTCTATAGGTACAGCATTGAGAAATGACTCACCTGCTATGAAATATGCTTTTAACAATGTGCAAAAGATGAACAAAGGGGCAGGACTCTACTTCCATCCCGTAGGAGATACACTCATCCCAACTTTTGGTAAAAATGTCGAAATCTTTAATCATAAAGTAGGACTTGAGGAAGCAGCACTCTATTTGGTACTTGATTTGTTTGCAGATAAAGATGTACTCCCTACAGATGTAAAAGAGTATATAGAAAGCTTTAAAACATCATCAACTAAGACCATAAAAGAAAAAGAAGTTAAAACAGTTAAAGAGATGGTGCTTAATGAAGAGACAGGTGAAGAGGAAGAGGTATCTAAAAAAGTTACAGAGATGGTAGATAAAGAAATTACTGTTGTGACTAATAGACTTGTAGAACTACTTGGAGGTGATGCTTCTAAGTTTGATGAAACATTTGAAAAAATGATGAAGAAAAAAGAAAACTTCTCTATGATGCTAGGTGAAGACCTCTACTACCATGAGAAGGCAGAAAATATTGCTAAGCTTGTGGCTCTTGTAGAAGCAACTTGTCCTATCAACGTTGTGATGACACCACCTAAGTCAAATGCACTTGGTGTTGCACTCATCTGTGAGCTTGATGATGTACAAAATGGTTACACGGTAGGGTATAACGAAAAAGCAGACTTTACACTTTCTGCCTTAGGTACAGGTGACCTTGACATGCCTGCAATGAACCAACAAGAAGGGACACTCTGTAACATTGGTAAACGTGTACTTCCTACCAACGCAGCGGTAGAGTATAATGGGTATGAACTCAATGACCTTATGGAAGCCTTGGTTGGAGCCCCTAGATTGACTATTGACTGGACTAAAGCATTACCAACAGATAGAGGCTTTAAAACATTTGATTTTGACAGCCTTCCAAACTCTTTTGAAAATGATGGTACAGACAACAGAGGCTACATACTCGAAACGAATAATGTAGAAACTGAGATGCCAGAGGTAGAAAAGTTTGATGAAAAAGCTGTGCTTGAAGGTGACATCGCATATAGATGTAACCCAGCTAGACAGTTCAATGACTTTACAGACAAGTCACATGAAATCTTCGAAGCATACGGGCTTTATGCGAGCGAAGAAAAAGCAGCAAGCTTAGGCGATAAAGTAGAAGTGGTATTTGAAAATGGAAGCATCACTTTAGATGTCATCGCGGATGCAAAAATCACGGGTGACATTGTGAAAGTACCAGACTATAGAGCGTTTGAGGGTGTTTATGACCTCTTCGGCGAAGCTAGATATCAAACTGTAACATTGAGAAAGGTGTAATATGGAAGCAGCACATTTATTGCCAGAAGTTACTTGGGTAGGGGTACTGATTAAGGCAATCATTATCTTAGCAGTTATGTCCGCTTTGGCTGGATTTGGTACATTTATTGAAAGGAAAGTTTTAGCCTTTATGCAAAGACGTTTAGGACCAATGCATGTTGGACCATATGGAGTATTGCAGATTGCAGCAGATGGTATTAAGCTTTTTACAAAAGAAGATATTATCCCGCAGAATGCGAATAAATTGATTTTTATGATAGCTCCACTGATTACAGCAGCAACAGCATTTATTGCACTTGGGGCCGTTCCGGTATTTCCAGATTTTATTGTGCCAGACTTTATACCTTTAATTGGTGGGACATTTGTCCCTTCCATAGCATCTGATTTAAATATAGGTATTTTATTTGTCTTGGGTATGATGGCATCTGGACTTTATGGTCCACTTTTGGCAGGTATGTCTCAGGCAAACAAATGGGGTATTATTGGGTCAGCAAGAACTGCAGTACAGTTTCTGTCTTATGAAGTAATTACGGCACTTGCTATTTTGGCACCAGTGATGCTTGTAGGCTCACTTTCGTTTGTTGATTTTAATGATTATCAAAGTGGGGGCATAGGTTCATGGCTTATTTGGCAACAGCCAATAGCATTCATTCTATTTCTTATTGCTGGATTTGCAGAAACAAACAGAACACCTTTTGACCTTCTTGAACATGAAGCAGAAGTTGTTTCTGGGTATGCAACTGAGTACTCAGGAATGAGATGGGGTATGTTTTTTATAGGAGAATATGCCAATATGATTACTATTGCGATTATTGCATCCGTAGTCTTTTTAGGCGGATATGATGCAGTGGGAGTGCTAGGTTGGTTATTCATTATGGCTAAAATCGCATTCTTCTTTTTCTTGATGTTATGGGTAAGAGCTGCATGGCCCCATGTTAGACCAGATCAGTTGATGTGGTTTTGTTGGAAAGTATTGATGCCAATCGCATTGTTAAATGTTTTAATTACAGCAATTGTTATATTGGTATAAGGAGAGAAATATGAGTTTAGAACAATTTAAAGATAGAAATGTAGGTTCACAACCGTATGTTACACTGAATGTGGGAAAATCTCCTCAAGGAGGATGGTGTAAGTTTAAGCAAGTAGTAAAAAGAACATTTAGTGGAGAATTATTTGTAGGACTTTGGGTTGTCATGAGAACGATGTTACAAGCATTATTTAAAAATGATATGCATACTGTGAAATATCCATTTGAAAAATTACCTATTTCTCCTAGATACAGAGCTATACATGATATGCTAAGACTCTTAGAATCAGGTAACTATAGATGTATTGGTTGTGGTCTTTGTGAGAAAATTTGTATCTCAAATTGTATTGCTATGGATACACGATATGATGAAAATCAACGTAAAGAAGTAAGTGAATATACTATTAATTTTGGACGTTGTATTTTTTGTGGGTATTGTGCAGAAGTATGTCCGGAACTTGCTATTGTACATGGACCTCGATACGAAAATGCATCAGAACAAAGAGCAGGTTTCTCACTCTTTGATGATATGCTAACACCTATAGATAAGTTGAATTTGCAACAAGAATATGATGGTTTTGGAGCCATCTCTCCAAATGCAGATGAAAATATCAAAAAAACGCCATTAGCGTACTAGAAAGGGAATATATATGTTTGAAAACTTTTTGGCATCCTTAATGACTATAGAAGGATTTGCTTTTTATCTTTTTTCTATTTTAACCATAGGACTTTTCTCAGTTACAGTTATGAGTAAAAATATACTTTATGCTATGACATCATTGGCAGCAGCAATGATACTTGTATCTGGTTTTTTCTTCCTCTTGGGAGCTGACTTTCTTGGTGTTATACAGATTATTGTTTATGTGGGAGCTATTATTGCACTTTATGCATTTGCAATGATGTTCTTTGATGCAACACGAGATATTAAAGAAAAAAATACGAGTAACGTTATAGTGTTTTTACTAGGTGGTATGTCAGCATTGGTATTGGTACTTATGTTTGCAGCACCAATACATTCTAATGATATCCAAGCACTTTACCCCATGACTGAAGGTGTAGGGAATGCACAAGATGTAGGTATGGTGCTTTTTACAAAGTATCTTATACCATTTGAAGTTGCTGCAGTTATGTTACTTGTTGCAATGATTTCAGGTATTATTCTTGCAGGTAAGAAGATGGATAAATCAATTACTGAAGATATGGAAATTGATAATGATGCAGAGGATGAAATTATGATAAAAAAGGATGAGAAATGATAGGGTTATCGCATTATTTAATCGTATCAGCGATTATATTTTCCATAGGGTTAGTGGGAGTATTGAGAAGAAGAAATCTTTTAATGCTTTTTTTCGCAACTGAAATCATGCTCAATGCTGCAAACATAGCATTTGCGGCTATTTCTCATTATTATAATGACCTTACTGGGCAAATGTTTGCATTTTTTATCATAGCTATTGCCGCATCTGAAGTAGCGGTAGGACTTGGTATCTTGATTGTGCTATACAAAAAGTATGGTTCTCTAGATTTAGATGATTTAGCAAGTATGAGAGGATAATATGGAAAATTTAGTATATATTGCACTTTTTGCACCATTTGTAGGCTCATTATTTGCATCACTGTTTGGCATGAGTGAAAGACAAATATTTGTAGGTATTGTAGCCTCCAGTTTGTTGTTTATCTCATTTTTAGCGTCAGCACTACTAGCGGTAAACCTTTATATGACAGGAGAGGTTATCCATGTCACGATGATGGATTGGATATCTGCAGGTGATTTTAATGTCGCATTTGGATTTGTTGTAGATCAAATTTCAGTGACAATGATGACCGTAGTAACACTTGTTTCTACTGTTGTTCATATTTATGCGATTGGCTATATGGATCATGATAAAAGTTTTAACAGGTTTTTCTCATATCTCTCAGCTTTCGTATTCTCTATGATGATACTGGTCATGTCAGATAACTTCTTGGGATTATTTATAGGCTGGGAAGGTGTTGGTGTTTGTTCTTGGCTATTGGTTGGTTTTTGGTATCACAAGCCAGATCAAAAAAGAGAGGATAACCCTTCTATCTCTCCATCATGGGCAGCGAATGAAGCATTTATTATGAATCGTATCGCTGACCTTGGTATGCTGGTAGGTATTTTTATACTATACTGGAATACTGGATCACTACAATACGATGAAGTGTTTGCACAGCTTCCTCAGCTTTCTGAGACAGTCTTGGTAACAGCAGCCATTGCACTCTTTATAGGAGCTATGGGTAAATCAGCACAATTTCCCCTTCATACATGGCTTACAGATGCGATGGAAGGACCTACCCCAGTATCTGCTCTTATTCACGCAGCGACAATGGTAACAGCAGGGGTCTTTTTGGTTGTTCGTTCTAATCCACTTTACTCTATGGAAGAAGTAGCAGATGTTAGCATGTTTATTGCTAGCCTTGGTACATTTGTTGCTTTTTATGCAGCATCAATGGCTTTGGTTGAGCGTGACTTGAAAAGAATTATTGCTTACTCAACACTTTCACAGCTTGGGTATATGTTTGCTGCTGCTGGACTAGGAGCCTACTGGATAGCACTTTTCCACCTTGCAGCTCACGCATTCTTTAAAGCACTTCTCTTCCTTGGTGGAGGTAATGTTATGCATGCGATGCACGACGAGCTAGACCTTTTCAAAATGGGAGACTTAAGAAAGAAAATGAGAGGCACCTGGCTTTATATGGGATTCGCTTCTATAGCCCTAGTTGGGTTACCTCCTTTAGCAGGTTTCTGGTCAAAAGATGCCATTATAGAAACGGCATTTAATGAACATACTTACATTTTATGGATAATGCTTGTGATTACTGCAGGTATGACAGCATTTTATTCATTTAGACAGGTGTTTTTGTCTTTTCATGGAGAAGACAGACATACGCCACTGGGTTTCCACCCACACGAAATGTACAAGTTTGTACTTGTGGCGATGTTCCCTTTAGCAGTATTAGCTCTTATTACGGGTTGGTTTATGTCAAGCTACAAAGAGTTTATTTATAAGATAGGTGAGTCTGTACAGTATGAAATGTCTGACCATACACATCATCTTGCTATTTATTTGGCACTGATGGTTATCTTTATAGTACTTGCGAGTATTACTTTTGCATATTTTAAGTATGCAAGAACAGGTAAAAATGCATGGAAACGAGACGAAGAGAAAGAACAAGGATTCTTTTATAAACTTCTTATAAATCAGTACTATGTACCGAAATTTTATGAAGAGTTTATTACCAAGCCATATAGGATTATTTCTGAGAAATTTTGGACAGAAGTGGACCTTAAGATTGTAGATGCAACAGTAGATAATATTGCTAAGTTCTTCTATAGTACGGGAGATAAAACAAGGGCAATGCAAACAGGTAACCTTTCTAATTATTTAAATTGGATGGCTGTTGGTGGGGTTATATTATTGGTAGTCGCTGCAATTTCAGCGATGTTTGTGTAGGGAGCAGAAATGGAAAATATTTTAAGTATATTGGTTTTTTTCCCAGCGATTGCGGGATTACTAGGGTTTGTGGTAGCAAAAGAGAGCATTAGGGCATATGGTATTGCTGTAACTTCAGTTGTCTTTTTATTAGCATTATGGTTGTGGCTTTCTTTTGATATGAACAATGCAGGTATGCAGTTTGTAGAGATGATACCACTGATTCCTGATATGGGAATTTCTTATTATGTTGGGGCAGATGGTATTTCATTGTTTATTATTGTGATGACAGCATTGATGACACTAATTGGTATGGCATCCATGGGAGAGACTAAAAATATTAAAAACATGATTATATCTTTACTTTTTTTAGAGATGACTATGATTGGTGTTTTTGTTGCCCTTGATGCTATTATCTTTTATTTGTTCTGGGAACTTTCACTTGTGCCAATGCTTTATATTATTGGTGCATGGGGTGGACCACTACGTATTTATGCATCTATTAAGTTTTTCTTGTATACTTTTATAGGATCACTTATAATGCTTGTAGGTATGTTATTTATGGCATATGTCTACCATGATCTTACAGGGGTATGGTCATTTGCTATTACAGACTGGTATGCACTGGTTCTACCAGTTAACTATCAAATATGGCTTTTTGCGGCATTTTTTATAGGGTTTGCTATTAAAGTTCCGATGTTCCCATTTCATACATGGATTCCTTATGCACATGGACAAGCACCAACTATTGGGTCTGTAATCCTAGCTGCGATACTACTTAAAATGGGTACCTATGGGTTTGTAAGATTTTCACTTCCACTGTTCCCAGATGCTGCAGTGATGGCTATTACACCTATTGCAATACTCTCACTTATTATGGTTGTGTACACAGCAATGATAGCCTATGCGCAAAAAGATATGAAACAAGTTATTGCATATTCTTCTGTATCACATATGGGTATTATTATGCTGGGTCTTTTTGCTATGAATGCAGAGGGATTAGGTGGTTCAGTGTTTCAAATGTTATCTCATGGTATTGTCTCAGGAGCTTTATTTATGTTGGTAGGTATGATTTATGAAAGAAGACATACTAAGCTACTTTCGGAGTTTGGTGGACTTACAGCTGTTATGCCTAAGTTTGCTATTATCTTTGGTGTGATGCTTATGGCCTCTGTTGGGCTACCTCTAACCATTGGGTTTGTTGGTGAGTTCCTTGTGCTACTTGGATTTTATAAGGTATCACCTATCATGACAATCATTGCAGGTACATCTATCATTTTAGGTGCTGTATATATGTTAAGGGTAATGAAACTTACTTTCTTCGGACCACTCGATAATGAAGAAAATAAAAAATTAAAAGATTTAAATACTAGAGAGACTTGGTCACTTATTCCACTGGTGGCTATTGTTATTTGGTTAGGTGTTTATCCTAAGCCAGTCTTAGCACCTATCAATAATTCTGTAAATGCCCTATTGGCTTTTATGGATGAAAAAGCTATTACAAAAGAGGCAAAAGATATGATAATTGTTTCAAAACCTGTTAATTCAAACACATCTACCAAATCAATCACGGGAGGTTACTAATGTTAGAGCCTATTAATGTAAGTTTAGAAAGCCTTAACCTTATTACCCTTGCTCCAATGCTTATTGCTATTGCGGGTGGTTTGATTATTTTGATTATTGACTTAATAAATGAAAAACTAGATAAAACATTATATGTCATGCTAACGCTATTGATTTTATTTATCAATTTTGGTGCAGTATTGGGTTTAAATGTGAATGAACGTGGTTTTTTTGATGTTATGCTTATCGATGGTATTTCTATTGTTTCCCAATTGATGATTATTGGGGGCTCAATGATATTTATACCTTTGGCACTTACATCAAAAAGATTTCACGAGTTTGCATATCCTGAGTTCTTTGCACTTTTTTTGTTTATGATAGCAGGGTTCCAGTTTATGGTAGCATCTGACAACCTCATACTTATCTTTGTAGGTCTTGAGACCGCATCATTAGCACTATATACTCTTGTAGCCATGCATAATAGAGCGAACTCATATGAAGCAGCTGTAAAGTACTTTACTATGGGAGCTATGGCAGCAGGTTTTTTTGCTATGGGTTCAGCAGTATTGTATGCACTTACAGGCTCAGTGGAACTCTACAAGATTGCAGAAGTTATGGCTACTCGTTTAGATGAAACAGGACTTATGATAGCTATACTTGGGTCATCTATATTGTTATTAGTAGCTTTTGGATTTAAGCTTTCTCTTTTTCCTTTTCATACTTGGGCACCAGATGTCTATGAAGGTGCTTCCGCACCATTAGCAGGATACATGTCAGTTGTACCTAAAATTGCGGCATTTGTTGTTAGTATTAGAATCTTTGGAATGTATATTGACTTAGGCCTTGAATGGGTAAGATGGACCATACTTATTTTAGCAGTATTTACTATGACGCTAGCAAATATTATGGCATTGGTACAAGATGATGTCAAGCGTATGCTTGCATATTCTTCTATATCACATGCAGGGTTCATCATGGCTGCACTGGCATTAGATACAACAGAAGGGAATACAAGTATATTCTTATATTATGCACTCTTTATGTTTACGAATCTGGGGGCATTTGCTATGTTATGGATTTCTCGTCATAAAACAAGACGTTTCAATAAACGTTACGACCATCCTTATGAGAAGTTTGCAGGATTGATTCAAATTATGCCTGTAGGGGCTGTGGTTATGGCGATATTTATGCTTTCACTTGCAGGGGTACCACCTTTCTCAGTCTTTTGGGGTAAGATATATGTGATGCAAGCAGCCGTGAATTCTGGGTATATTTGGCTAGCAATAATTATGGGGCTTAATTCTGCAATTGCTGCATATTATTACTTAAAACTCATCGTATATATGTTCTTGAAAGAACCAGTACAAAATGTAGACATTGTTTATTATAATATATCTAAACCACTTATGGTTATTATTGGTTTAGCTACATTGGTAACAGTGACAGCTATATTTTATGTGCAGCCATTATTGTCTTACTTGTACTACATGATATCTGCGAGCGGGTATTAATTTATACCTATCTTGTTACACCAGTCCTCTGGTGTAACAAGTATAACTATGTGCATAACATTTTCTCCAACTCTTCCACACTTACTTTTATCACATTTTTAAACTGAGAGCTATTAAACGTTGTTTGACGTTTTGCAAGTCTTGCTGTGTTTGTGGTTATTTTTTCTATGAGCATTTTTTTATCGTAAATACCATCTAAGTAAGCTAGCGTTTCTTTGATGCCTATAGACTTCATGCAGTTTAGACTTCTTCCATACTTTTTTTCAAGCATACAAATTTCATCTATTAGACCATCATTTATCATGAGTGTAGTGCGTAAGGCTATACGCTTTCTAAGTAAGTCTCTATCCCAAACTATCTGGTAGATAGGTAGTTGTTCTTGTATAGTGGCTACAGGAGGATGAAGTGCAAAGTAAGCACTAGGGGTAAGTCCCGTCTGGAAGTATATGTTGAGAGCTTTTTCGATACGGTAGCTATCTTTAGACTCTATACTCTTCATATACTCATCATCTAGCTTATATAAAAAAGTATGGGCTTCTTCGACATTTTGTAGTTTTTCTTTTGTGCGTTCATGTGTGGCATCACAAAATGAAGGTAATACAGATATCCCATCTATGAGCATCTTCAAGTAAAAACTTGTCCCCCCAACGATAACAAGGTTTTTATCTTCTTGGAGACAGAGTGTGTAGACTTCATGGTACAGTTTTATAAACGTAGTAACATCAAATTCTTCATTTGGATAGATAGTATCTATACCAAAATGTTTGATATCCCCTTGTTCTTCTTTAGTAGGCTTAGCAGAAACGATGTCTATCTCTTTGTAAATGGAGAGTGAATCGAGTGAAAGTATGTGTGCATTCATCTGTATGGCAAGCTTTATAGAAAGAGCAGTCTTACCTGAAGCAGTAGACCCTATAAGGGCTAGTTGTTTGAAACTATTTCTTGGCTTATTCATGTTGTAATGATAGCATAACAACAAAAAAGGTAAAATATATTTTTTAAAAGGGATATAAAAGATGGATTTATTTGACAAAGACAACCGTTTTAATATAGCAAACTTGGTGACATACTTAAATGTTGCAATGGGAGTTATAGCAATTTACTTCATTGTGCAAGGTGATTTTTTTACAGCCATTGTATTGGCATGGATAGCAGGTGCATGTGACATAATAGATGGAAAACTAGCCCGTAAGTATAAGCTTTCTACAGAGTTTGGCATACAGCTTGACAGCTTTGCAGATTTCTTGTCTTTTGTTGTGATGCCTTCATTTTTGCTTTACTATGCATTAAGATCTGGCATGGGGTCAGGTTGGGAAGCGTTACTTATAGGTTTGGTGTTTATAGTATATATTATAATGGGACTTAGAAGACTTGTTGAGTTTAACCTCAAAGTAGATGTAGGAGAGATAGAAAAATTCTTTGAAGGTATTCCTACGCCATTTGGAGCCATACTCTTATGGATACTTTATCTAGTGTATAGTTATGATATTGTAAGCAATATATTTATTATTACTTTTTTAGTAGCTGTTATAGCATGGTCATTAAACTCTAAATTAAGAATCATACCGCACCCGTAAATAATGAATAAAGAGAAGTGAATAGTGAATAGTATAAAGACAGTAATAAGTGATTTTTCTGAACTGGTGATGTTTAAACACTCGGTGTTTTCTTTGCCATTTATTTTTATCGCTATGCTTATTGCTGCAGATGGTTGGTTTGGATGGAGACTTCTGGTGTTGGGTGGGCTTGCTGCAGTGAGTGCACGTAACTTTGCAATGGGCGTGAACCGCTATTTGGACAGAGACATAGACGTATTGAACCCACGAACAAAAAATAGACCTTCTGTAGATGGTCGAGTCTCAAATGTACAGATGCTTGGTTTTATAGTAGCCAATGCAATGCTGTTCATCGTAGTAGCATATTTTGTAAACACTTTAGCATTTCAACTCTCACTCCCCATTTTGGCAGTACTTGGAGCCTATACACTCTTTAAACGTTTTTCATCTTTGGCACATCTTATTTTAGGGGTGAGTTTAGGTTTGGCACCTATAGCAGGTGTGGTGGCAGTACTTGGAGAGGTAACACTATGGTCATTCTACCTAGCAATTGGTGTTATGTTTTGGGTCGCAGGCTTTGATTTACTGTACTCACTACAAGATATAGCATTTGACAAAGAACATAAGCTGCACTCTATCCCTTCTAAATATGGTGCAAAAAAGACGATGTACATTGCAAGATTATTTCATATCTTAAGTGTTATTTTTTGGAGTTTATTTGTGTATCAAGCTCAGTTGGGACTGTGGGCAATGTTAGCAGTCTTGTTTTCTGCTATCATGTTAAGCTATGAGCATTTCATAGTCAACAAAGACTTTAATAAAATAGACAAAGCTTTTTTCACCGTTAATGGCTATTTAGGATTTGTATTTATACTATTAATTATCTTGGAGGTATCATAATGGAAATGATGGATATCATTGTATTGGGCTTATTGTTACTTTTGGTTATCATCTTGTTTGCACTGATGCATAAAAATGCTAAACTAAGTAATCAAAATAAAAAACTCACAGAGATACTAGCAGTAAAAGACGTAACCATAGCAAATTATGAAGCATCGCGTATTGCAGTCAAAGATGTTATAGAAAACTTTTCATACTCAGATGAAGTAATGACACTCATCAATAGGGGAGAAAGTAAAGCAAGTGTTGCAGAAAAACTAAATATACCTCTCTCTAAGATTGAGCTTATTATTAAGTTTGATAAGTTAAAAAAGAAACATTAATATTGTTGAATGTTTCTTTTTCTTTGAAATATAAAGCTATTTTAGCTATACTTTCGCTCTAAATATCGCTACTACATGTTAAACATGCACTCATAGCTCAGCTGGATAGAGCATCGGTTTGCGGTACCGAAGGTCTCAGGTTCGAATCCTGATGGGTGTACCACTCTTCAACAACTACTATACTATAATACAAGCTATTTCATATCAAATGAACATAGATTCATATTGTGTTATCAAAAAAATAAAATTTCAAAATTTTTAGGTGTAGATAGAGATAAAAAAGTTAGGTCTAGACTAGTTCAATCCAACTACTTAACAACCAACTCCTAATCAGAGTTACACTATAATCATAGCAATAGAGTTTTGGAGAATAAAAATGAATATTTTACTTATAAATAATAATCCTGTAGTGTCTAGGTTATTGTCACTTTGTACACGGGATAAGTCTATAATACTCGAAGAGATAATAGAAATTGAAGAGTCTAAACATGATATGTATGATATTGTTTTTGTAGATGAATCGTCATACAAAGGGAAAGCACAGAATCTCAATGAATATCTTACAATAAAAAAAAAGGTATTTTTTACACATACTAATATGAGTAGTTTAGATTTTGATGTATTTATACAAAAACCTTTTTTACCTTCTCAGATTTTAGAAGTGATAGAAAGCTTAGAAAATAAGAAAGATGAATTAGTGGAAGAGAAGATGGCTAAAACCCAAGTACTTGATGGTGATGAGGTAGAAAAGATTAAAGAACTTCTTGAGATGAATGAAAAGGATGACGATAGCAGTGACGAAGTCTTGAGTACCGAGGAATATGAAGCACGTAAAGTAAGGGTCATTAAAGAACAATTGCTTGCGGATGGGTTAGAAATAGTAGAGGAAAAAGAGATATTGTGTGAAATAGGAGAAGATACTTCGGACGATGCATGGAAACTATCTAGTGAAGATAATCTATTTTTAGAGCAAGTAAAGAGAAAAAAAACAAAAAATAAGTCTTCTAAAAAAGTGAAGAAAAAACTTGCACATAAGAAAGATGACCTCATTGTGCAAGCGGTTGAAATCGCAATGCGTACTTTGAAGAAAAAGCAACGTAAACAACTTTTAAAAGGTAAGAAGGTAGAGGTTGTTATTAAAATAGAAGGTAAAAGATGATGAAAAAAGGTGCAATTTTGGTTTTATCCGGCCCAAGTGGTGCAGGGAAAAGTACAATTATAAATGCTGCCTCAGATGAAATAGGAGAGTATTATTTTTCTATTTCAACAACGACACGACAAAAAAGAACATCTGAAGTAGATGGTGTAGATTATTTCTTTGTTAAGAAAGAAACTTTTGAAGAAGATATAAAGGCTGGGAACTTTTTGGAATATGCACAAGTGCATGGAAACTATTATGGTACTTCACTTAGACCAGTAAGAGAAGCTTTGGATGAAGGAAAGCTTGTTATTTTTGACATAGATATACAGGGGCATCGTTTGGTACGTGCTAAGATGAACGATATTACGACTTCAGCATTTATTACGCCTCCTTCACTGGAAGCTTTAGAAAAAAGACTTCGAGCAAGATGTACTGATGACGAATCTGTTATAGTGCAACGTATAGAGAATGCTAAAAGTGAAATACGAGCTGTGGGTGAATATGATTTTACTATTATTAATGACACCATTGATATTGCCGTAAAAGAATTTGTCATTGTAGCGAAGGCTGCGAGATTGAAACAAAGTATAGATGATGAAGTGAAATTTATAAAAGAGTGGTTAGGGAAAAAGTAAACTTAAACATATTGCTGTATAATAATTCAAATTAATGTTCATTGTAACGAAATTAAAGGATTGACTATGGGTATGCCAAGTATGCCAGAACTACTAATAGTATTAGCGATTGTTATACTTCTCTTTGGAGCCAAAAAAATTCCAGACTTAGCAAAAGGTATGGGAAAAGGTATAAAAGACTTCAAAAAAGCTATCAAAGAAGATGAAGAAGATGTAAAAGAAGTTGCTTCAAAAACTAAAGATGAAGTTGAAACTAAAATCGAAGATAAAAAAAGCGAAAACGCTTAAATTTTACCACTTAGCTACTAATTATTGTTTATTTAGTAGCATCTACATGATCCCTACGGAAAATTTATGAAATTAAAATCACAAGTAAATATTATTATAAAAGATGCTTTTATCAAATCAGGGATTGAGTTTGAGCCTATGTCTGTCTCAGAAGCAACAAAGCCAGAGTTTGGAGATTACCAGTTTAATGGTGCGATGGCATTGTCTAAAAAAATGGGTCAAAATCCAAGAGAAATTGCCACAAGTATTTTAGAAAATATGGACTTAACAACGGTTCTAACTAGAGCAGAAATTGCTGGTCCAGGTTTTATAAATCTATGGTTGAATCCACTTTGGATTGCCAAACAATGTAATGAAGCATTAAAGGATGAAAGATTAGGAATATCATCAAAAACTAACCCTATGAAGGTGGTCGTAGATTACTCTGGTCCCAATATGGCAAAACAAATGCATGTAGGACATTTGCGTTCTTCCATCATCGGAGACACTTTGGCAAATTTGCTTTCTTTCTTAGGTGATGACGTGATTCGTCAAAATCACATTGGAGACTGGGGTACGCAGTTTGGTATGCTTATCGCTTATCTTGAGATGAAAGATGAAGATGGCTCAGTAAGTCTTAAAGATTTAGAACAATTTTATAAAGATGCAAAAAAAGAGTTTGATGCAAATGAAGACTTTGCAAACAAAGCAAGAGAGTATGTTGTCAAAATTCAGTCAGGCGACAAACATTGTTTACAGTTATGGCAAAAATTTATTGATATTTCTTTAGGACATTGTGAGGAAGTATATACAAAGCTTGATGTAAACCTTACACGAGATGATGTGAGAGCAGAGAGTTTTTATAATGACGAATTACCCAAAATAGTAGAAATATTAGAGAGTAATAAGCTTCTGAAAGAGAGTGAGGGCGCTAAATGCATATTTTTAGAAGATGATGAAGTGCCTGTGATTGTACAAAAGGGTGATGGTGGGTACTTGTATGCGACAACTGACCTTGCGGCACTTCGTTATCGAGCGAAAAATTTAGGTGCAAAACGTATTTCTTATGTAGTAGATGCCCGACAAGCAGGACATTTTAAACAAGTGTTTACCATAGCTAAAGAAGCAGGTTTTGTTCCTGATGATGTGAAACTAGAACATATTGCATTTGGTACAATGATGGGTAAAGATGGTAAACCATTTAAAACACGTGATGGAGGAACGGTAAAGCTTATTGACTTGCTTGATGAAGCTGTTGTCAAGGCGAAAGAGAGTATTGTCAATAAAAATGATTATAATGAAGAAGAACTGAATGATGTTGCAAAGATTATTGGAATAGGTGCTGTAAAATATGCAGACCTCTCTATAAACCGTGAATCTAATTATATTTTTAACTGGGATAAGATGCTTTCTTTTGATGGCAATACATCACTTTATATGCAATATGCTTATGCAAGGATTCAGAGTATATTTAGAAAGCATAATATGGCTATAGAAGGTACTATAGTAATTGGTGATGCATTAGAACATAGGCTTTCGGTAATGTTATTACGTTTTGAAGATGTACTACAGCGTACAGCAATAGATACTAGTCCAAATCAGATAACCACATACCTGTACGAACTAGTCACACTATTTATGCGTTTTTATGAGCAGAATCCTATACTGAAAGAGGGAGTAGATGAGCAAACTAAAATGAGCAGACTACAATTAGCAGACCTCACAGCTAAGACTATAAAGCAAGGTTTAGCGTTACTCGGTATTAAGGTAGTGAATAAACTATGATAAAATTAGAAATTAGAAATTAGAAATTAAAGAGTGTATTATGAAAACCCTAATTATTTTAGCGATATTGGCAACACTAGGGCTCATAGGCTATACATTTAAAAAAAATAAGAATCTAAAAAAATTTCTTATTACACTAGGAACATTTGTTGGCATTATTGCATTGGCTATTTTAGGAAATATTACAAGACCTGTTATGCCACTTTTTGTTGCCCATGAAATATTAGTCATCATGGCATGGGGTACACTTTTTATGTATGTCTTTAAAAGCAAATACTATTGGTGGTGGTTTGTCTCTCCTTTAGTAACTATAGGTTTGTTTTTACTGTTAGAGTTTTTGGGTGGTTCGGGGCATGAGTTAGTCTAGTCCCTATCGTTTTGTATTACGCAGGGTCTATATCTTTATTTTTCTTTTGATTCTCTACCAATTCCGCTAAAAATTGTTCTAACGAATACCGCTGACGGTACTCTGGTACCATAACATGAATGAGGATATCTCCTAAGTCTGCAACTACCCAGTCATCACTTACATCAGATGTTAAGACCGTATCACCCTTTGCTTTTAGACTAGCCTTAAGGTGGTCAAAAAGAGCCAAAGTATGCTTACCGTTAAGTGAGTTTGCAATGACAACACGTTTTGCAATGTAGTCAGCCTCTTCTAGGTTAAATACTTCTATCTCATCTGCTTTTTTATCATCGAGAATATCTACTATATTTTTTACTCTTTCTTCTGTTGTCATTAGTGTTTGTCCTTTAAGTACTTTTTGTACAGATTTTTTTATTTTTTCGTCAAGATAAAACAGTGTGCTATCATCTCTAATTTGGGTTGAATTAGCGTTACTATCTAGTGATAGTACTTTCCATTTTCTGAGATTACTTGTGTTTAAATCATAGCCTTTTCGTGTAACAATAACCCAAACAATATTGGCATTGAGCCAGCTAAAGTTATGCCATTGTGGCAACGCTTCTAAATTATCAGATCCAATAACAAGGTATTTAACATGAAATTTGTTGCTAAAGTATTTTACAGATTGCGAAGTGACAGTACTTTTACCTTCATTGATCTCATAGTCTTCAACACTTACTTTATTAATAGTATCAAATAATATTTGACACCATTCAAGACGTTGCGAGGGTAAAGACTTGGTAGAATCCTTAAAAGGATTCAAGTAAGCAGGTACCACAAGAAGTTTATCGATGTCCAAATGCTCAATAGCAAGTTGGACTATCTTTTGATGTCCTAAGTGTGGAGGGTCGAAACTCCCTCCATAAAATGCGACTGTAGGCTTGGGGCTATTAATCAAATGCTAACCTCGGTTATTGTAAAATCACGTAATTTTAGCATAGTTTTGCATAATAAACTCTAAGGACAAAGGGAACATCATACAATGGCAGTAAAAGTAGCAATCAACGGACTGGGACGAATAGGCAGATGTGTCGCACGTATCATCGCAGATAGAAACGACATAGAACTCGTAGCAGTAAATGCCTCTGCCAGTGAAGAGATGCTTGAGTACCAAGTAAAGTATGACTCAGTACATGGTAGACGCAATGACGTAACTGTCAGTGAAGGCTATCTAAACATCGGTACAACACGAGCTAAAATATTTGCCCAGCGTGACTTGTCTAAAATAGACTTTGCCTCTACGGGTGCAGAAGTTGTTTTGGAGTGTACAGGAGCATTTCTCACCGCGGAGTCTGTGCAACCTTACCTAGACAACGGCGTAAAAAAAGTGCTTTTTTCAGCTCCAGCCAAAGATGACACAGCAACATTTGTCATGGGTGCCAATGCAGATGAGTATGCAGGACAAAACGTAGTTTCAAACGCTAGTTGCACTACCAATGGTCTAGCACCCGTAGCCAAAGTACTTGATGATGCCTTTGGCATAGAAAATGCCCTTATGACAACCATCCACTCTTACACTTCTTCTCAACCAATCTTAGATGCCAAACATAAAAAAGACCCAAGAAAAGGAAGAAGTGGTGCTGTCAACCTTGTACCTACCACAACAGGAGCAGCCAAAGCCATCTCTAAAGTACTTCCAAGCCTTACAGGCAAAATAAATGGACAAGCCATCAGAGTACCTACAGCAGATGTCTCCATGATAGACTTAACGGTCACGCTTGATAAAAATGTAACGGTTGAAGAGGTACAAAATGCTTTCAAAGTAGCTGCTAAAGGTTCTCAAAAAGGCATTTTAGGTGTCGATGAAGAGTACAGAGTCTCTATGGACTTTGTAGGAGAAGAGCTTAGTACAGTCGTACCACTAGATACCATCCAAGTCATAGGTGACAACATGGTAAAAGTACTCTCTTGGTATGACAATGAGTGGGGATACTCTTGTCGTTTGGTAGATATGGCTGTGCATATAAGCAAATAACTAAAGGATTTTAAGTTTGAAAACAATTAAAGATTTAGATATAGATGGAAAAACAATATTTATTCGATGTGATTTTAATGTTCCCAAAGATGAATTTGGAAACATAACAGATGATAGACGTATACGTTCTGCCTTGCAAACCATTCGTTACTGTATAGACAGAGACTGTAAAGTGATATTGGCATCACATTACGAAAGACCAGAGCCAGGGAAATATGAAGAGAAGTATTCCCTCAAACCTGTAGTACAAAGATTGGTACGTTTACTTAAAATTGCAGAAGATATACAGCTCGCTACGGATGTTGTGGGTGAAGATGCACAAGCAAAGCTTGCTAAACTTCAAAATGGTGAAGTGTTGGTACTAGAAAATTTACGTTATGAAGCAGGTGAGACGCAAAATGATGTGACGTTTGCTAAGGCACTAGCCGATATGGCAGACATCTATATCAACGATGCATTTGGTGCGTGTCATAGAGCTCATGCTTCTATCGATGCGATAGCAAATGAATTTGACTCAGAGCATAAAGCCGCAGGGTTTTTGTTAGCAAAAGAAGTAAATTTCTTTGCAAAAACCCTTGAAAATCCTGTAAGACCTTTTGTAGCAGTTGTGGGTGGTTCGAAAGTTTCAGGAAAACTAGAAGCCCTTAGACAACTGTTAGACAAAGTAGATAAGGTAATAGTAGGTGGCGGTATGGCATTTACTTTCTTAAAAGCTAAAGGGTACGAAATAGGAAACTCTCTTGTTGAAGATGACTTGCTAGATGAAGCACGAACCATTATGATTAAGGCTCGAAAAAAAGGTGTAAAGTTTTATCTACCTGTTGATGTCGTTTGTGCTCAAGAGTTTAGCGAAGAGGGTGTTGCCAAGTATTTACCAGCACAAGAGATACCAAAAGATTGGATGGGTCTAGACATTGGACCTGCAAGTTCAAGACTCTTTAGAGAAGTGCTTAATGATGCACAAACCATTATATGGAATGGTCCTATGGGTGTGTATGAGATGGACAAATATGCCAAAGGTAGCCTAAAGATGTCTCATGACATAGCCGATACCCATGCCACGACTATCGTAGGTGGTGGAGACACAGCAGATGTGGCACAAAAAGCAGGTGATGTAGATGAGATGACTTTTGTAAGTACCGGTGGAGGGGCAAGTTTAAACTTACTAGAAGGCAAAAAGCTCCCTGGTATCGAAGCCCTAAAAGCATAAAAAAGGCTAAAAAATGATTTTTGCAGCAAATTTTAAAACCAACCATATCATCGATAGAACGCTTTTAGAGCAAAGCTCAAAAAACTACGCTGTCGCTATGACTACTCACGATTCAGCATTTAATGCTTCACTTGCACTGCGTTTTAACGCTAGTCAGCAGTAGGCTCATGTAACTAGTTACATTAAAGGAACCCTATGATTTATGCAGCAAACTTTAAAACCAACCATACGCGTAAAAGTACAGAAAATTATATAGAAGAACTCAATGTGAAGCTTCGTGCTAGAAACCCTGAAGACAAGGTCTACATTTTCCCTCCCTCTTCTGCACTTGATAGCTATGAAGGTGACTTTACTGTAGGCGCACAAAATGCTTACCCTACTCACAATGGAGCATATACAGGTGAAATAGGTGTAGAACAGCTCGATGAATTTGGCATAAAAACCATACTCATTGGGCACAGTGAAAGACGTGAACATCTACTGGAGTCACAAGAAACAGTATCCAAAAAATTTGCTTTCTTTCAAGAAAATGATTTTGAAATCATCTACTGCATAGGTGAACCTTTAGCCATACGTGAAAAAGGCTTTGAGTCTGTGATGCAATACCTCTTAGCACAGTTTGAAGGCATAGACATCAACTATGGAAAACTCATCGTAGCCTATGAGCCTATCTGGGCTATAGGCACAGGACGAAGTGCCACAGTAGAAGAGATATCTACCACACATAGAGCCTTAAAAAAAGCCATCAATGATAAACCATTACTTTACGGTGGTTCTGCCAAACCTGCTAACATCAAAGAGATTATTAGTATCGCTGGGGTTGATGGTGTATTAGTAGGAAGTGCATCACTAGATGCTAGTAGTTTTTCGCAGATGGTGCTTTCTTAGCCATCTGAGTTTTTTGTATACTTCTTTAACATCTCTTCAAACTCCTCTTGCAACCCTCTAGGCTCTATCACTTTTACTTGTGGTAGCCACTTTTTTAAGATAGCAAATATTTCACGCTTGTGTGTCACACTAAGTGTGAGTTCAGCTGTGCCGTCTGCATTTTTTCTGAGGTATTGTCCTTTGATGGGTTTTCTTTTAAAGTAGACTATAGCATCACTATCTAAAAGCAGTGTGACGTCAAAAGGTTCTGCACTTGGGTCAAACCATATACCTATGGCTTTTTCCATCGCTTTAGTGACTTTCTCTTCTTTTTGAAATGTTTGTTCTAGTACTCTTAGTTCACGTACCTCTTTAAGGTAGTACTTGATGTATAAGTCTCCATATTTAGCAAGCAGATACCAAAATCCATCAAAGATGATGATTTTGTAGGGTTTTACATATTTATGTGTTTTGATGTCATCAGGTTTCCACCATTTTTTGTACTTAAAGGTTATCTATTTTTGCGTGGCTATGGCATCTTCTAGCTCTTCTATGAGGTCAAACTTATGACTGATGTCTTATACGTCTATGCGTGCATAAAATGGTGACTCTATAAAGAATTTAGTCTAGAAAATTGTCAAAAATGGTTTAGTCAAAAAAGAAAGAACAAGGACTATCAATATGTAGGCTTCAAGTTTAAAGAATGCTATTTTGCATTAGGAAGATACAATATCGCGTACGGTTTAGTTGCCGATGAATGGCAAACTAGGACAAATAGAAATAATTTACTTCAACTTTTAAGTTCTGGCATGAGTAATGAAGAAATACTCCAAGATTATGAAGATATGGAAAATGATGACATCTTAGCAGCACTTCTCTATGCAGCTAAACTTACAGAAGTAAAATCTACCCACAAGTTTGATGCTGCCTAAGAAGCTAGCAGACTTCTTGGTATGGAAAGGGCATGATGCACTGTATACTTTGGATTTACCTCATAAAAACAGAACAAAAGACAGTGAAATAAATCAAATTTCACTAGATGAAAAACGTATACTCATTACAAAAGATTTAGATTTTATTGAGTCACTTTTGATTTCTGATAAACCGCATAAACTTATTTATCTGACTACGGGGAATATAAGTAATAAAACCCTTATAGAACTTTTTGGACGAAATTTAGAAACCATTGTTGAAATGATAGAAAAGAATAGACTAATTGAAATAACACAAGAAAGTATTATTGTAAAAGAATAAATGAAGTGTGCGACATAGTCGCACTAAATAGAAATACTTCTACTTAAATAAGTCTTCTAAAGCAGATGTATCTTTTGTTTTCTGTATCTCTGGTTCGCTAGAGTCTACTTGTCTTTCCGAAACTCCCTCTACTTCATTGAGTTCTATAGTGTAGCCTGTAAGCATGGAGGCTAAACGAATATTAATCCCAGATTTACCAATGGCTTTTGCTTTTTGGTCGCCTGTAATGTTAATGACTGCTTTTTTCTCGGCTGTATCTACCTTGATACTTTGAGTAATAGCAGGACTTAATGCCCTAGTAATAAATATTTCAGGAATTGGTGAATATTCAATACAGTCAATATTTTCACCATTTAACTCTTCACTTACAGCATTGATACGAACACCTTTTACACCTACTGCAGCACCAATAGGATCAACATTCATTTGTTCTGATTTTAGTGCGATTTTTGCACGTTCTCCAGGGATGCGGGCGGAATTGATTATCTCCACTACACCATCTGCAATTTCAGGGACTTCAGATGCCATAAGTGCATCTAAAAACTTTGGAGAGGTACGTGTAAGCTCTAAGAAAAGTCCAAATTGAGGATCAACAGAGACATAACGAAGAAGTGCTCTTATGCTGTCTCCTCTTTTATAGCTTTCCCCTTTAATACGGTTTCTAAGGCTCATCACCCCTTTAAGTTCTCCTATCTCAACATGGGTATTGTCATCGGCATCTATGCGGTTTACTGTGCCTAACATAACAGATCCTACTTTTTCTCTATATTTCTCAAATAAGTCTTGTTCTATACGACGTTGTACATGGTACTCTAATTCTTTAAAAAGGTTAGCCGAGGCAGTACGCCCATGTTCTTCTAGTATGAATTCTTCAGAAAGTTGATCTCCTATTTCTAAAGACTCATCAAACTCTTTTCTTGCTTCGGTAAGCGATATAAATCCGTCTGAAGGTATTAGTTCTTTATTGTTATCCCTCCCCACTTCAGTCATAAGTTGGGGATCCCCATCTGCGACAACAGTGATAACTTTATTTACAGAGTAGGTTCTTGTATCTTGGTCTATGCGTACCTCAAAGGCAGAAGTAAAAGTAGTGAGTTTTTTAGCAGTATTAGTCAGTGCGTCTTTAAATGCTTCGATGGCATGTTCTTTTGATATACTTTTTTCATGTGCAATTGCTTCTATAATATCTAGTATTTTTTCCATATGTTGTCCTCTATAAATGTGTGTTGATTTTCAATCTACCGCTACAAGAAGTAACATAACAGTGTTAAGAACGTCTAGGAGAGGATGTTTTGAAAGTCTACAATTATATCTAACCGAACCTTTACTGAAAATAAAGTATAATCAATCATATTACAATAAACAATTTAATGAAGACAAAGGTATATAGATGAAATTAAAACTTGCTAGAACTACACTTAAGGCGAAGCCTAAAACGATTGAACTTAAAAAGATAGAAGAAGAACTAGCAAACAAATCTATATTTTATTTTGATAAAGACAATTCACACAAAGAACTAAAAGAACTTATAGAATATTTTGAAGAGAAAGGTTTCGCTGTCTATATGAGAGAAGTAAAATATGGATTAGATGAAAATGAATATATCTATGAAGTCCATATCATTGCCTAATTAAAAGAGACTTGATTGCCTAAAAAATTATTTATAGAAACGCTTGGATGTGCGATGAATGTTCGTGATAGTGAGCATATGATTGCGGAATTGAATAGAAAAGAACCTTACGAATTAACTACTGAACTTTCTGATGCTGATCTTATTATTATCAATACTTGTTCTGTTCGCGAAAAGCCTGTGGCAAAACTCTTTTCTGAAATAGGTGTATTTAACAAACATAAAAAAGAAGGTGCCAAAATAGGGGTCACAGGATGCACCGCTTCGCATTTAGGAAAAGATATCATCAAACGTGCCCCTGCAGTAGATTTTGTGTTGGGTGCTAGAAATGTTTCTAAAATTTCTGAAGTTGTAGACAAGAAACATGCTGTTGAAGTGAATACAGACTTTGATGAAAGTACGTATGATTTTGCCGAGTATCGCTCTAACCCTTTTAAGTCTATGGTAAACATCTCTATAGGCTGTGACAAGTCATGTACTTTCTGTATAGTACCTGCAACACGAGGAGATGAAATATCTATCCCCTCAGACCTTATAGTACAAGAGATTAATAAATCTGTGAACACTGGTGCTAAAGAAGTGATGCTTTTAGGACAGAATGTAAACAACTATGGCAGACGCTTTGGAAATTCTGATGAAGTATGTGATTTTACACAACTTTTACAGAAAATTTCTAAAATAGAGGGCTTAGAACGTATACGCTTTACTTCGCCACACCCTTTACATATGGATGATACTTTTTTACAAGAATTTGCATCTAATCCTAAAATATGCAAGCAGATACATGTTCCCTTACAAAGTGGTTCAACTTCATTACTTAAAGCAATGAAACGAGGGTATACAAAAGAAAATTTTATAAACCGTTGCGAAAAGATACGTTCTCTTTGTCCTGAAGCGACCATTTCTACTGACATCATTGTAGGCTTTCCAGGTGAGAGTGATGCAGACTTTGAAGATACCATGGATGTGTTGGAAAAGGTACGTTTTGAGCAACTCTTCTCTTTTAAGTACTCGCCACGTCCACACACAGAAGCTGCAGACTTCGATAACCAAATAGACGACACAATCTCAGGAAAGAGACTAACAAGACTTCAAGCAAGACATACGGAAATCTTAGATGAACTTATGGAAGTACAGATGGGTAAAGTACACAAAGTCTATTTTGATGAACTCAAAGCAAATGGTAGAGTATCTGGGCGTAGCGATGATGGAAAACTTTTTTTTGTAGAGGGTAGCGAAGAGCTTCTTGGGAAAATAGCAGAGGTGAAAGTAGTTAAGGTATCTAGAGGTGCATTAGATGGTGTGCTTCTTTAAAATTTTATGATGAAAACATTTTTTCGTAAGGTAGGGGTAGTGATTGTCCCTCCTTTGATCTATCTTCTAATGCGTATTATCTGGCTAACAACAAAAAAGAAATTTCATTTTGTTTCACCTGTTGGAGATGAGCAACATGTATGTGTGACATGGCATAGTGAACTTTTTATGTCTCCTCAAGCGTATAGATATATACATAAAAAACATCCTGCTTCTGCCATCATCTCTCAACATTTTGATGGAGCACTTATAGCAAGTATACTTCAATATTTACATATCCGTCCTTTGCGGGGTTCTTCTAGAAAAGGAGCAAAACAAGTACTGCTTCAAGCATTCAAAAGTATAAAATCTGGTGAAGAAGTACTTATCACTCCAGATGGTCCTAGGGGGCCTAGACACTCCATGAGTGATGGGGCTATAGGTATTGCACTAAAGAGTAAGCTTCCTATATTTGTCATGAATTATACTGCCCAGAAATATTGGCAGTTTAACTCTTGGGATAAATTTTCGATACCTAAACCTTTTACTAAAGTAGATTTTTATATGCAAAGTATTTCACTTGAGGGCATGGAACTTGAGGTTGCCAAAAAGTATCTTTTATCTAAAATGTTGGAACATACGATTAGATGAAACAAAAAAAACTTCAAAATTATAGTGATGAGTTTCTTGAGTATCTTTTTGATGTAAGAGGGTACTCTGAATATTCTATAACTACGTATGAGATAGCCCTAAGACAGATGATAGAAGTGAGTCATTTTTACGAAGAAGATGAAAAACTGGTTTTGGATATTACGCCATTTCGGTTTGAAATAGTCAAAAACACTAAGAAAACCATAGTCAAAAAACTTTCTGCCATACGCTCTTTTGTAAAATACCTAGAAGAACAACGTCACCTAACACTGAAACTTATAGGTGATGAGTCTATAAAGGTACCGCAAAGCTTGCCTAAGCCTCTTGAGGAGACATATATAGATGAGGTATTGTCACAGGCAAACTTAGAAGAAAAAGTACTTATTGCTATGCTCTATGGTTTAGGTTTACGTATTTCTGAACTTAGTGGACTAAAACTAGAAGATATTAAAGGGGCATGGATACAAATACATGGGAAAGGAAATAAAGTACGTGAACTACCTTTACTGGAAGAGTTGCAAAGACTTATTGCTCACTATGTCAAAGTAAATCATCCAAAAATCTATCTTTTTGAAAAAGGAAACGCACCTATGAATGTAGCAAAACTGCGTTACATGATGACAAAACTTTTTAAAACAGCAGGTATCAAGGCTACACCTCACCAGTTGCGCCACTCTTTTGCTACGCATCTACTGAACAATGGAGCCAGAATTTCAGATGTCTCTGAACTCTTAGGGCATGAGACTATGGCAACGACACAAGTGTATACTAAACTGGGCTCTGTAAAAAAGATGCAGGAATATATGAAAGCACATCCACTTGTCAAGAAAGAGTAGTGAGGAATTAGGAATTAGGAATTAGGAATGATGGTTCTATATTTTCTTTGAAAATATAAGGTCTTATTTTTGTAGGAATTTTTTCTATACGACATTTTTCTTTAAATGCTTTTGGCATATTTATGACTATATATGGTGCGATATAGAGTAAATCATCTTGGATCTCTATTGCCCACTCTCCAGCTATGACTAAGCTCGTTTTCTTCTCTATTTCTTGGCGTTGAGATGCAGAGAGCAAGTATCCTAAGTGTTTCAGGGTTATATCTGTGGCTTTTGTTTTTATTTTGAGGTTATGAAGCTTAATGACATGTAACAATTTGTTCGCATAGAGTGTCTCAAAGTCACTTTCAAGCATCATTTTATCTCTACGCAAATAATCAAAACTGCGTTTTATGCCCTCACTATACTCAGACATAAGTGCATCTGAAAACTGCTTCCTAAATTTGTTACGTTCATATTTTTCATCACTGTTACTCTTATCTATAAAGTAAGGATAGTCATTTTCTTTTAAGTAAGTAAGCAAGGTTTCTTTTGTAAAAGAGAGTAAAGGACGTACAAGCTTGTAGGTTGATTTTTGTGACATGGGGGAAAGTCCTATGAGTTCACTTACCCCTGCACCTTTAGTAAGACGCATGAGTAGCCACTCTAGTTGGTCATTAAGTTGATGTGCTGTAATGACGTTATCATAGCCTTCTATGGTAACGAGTGAATCAAAGTATTCATAACGAAAGTCTCTGGCATTTTTTTCAAAATGTGTTTCAAATTGGGGGGCTTTGATGTGGTGACAAAAGAGTTTATATTCCTTAGCTAGTGCTTTTGCATGAGCTACTTCTTCCTTGCTTTGTTCTCTTAAGCCATAGTCAACGATGGCGATGTCGAACTTGATGTTGTTTTCTATGAGTAGAAAGAAGAGGGCAGAGGAGTCGATGCCTGCTGAGAATGCTAGTAGGTTGTGTTTATGCTTTAAAGCAGTAACATCAAGCGTAACCATGGTCTAAACAGGTTTTATGAGTGTTGCAAGCAACTGTGTGCCTGCTAATTCTGTTACTTTTGCTTCATAGAGTTTACCATACTCTACTGCTAAGTCTGAAGTATCGTTGATGAGTATTTCTCCGTCTATGTCTACTGCCCAGTGTAGAGGTCTGGCACTTAGTAGGTACTCATGTTCGTCACTTTCACCATCTATGACTATAGTGATGGTTTTACCTACCATTGCTTTGAGAGAAGTCTTAGTATTTTCTTCTGCTATCTGTCCTAGTATCTCTGCTCTTTCATCTATAATCTCTTGAGATATCTGCTCTAAAGTAAAGGCAGAAGTGGTTTCTTCATTGGAGTACCCAAATGTGTTGAACCTATCAAATTTAAACGTTGTCATGAAGTCACAGAGTTTTTCAAAGCTCATCTCATTTTCTCCAGGATGACCAGCAATGAGTGAAGTACGTAAAAAGGCATTAGGCTTTGACTTCATATGTGCCAAAAGTTCAATGGTTTTCTTCTCTCCAAATCCACGTTTCATAATCTTTAGCATAGGATTGTCAATATGCTGAATGGGCATGTCATAGTAAGTCTGGAATATGTTTGAATCGGCTATGGTGTCTATGAGTTCAAAGGTCGTGGTACTGGGGTAAAGGTAAAGGATACGTGCTGACTTCACTCCTTCTATGGCTTCTACACCTTTGATGAGCTCTATAAGTCCATCTGACATCTTCATGTCACGCCCGTAGCTAGAACTGTCTTGCGAGATGAAGGAGAAGTCATAGTAACCATCTTTTACCAGCATAGTCACTTCTTTTACGATGGAAGAGAGGGAACGTGAGTGTAACTTGCCTTTAAAGCTAGGAATGGCACAAAAAGAACAGGATTGATTACATCCTTCTGCTATTTTGATGTAAGCATGGTAGTTAGAACCTGTGATGACTCTGCCTGATGTCTCTGTTGCAAGGTAAACCTCTGGGCTAAAGGTACTTTGTTTGGTAGCTATGAGTTGGTCTATTTTCTCGTAGTCACCTACACCTGTAAAGATGTCAATTTCCGGCATGTCTGCTTGTAACTCTTCACGGTAACGCTCGGTAAGACAGCCAGACATAACTAAAATGGAATTTTCTTTACGTTTGTTATGCAGGTTAAGTACCGTGTTGATACTCTCTTCTTTTGCTGCATCTATGAACCCACAGGTATTTACTATAATGACATCTGCAGTACTGGGATCATCAATGATTTCATATTCTTTTAGACGACCTAGCATTACTTCTGAGTCTACTAGGTTTTTGGTACAGCCTAGGCTTACCATATGCAATTTTTTTACCATTTTATCTATTTTCTTTCTCATTTTGTTTTGTAAAACAATAATATGTCATAGCCGAGTATCTTAAAATTTTTAATACTATAGCATAGATATGGTAAAGCTGTACCTTTTTAGTTAGGACTATATAAAGTCCCCTTTATTATCTGATACCAATCCTCTGTGTACGAGTTTTGATAAAAAAGATTTTACACCTTTACTTTCACTCTCTTTAGGTGAAAGTGCATGAAGAAGAGCAAACTCATCTACACGCTCATCTAAGAATGATGTATCAAACTTTCCTGCCTTAAAGTCATCATCATTAACAATATCTTTATGTAGTGATATATTGGTAGTGATGCCTTCAATGAGGTATTCATCTAAAGCACGCTTAGCTTTTTTTACTACCCCATCCCAAGTGAGTGACCAGACAATGAGTTTCCCAACCATAGAGTCATAATTAGGAGGGATAGTATATCCACTATAGATACTGGTATCTAGACGAACCCCAGGACCCCCTGGAGTAAGGTATTCCCCTACTGTACCAAAAGATGGCATAAAGTTATTATGTGGATCTTCTGCATTTATACGGAATTCAATTGCATATCCATTAAACTTAATCTCTTCTTGCAAAAAGTGAAGTTTGTCCCCCTCTGCTAGTTGTATCATGCGTTGAATAATATCTACCCCCGTGATTATTTCAGTCACTGGGTGCTCAACCTGAACACGTGTATTCATCTCTATAAAGAATATGTTGTCCTTATCATCTACTAAAAACTCAATAGTTCCGACGCTCTCGTATCCAATACGGAAAATAGCCTTTAGTGATATACGATAAAGTTCTTTACGTACTTCAGGACTTAAGTGGGGAGAAGGAGAGATTTCTATGACTTTTTGATGACGTCTTTGAATAGAGCAATCTCTCTCTCCAAGATGCACTACGTTTCCATGTTTGTCTGCCATAATTTGCACTTCTATATGACGTGGATTTTGTACAAACTTTTCTATGAACATCTCATCATTGCCAAAATATTTTTTTGCTTCATTCGCAGCTGCTTCATAGAGTGTTTTAAACTCTTTTTCTTCTTTGACGATACGCATACCACGACCACCACCACCAAATGCTGCTTTAATAATAACTGGGAATCCTATTTTTTTAGCAAAAGCTTGTGCTTCTTTGATATCTGTGATAGGATCTTGTGTTCCTTCAATGACAGGTACACCTATCTCTCTCATCGCATTTTTTGAAGCAATTTTGTCACCAAATAGTTCAATATGTTCTGCCTTAGGTCCAATAAATATAATCCCATTATTTTCACAAGCTTTTGCAAAATCTGCATTTTCTGAAAGAAATCCATAGCCTGGGTGTATAGCGTCACATCTATTTTCTTTGGCAATTTTAATGATATTTTCATAATCAAGATAGACTTCTACAGGATGACCTTCCATCTCTACAGATTTATCTGATTTCTTCACCCATACACCCTCATTATCTACTGAAGAGTGTACGACTAGACTAAATATTTCTAGTTCCTTACATGCCCTTATAATACGAAGTGCAATCTCTCCACGACTTGCAATAAGAATCTTTTTGATTTTTTGCATCTTTTATCCTTTTATGTTTCAGCTATTATATACTTATTATATTTGATTTAAATTATTAAATCTGCACTAATCTTGATAGTATAAATTACATTTCTTGCATTAAATATTATCTATTATTGTTTTTTGTGTTCAAAATTAAATATTATAGTATAAAATATCTAATATGCTATATATTGATTTTATCTATACCTAAGGCATAATTATAGTCTAAATAAAGTAGATGTAGCTCATAATATGCATTCATAAGTTTTTGTTGGGCATGTAAAACGGTAATTTCACGTTGATTGAGAAACATAAGGTTGCTTAACCCCTCTTTATATTTTTTTATTTCTACTTCATTGAGACGTTTTGCAATTTTAATCTCTTTGCGTGCGAGTATTATACTTTGTTGCTTTGCTTCTATTTTTTGGAGAATATTTGTAATGTTTGCACGCATATCAAAAATTATTTTTCGTTTATTGTCATTAAGTAATAACTTTTCTTTTTGTAGAGCTTCTTTTCTTCCCTTGTAGGCATTTCTTTCTAAGGGAAAACTAAAGTTAACGGCAACTTTATATCCTTCGTTAAATAATGGATCGTATGCACCATATAGCCCTACATTTATTTTAGGATAAGCTTCAAGTTCATTATAGTCACTATCTAATGAAATTTTCTCACCTTCTAGGTCTATTTTTGAGAGTTCTGGTTTGTTAGAAATAGCTATAGATAATGCTCTATCCACTGAAGCTAGTGTTGTATCTTTTCTTTTTAAGCGAGGAAGTGAATATTTTTTATTAAAATCTTTAACGGATATGCCTAGGTAACGTACAAAAAGATTTTTTGTGTTCAGTAGTAGGTTTTTTGCCAAAAGTAAACGTTGTTCTCTTACGAGTATCTGGTTTTGTATATCAAGGTGAGCAATTTGAGGTAGTTTCCCAAGTTTTATTTCTTTTTCAATAAAGAGCTTATTTTTATTTGCTTTGTGGAGTAGTTCTTCTTCTGTGGTGACCAACTCTTTTTGTAAAAGTAGCCTATAGTAGAGAGCTGAAATATTATAGTATAACCCTAAAAGATTGTTTCGACTCTCTTGGTGTTGTATTTTAGTACGCAGTTGAGAGCTTTGCTTGTTTACATCTCGTTTTGAAAGCTGCGTTATAGCAGAAATAATAGGTATTCTGATGCCTGCTAGTACTTCGCCATCTCTACCTGTTTTAATGTTATTGTATTCTTGTGTGCCTTGAGCATTTCGGTAAGACAAATGTAGGTCAACTCCCCCTGCTAGAGGTTTAATAATATTTGCTTCTTGGTAAGTCCCCTCTGTCACAGGGTACTTTTTTTTGTCATATTTTAGGTTTAGCTGTGTATCAAATGCACCCTCATAAAAAAGTTCTTCAGATTTTCTAATCATCTCTTTTGCAATGGCACTAGAGTAGTAAGGGTTGTTTTTATCAAAATATTTCAGAATAGTATGCTCTAAAAAGAGTTCTTTGGAATAGAGAAAACTAGAGAGTACCCATACTAAAAAAAGAATCTTTAACATTATTTATAATCCTTAGGGATTACCGTCATTTTAGGTGGCTGTGCCAACATAAGTCTCCACAATTCATAACCTATAGTAACTGTAGAAAGATTTACCCACACACTTCCCTGTGTTCCCATACGTAGTAGGTTTTCATCTGGCCAAGGTTCATCTTTTGAATCTTCTGTTATTAACACAAAATAGCTGTCTTTTTCATGAACCAAGGGTTCTATACTTTTTACGATACCACCATAAGTCCCATGTGCTATTTTAGGCCATCCTGCTATTTGAATAGCAGGCCATCCATAAAAAATGATACGTGATTTTAAACCTTTTTTCAAAAGTGGCATACTAAAGTCCGATACACGAAGACGAATAGCTCTTTGTGTTACCTTGGGTGCAAAAAGTAAGACATCTTCACCTTTTTTAATAAGTTTATTTTGGTCATTTTGATATATTCTTATAATATAACCATCACTTTTTGCTATAGCATCTCTACTTTGATAACGTGAAATATTGACAGATTCATTGGCGATTAATTTTTGGAGATTTTTTATAGTGTTTTTGGCACTTAAAATATTGTTTTGAATACTATTTTGTTTAAGTTTCATTTCGCTGATAAAACGATTTTTTTCATTTGCTGTGATATCTAATTGGCTTTGGATATTTTGGATATCAGCCTCTATTTTTTGGTACTGAGCTTGGGCAGTAAGCATCGCATTTTCTTTAAGTTCTATATTACGTTTTGATTCAATACCTTCTTTATAAAGGTTAGAAGTTCTTTTATAGTTTATTTGAGCAATTTTGTATTTATTTTGAGAGGCGATACGTTGGTTTTTTAGGGCCTTTAAAGAGTTTTCGAGTTGTATGATTTTTTCGTTATAAACATTTATTCCTTGTTTAAAGATATCCTTTTGTCTCTCTAGATTATTTTTAAAGTTTTCTATTTTTTGTTTTTCATTTTTAAGTTTATCTATACTGGTATCTTTAATGTTTTCTAGCCTTTTTTGATAGGCAGGGTCTAGGTCTCGCATTCGAAACAGTTTAGTTCCTTTTTTGACATACTGGTTCTCTTTGACATAAATTTTTTCAAGTATGCCATCTACAGTTGCAAGGATACGATAATTTCTTTCCGTAGGATCTAAAGGAATCAATGTCCCCACACCATATACAGTTTGTCTCCATGGTAACAAAAGCAATAAAAGTAATACAACAAAAATCAAGAGAGTTATTTTTACCCATTTTTTTAAAAACGGGTGAGGCGTAATGAGTTTGTATGCTTTAAAATCGTACATCATTAACCTTTTTTTAATAGATCAGAGAGCTTTTCTACTTTATAAAAGCCCTCTATCATATCATAGATATAATCAACTTGTTTGACGAAGTCTCGTAGAGAGTTTGCTAAGGCAATGATGATTATTTCTGCAGCAACAAACTCACCTATGGGCATAATACCTTCAAATACAAGGTAGCCACCCAAGATAAAAAAGCTACTAAGCATTACACCTTCTACAAAAAAAGCCAAGGATAACTGTTTTACAACAATACGAAACATCTTTTCTCTAGCATGGATAAAATGCACTAAAAGTTTATCAAGACCTTTTAATACAACGGAACTATTTTCTTTTTTAAGAGGAATAGTTTGTAAATAATGAATTGCCTCATGTTTCGCATTGGATCGTTCTATAGCTACTGCAGGGCCATTTTTGCCAAGCAGATAAACAGAAACCATAAAAAGAGCAGTAAATACTAATACTGCAGCAAAAAGAGTCACATCAAAAAACAGTAAAAGCAACAATGCCACTATAAGTTTAATGAGAAGTCCGGACATATTCATAAAAAGAACAGGCAATAGCTTTTGGATAGAGATTACATCAAAAAAGTAGTTCATGTATTTATCTATCTCTTCTTGATTCATGGAACCTTTTGCTTGTGTAGCAAGTGACGATATACGCATTGAGTTTTTTACAAAAATGCTTTGTTCAACCTTTTCTAAAATATAAGATTTGATAACTTGTAGCATTACAATCATCATAAATATGACTATGACGACAATGCTTAAAACAGTAATCGAAATAGTAGCATGTGCCAATACACTATTGATGATAAAAGCTGAAGTCAGTGGACTAATGAGTAATAATATTGCTTCTACGATAGAATAGTAAATAAGATAGATAATGTTTTTTTTATCATCCAGGGCAAACTGTTTAAGATGTTGTACAATAATATCTGAGGTGCTCAAGTATCAATCCTAAAGAGTTTATTTGCACAATAAGAATCTTGACTTATGCAATATGCTCGACATTATGCCATAGTTGTCATTAACGTTCAAGATATAATTAAAAAAGATTTATAAGAAGAAGTGATATATTGGAATAGTAAGGTATTTTTTACAAATGCCTCCCTATTAAGGAGGAGACATTGTTTTGTTTAGCTTGAATAAATTTTAGAAATTATATCTTGCCCAAAAACGTAAGAAGTTGTTTGCATCTTCAACATTTGCAGTATCATCTCTATCTACATAAACATATGCAGCAAAGAGTGTTGTGTTTTCTGTAATTTGTGTTTTATAGGTTACATCCACTTCAACTGGGTTTTCACCATAAGCATTGATTGTTGTACCATCTTCTACATTTCTATTGTCTAAAGTTTGACCATACGCAACACCAAATACTCCACCTAAGGCTTTTGCACTAGCAGCTACTTTAATATAGTCAGCATCTTGTGCATGATGTACCCCGATGTTGTTCAGTACCATTTGTGTGTAAAGTGGCGACTTTATATTAACATTTGGTAATTGGCTTTGGAAGGTTGCAAGGTTTGTAATTCTTAGTGGACCATTTGCACTAGAGTAGGCAACTGAAGCATCAAAAATCCCAAATTTTGCTCCTACTTTTGCACCAAAGGCAGTAGTGTCTTCTAGTCCATCAGCTGTGAGTTGACCACCTTGAAGTGCTATAGAGTAATCAGAGATATTAAATTTAGCATCACCCCAAATGATGTTTGCTCCCAGTGATGTATCATGAGCAAAAGGTGCGTAATAGTAAGTACCTGTTAACGTTAGACCATCAATAGATTTGTTTTGTGCCGTAAGCATATGTACTGTGTCAAATCTTACTGTACTTGCTGTACCCCATCTTGTCCCCATATCTTCAAAATTATCAAGTCTACCGATACTTGAATTTGTTTTACCAACAGCAGCATACACTAAAGTTGTATCTGGAAGATCTGTGTTTACTACCAAGGCTGCTTCCATAGTATTTTTAAACATTTGCCAACCCTCAGAGAATGCAAATGGAGAGAGTGACATAGGAAGTGTTTGGCGACCTACTTTGATAGATGTATTTCCGAAACCATAGGTTAAATATGCTTGTGTAATATCTGCAGATTTAACTTGTGCATCACCACCACCAAAGAATGGAAAGGCAAAGTTATTTGGATTTGTGGGTGTTGCATCTGGGATATTTGTCAAAGTTGAATCTTGCTGGATTGCCGATACTTCAACCCCCGCCCCAAAACCTGCAAAGATATTTTTATTTACTGCACTTAATTGTGCACCAATGGCTGCGTATGTTGTATTTGCAGAAAATAAATCTTCCGTTCCAAATTTATCTACTGACATTGTAAATGCCACTAATTGTCCTCCAAGTTCCCAACCAGATGTTGTTTCTTGAACTATTGGTGCTTCTACTACTGGCTCAACTGGAGCGATATCTCCCCCTGCCATAATCATTGTTGACGCTACTACTGAAAATAATACTATTTGTTTCATTTGTAATCTCCTTAAGTTTTTTTGAATACATATTAATTATACTAAGTTATAATTAAATAAAAGATATAAATATGATATAATATAATTATGGTTTTAATAAATTAAAATGAAGAATAAGAGTAGGTATTATGATGTTAATAGGATGTTTGTTGATAAAGAGTAATGAAAGTTGATGGTTATGAGTAAGAAAATAGGTTTGAAAAGAAAGTAATGTAAGAAAAAATAAGAGTCAGACCAAAGTCTGAACTCTGTTAGATAGGTTTATCTTAAGAAAAAAGTTCTTAGAAGTTGTATCTACCCCATACACGAATGATGTTATTTGGATCTGTATCCAATTCATCTTCAGTATAGATATATGCTGCAAGAAGTGATGTGTTTTCAGTAATGTTTGTTTTGAATGCAACATCAATTTCAGTATAGTCACTGTTTGCAGTTTGGTTATCTGTAGTATAACCATAAGCAACACCAAGGTTACCACCAAGAACGTCTACACCAGCATTTACTAAAAATGTATCGTTGTTTCTTGCTATATGGTTTACGTTTGCTAACATTTGAGTATAAAGTGGAGTCTCACTAAATGTTGTTCCACCTGCAAGGTTTGCAATACCAACAGTTCCTTCATCTACTGATGTATAGGCTGCACCAACATTAAACATACCAAATTTTGCGCCAGCTTTTGCACCAAAGGCAACAGTATCTGTAATACCAGTTGGTTCACCAGTTAATACAGTACCACCTTGAAGACCTATAGCGTAATCATAGATTGAGAATAGTGCATCTCCCCAAAGGATATTTGCATCTTCTGTTGTAAACATTTCAGGTGCATAATAGTATGTACCAGTCAATGCTAAACCATCAATAGATTTATTTTGAGCAGTAAGCATATAGATACCTTCACCGTTAAGCTCATTAAAATCTGAAAGGTTTGCATGGCTGTTTGCATTAGCAACATAAGCACCAACTAAAGTTGTATCTGGAAGATCAGAGTTTACCAATACAGCCGCTCCAAATGTATTTTGGAATACATTCCATGTTTCTGAAAATGCAAATGGAGAAAGTGTTTTTGGAAGTGTTTGACGTCCAACTTTAAGACTAGTGTTACCTATGCCATATGTTAAGTAAGCTTGTGTAACTGCACCAGAGTTAAGTGAACCAGCACCAGTTTGCATAACACTTGATACAACATCTTGTTGAAGATCAAGCGTACCTAGACCTACGAGTTCAAAACCAGCACCAATGCCTGCGAACATATCTTTGTTTACAGCTGCAAGTCTAAGACCAACGTTAGCTGCTGAACTTTCTTGTGCAAAGAAATCAGGAGTACCAGTCATAAGTGGTCCTACTACACCAGCATTTTGTGACATATCCATTGTTTGGAAGTAAAGTGCCGCTTCACCATTAAAGTCCCAACCAGATGTTGTTTCTTGAACTACTGGTGCTTCTACTACTGGCTCAACTGGAGCGATATCTCCCCCTGCCATAATCATTGTTGACGCTACTACTGAAAGTAATAATGTTTTTTTCATTGTATTCTCCTTGTTTTTGTTTAAATACAAGAGCAGTATAACATCTTTTGTTTATAAATGTCAATAAAATGAATGAAAAGTTAACAAACAGTTAATGCATTTGGTATTATTTACGCTGTATAGGGACTTTTTAGAGGTAGCATGTTGTGAAAGATTTTTATTTTGAAGTATATTTAGGATGATTTTTTGGTAAAAATTAAGGGGTTTGAGTTCTATTTTAAGGTTATTGTTAATGTTTTGGGAGATTTTGTTAATGAAATGGTGGCGCCAGACGGAATCGAACCGCCGACACAAGGATTTTCAATCCTTTGCTCTACCAACTGAGCTATGGAGCCACAACTTAAAAGAAGTAATCGTTTTAAGTGGATAGAATTATAACGCCAAAACCTTAAAAATGAGTCATTAATTTAGAATATTTACAAGTTTTGTAAATATTTCGCCTCTATGCTTGTATGAATTAAACTGATCAAAGCTTGCAGCTGCAGGTGATAAGAGTGCCACATCTTTAATGGAGAGTTTCTTGTCAATGGAAGTTACTGCATTTTGGATATCATGGCAAGAGACAGCTTGTATATGATGTGCTTTTGCCAGTGTTAAAAGTGTGTTGTTATTTTTCCCTATAGTATACAGTGTAAGGTTAAGTCCTCTCATTTGTTCAAAAAGTGGACTCAAGTCTACCCCCTTGTCATCGCCACCTAGAATGAGGTGGATGTGTGTGTCTTCATACCCTTTAACAGCTTGTATAGTAGCATCAAGGTTAGTGGCTTTGGAGTCATTGACCCAGAGTCTACCTTTGGCATCCCTAAACTCTTCTTGTCTATGAGAATCACGCTTAAATGCATTGAGAAGTGTATAGTCAGTTTCATCGAAAAGTACTTTTGTAATGGCAAGAGATAACAAGGCATCTTGTAAGAATGCTCCTTTGTAGTTAAGTTTTGATGCATCAAGCTCAAAGTACTTACAAAGGAATGCATTACTATCGTAAGTCACTACATAAGCATCTGTTTGAGGTATGTCTAAGCCTTTAGGGATGAGTGCAAGCTCACCTTCTTTCATGGTAAGTAGAGGGCGTAGCTTGTCTGCCGCGTAGGCTTCAAAGGTGCCATGCCAGTCAAGGTGATCTGGTGTGATGGGCAAAAGTAAGTAAATGTTAGGTGAAGCGATGTGTGTATGGTGCAAGGCAAAAGAAGAGCTTTCTAGTACCCATATAGCTGCTTCTTCATCTAGTTCTGCCAAAGGTGTACCGATATTCCCTCCAGCTACAGCACCACGCTTTTCTAAAATATGAGTGAGCATTTGCGTGGTAGTGGTTTTACCATTGGTACCAGAGATCCATATGCTAAATGGCATTATAGTCGCAAAATAATCATATTCACTTTGTAGGTTTTTTGCAGCTTGAATGAGTGGATGTTTAGGTGGTAGACTAGGTGTCGTCACTTCTAAACTACTCTTATCAGGGTTGAATTCTTTTGATGGCTTGATGGTATTGTTGAACTCATCTATGTATGTCTCTGTGCAGTTGTCATCAAAAAAAGTACAATCTCCACCCAGTTTTTTAGCAATGGCTTTAGTGGTAAGCCCGTATCCGAATAATATTGGTTTTTTTTGCATATTATCTGAACTTAAATGAGATAAGAGCTAAGATATTGGCGATAAAAGCTATCATCCAAAAACGTACGATGATTTTGTTTTCTGCCCAGCCTTTAAGTTCAAAATGGTGGTGAATGGGGGCCATTTTAAAAATACGTTTTTCTCTAAGTTTAAAAGAACCTACCTGTAAGATGACAGAGACCGTCTCTATGACAAAGATGATACCTATAAGTATAAGTAGCACTTCACTTTTTCCTAAAATAGCTAGATAAGCGATGAACCCACCAATGGCAAGACTCCCCGTGTCACCCATAAAGACCTCGGCAGGGTAACAGTTGTACCATAAAAATCCAAGTAATCCACCTGAGAGGGCTGTGGCAAGAATCACCACTTCACCTACCCCCTTTATATTAGGCACAAGAAGGTACTGCGAAAAAATAGCATGACCCGTGATATAAATGATGGCTCCTAGTGAAAAAAGAGCAATTACTGAAGGCACGGTAGCCAAACCATCAAGTCCATCGGTAAGATTTACCGCATTGGTAGTGGCTAAAAATACCAGTACCCAAAAAGCAATAGCAAAGTAACCCATATCAAAAAGAGGAGTTTTAAGAAAGGGTACATAAAATTCTGTGGGAAAACCTGCGTAAATTAAAAGCCCTGTAGCAAAGGCTGCTATGATGGCAAGTAGACCCATTTTGGCACGTGCTGAAAGCCCTTCAAGATTATCTTTAGAAGTTATTTTGCCTATGTCATCTTGCAGACCCACAAGCCCAAACCCAATTAGAGTAATAAGCCCACCCCAAATATAGGGGTTTGCAAAGTTTACAGTAAGCAATGCTGCGATGAGTGTAGCACCTAAAAAGACTGCACCACCCATGGTAGGGGTGTGACGTTTTCCTTCATGTGCAGGCACATACTTACTGATGGGCTGGTTGGCATTTTTAGACAGAGCCCATGCAAGATACTTTGGCATCACAAAAAGTGTAAGTGTAAAAGCAATAAAAAATGCAAATCCTGCACGTACAGAAATGTACCCAAAAAGGTTGATGTCTAGAAGAGAAGAGAGTTCATAAAGCATAGGCAACTTTCAGTTTAAAGTGAAGCTAAAAAATATATGATAATAAAAGCAAATTTTGACAAATTTTGACAATCTTTAGTATATAATTTAGACTTAAGAAAGTTTATTTTACTATGATTTAAATTAAATACTACGAAAAAGAATGAATAAATGAAAAACAAAAAAACAATACTTATTATTACCGATGGTATCGGATGCAAACCTGACAGTACATGTAACGCATTTAAAGATGCTATAAAACCAACGTATGACACACTTTTTGAAACAGCTCCCAAAGCACTTATCTCTACACATGGGTTAAGTGTAGGTCTTCCTGAGGGACAAATGGGTAACTCAGAAGTAGGTCATATGACTATAGGTTCTGGGCGGATTTTGTATCAAGATTTGGTGAAAGTCTCTTTGGCACTTGAGGATGGAAGTATTGAGAATAATGAGGCATTGAATGACACTTTGGCTAAAAGTGAGCGTATGCATCTCATAGGGTTACTTTCTGATGGTGGGGTACATTCGCATATAGAACATAGTATAGGGTTGGCAAAGTTAGCTAAAAGTAGAGGCAAAAAAGTTTTTTTACATCTTATCACCGATGGACGTGATGTAAGTCCTACTTCAGCTAAAGCCTACATAGAACAGATAGAAAAGATATGTGATGAAAGCATTTCTATAGCAACTATAGGGGGACGTTTTTATGCAATGGATAGAGATAACCGTTGGGAACGTGTAGAAAAAGGCTATGAACCTATAGTCATGGCAACGCCAAGTACAGCACTTTCTTCTAAGGCATATGTTGATGCATGTTATGCCAAAAATGTGTTAGATGAGTTTTTAGACCCCGTGGCATTTGATGGATATACTGGGGTGCAAGAAGGTGATGCTGTAGTACTCACTAATTTTCGTTCTGACAGAGTACGTGAAATAACATCTGCTCTAGGAAGTAAAGAGTTTGATGGATTTAGTAGAACATACATACCCTTACATATAGCAACGATGACACAGTATGAGAGTAGCTTTTCTTACCCTGTGTTATTTCCTAAAGTTGCACCTGAAAATACCTTGGCAGAGGTTGTTGCAAAGGCAGGACTTAAACAACTCCATACAGCAGAGACAGAGAAGTATGCCCATGTAACCTTCTTTTTAAATGGTGGCATAGAAGAGCCATATGTAGGTGAGAGTCGTGTACTCATCCCAAGTCCAGATGTTAAAACCTATGACATGAAACCAGAGATGTCTGCCCCCGAAGTAGGAGAGGCTGTACGCACGGCGATGGATGAAGCCTATGACTTTATAGTAGTGAACTTTGCAAATGGTGACATGGTAGGACACACAGGCAACTATGAAGCAGCCTGTGAAGCCGTCAATGCAGTAGATACTGAACTAGGAAAAATCATAGAAAAAGCAAAAGAAGATGGATACAACATTGTACTTACTTCTGACCATGGAAACTGTGAAGAAATGAAAGACAACGAAGGACACACACTTACCAATCATACTGTTGGCGATGTGTGGTGTTTTGTTTTGGCTGAAGGGGTTAGTGAAGTGAAAGAGGGCTGCGGACTCAATAATGTAGCAGCTACAGTACTAGAACTCATGGGGCTAGATGTACCTGATGAGATGGATGAGGCGTTGATTTAAAGGAAGTTCTTGTTATTTTGTATAGGATTGCAAAGAAGCCATTTTTTCTTCAGAGATTTTTTTTATTTGAAGCAATAGCTCTTTTATCTCTTCTCTAACAGTTTTGGGAGCATAGGCTAATAAATCTATAAGCTCTCGTATCTCCTCTGAGTAGCGTATATTATACTCTGAAGCATACTCTATATCAAAACTAAAAAGCTCCTGTTCGCTGACTCCTAGTACCTCTGCGATGTAGGGGATAAGCTCTACTTTTAACTCTCTTTTACCGTTAAGATAGCCATAAATATTTTGAACGCATACAAATTTTGACATCTTGATATTGCTTGGGTATAATGTGTGTATGAGTAAAATAGATGAACTAAAAGAGATTAAGTCTGATATCAAAGAAGTATTTAAAGCATTACTCTATTTGATGCTAGGTATATTGACAGGTATCGCAAGTATAGCTTATAATATCTTGATACATAAGATACCTTCTTACATGATAGTTGTGGGTGGAATTGGACTTGTTGTTATAGTGCTTATAGGCATCTATGAATTAAAACTATGGAATAAAATGCAAATGCTAAACAAGGAGATGAGAGATGCAGAGTGAAATGGTATTAGGTATGGGATTGTTTATTGTGGGTGCTGTACTTGTAGTTGTTTTTGTAAATAAACTTGTTTCAGGTATAGAATAAACATTTTCTTTGTAAATCGCAACGAAGCTATAGATTTATTATGTGCTATCGAGATATAAACTGCACCTTGGTTTTGAGTTAATAACCTATTTATTTTTAACAATAATTCTCCTATCTCCTCTAGATTGGCAAATATGGTAAACTCAGAATATATTATTTTAAAGCTATGGATTTTGTAAATGGTGACATGGTAGGACACACAGGCAACTATGAAGCAGCCTGTGAAGCCGTCAATGCAGTAGATACTGAACTAGGAAAAATCATAGAAAAAGCAAAAGAAGATGGATACAACATTGTACTTACTTCTGACCATGGAAACTGTGAAGAAATGAAAGACAACGAAGGACACACACTTACCAATCATACTGTTGGCGATGTGTGGTGTTTTGTTTTGGCTGAAGGGGTTAGTGAAGTGAAAGAGGGCTGCGGACTCAATAATGTAGCAGCTACAGTACTAGAACTCATGGGGCTAGATGTACCTGATGAGATGGGTGAGGCACTCATATAGTTTGGGTTTTATTTTTTAGTAATATATTTTCCATTTTGATATCTCTTTTGTGTGTTTATAGTTATCTATAAGCCAAAGTTGTTTTTTGGGGATACTCTTCTTATAGAGTATAAGTACAGAATCTCTATTTTTAAGGTAACTTTTTAGTCTTTCTATCTCTTTGCTTTCTTGTATATTATAGAGAAATCGTTTATAGGTACTCTCTTTTTCAAATTGTACCTCTCTATTGAGTGATCGATCACCATCATAGAGTGAAATAATCGATTTGTTCAGTTCAAAAGCCAGAGAGGGAAGTCTCTTGTTATATGCAAGTATCTCTTTCTTGTCTAGGTTCTCTTTTTTTAGCCAATTGACAACAGGCGTTGCTATTTTGAAGCTCTTAATACTGTATGAAAAAAGTGCAGTTGCAGACAAAAGAAAATAGACAGCTGTAATAAAGGTGATAAGAACAGTCTTGTCTTTATCCTCCATAGTACTTTTGAATGTCAACCAAAGTGTAATAGCTATTAAAATCAGTGATAGTGGCGTGAGATATGTAGGAAAATCTATTTTTATATCTATCCAAGGTACAACGCCTAAAGATACAAATATAAAAAGAGCATAAATAGTCATACCATTGAGTAGGCTTTTGATGTTTTGCTTTGGTAGTTTTTCTAAAATCAAGGCGATACTTACTGCAAGCAGTGGGTAGAGTGGTAGGATGTAAAGTACTCTTTTTGAGGTTGAAGCTGAGAAAAAAAGTAGAGGTATGAGTACAGAGAGTAAGAGAGTGACCTTTATATCTTTGGTCGTTAAAATCGTTTTGATATTTGGCATGATACTTTTTTTTACCATCCAAGGTAGTGCCAAAAGCCAAGGCATACCAAGAAGTGGTGCTAGAACGATGAAATACCAAAATGGTTCACTGCGATTAAAAACATTGTTTGAAAACCTATCTACCGTCTGTTTACCTATGAAATAGTCTAAAAAAGCTGGATTGTCTAAGGCAAGATATATAAACCATGATGAGGCGATGAGGGAAAATAGTGTCCATGCTAAAAAGTGGTGAAGACTCCACTTCATTTTAGATGGTTCATGACGATTATAGAGTAGAGCAAAGATAATAGGAGCTAAAAAAACTACAGGTCCTTTAGTAAGAAACCCTATTGCTAAAGAGATAGTAAATAGGTACAACCACCTAAAAGACCCTTTTTTTCTATATCGTACCCATGCATAGATAGATAGAAGAGAAAAAAGTGTCAAAAAAGCATCGGTAGTGAGGTTACGAGAGGCAACAAGTACAAGAGGAAAAGTGAAATAGATTGTAGCACTCCATAGAGCCGTTCTCTTTGTTTGTGTAAACTGAAGTGTTAAAAGATAGACCAATGCGATTTGAAGTAGTATGGCGATTTGCAAAAAAAATCGTGCACCAAAAGTGTTTATGCCAAAAAGTTTATAACCCAATGCAGTGATTTGGTAGGTGATAGGTGGCTTGTGGTAATGGTGCACATCCAATAGGTTTGGATGAAGCCAATCTTGTGAGACAAACATCTCTCTGGCAATCTCAGCATAGCGGGCATCACTTGTCTCGATAACACCATAACTACCTACTGTGATAAGTAAGGCAAAAGTGCTAAGAAGCAGGAGGATAAAAATATCTCTATGTTCTCTCATGGGGTATCCTTTTTTGAACGTTTTCCTAATATAAGATTGCGTATATATATCATAAAACCAAAGAGTTGACCTACAAACAAAACGGGATCCTCTCTCATGATGGCATACACTAATATCATGGATGACCCTACAAGACTTAAAATCCAAAATCCTCTAGGTAAATGTGAATGCTTTATCTTCTCTGAATATATCCATTGATAGATAAATCGAAAGGTAAAAATGACCTGTGCAAAACTTCCCCAAAGCAGTAAAGCAAGAGGAATATCTTTATTGGCAAAGAGATGAAGGATATCTGTTTCTCCATTGTTGAACCCATAATATATGAAAGCAAAGGGGAGGAAAATCAAAATATACCGTATCAAAACAGGAAGTTTACCCCATTGGTTTTGGAGTTGCATATTTCTTATGTAGATAAAATAAGTGATTGTTTGACCTAACATAATGGCAAAATCATCTCTGAGCCATCCGTAGATAAACATGAGTACAGACGCCACAATGCTTAATTCCCAAAAAAGTTGAGGGGTTAATACTTTTTTGACTTTTTCAGAAGAGACCCATTGCACAAGCAAGCGTGCAGAAAATAGTATTTGTGCCAGAAATCCTACAAAATAAATTAAACTATTGTAATGGTTCATCTGTTCTCATGAAGATTATGTTCTTCTATTTCATAATGTATATATCTGTTTTTCATCCATCTGTAAGCAAATAGATCTTGCAAAGGACGAATGGAACGATTGAATATATTAAATTTTGATTCTCCCTCTTCTCTCTCAAAATGTTGTACTTCAATCTGTTTTATTGTTCCATTTTCAAGCAGGATGAGTGCAGGTATAAATCTATGCATACCATCAAAAAAAGGTAGACGTTTTGCTATATCAGTTTTCATCACCTTTAGGGGACAACCGGTATCTATAATTCCATCATCGATAAGAGATCGTCTAATTTTGTTTGCAAATTTTGATTGTATTTTTTTACTTAATGTATCTTTTCGTTTTGCACGGTAGCCAATGACAGCATCGTACAACGCTATATCTTCAAGCAGTGTGTCAAAATCAAAAGGAGTCGTCTGTAAATCTGCATCCATATATCCAAGTAAAGGTGTATCACAATGGTCAATGCCAGCTTTTATTGCACTGCTTAATCCTTGATTTTTTTTAAATTTTATATACGTAAAAAGAGGATCTTGACTACAAACAGTTTTTATTTTTGTGATACTGCCATCAGATGAACCATCATCTATAAAAAGTACCTTACTTTTATTTTTGGATTGCTGAAGATACTCTTTTAATACCTTTATTAATCTTTCAAGGCTCTCTATTTCATTATAGACAGGAATAATAATGGTCATGTGATTTTTTTTATTTAAGATGATGTCTCTCCCCTTGTTGGTAAGTAAGAACAGATATTTTAGCGACATTATCATTTTATTTTTATGAATTGTGGATAATATGAATCTAGGAATTTGACTTAATAGTATTTTCTTTGTTATATTGTCATATAAACTGAAAGGATAAGTCTATCATGCAACAAAAGATAAAAGAATCTGTAGGAATACTGCTTGCACATATTATTAAAGTAGATAAGCGTGACTTAGAAAAAGAGACACCACTTTTTTGTGATATTATGGGGCAAGACTTTGAATGTGAACCAGAAGAAGCAAAAGCATTTTTAAATGATATTATGAATAGAGAGTATAATTTAGATGAGCATATTGACATTATAAATCAGGCTTTATGTGATGATAAAATTTCTAAATTCCATATTTTAGAACAACTTAACCATATGATTTACTCGGATACCATCAGCCCTGAAGATTATAAAATTTTTGAAGATATTAAAAATAAGTTGTTTACGTGTTAGCTCTTAACCTCTCGCATGCTACAATATTTTAAATTTTTTAAAGGTTTTATATGAAGTTTACAGGAACAAACGTACTCGTGACAGGTGCAAGTAGAGGTATAGGAGCAGAGATAGCCAAAGGTTTGGCGACACAAGGATTGAAGGTTTGGGTGAATTTTCGTTCTGGGGAGGCAGAGGCTAAGGCGGTAAAATCAGAGATTGAAGCAGTGGGTGGTAAGGCAGAAATCATAGGTTTTGATGTGAGCAGTGAAGAGGCTTTTGTGGCAGGGATTAAAACGATTATCGCAGAAGATGGAGAACTCTCTTACCTTGTAAACAATGCAGGTATTACCAAAGACGGTCTAGCCATGCGTATGAAAACAGAAGCTTTTATGGATGTAATCAATGCCAACCTAACTTCTACATTTATAGGATGTAGAGAGGCACTCAAAGTGATGCGTAAAAAACGTTTTGGTTCTGTGGTAAACATCGCGTCAATTGTTGGTGAGACTGGAAATGCAGGGCAGACAAACTATGCAGCTTCAAAAGGTGGGACGATATCGATGACCAAGTCTTTTGCAATAGAGGCTGCAACTTCAGGCATACGTTACAACACGATAACACCTGGGTTTATAGCCACAGAGATGACTTCTGTACTTAAAGATGAGGTAAAAGATGCTTTTACATCAAAAATACCTATGGGGCGTTTTGGTAGCTCTGGTGAAGTGGCTGATGCAGTAGCTTTTTTACTTTCTGATCACGCTTCCTATATTACGGGAGAGACACTTAAAGTTAATGGTGGGATGTATATGTAATTTTGCTTTGCAAAATTACATATAAAAATAATGCCTACAAAAATACTCCTCTTGGAAGATGACAAACTTTTTAATGAAACACTGCAAGATTTTTTTGAAGAAGAAGGTTTTGCGGTAGACTGTGTGCTTGACCCTTATTCGGCACTTGATCTTACATATGAAAAGAACTATAACCTTTACCTCTTTGATGTAAATCTTCCTTATGAAAGTGGGTTTGACTTGTTGGAAAAGTTACGTGTATCAGGTGACGATACTCCGACTATATTTATCACATCTCGTAATGATAAGGTGTCACTTACAGAAGGATTTATGATAGGAGCAGATGATTATATAACCAAGCCTGTAGATGTGGACGAACTTCTCTTACGTGTGAATGCGATATTACGTAGGCAGATACGTACACAACTAGTACAATTGGGAGAGTATAGCTTTGATATCTTAGGAAAAACACTGAGCAGAAACGGTATAAAAGTAGAGTTAAGTGTTAAAGGGATGGAACTTCTTTTTGTACTTTTGGAAGGGCAAGGAAAAGTTGTACCTTTGGAGCAGATAAAGGAACATCTTTGGGCTACTTCGGAAGAGGCAAGTGATGGTGCTTTAAGGGTTTATGTGACACAACTAAAAAAGTATTTTCCTAAACAAATAGAAAATGTAAGAGGCATAGGTTACAAAATGAGTTTTTCATGAGGTACATAAGAAAAGAATTATTATTGGCACTCTTTATCTATGTGATAACGATGATAGTGTTACTCATGGCTGTATATAAGTTTTTAGTGAACTGGCATATGAGTGAGTTTAATTTTTTTATTGCTGGGGTCTTGGTATTGTTTGTGGCTGTAGGTTTGGGATATGTATTAACAGCAGTTATATTCGCACCAACCAAGCAGATGGAAGACACGCTAACGATGCTTACAAAAAATATAATACATGAACTGAATATACCGATTTCTACCATAGAAGCAAACAGTAAGATGTTACAAAAAACGCTAAAAGATGATAAGTCACTTAAACGACTAAGGCGTATAGATGATGCTTCTCTTAGACTAAAAAAACTTTATAATGAACTGATTTATAGTATAAAAAAAGAGATGCACCAGATAGAAAAAGAGCGTTTTGATGTAAAAGACATAGTCGAAGAACGGGTGGCATTCTTTAAAGAACAAAATCGTAATCCTTTTAAAGTAGAGGTAACATCATATGAAATAGAAGTAGATAAAATAGGTTTTGAACAAATGTTAGATAACTTACTTAGTAATGCAATGAAATATTCAAGTAAAGAGTCTCTCATTTTTATTTCATTAAATGAAGGTAAACTATGTATAAAAGATAGAGGTATTGGTATGACTGCAACAGAACTTTTACGTATCTATGAGCGTTATTTTAAGGGGGATGAAGGGAGTGAAGGTGAAGGAATAGGGCTGTCATTGGTTAAGACGTATTGTGATAGTGAAAATATACGCATAGATATTCAATCTGAAAAAAATGTAGGTACAAAAATATGTTTAACACTAAATTAACACTTCTTTGCCATAATCTCTTGTCTCGTCGAAATAAGACAAAGAGTGGTAGCCTGTGTTAAGACATCGTTTGTGGAAATCCTTTTTAAGCACGGTTGTTTTGTATGCATTTTTGGGGCTACCCTTTTTTTACCTGTTGATTCAAGCTATAGGTGCAGAACAAAAACCTAAAGAAAAAACCATTTCATTTTCACTTTCCGAATATGAACCAGAAATAATACCTCCTGTAGAAGAACCTATCCCTGAAGAAGTTGTTGAGCCAAAACCTATAGAATCTGAATCTTTAGAGGTGCTAAAAAAAGAACCCATTATGGAGAATATAGTACCCAAACCTATTGTTAAAAAAATGATAAAAAAGGTTGTGAAAAAAAAGCCTATTGTCAAAAAGAAAAAAATAGTGAAAAAAAAGGCACAAAAGAAGATAAAAAAAAGAGTTAACCCAGCATCTAAAAAAGTACAAAAAAAGCGAAAAAAAGCACAAGAAAAAAAGCGTGCATCCCCTGCTAAGAAAAATAGATTTCTCAATCAACTTAGAGCTAAAATAAACCATAATAAAGCTTACCCGCGTATAGCCCAACGTAGAGGGATGCAAGGGGCAGTAAAAGTACGTTTTACTATTTTGAAAAATGGGAAGGTAGGAAATATTTTAGTAAGTGGTAAAAAGGTATTTCATAAGTCTGCAAAGTCTGCAGTAAAAAAAGCATTTCCTATAAATGTAAAAAATGCACCTATTGCTCTTCCTGAGACTGTCAGTATAATATTACGGTACCAAATACGATAAATTTAACACTAATTTTTTATAATATTTTTAGATTAATTTTGGAGACTAGAATGGTAAAAAAGGTTATAACACTTTCACTGGCATGTTCTTTAGGACTATCAGCACAAGTTGAATTAGAACCTATTACAGTTGAAGCAAAAGTAGGTTCGGAATTGATAAAAGACGTAAGTGGAGAAGAGATTAAGTCTGCAGACCTTGGTGAAGCACTTTTTAAGCAGTCGTCTTCTGTATCACTTGTAAGACGTTCGGGTATTGCAAATGATATTCGTATTAGGGGACAAAAAAAAGATAACATTGTTGTCACGATAGATGGTACCAAAGTGAATGGTGCTTGTCCAAACAGAATGGACCCACCTATTTCTCATGTACTGACAAATAACGTAGACTATATTGAGATAAATGAAGGGCCATTTAATGTAGAGGATTTTGGTGTACTTTCTGCCGATGTAAAGATACATACCATAAAACCTCAAGAGGGATTTGAGGGTGAGTTAAATTTAGGAGCAGGGAGTTTTGGCTACCAAAAAGCTGCTCTAAATGTAAGTGGGGGAACAAAAGATATACGCTTTTTACTCTCAGCATCTACAGAGAGTGGGGGTCAATATGAAGATGGCAATGGTGATGACTTTGTAGGGCAGATAGACCGTAACATTAAAGAAGGTCTGGTGTCACCTACAGCACAGTACCAAGACAGATACAAAGATTTAGATGCCTTTAGAAAACAAACACTCATGGCAAAAATGTTTTGGAACATTAGTGATAACCAAGAGCTAAGACTCTCCTATACGGCTAACCGTTCAGATGATATTTTGTACCCCTCATCTAAAATGGATGCCCTTTATGATGACTCTGATATATATAATGTAGAATATATCGCAAAAGATTTAGGTAGATACTCTAAAGAGTTATATCTGCAAGCGTATCAATCTGAAGTAGATCATCCAATGTCTACGAAGTATCGTGTAATGGGTGCAGTAGATTATATGACCCATGCACTTACTACAAAAACACAAGGTGCAAAAATCAAAAACAGTTTTGATATGGATAATCATACTATAACATTTGGACTTGACTATAGTCTACGCAACTGGGATGGAGGGTATTATAAAAATGACAATCCTTTTCCTCTTGCGATGTTTCACAGTATTTGGGATGTAGATACAGAAAATATGGCATTTTTTATAAAAGATAGTGTTAAATTAGACAAGCTTACTCTTGATTTTGGACTACGTTATGATATGACCGATATCGACTCTGCAAATCCTGGGCAACTGTCCAATAATTATGATGAGCTAAATGGGTATGCTCTAGCAACTTATCATACCAATCGTACAACAAAATATTTTGCAGGTGTGGGAAAATCTTCAAGAGTACCAGATTCAAAAGAGTTATACTGGGTAGGTTCAATGGGAAATCTTATAGGTACACCTGATTTACAAAATACCATCAACTATGAAGTTGACTTAGGTGTAGAAAAACAGTATGAAAATGCTACGATTAAAGCAAAAGTGTTCTACTCAAGATTGCAAGACTACATTGCATTTAATGCCAGTAACACAAAAATGATGATGGATAAAATGGTAAGCCTCAATGCCTATGAAAATGTAGATGCAACACTCTACGGTTTTGATGTGAGTGGTACATATGTGGCAACAGAGTCACTTTATTTTGAGTATGGCATGGCATACCAAAGAGGAGAAAAAGATAATCCACTTTCAAATCAAGTAGGTACAGATATGCCAGAGATTGCACCTTTTAAGTTCAATGCGGCTGTAAATTATGATATGTGGGATGACCTTGCCCTAAGAGCAGAACTCATCGCTTCGGATTCATGGGATAACATTGATTATGAAAATGGAGAACAAGTGTTAGATGCCTATACTGTAGTGAATGTAAGAGCCACAAAAGGATTTGGCAAAAGTTTTGAGCTTGTTTTGGGTGTAGACAATCTGTTTGACACGACGTATGCCGTCTCAAATACCTATAAAGATTTGATTTTACTTACACTTCCTAATAATGAGGTAATGCTTATGAATGAACCGGGTAGATATCTGTATGCCAACGTAAAGTATAAATTTTAAAATCATTACGAGAAAAAAATATGAAAGTACTTTTTTCTTTCTCAATACTCTCAGCAGTTTCTACACAATGCTACTTAACTTATTCCAAGACAATTAGACATTTGCATTAAACTATAAGCTTTTTATCATTTTTTTGTTATACTTATATGCATTTTAACAAAAAAAAGGAGTAGTCAATGGCATTATTTGACGATGTAAAAGAAGTAGTTGTTGAACAACTAAATGTGAACCCAGATGAGGTAAAAGAAGAATCAAAATTCGTAGAGGATCTTGGAGCTGACAGTCTTGATGTTGTTGAGTTAGTTATGGCACTTGAAGAAAAATTTGATATCGAAATTCCTGATGATCAAGCAGAAGCTATTGCTACAGTTGGTGATGCAATCAAGTTTATAGAAAACGTATAAATCTAGATTCCCTTCGGGGAATGTATAACATATATTTTAGTATTTGTATAAAAATTAATATATATCTTATTTCAAAGTACATAGGAGCTTTCAGTGAAAAGAGTAGTAGTAACAGGTTTAGGGATGATAAATGCTCTAGGGCTAGACAAAGAAAGTGCATTTTCGGCCATTGTAGAGGGTAAATGTGGTATTAGAACTATAGAAAGTTTTGATACAGAAGGTCATTCTGTTACTATTGCTGGAGAAATACCTAATTTTGATGTCTCAGATGTACTTGATGGAAAAGAGGCAAAAAAAGCCGATAGATTTATACAGCTTGGACTCAAAGCTGCCAAAGAAGCTATAGCTGATGCAAAACTTCCAGACGATGTTGATATGGAAAGATTTGGTGTGGCATCTGCTTCTGGTATTGGGGGACTTCCAAATATTGAAAAGAATTCACTAGTATGTGGAAACAGAGGTCCTAGAAGAATTTCTCCTTTCTTCATACCTTCTTCTCTTGTAAACATGCTCGGTGGATTTGTCTCTATCTATGAAGGAATGAAAGGACCGAACTTGGCTTCCGTGACTGCCTGTGCAGCAGGGACACATGCCATAGGAGAGGCTGCTAAATCCATTATGGTAGGTACAGCGGACAAGATGTTAGTTGTGGGGGCAGAGTCAGCTATCTGCCCAGTAGGCATTGGTGGTTTTGCTGCGATGAAAGCACTCTCGACTCGTAATGATGACCCTCAAACTGCTTCACGTCCTTTTGATGCAGAGCGTAATGGTTTTGTTATGGGTGAAGGTGCAGGAGCATTGGTATTAGAATCTTATGATGATGCAGTAGCACGTGGAGCTAGAATTTATGGTGAACTTATAGGCTTTTGTGAAAGTGGAGATGCCAATCACATCACAACACCAACACAAGATGGTCCCTTGCGTGCTATGAAGGGAGCCTACAAGATGGCGGGTGAACCAAAAGTAGACTATGTGAATGCACATGGGACTTCTACGCCTGTTAATGATAAGAATGAGACAGCAGCCATCAAAGAGCTTTTCGGGGGTAAAGAAAACTGTCCTCCTGTCTCTTCTATAAAAGGTCAAATCGGACATTGTCTTGGAGCTGCAGGTTCTATTGAAGCAGTGGTATGTCTTATGGCTATGAGGGATGGAGTTTTACCTCCTACAATTAATGCTCATGTGTTAGATGAGAATTGTGATTTAGACTACGTAAATACAGGAGCTAGAAAAGTAGACATCAATGTGACGATGTCTAACTCGTTTGGTTTTGGTGGTACAAACGGTGTTGTTATCTTCAAGAAAATATAAAGGTTTAAACGTATGGCAACTTATTTAGATTTTGAAAACAAGATCGAGAAGATACAAGAAGAGATTGTGTCTGCTCATGCCATTGCAAATATGGATGCGGTGACAAAACTTCAGCAAGATTTAGAGAAAGAGGTAAATAAAACATTTGGTGCTCTTTCTGATTTTCAAAAACTACAACTTGCACGTCATCCAGATAGACCTTATGCATTAGATTATATTAAGATATTAATGGAAGATGCTTATGAGATACATGGAGACAGAGCATTTCGTGATGACCCAGCCATTCTTTGTTACATAGGTTGGATAGATGGCCAAAAAACCATGCTTATTGGTGAGCAAAAAGGGCGTGGGGTTAAAAATAAAATTAAACGTAATTTTGGGATGCCTAACCCTGAGGGGTACAGAAAAGCGTTACGTGCAGTGCGTATGGCTGAGAAATTTGACATACCAGTATTGATGCTTATAGACACACCAGGTGCATACCCAGGACTTGGTGCAGAAGAGCGTGGGCAGAGTGAAGCCATTGCAAAAAATCTTTTTGAATTTGTTTCTATGAAAGTGCCATTGATTTCTGTTGTCATTGGAGAGGGTGGAAGTGGTGGTGCTTTAGCTATAGGTGTGGCAGATAAATTTGCCATGATGCGTTACTCTGTCTTTGCAGTTATCTCACCAGAAGGATGTTCAGCTATTTTATGGAATGACCCATCTAAGGTTGAAGCTGCTACAAAAGCACTTAAAATTACACCTTCTGATTTACTAGAACATAAGCTAATTGATGATGTACTTGATGAGCCAATGATTGGAGCACATAGAGATAAGCAAACAGCAGCCGAGGTACTGAAAAGCTACTTTTTGGATAATGTAAAAGCATTGAGAGAACTCTCTGTAGATGAGATGCTAAATCAGCGTTATAATCGACTGACTGCTGTCGGTGCATATACAGAATAATGATACATGATATAGCAAGCACTATCGTCTCATATATAGGCGACATGGGTTATTGGGGCATTTTTTTACTAATGTTTCTTGAGAGTACTTTTTTTCCTTTTCCTAGTGAAATTATTATGATTCCAGCAGGCTATCTTGCCTTTAAGGGTGATATGAATCTGTATCTTATCATCCTCGCAGGGATATTGGGTTCCGTAGGTGGTGCATTACTTAATTATTATTTGGCAATGGCATTTGGCAGAACATTTATTTTGAAGTATGGTAAATATTTTTTTATTAAAGAAGAAACGCTTGACAAACTAGAGACATTTTTTGCTAAACATGGAGAAATATCTACCTTTACAGGTAGGCTTATCCCTGGAATAAGACAACTCATTTCTCTACCTGCAGGGTTAGCTCGAATGAACATGGTAAAATTTTCATTTTTTACCGCTTTAGGGGCAGGTATATGGGTAGTAGTACTTGTGGCAGTTGGCTACTTAGTAGGTTCAAATGAAGAGCTTATTTCTCAATACCTAAAATCAGCAACACTTATCGCTTTAGTTTGCGTTGTTTTGATTATCATTTTTTATATTGTAAGAGATAAGAGACGCAAAGAAATACTAGATTAATAGTATGTTATTATCATCTATTTATTTCACTTTGGATATACTTTTTAAATTAAAATTAAAGGAAAAAAATGAAAATTATTTCAAGTTTACTAGTCGCTACAGCACTATTGACAACAAATGTGTCTGCAAAAGAGGGTGATTTATATGCAGGACTTCAGTGGTATGGATTGAGTGGTAAATATGATTTTACAGATAAATTAACAGCACAAGCCATTGTTGGGCTATGGGGTTACTCCGGACTAACCAGTGTCACTGGTAGAATAAATTATAAGTTTATCGAAAAAAACTATACAAACTTTTATGCATATGGAAGTCTCTCACATTGGTCATGGAGCAATAGCTTATATAGTGAGTCAGTCTTTGGATTTGGTGCAGGCGCAGGCGCAGAGTATGATATTAGAGGTCTTGATAAAAGCTTTATACCACTCTTTATCAGTGCAGAACTTGGATTGCAAGTGGCAAGTTTTGATTATTATGGTAGTTTTGGAGCATTAGGATTAGGGCTTGGCGTACACTACAAGTTTTAATATAGATACTATAGAGAAGCTTCTCTATAGTATCTAAGATATATTTTTTAATCTCCACACTTTTCAAAATTTTTTCCTCTAGATTTTACTTATTCGTTTGAGATAAAAATACTTTTTTCGTTTTTTATTATTGTATTTAATGATTCTTAGTGTAGTATATTATTTGTAAGATTAACATAAAAGGATAAGTATGAAAAAAATACTATTAAGTGCTATGGCACTTGCAACAATTGGAGCAATAAATATATCAGCAGCAAACATGCAAACAGGTTGTGGTCTTGGGACTCAAGTAATTAAAAATCCAAACTCAGCAGTAATGTACGCTTTGCAAGCAACAACAAATGGAACATCTGGTAACCAAACTTTTGGGATAACTTTTGGTTCACTTGGGTGTAAAAAAGTAAAATTTGTTATGAATGATAGAGCACAAGAATTTGTAGCTTCAAATATGGATGCCTTGGCAAAAGATATCTCTAAAGGGGAAGGTGAATCACTGACAACTTTAGCAGAACTTTTAAAAGTTCAAGATAAGTCAGCTTTCTTTGCTGCGCTACAGTCGAACTACAATAGTATTTATGCTAATTCACAAGTTGAGATGGCAGATGTACTAGATGGTGTATCTTCAACTATCTAACAAAACTTATTAAAAGAGGGGTTTTCCCTTTTTTAGCTTATTTTTAGGGTCTACAATCTTTAACTTCTTGAAACTTATTTTTTTATTTGTATTATTATCTTTATCAAGTAATGCATTAGATTATATTCAAAAATCACATGATTTAAAATTATCAAATAAACACTATTGGAAATTACTTTTACATATGAAGAATGGAAAAAGTGAAATAGATGATAAACGGTTTTTTTTAGCAAAAGATGGAAATATCAATGCAAAATTAGAAATGGATGCAACTTTAAATGCACTTTTGCATGAGAATGTTTTTGATGATAATGCTACAGCTTGTAGGTTTCCTGCTAGAACATCATGGCTTGTAAAAGAATTAAAAATAAAACATCTTCCGCATGTAAGATGTTCAAAATATCAAGAGACCCTTACTAAACTCGATCCAACATCGGCCACAATAGTATTTCCCTCGGCACATATTAATTCTCCTGCATCAATGTTTGGACATACTTTTTTACGTATTAACTCCTCTTATCACTCTAAACTATTATCGTATGCGATAAATTATGCGGCTAATGTAGATGAAAGTAAAACAAATGGATTTTTGTTTGCCATACATGGTTTAACAGGAGGATATAGGGGCGTGTACTCAATGTTACCATATTATGAAAAATTAAAAGAGTATCGTGATTCTGAACAAAGAGATATATGGGAATATGACTTAAATTTAACACAAATAGAAGTAATAAGAATGTTTCAACATATTTGGGAGCTTAATGGCATATATTCTGATTATTATTTTTTTACAGAGAATTGTTCTTATAATTTGTTATGGTTATTGGAAATTGCAAGAAAAGGTGTAGATTTAAGATCATATTTTACCTATCATGTCTCTCCTTTAGAGACAATACATGCTATGAAAGATGAAGTATTATTGATAAAGGAACACTATAGAGATTCTAAAAGAAGTATATTGTTGAAATATGAAGAGGTCATAGATGATAGATATATAACATATGTAAAAAAAATATTATCTAAAAATCTAAATTCTGAAAAAGTACTTTATGATAAGCACATACCTATACAGCAAAAAAGGTACCTTTTTGAAGCAGCTATAGATTTATTAGAGTACTATTATATGCAAGCTAAGATTACGAAAAAGGAGTACCTTAGTCTTTTTCATCAACTTACAACCGCACGTGCAAAGCTTGGAAGAGGGGATAGTTTAAGTAATGTGAGACCTGAAAGTCCACTAAATGCACATAGGCAAGCACGTGTGACATTAGGTTTTAATTCAGAAAATTCTAAAAGTAAGCTGCTAATAGGGATTAGACCTGTTTATCATGATTTATATGATAATGCAAAAGGTCTATTGCGAGGTACCCAAATAGAGTTTTTAAATACGCTACTACGCATTGATAATAAAAGTATTAATATAGAGAAATTTACACTCTTATCAATAAGTTCAATTTCTCAAATTTCTGAATTTATAAAACCTTTTTCTTGGCGAACTCATTTTCAATGGGATAGGAATTATATAAATAATCAGTTAAACTTTAATATTGATATTGGTGTAGGAACAAGCTGGGGTAATGAGTTTGGATATACTTATCTTCTAGGGGATGTTTATGGATATATAGAAGAAAATGTGGTAGGTGCATTTGGGGTATCCGCAGGTTTTATTATAGATAAGAGTAGATATTTTAAGACAAATGTTGAATTACAAAAAAGATGGTATACAAATGGTTTTGAACAATCTTTAATAAATGTTGCGCAGAGTTATTCTATGACCTCAAATACCCAACTTAAATTTGAATACTTATATAGAAAAAGTGACTTTCAAGAAAGTGTAAATAATAGCTATAGAATAATTTTTAATTACTATTTTTAAGTAATCGAATAGCCTTTTGCAACTGTTTGTCTTTTTTAATTTCAGTGGGACTTAAATGATTAGTATTTATAGGTAGGCGATTATTTTTTTGGGTTATTACTTTAGGTATAGTAGAACGATTTTGTATTTTTTTAAGTATTTCTTTAGCCTTTTTTAAAGTGATTTGTTTTTCTTTATGTCTAGTATATATTTTATTATGAACCGTAAAATCAGGTTTTACTCCTACTTTATCAATTGATTTTCCATTAGGTAAGTAGTATTTGGCAATAGTTAGTTTAAGAGCAGAGAGGTCACTTAGTGGAAATAATGTTTGAACTGTTCCTTTCCCAAAGCTTTTTTCACCGATGATAGTTGCACGCTTATAAGACTTTAGTGACCCTGCAACAATTTCCGAAGCAGAGGCAGATCCTTTGTTAATTAGTATTGCAATGGGTGTATCTGTATCTGTATTTTGGAAAGTAGCATAATATGTGTCCGTATATTTGTCTGAACGCCCTTTTTTAGATACAATAATCCCTTTGTCTATAAATCTATTAACAAGAGATACGGCTTCATCTAGTCTCCCTCCAGGATTATATCTCAAATCTAAAATGATCCCTTTTTTATGTGGATATTTTTTAAATATACTATTAAGTTCTTTGTTTGTTTGTGCATTAAATGAAGTAATATGTATATACAACAAAGAGTTATCAATAAGCCTAGAATAAATCGGATTAGTATTGATATATTGTCTTTTTATATGAAAATAAAGTGGGAGTGCTGTTTCTTTACGCAATACAGTAAGATTAAGGTATGTGCCTACTTTTCCCTTTGTAAGGCTAATACACTCCTGAAGTGTTAATCCAAGAGTAGGTGTATTGTTAATACGAAGAATAATATCACCACTTTGAATACCAGCTAGTTGTGCAGGAGTATTTTGAATAGGAGTAATTACAGTAAGCAGAGTATCATGCATGTGGAGAGCTATCCCTATCCCGCCCATTTTTCCGTTAGTAGAAATTAAAAATCTTTTGAACTCTAATGGTGAAAGATAGATGGAGTGTGCATCTAGTTTTTGCATCAGTGAAGGGATAGATTCGTTGTGATCAAAAGAGTCGCTTATATCTTTTATATATTCAGTTTGAATAAGGTGTTTAATGTAGTCTGGTTTTGATAGATTGTATGTATTTGTACATGATGAAAGTAAGAAGGCACATAATACCCCTATTAATATTTTATGCATCATAAACTGCCTAATTTAGTATCCATGCCACATACCTTTTCTTTTTTATTTTTACATTTTTTAACGCTTTAAAAACTTCATCGACTACTGTATGATGTAAGGCGATATAGCTTTTGGTGTCGGTAATGTTTATTTTCCCTATCTTTCTATTGTCGATGCCTATCTCTTTACAGAAAGTACCGATGATATCACCTGCACGTAGTTTGGTCTTTTTGCCACCATTTAGGCAGAGGGTATCGTAGTTTGATGTCATTTTAAACTTCGCATCTACACGTAACTCTTTGGGTTCTTTTTTCTTTGCCTTTTGGAGTACATAGGCACACTTTTGGCTGTCTTTAGGGCTAAAGAGAGAGATTGCTGTGCCTGTGGCATCTGCACGTCCTGTACGTCCTATGCGGTGGGTGTAGACTTCTGCATCAAAGGGTAGGTCGTAGTTGATGACGAGTTCTATGTCTTTGATATCTAGCCCACGAGAAGCGACATCGGTGGCTACCATGATGCGTTTGCTTCCGTTGGAAAAAGCTATGACAGACTCGTTTCTATCACGTTGGTCTAGGTCTCCATGTATGTCTATGGTCGCATGACCTAGTTTGAGTAGTTTGTCGGTGAGTGCCATGACTTCTACTTTTGTGTTGCAAAAAATGAGTAGTGTTTGGGGCTTGTAAGACTGTATGAGTATGCTAAGTGTTTTAAATTTGTCAGTAGTCTCGTAAACGAGTTCATCTATCTTGTTTTCTTCTATGACGGTGTCTACTTTTATAGTAAGAGGTTGGTTCAGTAGTGCTTTTGCTAGTTTCTCTATGTTGGCAGGGAAGGTAGCAGAAAAAAGTAGCGTTTGTTTGGAACGAGGCATGTTGGAACCTATTTTAACTATCTCATCATAAAAGCCCATGTCTAGCATACGGTCAGCCTCATCAAGTACAAGGGTTTTGATGCTCTCAAGGCTCAGAGTCTCTTTGGCTAAGTGGTCTTGTATGCGTCCTGGTGTACCTATGAGTATGTGAGCCCCTTTTGCTAAGGACTCAGCTTGAGTACGCAAGGGTACACCTCCGTAGAGTGTGAGTATCTTTAGGTTTGGTTTATAGGATGCAATTTTGCGAAGTTCAGTAGCTATTTGGTCTGCGAGTTCACGTGTGGGGGTGATGATGATGGTTTGGGGTTTGTAGTTCCCTGTGCTTGTACGCATCACACAAGGCAGTCCAAAGGCTAGGGTTTTTCCTGAGCCTGTTTTAGACTGTGCAAGCACATCTGCCCCTTCTAGTATGGGGTTGATGGCTTTTTCTTGTATTTCTGTTAACTCTGTAAAGTTATTTGTTTTTAGTGCATTGAGTAACTCGTCTGATATATCGTTAATAGTGTTAAAGGATTTCATAGGTTTCTTTTTATGTGAGGTAAAAGGTACATGATTTTGTGAGGGTAAGTATATGGGCTTTGCCCACACCCCGTTTATGCTTTAGATTTTTTATAGTCTAAAATCATTTTATAAGCTTCATCTTTTAAAAGAAGTTTCTCTTTTTTAAGCGTCTCAAGCTCTATATCTGTCATAGGTATATCACCTTTTTCAGCATGATCTATTTTATTGTCAAGTTCATTATGTTTTTCAAAAATTTTTGAAAAATGTGCATTTTGTTGTTTGAGTTCATGGATTTCATCTCTATATTCATGTAACATATATATCCTTTGTGTTTAGATAGTTATAGTATAACGTGTTAATCATAACAAAAAATTGACTAAAGTTAATTAAGTACGATACTCAGCATTGATTTTGACATATTCATAAGAGAGATCACATCCATATGAAGTGTAGAAGGCATTGCCCACACCAATATTGCACGTAACTTTAAAAGAATCTTGTTTCATTATGGCATACGCTTTGTTTTCACATATTTTATCTAGTTCTCTATGCTCAGAAGAGTAGATGAGCAGGTCATCATAATGTATAGTTAAGGTTTCCTCATTACATGCTATACCTGAAGCTCCTATTGTAGAGGCTATGCGTCCCCAATTTGGGTCTTCACCAAAGAGTGCAGTCTTGACTAGTAGAGAGTTACTTAGTGCCATAGAAGCTCTCTTTGCCTCGTCAAGACTTTTAGCACCTTTGACTTCAAAGGCTACAAGTTTGTTAGCCCCTTCTCCATCACGTAATATCATCATGGCAAGTTCAAACATGATTTTGTTTAGAGCTTGTGCAAAAGCTTTTTTGTTGTACTGTCCACTTTGTTTGTTTGTTAAAAGCATTACGGTGTCATTGGTAGAGGTGTCCCCATCTACGGAAATGCGGTTGAAAGATTGTTCTGTTGAAGCACTGAGTAAAGCATCCATATCAGATTTAGGTATAGCTGCATCGGTCACAACAAAACAGAGCATCGTAGCCATAGCAGGGTTTATCATGCCTGCTCCTTTACAGATGGCTGCGATGTTAAAAGAGCTACCATCTTCAAGTTCTACTTTGTAGGCAAGTTCTTTTTTAAAGGAGTCCGTGGTCATGATGGCATGTGCAGTCCCATGAGAGTCTTTGGCATTAAAATCTAAGCTGTCAAAAGCAGAAATAATTTTGTCTTGTGGTAAACGGTATCCTATGACACCTGTAGAGGACATTACAGGGTTTAGAACCTCTATTTTTTTTGAGAGTGAAGCCATAATGACATCTATGTCTTCTATGCCTTTTTGTCCTGTCATGGCGTTTGCATTTTTAGCGTTTATGAGTACAAAATCTGTTTGAAAATCTTTTGGGTACTGCTTAAAATGTTTGATAGGGGCTGCTTGAAAAGTGTTAGAGGTAAATACCGCAGAGATATCACAAGGTACATTTGAACGTATGAAAGCTACATCCCCTTGTGTTTTGTCTGGACGCATACCAACATTAGTCGCCCCACAGTAGAAGCCTTGCACATTTTCAAGACCATTTTCTAAGTCAATAATGCTAAACAAACTTCAACTCCTCAGGTTTCTCTTTTTTGCGTATAATTTTTTTGGCTTTACGTATACCTTCACCTGTTCCTATGAGTAGTAGTTTAGATTCTGGCATGATGATGGTATCTCCTTTTGGCATAGGGATGAATTGGTCATCTTTTTGACGAATACCAATAATAGTTACATTGGCAACATCTCTAAAACGGGCTACTTTTATTTTTTTCAGAACTAGCCAAGATGTTTTAGAGACTTTTGCCTCTTCCATGTCAAGAGGGGTATCTTTTTTGTAAAGAAACTCTTGTAAAAGGTTTTCCATGTCTGGACGTGCTGCCATCGCGTTGATACGTTGTGCCATCAGTTTTGTGGCAGTGACTACCTTATTTGCTCCTAGTTTTAAGAGTTTTTGGTCATCTTCGTTATTTTTGGCATTGGCAATAATAAGATATTTTCGTCCACGGGCTATCTCTTTTTCGTAGAGTCTTGCAGATGCAATGGTGGCAATGTTGTCTGCCACATTGTCTGCAAGAGTAATGACCCCTTTAGCAGAAGAGAGATGTGACTTTAATATGCCTTCTTCTGTATGGGGTTCTGCCGAGACAAAGTAAGGATAACGGTATTTTTTAGCAATCTCTTCCATATCTTCTCTTGGATCAACTACTACAAAAGGGATATGGTTGTCACGGAGTTGTTTGGTTACTTGAATAGTAAATTCATTGTGGTAACATACAACAAAATGGTGTTTAAGTCTTGCAATTTTATAAAGCATTTTACGCTCCTTCGCAGTTTTTTGAAATTCACCTTTTTTAACCACTTCTGCAATAATACCTACAGCAATAGAAAAAACAACAAATCCAAAGATGATAAGTGTAATAGTAAAAATTCGTCCTAAATGAGAAATAGGTTGTATTTCTCCAAACCCTACTGTCGTAAAGGTGATTCCTGTTTGATAGATAGCGTCCATAAGAGGAAAGTTGTCTATTAGCATATAACCAAGTGTACCAATAAGCATAGTAAGTACAGTAAGGATAAGAGGTAGTCTAAATGGTGCTAAATGTCCATAGTACTCATCATTGAGAGTAATGTGAGGTTTAGGTGCACTTCTCCAACCGAGAAATTTTTTAAATTTTTGGATAAACATCATGATAAGAGAGTATATCTTCTCTTATCTTAAAAGAATGAGCAAACGTTTAGTTAGCTGCTGCAGCAAGTGCTGCCTTTTTTTTCATAGTTCTTAATGTAGATGCTGCTACCTTTACTCTTTTGGTTGTTCCATCTTCAAGAGTGATTTTTACAGATCTTAAGTTTGGAAGTTGTCTTCTTTTTGTTTTGTTATTTGCGTGAGAAACATTGTTTCCTACAAGTGGCCCCTTGCCAGTAATCGCACATCTTCTTGCCATAATATATCCTTCGTTGTGACACCACTATTTAAAACGGTGAATATTTTTTGGGATTATAGGCAAAAATTACATAAAAATTGCTTAAGTTAGGTGCTCCTGTGTTATAATCATCAAAATAATTATTTTGTAGGAAAGTGAATGATAGTACTGCGCAGGATGCGAAGCTTTAGTGAGAGGAATTTAAAAGGAGTTTTGCTCTTATGGATGGAGACAGAATTATGTTAGTAGCACCAAGTATACTTTCCGCAGATTTTGGAAATTTAGCAAAAGATGTGCAAGCCATTTGTGAGGGTGATTGTGACCTTGTGCATGTGGATGTGATGGATGGACATTTTGTTCCTAATCTTACTATAGGACCCGTAGTAGTTGAGGCTGTAGCAAAAGCAGCCACAAAACCTTTAGACATACACCTCATGGTGAAAAATAACAGTTTTTTTGTAGATTTATTTGCTCCTTTAAGCCCAGAATTTATCTCTTTTCACATAGAAGAAGAGAAGCATCCACATAGACTGATACAAAAGATACGTGGATTAGGTATACGTCCTGCACTCGTGCTTAACCCGCACACACCACCTGAAAGCATTGAGTTTTTGCTTGAAGATGTCGATATGGTACTGTTGATGTCTGTCAACCCAGGATTTGGAGGACAAAAGTTCATACCTTCTGTGTTGGAACGAAGCAAACGTCTTAAGACTCTTATAGAAAAAAGAAACCCAAAATGTCTCATAGAAGTAGATGGTGGTGTGAACGATGAGAATGTAAAAGAGCTTGAATCAGCTGGAGTTGACGTGGTAGTAGCGGGTTCATTTGTCTATAAGCACCCTAAAGGTGTTTCAGAAGCTATTGCTGCATTAAGGTAAATTCTATATGTTAAAAGTAAAGATATGTGGCATTACAAACCTTGAAGATGCTCTGCATGCAGTAGAAAGTGGAGCAGATGCGTTAGGATTTGTATTTTATAAAAAATCTCCACGTTATATCAGTCCAGAAGATGCAAAAAAGATTATAGACAAGCTTCCTCCTTTTGTAGAGAGAGTGGGGTTATTTGTCAATGTTAACACGCAAACTATCAATACGGTATGTAAAGATATAGGTATTTCAAGAGCTCAGATACATTTTGAGGTGGATGAAGTATTTTTAGAAAATCTTACAGTGCCTAGTTTGGTGGTTATTCGTGCTCAAAATGCAGCAGATGTTCATAAGTTTTCAGAGCATCATCGTTTAGTAGATGCCTATGTAGAGTCTTATGGAGGTGAGGGTAAACGTTTGAACCTAAATTATTTCAACGGTGTAGACTGCACACAAATAATTTTAGCTGGTGGGCTCACAGTGGACAACATAAAAGAGGTCAAAAAATTTGGCTTTTATGGTGTAGATGTTAGTTCAGGTGTGGAAAGTGCCAAAGGTAAAAAAGACCCTATGAAAGTGAAACAGTTTATAGCCAATGCAAAAAGTCTTTGAAGAACTCACTCGAGCATTTCGTAAAAACAATGGAATACTTACTTCTGAACAGTATACCTATATATCCAATAAACACAGTACGATATTAGAAGACAGCGACACAGTTTTTTTGCTCTTACAAGCTTCAGGTTATCCTATCTCGGAAGTAGAAAATGGCTATAAACTAGATATCTATTTTACGCCATATAAGGAGCAAAAGTATTGTGTAATAGACATAGAAACAAATGGCTCTAAGCCAGGCACTTCCCAAGTCATAGAGATAGGTGCAATCATGTTTCAAAATGGAGAGGTGATAGACCGTTATGAAAGTTTTGTTGAGTGTACATTTTTACCAGAGTATATTACTAAGATTACTGGTATTGAGCCAGAAGACCTTATAGGAGCACCTTCAAGGAAAGAGGCACTTATCGGCTTACGTCATTTTATGCAAGATGCTATCTTTGTGGCACACAATGTAAATTTTGATTATTCATTTTTAAATGCTTCTTTTTCTCGTTTTGGTTTGGGTAACATAGGTAATCCTAAATTATGTACTATTGATCTAGCTAGAAGAACGTTTGAATCTGAACGATATGGTTTGGGGTATCTTATAGACTTTTTAGGGATAGAAACTGCCACACATCATCGTGCTATGTCAGATGCCTTGTGTGCAGCTAAGGTGATGGAGAAATCGATTAAAGCATTGCCAAAATATGTTATGACAGCAGATGAGCTTTTACGTTTTTCACTCTCATCTAAAAAAGAACGTAGATTACAAAAAGAAGAGAAGTAAACTTATTTTATATATTCATCCTTAAATGAAACATAACGCTCTGCAGACGCGTAAAGTTCTGCTACTTCTTCATCTGTGAGTTCTCGTACTACTTTTGCAGGGCTTCCCATGATGAGACTTCGTGGAGGAAACTTTTTCCCTTTTGTGACAAGTGATGATGCTCCTACTATAGACTCTTTTCCTATGACTGCACCATCTAGTATGGTAGCACTCATACCTATGAGACAAGCATCTTCTATGGTACATCCGTGAAGCATGACTCTGTGACCTACGGTGACATCATTGCCTATGATGGTTGGGTGCCCATCACTTTCATCTGGTTTTTTATGGTGGGTTACGTGTATCATGCTGAGGTCTTGTATGTTGCTTCTATCACCTATACTTATATGATGCACATCGCCACGTACCACGCAGCCAAACCATACAGCAGAGTCTTCACCCATTACTGTACGTCCTATGACTGAGGCACCTTGAGCCACCCACGCATTTTTTCCTAGTTTTGGTGTCCATTTTTGAAAAGGTAATATCATTTAACTTTCCCTTAGTATTTTATTTGCTAAACGACTTACGTAGTCAGGTGTTTCTTTTTTGGTTTTGTCATGTATTTTAGAGACATATTTTTCTAAAATAGAGTGATTATTTGTCTCTTTACCTAAAGGGAATACTTTGGCATAGTTTCCATCTTCTTGAAGCTCCCAACGCAGGGAATTGTCGCTGAGCTGAAGCATGAGAATTTGTTCTATTTTTTGTGAAAGTTTCTCTTCAAGTATGGGTGTCATAAGTTCTATACGACGTATGAGATTTCGGGGCATAAGGTCAGCAGAGGCAATATAGCACTTCACTTTGTCATTTTTAAAGTAATAGATACGAGCATGTTCTAAGTATTTACCGATAATAGATGAAACTTTAATGTTGTCTGAGACACCTTTAACCCCAGGCTTTAGACAACAAATACCACGTATGATGAGGTCAATCTTACATCCCTCTTGCGATGCCAAATAGAGTGCTTTGATAATATCGCTATCTACTAAGGAATTTGCCTTGAGTATAATATGACCTTTTTCACCAAATTTTCGTTCTTTTTCTATGAGTTTAAGTAACTTAGGTTTTATCTGTTTGGGAGACATAAAAAGGTTGTCTAGTTTTGTATGTGTAGAAAAACCAGTTAAAAAGTGAAAAAAGTGTGTAGCATCTGTAGCAAAAATTTCTTTAGAGGTAAAGTAAGAGATATCTGTATAGATTTTAGATGTACTTGGATTGTAGTTTCCTGTAGCAAGATGCACATAACTTCTGAGTGTAGAATCCGTACGTTTAATGACCTGTGCTATCTTGGCATGTACTTTAAGTCCAGGTATGCCATACACCACATGTGCACCTGCTTCTTCAAGTGCTTTTGCCCAACGTAGGTTATTTTCTTCATCAAAACGGGCTTTGAGTTCTACAAGTACCATGACTTGTTTTCCATCACGTACAGCATCTATGAGTGCTTTGACTATGGGTGACTTTTGTCCAGCGCGGTAGAGTGTCATGCGTATGGCTATGGTCTCAGGGTCACGTGCCGCTTGCTTGATAAACTGTACCACAGGCTCAAAAGAGTCAAAAGGGTGATAAAGTAACACATCTTCTTTGTCTATGGCATCAAAGATATTTTCTACATCTAAAGGGGGTAAGGTTTTCGGGTTAAAAGTAGGAAGTACTAGGTGTGAAAGAGCTTTGTCTCCTACTATTTGCCATAAAGAACCCAAGTGTAAAGGCATAGACTTGTAAGAGTAAATATCTTTGTCATCTAAGTTTAGGTTAGAGAGCAAAAATTTTATGAGTTTTTTGTTTGCACCTTCTCTTAGTTCTAATCGTATGAGTGAACCTTTGTTTCGCGAACGTAATCCCTCTTCGAGTAGCTGCAAAAAGTCATCGGCCTCTTCTTCTTCTATCTCTATATCTGCATTCCGAGTGACCCTAAATGGTGTAGATGCCAATGGTTTAAAACCAGGAAAAAGTTCAGAAGCAAAATGCTCTACCACAGACTCTATAGGTATAAATGTCTGTTCTACTTGCAAAAAACGTGGTAAAATACGAGGGATACGTATAAGACCATGTTTTATATTTTTGGCATCATCTTTAAGTGTAATAGCCAGTCCAAAACTAAGGTTGTTTAGATGGGGGAAAGGGTGCGTAGCATCCACAGCAATAGGAATAATAACAGGGTAAATCTCATGAAAGAACATCTCTTTGACAGATTTTTTTTCATCATCATTTAGTGAGTCATATGTTTTTATGTGTACAGCATTTTTATGTAGCTCTGAGATGATAGATGTATAACACGTTTCCAAAACTTGATGTTCTTTATGCAAGTAGTCATGTATGGCATTAAGCTGTTCCAGTGGGGTAAGTTTTGCTGCTCCAGTCTCTTGTATACGTGCTTTATAGAGGGCTTTGAGTCCTGCTACACGTATCATGTAAAACTCATCTAAATTCGTCCCATAAATAGCTAAAAACTTTAGACGCTCCAAAGGGGGAAGTTTAGAGTCTAGGGCTTGTGCAAGCACGCGAGAGTTAAACTGAAGCCATGAAAGCTCACGGTTAAAATAAAGTTGTGATGAATTGAGGTCTGTGTCCATTGCATGTCCTTAAACATAAATTAGAAATGAGAAATTAAAAATTAGAAATTTTTGTATGCGGTGCAGTGGCTCCGCTATCATTAAATAGATTATATCCAATTTCTAATTCTAAAATCAAAAAATTACAATTTTTTGATTTTCGCTATCTCATCTCTTAACCTTGCAGCATCTTCAAAGTCAAGGTTTTTAGCCGCAGCGAGCATCTTGGCTTTGAGTTCTTTGACGAGTTGTTGTCTTTCTGCCTTTGGCATCTTGTCTAGTTTTGAAGTTTTGTTGTACAGCTCTCCTGCATCTTCTACCTTAAGGTCTGTGTCTAAATCACGTAGGGTTGTTTTAGGAGTAATCCCATGTTTTTTATTGTAGGCTATCTGTTTTTCGCGTCTGGCTTTGGTGGTGTCTATGGTAAACTGCATAGAGTCTGTGACTTTTTTGGCATACATGAGTACACGCCCATTGGTATTACGAGCAGCACGCCCAGAAGTTTGTATGAGGGCAGTACGTGAACGTAAAAAACCTTCTTTGTCAGCATCGAGTATGGCTACTAGGCTTACTTCTGGTAAATCAAGCCCCTCTCTAAGCAGGTTAATCCCTATAAGTATATCAAACTCCCCCAAACGCAAAGAGCGTATGGTTTGGTTACGCTCTATGGCATCCATGTCAGAGTGCATATGTCTACATTTTAGCCCTAGGTCATTGTAGTAAGTACTTAACTCCTCTGCCATTTTTTTAGTAAGCACGGTGATGAGTACACGCTCACCTTTTGCTATGACAGGCTTCATGCGGTCATGTAAGTTTTCTACTTGGTAGGTAGAGTCTATGACTTCTATGGGTGGGTCTAGAAGCCCTGTAGGACGTACCACTTGTTCTGCGACCACAGAAGAGAGTTCGGTCTCTAGCTCGTTAGGTGTAGCAGAGACAAAGAGGTAGTGCGGGGCTTTGTCTATATACTCTTCAAATCGCAGAGGTCTGTTGTCTAGTGCCGAGGGGAGTCTAAACCCATGGTCTACGAGTACCTCTTTACGGCTTCTGTCTCCTGCGTACATACCACGAAATTGTGGTAGACTCACATGAGACTCATCTACTATGACAAGGTAGTCATCATGCATCGCTTCAAAGTAGTCCATCATAGAGTAGGGCGTCTCTCCAGGTGCTTTGCCTGTGAGGTGGCGTGAGTAGTTTTCTATCCCTTTACACATCCCTGTGGCTTCTATCATCTCTAGGTCAAACTCTGTTCTTTGCTTGAGACGGTTGTACTCTATCATGCGGTCTTGGCTCTGGTAGTAGTTGAGTCGTTCTCCTAACTCTTCTTCTATGCTTTTGACCGCAAGGGCTAGTTTCTCCTTACTTACGATGAACTGATTGGCAGAGTAAATCACCGCTTCTTGTACCTGTGGTTCTTTTTCTCCTGTAAGAGCGTTAAACTCATACACTGCTTCTATCTCATCACCAAAAAACTCTACACGCCACGCAAACTCTTCTGCGTACGCTGGGTAGATGTCTATGACTTCACCGTTTACCCTAAAGTCTCCACGGTCAAAAAACTCATCGTTACGTTTGTAGCCCATGTCTACGAGTCTAAGTAGTAGCTCTTTTTGGTTATACGTTTCTCCTAGCACAAGTTTTTGGACAATGCTTCTATAATCCTCAGGACTTCCCAACCCATAGTTAGCAGACACAGAAGCGATGACTATGACATCTTCATGATGAAGCAGTGAAGCCGTCGTACTCAAACGCATACGTTCTAACTCTTGATTGATGGAAGAGTCTTTTTCTATAAACAGATCTTGTCTAGGTAGGTACGCTTCAGGTTGGTAGTAGTCATAGTAACTTATGAAGTACTCTACATGGTTGTTAGGAAAAAAACTTTTAAACTCCGAGTACAGCTGAGCTGCGAGTGTTTTGTTGTGTGTCATGATGAGCGTTGGTTTTTTGGTGCGCTCGATGACCTTTGCCATCGTATAGGTTTTACCAGAACCTGTGACACCTAGTAAGGTTTGGTACTGGTTGCCTGCTTCTATGGACTTACTAAGTGCATCTATGGCGGTGGGTTGGTCACCGGCAGGTTGGTATTTGGAGTTTACTGTGAAGTTTGGCATGTTATCCCTTTGGGATTAGAAATTAGAATGTAGAAATTAGAAATTGTGGTTTGCATTACTTTGTAATGCCTTTGTTTTTAAGAGTTGTGGTGATGGATACTAACAATCCTACAAGTTCTTTGCAGTCGTTTAGTAAACTTTTATGCATTGATTGCGTGATGTATTCTGTATCGTAGAGTAAGTTTATCCAATATTGTGTTTCATTTGCTTCTTTAAGAGCGACCATAAGTTTATTTAAAAAGTCTGCTCTTGATTGTGCAAATTTTGATTCAGACGCTAATGTACAAATTGAAGTTCCTGAACGAATAATTTGTTTACTTAATATATATTCTTTTTTTTCTCTAGTAAGGTATTGAGCTAATTTTACTATACGAATAGAGAAGGTATAACTCTTATCATATAATATATTTTTTTTCTCCATTTTTCCCTCAATTTCTAATTTCTAATTTCTAATTTCTAATTCTTTCGCTATTATATCAAATAAAATTCATAACTATAACAAGGAGCGAAAGCGATGTCCGCATTACAGAAACTACAAGAAAAAATAGAACAATGGAAAGTAAGCCATGAAGCACTTAAAGCACAAAATAGTGAACTTAAAAGTCAACTAGAAGGAGCATCTGGCATAGCTGAAGCACAAGAGCTTTTAAAAATCGAACTTGAAAATAAGACAAGCCAATGTGCATCATTGGAAGAAAATCTCTCTTCACTGCAAGCAGAACTAGCAGAAAAAGATGCAGAGATAGAGAAAATTATCACCCAAGTAGAAGCTTTACTGGCGTAAAATTAGGAATTAGGAATTAGGAATTAGGAATTAGGAATTAGGAATTAGGAATTAGGGTTTTCCCTATGCCTTATATATAATATAGAAAGGAAATCATATGAAAGATGTGGGACTTACAGTATCGGGTAACCGTTACAACATAAAACTAGAAGATGGCTTTGCAGACTTTGTGAACAAAGACTTAAAAGAAGCAGGGGTCAACCTAAACACAGACAACCAACCAGACAAACTCTTAAAAGCGTACTTGCGTCTAGCCAAACAAGCCACCAACTACGAGAGTGAGATAGAACTACTCATAGAGACCCTAGACAGCATATAAACACTGTAAACCCTTCTTTCTTAAAAAAGGTATTTTCACCTTTTTTAGCTCTTTTGCACCTCTTTTGACATTTTTGACATTTTTTTGACATTTTTCAGTTATACTTTCGGCAGGTCGGTTATTGAATCGATACTACAATTTATTTAACAGGAGTTAAACATGACAAACACAAACATGAGAAAAGGTTTTACAATGATCGAATTGATTTTTGTAATCGTTATTATAGGTATTTTAGCAGCAGTTGCTATTCCAAAATTAGCAGCAAACAAAGATGACGCAACAGCATCAACATGTATGCATGAATTTGGACAAATTGTTACAGAAATCAGTGGAGCATATACAAAATCAAGAGATTTTGCGGATTGGACTAATAAAGGGATTGCGGATGTTACAAATATAACAATTGGTGTTGGTACAACTGGTACAAAAGGTATTCAAGAGGCTAATGCAACAATCGATGGAGCTACTTTTACGTATAACTGTGATGGAGAGGCAATGGCGACACTTACAGCAGGAGCAAACGCAGCAGGAGATTATCAATTAAATGTAGCTGTACAGGATACTACTGCTAGCGCACCGGCAAACATTAAAGCAACTGGTGAACTTGTGAGACAATATGGTTCAAATGCCAAAATATTTACTTTCTAAAAATATTTAACTGTTCCCTCGCTTGGCGTGGGAACACACTACTACTTTATATTTTTTTATCCCTATATATCTTAGCCATAACAAAGTATAAACCCCAAGGAAACAGATGGCACTCCCCATAAGAAAAGCTTTTACTATGATAGAGCTTATTTTTGTCATTGCTATCATAGGCATTTTAGCAGCAGTTGCCATACCTAAATTGGTTTCAACTAAAGACAAGGCCACAGGCTCAGTATGTACACATCAAGTAGGGCGACTTATACATGATATTACGACTGTATTCATGGCAAGTGGTACCAACACGTTCAAAGACTTAAGCATAAGTACGATAAGCAATATACAAACAGAAGTAGGCACAAATGGACACGGCATAGCTGAAGCGCCTAGTGCGAAAGTGGATACACAAGGCATTACCTATCATTGTGATGGTGAGCCATTGGTATTTATGGTGGGAAATTACAACGTAAGTGAAAAGAAGTATGTTTTTAGCATCACAGACTTAAATCCTACAAGACCAGCTAGTATCAATGCCGCAATACAGCTGAGGAAACTACATACTATTGCTCCTGGGGGTACAAGATTTTTTACGCTTTAAATTATGTAAGCGTTACTTTGACATTTTTTGACATTTTTGTGTTAATCTGTTGTCAAATACAGATAAAAGGTATATTGAAATTATGAATAAACATAACAAAAAGGCATTTACTATGCTAGAATTGACATTTGTAATAGTTGTCATAGGTATACTCTCAGCCATCGCCATACCAAAATTTGCAATGACTAAAGATGATGCACATATTACAAAAGCCAAAACAACAGTCTCTTCGATACGAAATGCAATATCTATGGAAAAACAAAAGCGTATTTTGCGTGGAAATTTTGTAGCTATTACAAGCTTGAGTTCTGCATCTGGTACGGGTGTAAATATACCTATGTTTGATGCTTTTGACGGCAACACTTCTAACCCTGTATTAGAGTATCCATTATGGGCATGTGAAACGCCAACAAGCACTAATTGTTGGATTAGAACTGGAACTACGTATACATACAATATGCCAGTAACGGGTTTGGTTAATTTTACATTAAACAACAATAGATTTGACTGTGTAGCAACAGATGTAAACTGTCAACGGTTGACACGTTAATTTTCTCATGTGTACTTTGCGCATGGGAAATCCATAAGGTTATTTTATTTATTTTGAGTTGTATCCACATCTAAAGCCTAGCTCTGCTAAAATAACCCATGCGATTAACTCAAAATGAAGTCACACTTTTAAAAGAAAAACTAGCATCATTGTCAAAAGAAGCAAAGTTGTATTTGTTTGGGTCACGGGTAGATGAGAGTAAAAAAGGGGGAGACATCGATTTACTGGTGGTCTCTAAAACACTTACAAAAAAAGATTTACGCAGGCTACGCATTGCATTTTTTGATGTTTTTGGGGAGCAGAAACTGGATATACTCCTAGATGATGGAAGTTTTAAAAATATCTTTCATAAAATGATTTCACAAAAGGCGGTGTTGTTATGATAGAAAATACCTTAAGGTACATTGAGACAAAAACGAGTCCTTGAAATATTACGAAATAGCTCTCATCAAGTCTAGTGCACCCACTTTGACTTATGCATCAGTAGAAACATTGGAAAGTGGTCAGATGGTTTCTGTGCCTCTGAAAAGTACCACAAAAGATGCAGTTATACTTCAGCCTGTAGAGAAACCCACGTTTGAGACCACAGAGATAAGTACTGTTTTGCAGAACTATTATAGTAAAGCACAGATGCAAATAGCCAAATTTATTTCTGAATATTACTTTTCTTCTTTTTCTGAAGCAATCTCACTTTTCCTTCCTTTTAGTCAGATAAAAATTAGAAATGAGAAATTAGAAATGAGAAATTACAAGAGAGTTGTATTGACCTCTGTACAACAAAACGCCTACGAACAAATCCTAAAAAAAGACAAATCTCTCCTCTTTGGTGTCACAGGTTCAGGAAAAACAGAAATCTTCATAAGCCTTTTTGCCAAGATGTTAGAAGAGGGGAAAAGCTCCATTTTCCTCATGCCTGAAATCTCTCTCACCCCACAAATGGAAAAACGTCTTAAAGTATACTTTGGTAACAAGGTAGCTATGTGGCATTCTAAGCTTACGAAAAAGAAAAAAGAGTCTATTCTCGCTGGTATTGAAGAGGGGAATATACACATCATCGCAGGTGCTAGGTCCGCACTGTTTGTGCCACTTTCTAACCTTGGGCTTATAGTGGTTGATGAAGAGCATGATGACAGCTACAAAGCTATGACAAGACCACGCTACCATGCACGTGATGTGGCAGTGCTTATGGGGCAAAAGCTAGGAGCCAAGGTACTACTTGCCTCTGCTACACCCTCAATGGGTTCTTACCACAAATATGAAGTAGTAAAGTTAAATAAACCTTTTGTGGAAGCAAAGAAAACCTACTATTTTAGTACAGGTAACAGCATTGACAAAACTATATTGACAGCACTTGACAAAAACTATGCAAAGCAAGCACAGTCTTTACTCTTTTTACCTACACGTGGTAACTTCAAATACCTTTATTGTCAAAGCTGCGGTAAGACACACTTGTGTCCCTACTGTTCTGTAGGAATGGCTCTGCATAGAAAACGTAAACACCTAAAGTGTCACTACTGTAACTTTACAGAAATAATTGTCGATACCTGTACACAGTGTGGACATACCCCTTTGACTTCTGAACGTATGGGAACACAAGAAGCCATAGAGATTATAAGCTCAGCCATAGAAGGTATACAAGTAGAGCAGTTTGACAAAGACAGCATCACCACGACTAAAAAGCTTAAAGATGCCCTAAAGCGTTTTGAGTCAGGAAAAAGCCATATACTCTTAGGCACACAAATGCTAAGTAAAGGGCATGACTATGCGAACATTACGCTAAGCGTCATCATGGGGCTTGACTACATACTTGGTTTGGCAGATTATAGAGCCAGAGAACGTGCTATATCACTGCTGTTTCAAATTGCAGGGCGAAGTGGTAGAAGCAAAGAAGCTAAGGTCATTGTACAAACAGGAGATGCAGACTTTTTTAAGGAGTACTTAGCTGACTATGAACTGTTCATCAAAGATGAGTTGGCATTTTTAGAGATGGCAGACTACCCACCTTTTGTGAGTCTAGCACGCATACTCATAGCACATAAAGATGAAAGTAAAGCAGGGAAAATCACGCTAAACACAGTCACAAAACTCAAAGCTTTTAAAGATGTGGAAATAGTAGGTTCAGGCAAAGCTCCTGTAGAACGTGTGGCAAATAAATTTAGGTTTCATATTTTACTGAGAAGTAAGAATAGAGTACCTTTGTTGAAAGCTTTACATTCTGTGGATTGTAGAGAAATTGAAATTGATTTTGATCCCGTGGAATTTTCGTAGGGGTGCCCCTTGTGGGTACCCTAAACATAATCATCTTTCAAAGGGCAACCACAAGGGATTTCCCCTACGGTTAAATAATTTACGATAAAATAAGACAATTACATATGAAGGTTCCAAAGTGAAAGAACGTGTAAAAACAAAACAAATCCATGTCGGAAATGTAGCTGTAGGTGGGGATGCACCCATCTCCGTACAGTCTATGACGTATTCAGATACACATAATGTTTACGAGACAGTTGAACAGATAAACCGCCTTCATTTTGCAGGGGCAGACATGGTACGTGTCGCTGTGCCTAAGATGGAAGATGCTTTGGCACTCAAAGCCATCAAAGAGCAGGTTTCGTTGCCTATTATTGCGGATATTCATTTTAACTATAAGCTGGCACTTGAAGCAGCCAAGTGGGTAGACTGTATTCGTTTTAACCCAGGGAACATCAACGATAAACATAAAATAAAAGAGATAGTCAAAGCGTGTCAAGAGCGTTCGTTGCCAGTGAGAATTGGCGTTAATGCAGGTTCACTCGAAGAAGAGTTTGAGAACAAGTATGGTGCCACAGCTGGGGGCATGGTGGCAAGTGCTGACTACAACATCAAGTTTTTAGAAGATTTAGGTTTTACAGACATTAAAGTTTCACTCAAAGCCTCTGACGTTGAGCGTACTGTAGATGCATACCGTATGTTACGACCTAAAAACGAGTACCCTTTTCATTTGGGGGTGACTGAAGCAGGGACTATTTTCCATGCGACGATTAAGTCTTCTATAGGGCTTGGGGCATTACTGCTTGATGGCATAGGTGACACGATGCGTATTTCTATCACGGGTGAACTTGAAGAAGAGATACGCGTAGCAAAAGCCATACTCAAAGACTCTGGACGTATCAAAGAGGGGCTAAATATCATCTCTTGTCCTACTTGTGGACGTATAGAGGCAGACTTGGTCACAGCTGTAGCAGAAGTAGAAAAGCGAACTGCACACATAAAAACCCCCATGGATGTCTCGGTCATGGGATGTGTGGTAAACGCCATAGGTGAAGCAAAACATGCAGATGTTGCCATAGCTTATGGGAAAGATGCTGGACTTGTGATGCTAAAGGGTGAAGTAGTAGCACGTTTGCCAGAAAAAGAGTTGGTAGACAGATTTGTGCTTGAAGTAGAGAAGTTTGCTAAGGAAAATGCTTGATGGAAAATATGTACAACCTTAACATAGAAAGAGCAGTGCTATCTGCCATTATCTTCGATCCTCAGACTTATGAGGAGATAGCTTCAAAACTGATGAGTCATGATTTTTATTTGCCTTTTCATCAGCATATTTATTTTGCTATGGAAGAATTGAGTCGTGAAGAGAAGCCTATAGATGAAGAGTTTTTGCGTTCTAAGCTTGAGAGCATGGGTAAGTTTGATGAAGTGGCAATGCTTGACTTGCTTTCTGCAAACCCCATCTCAAATACGGCTGCATATCTCACAGAGATAAAAGCAAAGTCAAGCAAAAGAGCTTTAGCTACACTTGCTACGGAGATAAAGAAAGTTGTCATAGAAGATGACTTACCAGCAGAAGAGGTGATGAACCTCGTAGAAAAAAAACTTTATGAAATTACCCAAAACAACACCAATGAAGACTTTAGGGAGTCTAAAGAAATCACACTTGCTATGATGGATGAGATAGAACGTCTTAAGGCACTAGGTAATTCTAAACTTATTGGGACAGATACAGGATTTAAAAATCTTAATGACAAGACCTCTGGATTTGGTAAAGGAGACTTAGTCATCATCGCAGCACGTCCTGCTATGGGTAAGACAGCACTTGTACTCAACATGGCACTTAAAGCCATAGAACGTAATGAAGGAGTCGCATTTTTCTCTTTAGAAATGCCTGCTGAACAGCTCATGCTTAGGCTCCTTTCTGCTAAAACTTCCATACCCCTGCAAGCACTTAGGGTTGGTGACCTTAGAGATGAACAGTGGTCGCAACTTTCAGCTGCTACATCTGAACTTTCCCAGAAAAATCTTTTTGTAGATGATGGTGGATATGCAACTATCCAGCATGTTCGTTCAAAACTGCGTAAGCTAAAAGCTCAGCATCCTGAAATATCTGTAGCCATTATAGATTACTTGCAACTTATGTCTGGCGATGGAAAAGAAGGAAGACAACAAGAAGTATCTGAAATATCTCGTGGACTCAAGCAACTCGCCCGTGAATTACAAATCCCTATAGTAGCCCTCTCTCAACTAAACCGTGGAGTAGAGAGCCGTGATAACAAGCGTCCGATGCTCTCAGACCTTCGTGAGTCTGGAGCCATTGAACAAGATGCCGATATCATTTTGTTTGTCTACCGTGATGATGTGTACCGTGAAGCACAAGAAAAAGAAAGAGAAATGAAGGCAAAGGCTGAAGGTAGAGAGTATACTTCAGAATTTAGAAAAAAATTAGAAGAAGATGCAGAAATCATCATAGGGAAACAAAGAAATGGACCTACGGGTACTGTAGAACTTGTGTTTCAAAAAAACTTTACACGATTTGTGGACAAGGCCATTTCTCCTGCATTTGAAGTGGTCTATGAAGATGGTGATATTCCTATGCAGGAAACCAATATCAACATAGATATACCTCAAATATAAGCCTACGTGTGCAGTTAGAAAAACCAAAACTTTTTCCAACAAGAAAAGGTTTTTTTGTAGCTATGGTTGTGTTGTTATTACTTATAGGAATTCGTCTATTATTTATCTATCAATCCTATAAAGATTTTATACAAAAACCATTTTACTATACACAGGCAAAAGTACTTATAGCGTATGAAAAAACAAATAATGACCGAAGCTATACGGTTTTAAAATTAAAAAGTGAAGAAGGATTTACTTTTTATACCACCACGCATAGAAGAGAGAATTTTAACAATAAACGTCTACGTTTACAACTGTTTCCTAGTGATAAGATAGGATTTAAAGACTATTTAGGCACATTTTATGTAAAAAGTAAAATTAAACATCAAGAAACATTGCCTCTGGTATTTAAAGATAAACTTCTTTATAATGTTAGTTCTCAGCATGAGAGTAAAGCATTAGGGTCATTTTATAATGCTATCTTTTTTGCCACACCTTTGGAAAAATCATTACGAGAGAAGATAGCACTGCTAGGGGTGAGTCATTTGGTTGCTTTGTCTGGCTTTCATTTGGGGATATTGTGGGGTTTGGTGTATAGCTTACTTTACTTTTTATATCGTCCGTTACAGCAAAAGTTTTTTCCCTTTAGGCAAGCATTATTTGATGTGGGGTTAGTAAGCATGATATTTTTAGGTTTTTATGTTTGGTTTGTAGGTTTCCCTCCTTCTTTACTTCGTTCTTACGCTATGGTATGTGTAGGGTGGGGAGTGCTTTTGTTAGGTATGGAGTTACTTAGCTTTACATTTTTGACAAGCATCATGTTAATACTCGTAACACTATTTCCTTCTTTATTAGTATCGCTCTCGTTTTGGCTTTCTGTGGCTGGAGTGTTTTATATATTTTTACTATTACAGTACACAAAACACTACAATAAGTGGGTTATCTCTTTGTTTATTATCCCTTTTGGTATTTTTATATTGATGCTTCCTGTGGTACATGTCATTTTTGGTATGACAAGTACATATCAACTTTTGTCACCACTATTGTCTATACTTTTTGTACCTTTTTACCCTCTTGTAATGTTTTTACATCTTGTGGGTATTGGCAATGTGTTGGATGAACCATTACTATGGTTATTTTCATTGCCGATGGTAAGTGAAGAGAAGTTTTTACCCTTATGGGCTATGTTAGGCTATATGGCAGTTTCTATAGGAGCCATTTGGAACAAGAGGATGTTCTATGTACTACTTGCAAGCTCAATATTATATGTGTTCTATCTCTTCATCCCTATTGAGTAAATCACAAAATTTTAGTCCATGTATAAAAATGGCCCATGAGATATAAATCCACAAAAAGAAGAAGAGCAGTGTTGCAACAGAACCATAGATACTAGCATAGGTTTTGTTGTGTACTACATAAAAGACAAAAGCACTTTTTGACAAATACCATACCAGTGAAGATATGAAGGAACTTATAGCAGCAGCCTTGACATTTACATCGGTATTTGGTGAGACTTGATAGGCCAAGTAGAACATCATCCATACAATGAGGTACGGTAAAAAAGAGTAAATATGTATGAGGGAAGTGATACTGTTTTTATCGAGATAGTTTTGAATGAAGGTGCTAAGATAAAATGATGCCCCAAGAAGTATGGGAATAATAAACAACAAAAAGGTATAGGTTTTAGCCGCTTTGATAAAACTCCTATTTTTTACATCAAAAATATCATTCACAATATAGTCATAGTTTTTAAAAAACATAAAGACTGCAAAAGTGACATAGCCTACACCAATAAGCCCAAGTTTACCAGTACTTGCGATAAAGTCGTTAATGTAGGCTATGACTATTTTAGAGTCTGTAGGCATAAGGTTGGAAAAAATGAGTTTTTCTATTTTGCTATAGACTTCATTGAATATAGGTAAAGAAGTAAAGACAGCAAGTAAAATGACTAAAAGTGGTATGAGTGAAAAGAGGGTACTCCAAGAAAGACTAGAGGCATAATGTCCAAGTTTATTATCAAAAAGGTCTTTAAAAAAATCTCTTAAAAAGAGATAGTAGTTTTTAAAAATGACTTTTATTTGTATATTGCGCCTCATAATTTAACTAGGCAATCCCATTTTCCCTGGGTTGAGTATGTTGTTAGGATCAAAAGATTTTTTTAAATCTTTAAAAAGTCTAATCTCTTCTTCATTAAAGGCTATACCCATAAAAGGTGCTTTAGATGTACCAATGCCATGTTCACCAGAGAGTGTACCACCCATATCAACAACCATTTGGAAAATTTCTTCTATGGCTTTATGGCCTTTATCTAACTCTTCTTGTTTAGAACCATCTACCATGACATTTACATGTATATTTCCATCACCTGCATGTCCAAAACATGGTACTTTAAAGCCATATTTATCGCCTATTGCATAGATAGCTTTTAGGGCTTCTGGTAACATAGAACGTGGCACTGAGATGTCTTCATTGAGTTTTTTGGTTCCAAAAATGGTAATAGACTGAGAGGCATTACGACGTGCTATCCAAAGTTCATCTCTGTGTGCTTTGTCATGAGCTACGATGAACTCTTGTGCGTTATTTTCTTTAAATGAAGCTTCTAGGGTTTCAAGTTGAAATGCTACTTCTTCGGGGACATTTCCATCTACGTCTCCTATAAGTAGTGCACCTGCATCTTCAGGTAATTCAATACCTAGTTTCTCTTTAAGTGCCTGAACTACCAAAGCATCCATAAATTCCATTGCTACAGGGTTAGCACCAGATGCTAGAGATTTGAATACAGCATTCATCGCATCATCTACCGAAGGGAAAATACCCATATACCCTTTGGTAAATTTAGGTTTAGGGATTAGTTTGAGAGTAATTTCACTGAGTATAGCCAGTGTACCTTCTGAAGCTATAAGGATACCTGCAATGTTATAGCCTGCTACATCTTTAATGGTACGTTTACCTGCCCTTATAATGTCACCATTGGCACGTACAGCACGTAAAGCCATGACGTAGTCTTTGGTAATACCATATTTAGCTGCCCTCATACCTCCTGCATTTTCAGAGACATTGCCTCCTAGGGTAGAGTACTCTTCACTTGCAGGATCAGGTGGGTACATGAGTCCTACTTTTTCCACCGCACGTTGCAAATCCATATTTATAACACCTGGTTGTACCACAGCTACCATGTTTTCCATGTCAATTTCGAGTATCTTATTCATATGTTTTTCAAGACCTAAGATAATACCACCATTGGTAGGTAAAGCCCCACCAGTAAATCCAGAACCAGCCCCTCTTGCAGTGATGACAATACCGTGTGTATCACAGTATTTTAAAATATCAGAAATGTCTTGTTCATCTCTAGGAAAGACAACTGCTTCAGGTTCAAAACGTGTGCGGGTAGCATCATATGAGTAGGCTATAAGATGTGCCTTATCACTAAAGACGTTCTCTTTACCTACGATAGACTTAAAATGTTGAATGTGTTTTGTATCTAACATATTAAAACTCACCCATAATCGAGTAGTAACTATTTGTTGTGTCTTTAGCGAACCATCCTGCATCTATTTTGTCAAAACGCATATAAAATGGAACTTCTCCTTTTGAGGGGAGACCAGCGATTGCTTTTTGACTTACTATTTGACCAGAGATTGGGTCTAAAAGTTTTATTTTATTTTGGCCAATAATAGCAATAAGTCCTACTTGATATGATTTTGCAAATTTTGCTAAGTTTTCTTTTGTCGGTATAGTGTCACCTTCATCGGCAAGAAAGAGCGCAAATAAATCTGGATGAATCCAGTTTTTTTGGTATTTGGATGTTACTTTCGCATAGGTTTTTGCATCAGGTGCTAAGAGAAGTACATTAGAATAGAGATATCCCCCAATCACTTTGTCTCCAGCTTTTACGGCAGTCTTTATAGTAGGAAGGGCATCATGTTCTATGATATCACCTTCTACAAGCTTCACATTAGCTTGAGAAATTTGGATAACTCTATGTGTGATAGCTTGCAGTTCATCACTATAACGGTGAATAACTACACCAGACATACCATTAATAGGAAATTTTTTGTTAAGTATCACAGAATCTTTAGTAATTTTTGAGATAGAAGTATGCACTGTTTTTGGGAAAAAACCTGCAAAGAGAGGTAGGCTGAAAAGTAGTGAAATGGCTATTTTGCGCATAGATTTCCTTTAAATCTTAATTAGGTTGATTATACATTCAAAAGGGTTAAAATCTATTGATAGGAATCTTAGGCTTATCTCCTTAACATAATTCGGTTATAATAAGTGAACATTTAAGTTTGGGGTAATGGAAAAAAATGAAGTATATTCTTGTATTAATGATGTTGATACTGCCACTATCTGCGGGAAAGGTTGTAGAGTCTACATGGACAACAGAGCAAACGTTTACACGGTATTTGGAGTCTAGAAAGATACCTAAAGGCTTTTTAAAAAGCATTTCAGAAGAGGATCAGAAGTTTCTCTCAGACATTAAGACCAATCACTTTTTTTATGAATTAAAAGATGATAAAGGTATATTATTGCAAGCACTATTACCTATTAGTGAAGTGATGCAAATACATATAAGTAAAAAAAGAAATACACAAGAGTACCTCTTTGATATTATACCTATTGACTATAACATTGGAGAATACTATGCTAAAGTGGTAATAGAAAATAATCCCTATACAGATACACTAGAGCAAATTAAAAATAAAAATGTGGCAAATCGTCTAAGCTCTGCTATAAAAGATGCGATAGATGGGAAAAAGTTAAAAAAAGGTGATGTGATTAATTTCATCTATAGACAAAAAAACAGGATGGGCAAAGCAGTTTTGTTGCCAGATATTAAAATCGTCAGAGTAAAAAGAGGAGAGAAAGAAACCTTTATATATGTAGATGAAGATGGAGATGGATTTACGCAAGTAGGTAAGTCAGTTGCTTATAAAGTCAAAGGCAAAAAGAAAAAAGTCTATACAAAAAAAGTGTCTACCCAAGGTCAAAGCTCCAAATTTATAATGCCTTTACGAAACGTACGCATTACTTCTCATTTTTCTTATAGCAGATACCATCCCATCTTAAAGCGAAACAGACCACATCATGGAACAGATTTTGGAGCAAAAAAAGGGACACCTTTACTTGCAGTAAATTCTGGAAAAATTACTTATGCATCCCGTATGGGTAGTTATGGTAATGTTGTCAAAATAAAACATGACGGTGGGTATGAGTCTCTGTATGCACATCAAAGTCGTATCCGTGTAAAAAGAGGGCAGCATGTAAAAAGGGGACAAATAATAGGGTATGTAGGAAGTACAGGAAGAAGTACCGGGCCACATTTACATTTTGGCTTGAGAAAAAATGGAAGATGGATTAATCCTATGAATGTTTTGGGTAAAAAATCGATAAAGTCATCGGTTTTAAAACAGTTTACCAAATATGAAGATGTCACGACAATAAAATACAAAACAGTCACGATTAAAGGTGTAAAAGAATATAAAAATAAATTGCTTAGAGCCATTAAATTAGAAAAACCGTCTTATGTGTGGAAGGAGTCCTAGGTTATGAAAGAATTTACAAATACAAACAAGCATGAAAATAAAATAGAAAATTTTAAGTTAAACCCTTTGGTTAACCCACAATATATTGATGCTTCTTTAGCAACCTACAGACAAGATGGTATAGACAAAGACTGGGAGATAGTGAAAGCACATGATTCAGTTTCTATTTTGATTTATCATACACAAAAAGATGCTTTTATTTTAGTAAAGCAGTTTAGACCAGCAGTATATCTGAACAATGATAGTGGCGTGACTATAGAACTTTGTGCAGGTATCGTAGATAAAGAGATTCCTTTAATTGAAATCGCTAGAGAAGAGATAGAAGAAGAGTGTGGATTTGTAGTAGAATCTAAAAATATAGAACGTATTACTTCTTTTCATACCTCTGTAGGTTTTGCAGGTTCTAAGCAGACACTTTATTATGCTGAGGTTGATGAGAGTATGCAAATAAGCAATGGTGGAGGTATTGATGATGAGCAAATAGAAGTCATCTTTTTACCTTTTGGTGAAGCTAAAGCGTTTATCTATGATGAAAGCATTGCTAAAACACCTGGGCTTATGTTTGCGTTTATGTGGTACTTTGATAAAATTAGAAATTAGAAATTAGAAATTAGAAATTGTGATCAGAATATGTTATTTTTCATCACAATATCTTTTTAAAAGACACCCATACTCTTCTATGCGTCTGTCACGTAAAAATGGCCAGATGTCTC
>Ga0256840_1000056_pt1 | contig 87198 bp, 103 predicted proteins | sample 355202metaG_FD_185969 | JGI IMG/M metagenome (GOLD analysis project Ga0256840, IMG submission 185969) | Hydrothermal vent microbial communities from Mid Atlantic Ridge, Atlantic Ocean - 355-202 | ecosystem: Environmental > Aquatic > Marine > Hydrothermal vents | place: Atlantic Ocean: Mid... | reverse complement strand
GGTGGGAGAATGCTCAAGCGTATCAATGAACCAGCTGGAGGGGAGGGTAAGACCCCAATAGGAGACATAAAAAAGGAGGGGGGTCTCAAAGCCGACGCCTGCATAGGCTGCGCGCTCTGCGCCCAGGTGTGTCCACACAACACGATATTCGTTATAGACGATGGTAAAAAGGTCATCTCCTTCCATCCTGAGCTCTGCAGGGAGTGTAACTACGAGTGCAACGACATATGCCCGACGAAGGCTATCCAAGGTCATCCTGACAGGCTTGACCTCGAGTTCGAGTACGCCCACTGCCAGGTCTGTGGTAGGAAGCTGGACTACACCGTTAAAACCGCGGAGTTCCTCTACCACAAGCTCGAAAAGTTCTACGATCATCCTGAGGTCGTCTTCATGTGTGACAGATGCAAGCACGATCGCGTCAAGGAGTTCCCGAGCGAGTACCTGAGATTCTTTGGAGGGGGGCTTAAATGAGGGGCATAAAGTTCTCCTTTCTCTGCAAGGAGAAACCACAACCAACTGGAAAAAGAGTGGCAATAATCGGCGCCGGACCTGCTGGACTCACGGCTGCCGGCTACCTCGTCTGCAAGGGACACGACGTTGACATCTACGACAAAATGCCCGAGCCCGGCGGCTTGATGCTCTTCGTCATCCCGGAGTTCAGGATTCCAGTCGAGAGGGTTCGCCTCGGCGCGAAGAAACTTGAGGAGGAGTTTGAGGTAACCTACTACCCGAGGACGAAGGTCATGGAGGATGAGCGGTAGGACGAGGGCGACGAGTTCTACGAGAGGGTCGTTAGGCTCAGCGAGCTCAGGGAGAACTACGACGCGGTTCTAATAGCCACCGGAATCTGGAACGTGAGGAGGATTGGAATTCCTGGGGACGACCTAGAGGGCATACTCTCACCGCTGGAGCTCCTCTTCTGAATAAAAGGTTACGAACTCGGCTACGTTCCGAAGGATAAGGTTCCCAAGCTGGAGGGCAAGAAGGTCGGGATAATAGGGGCGGGCCTCACGGCCGTTGACGTTGCCTTTGAGTGCAACCGCCTCGGTGCGGAGGTTGAGATATTCTACCGCAGGACGATAAGGGAAGCCCCCGCCGGAGCCTACGAGATAAACATCCTGCGGAACAGGGGGGTCAAGTGGTTCGAGCTCGTCACTCCAAAGCGCGTGATAGGTGAGAACGGCCGCGTTAGGGCCATAGAACTCCTTAGAACCCGTCTTGGAGAGCCCGACGAAACCGGAAGGAGGAGGCCTATACCCATTGAAGGCTCGGAGTTCCAGGTTGAGCTCGACTACCTGGTCTTCGCCATAGGCATGGTCTCCACCCCGCCGGTTAACGGCTCCTACATCGCGACGGACAGGAGGGGCAGGATCGTAGTTGATTCCAGGCACATGACCAGCGTCGAGGGAATTTTCGCCGCCGGGGATGTCGTCAACGGCCCGACGAAGGTCGGCAAGGCGATAAAGGACGGCCTCTATGCGGCAGTCTCAATCGACGGGTGGCTCAGGGGGGAGCCCTGATGGAGAGGAAGTACCTCTACCTCGACTACCTCACGTGCATCGGCTGCGAGACCTGTGAGACCGTCTGCAACTTTATCCATGATGGGAGCCCGCACATAAGAATTTACGTGACGGAGAACAAGCAGTACCTCCCGATAAACTGCAAGCACTGCGACGACGCTCCATGCGTGAGGGTCTGCCCAACCGATGCCATCTACCGGGACGAGGATGGAGCCGTGAGGATAGCCGAGAACAGGTGCATCGGCTGTCTCGCCTGTCTCCAGGTGTGTCCCTACGGCGTTCCCTTCTACAGCCTTAAGGTCAGGGCAATAACCAAATGCGACATGTGTGCGGACAGACGTGAGGTGGGTCTCGAACCGGCCTGCGCCCTCATGTGCCCGGCGGAGGCCATCCAGTACGGCCCGCTGGAGATGGTCCTTGAACTCGTCAACGAGAGGCGCGCCAGGAACATACCCGAGCACAGGAGGGAGCTGAGTGAGGAAGAGCTCAGGAAGAGCGTGAGTTCCGGCTACGTTCTTCTCTGATACCTTTTTGGAGGTTTCACCGTGAGGATCGACGAGATAATCGGAGATGCGCGCAGGATAGTCCTCTGTGGCGTGGGCAACGAGAAACGCGGTGATTATGGATTTGGGGCCTATCTGGCGGAGGCCCTTTCTCTGGCGGTGGAGAATCCCACCTTCCTTACGATCAACTGCCACGACGTTCCCGAGAGCCAGGCGGGGGCTATAATACGCTTTCGCCCGGAGCTGGTGATAGTTGCGATCCCCCTTGAATTTGGGGGTGAGCCCGGTAAAGTGGTCGTCGCCGACCCCTGGGAGGCTATTGGAGATGTCCCCGAAGACTTCCGCTTCCAGCTCAGGGTGACCCTTGGCCACCTGACCGAGTTGCTCCCGGAGACCCGGTTCCTGCTCCTTGGCTGTCAGCCCGGGGACTGGAAAGATGTGAGCGAGGAGATTAAAAACTGCGTCAGAGCGCTTGTGCTGGCTTTCAAGGATGCTATCAGATAGCAGAAGTCAGTCCAAGTGTAAACGCGTTGCCCCGATTTACACAAGCATCTCCAAAATGATCCTTTTTCTCTCGAAAACTCACCCTTTAGAGCGGGGAAGAAGTCAGCGCTCTGACTTTGGACGGATTTGTCCGGAAACATTTAAAATTCATATTGAATAGCCTCCATGGAAATGATTTGTCCATAAAAACCCCGTTTCATAGGCAATCGCGGAGAACAAGTCCCGATGAGGCTCTTGTAAATCGGCTCCTCTTTCGGTTTACCGCTGGCCGTTGGTGCTGTAGTCTCCATATCACCACGTCATCCATGGAGAACATTTTAAAAAACCTTCACCTAACCTCTCCGGTGATGCCATGGAGAGACTGAAATGCCGCTCACGCCTACGGTGGGACGGAAACGTTGGGAGCTTCGTTAAGATGAGGGATTTCGGCATCAGGATAGATACTGAAACAGACGGTCACAACGAGGGGCCCAACCCAACGGAGGTTCTTCTCTCAGCTATCGGGGGCTACCTGATGGTGAACTGGGGACGGTTAGTAAGAAAAATGCGACTGAACGTGGAGGGAATTGAGATAGAGGTGACAGGTTGGAGAGGCCCTGATGAGCCCGCATTGAAGGAGATAACCTACCACGTAAGGGTGAAAACCATAGAGAGCGAGAAGAAAATGATGCGCGCGAAAACTCTAGCAGAAAAGTATGGAACAGTCTTCAACACCGTTGGAACGTGGAAGATAAAGGGAAGCGTGGAGATAGCCCGTGATTAGGAAAACCTAAAATTTTTTAAAGTCCCTAAAAAATCTGGGAACTGAGGTGGGGTATGTGGAGAGGATCAAGAGCTTCAACCCCGCGGCCTTTGCCAGCGTCATGGGGACCGGAGCAGTGGCGATTGCATCCTATGAGTACTCATCGTACTGGACACCCCTCAAAGAAATTGGAATAGTGTTGACTTACATTAACGTTGCTCTCTACACCGGTCTGCTTATTCCGTGGCTCCTCCGCTGGGTTCTCTACAGAAAGGAGGCACTTGAAGACTTAAGGCATCCCTCAAAGGGCCATTTTTACGGAACAAGTGGAGCGGCGACGATAGTCCTAGTTGCCCAGTTCTTGATGATTCTGCACAGCAGAACCATTGCATGGTACCTCTGGCTCTGGGGGCTCGTTCTGACCTTCATATTCGCTTTCTGGATGTCCTACGAGGTTTTCATTGCAGGGGAGGTTGACCTGAGGCACCTCTCACCGGCCTGGTACATCCCGCCCGTTGCTCTCGTGATAATACCCTTCGGAGCGATCTTCATGAGGACGACCACGGGCTACGTAAAGGAGTTCGTTACCGTAGTCAACTACATGGGCTGGGGAGCGGGCTTTTTCCTCTACCTGGTCCTCTACGCGGTTGTGACGCTCCGCTTCATCAGGCACGAGCTCATGCCAGCGGGGATGGCACCTTTGATATGGATGAACCTTGGGCCTATCGGGGCGAGCATAACGGCACTCTTTGCCCTCGTGAACAATTCAAGCATTGCTGTGTCAAAGGATCCACTCTTCATATTCGCCTTCTTCCTCTGGGGCCTCGGCTTCTGGTGGCTGGTCATGGCCATAGCTTTAACGCTCCACTACATAAGGAACCTCAACCTGCCGTACAGCACATCGTGGTGGGCGTTTATATTCCCCCTTGGAGCCTTCGTGAACGCCACACGTGATATAGGGAACGTCTTCAGCCTGGAACTTATGAAGTTGCTGGGTTACTCCCTGCTCTGGCTCCTCTTCGCCCTGTGGCTTGTTACGTTCCTAAAACCACTAAAGTCGACCTTCCCCTCGCCCTGAAGGGCAGGACTTTCAAAAGGGACTCCAAAAAGGAAATGCAACGATAACGCGACGTTCAGTACAGAAGAGAAAAAGGGCCAAAAGCCCTCAGAGAAGCATCCTGGCGTCGACGGCAACGGCCGAGTCCTCGTAGGCGAAGATCGGGTTGATATCAAGCTCCTTGATCTCCGGAAGCTCAAGGGCAAGCTCGCCGATCTTGGTGACCATTTCAGCAAGGGCCCCTATGTCAACGGGCTTCTCACCGCGGGCTCCCGCCAAAATCGGGTAGGCCTTGATCTCCTTTATCATGTCGAGGGCTTCCTCTTTCGTTATCGGAGCAACCCTAAAGGAGACGTCCTTGAGGATCTCGACGAAGATTCCACCGAGACCGAACATTATGGCCGGACCGAACTGCGGGTCGCGTATCATACCGACTATAACCTCCTTGCCGAGCGGGAGCATCTTGTAGACGATGACGCCCCAGAGGTCAGCGTCCGGCTTGTAGTTCCTGGCGTTCTCCATGATGGTCTTGAATGCCTGTCTGGCTTCATCATCGCTCTTGATGTTGACCTTAACACCGCCGGCGTCGCTCTTGTGGATGATCTGCGGAGAAACGATCTTCATAACGACCGGGTAGCCGATCTCCCTGGCGAACTGAACGGCCTCCTCCTCGTTGGTGGCGACCTTGAAGTCCGGAACGGGGACGCCGTAGAGCTTGAGTATCTCCTTTGCCTCAGGCTCGACGAGCGGCCTGTTTTCGGCCTTGGCCTTCTCGATTATCTCCCTAGCCTTTTCAATCCTGTCCATCACAATCACCTCATCAGCTTGACAGTGCTGAGTCTCCACGTGGAGTTAAAAGGGTTTCCATTTGCAAAGCCTCACTCCAAAGTAGATCGAAGTGATGTTGGGGGTATATATAGAATGATGTACCAATGAGATTAGGTGATAACCGTGAGATGGAAGGTCATTATCGGTCTGCTGGGAGTTCTGGTGCTTTTATTCGCGGTCTTCCCCTTTCAGAGGGAAAAGGCCATGGCCGGCAACGGCACCGTTGTACTGTACAACTCGGTCAAAATAGGTGTTGTCGAGAAAATCCTGGAGCTTAACCTAAAGGAAGGCATCAACGAGGTGCCACTGAGCGAGCTCGCCGGCCTCAACATCGCAGAGGTCACCATAAGGCCCTTAGACGGTGGCTCCCACGTTCTCGGTGTGTTCAGCAGGGGCGGGAACGGTAGCGTCTACGGTGCGGGCATCGGAAGCGATATCGAGATAAAGCTCAAAACCGGGGACACAATAAGCGGCAGGTTCCTGGGGATGAAGGATGGAAAACTGGCGGTTCGGGGGGAGGAGTACTACCTGGTAAACCCGGACGAGGTGGCCTACCTCAAGGTGAAGGAGCTGGACGGAAAGACCGACGCCTACGCGGTCATATCCGCTGACAAAGCAGGAAAATACCGCTTCGATGTTATCTACCGTGTGAACGGAATGGGCTGGAGCTCACGCTACAAACTCTACATAGGAAACCAGGCCAACCTCTACGGTTACGTGGTTCTGAACAACCCCACCATAAAGGAGTTCAAGGACACGAAGGTCCTCCTCGTTGCCGGAGACGTGAGTTTGATCCAGGGAGGGACATCAAGCCCATACGTCCTCTACGCGAAGGCCGCAGGCGGAACGACGGAGATAGTGCAGCCGAGCGAACCGCAGAAGGTGGAGGCTTTCTACCTCTACAGGCTCGGAACCGTTGATCTTGAGCCCACCAGCATGATGATGTACCCCTACATAACCCTCAAGGCCCCCTTTAAACGCGAGTACCTCTACGAGAGCTGGCCCAACAGCGGGGAGGGGCCGGTTTACGAGTCAATTTCCTTCAAAACTGACAAAGTTCTGCCGGCTGGCGTTGTTGAGGTTTACAGGGAAACCCAGGACGGTGCACTCCTCCTGGGGGAGAGGATGATGGAGCACACTCCCAAGGGGGAAACCGTCAGAGTAGGAATAGGACGAGACTACAACCTTAAAGGAACCACTAAAATACTGCAGGAGGAGCGTGGAAGCAGCTACGCCTACTACAAAGTTCAGATAACGATTGAGAACTTCGGAAACGAGACAAAGACCGTAGTGGTCAGGTACCACAAATGGGGCAGGATAAAGAGCAGCTCTCTGGAGCCCATAGACGAGACCGCCAACTACGTCGAGTTCAAACTGACCGTCGGACCCGGAGAAAAGAAGGAAGTGATGTTCGACTACGAGAACCGCTGGTGATCACGATTTTCTCAGGGTCACCTCAAACCTCCTCTCCCCTTTTGAGACGTCAAGCACGAGGCTCTTGTCGTAGTCCACAAACTTGGTACCTATGACGGAGTAACCCTCATCCTGGAGGAACTCGGCGATCTTAAGGCCCAGTTCATCAAAGAACTCCGCGGCCATGGCGGCCATGCTGGGCTCAACGATCCCCAGCTCATCGTGATACTTCCTCGCCAGCTCGAACACGTCCATCCCCATCACCGCTGAATTTAGGGGCCAAAACGATAAAACGCTTTCGCCCGAAATCCTTAAAACCCTCCGCAGGCTACCGGCACCAGTGGTGGACGTGGACGAGAAGACCCTGAAAAAAGGGGAGAAGTACTACAAAGCCGGGAAAGTACTCTGGGTCGTTAAATACGGGGACAGGCTCTTCTCCAAAGTACTCGGAACGTACCCTTATTACGTCGAGATCAACACCTCCAACGGGGAAAACCACTGCACCTGTCCGCTGGGGGGAGACTGCAAGCACGTTGCGGCGGTTATGAAGGCCCACGAAAACGGCTTCTACTTCGAGACCTTCGATGAGCACGCCGAGCTCTTTCCCGAGGCCGTCGCAATGGAGTTCCTTGCAGAGGTCCCTGAGCTCGCCCTCGACGTCACCATAAAGGAGCTCCGGTTTGCACTGAACACCGACGAGAGCGGGAGCGAAGTCGCCCGGCTGTTCCGGAGGGCCGTTCTCCTTCTTAAAACCCTCGACCGCCCGGAGGTTCTGCACATCCTAGAAGAGACTCTGGAGGAGTACCGGCACGTGTTCAAAGACTACCGCCTGACCGAGAGGCTTGAAAAGGAGTTTATGAAACTCAGGAGCGGTTGAGAGGCAGTACACAACCCTCATTAAAAATCCTTATAAATCTTTAGAACACCAAACAGGAACTTAGAAGGTGAGAAAATGAAGGCCATTTACCGCGGTATGTGCCCGAACTGCGGCGATAGAATCTCCGACGAGAGGCTCCGTGAGAAGAACCCCTGCGAGAGATGCCTTGATGAACCCGTTTCTTCAAAGAATTACTTTGATCTCGTAAAGGCCGTAAGGGATGCCCTCCAGCTCAGGGGAGAGCTAAAGGAGTGGGAGGAGATACACCGGCTGGAATCACAAACGCGTGGGATAGAGGCGTTCTTTGAGAGTGCCACAGGTTTCAGATTCTGGAGCGCCCAGAGAACCTGGGTGAAGCGTCTCCTGAGGGGGACGAGCTTTTCGATAATAGCCCCAACCGGGATGGGTAAGAGCACGTTCGGGGCGTTTATGGCCGTCTGGCACGCTAAAAACGGGAGAAAGAGCTACATCGTGGTGCCGACGACCCCCCTGGTGATCCAGACCGTCAAGAAGGTCATGGCGATAGCGGAACGGGCGGGCGTTGACCTCAGGCTGGCGTACTACCACGGCAACCTCCGCAAAAAGGAAAAGGAGGAAATGCTGGACCGGATACGCAGAGAGGAGTACGACATCCTGATAACGAGCGCCCAATGGATGGCCAGAAAGTTCGAGGACGAGCTAAAGGGCCGGCACTTCGACTTCGTCTTCGTCGACGACGTTGACGCGTTTCTCAAGGCCAGCAAGAACATAGACCGCTCCCTCTATCTCCTGGGGTTCAACGAGGAGATGATAGGAAAGGCATGGGAGATAATCCGACTCAAGAAAAACATGGCACGTTACCTGAACGGCCGCGCCGAGGACCGAGAGGAGAGACTGAAAGAAATAAACGAGGGGATAAGGGCACTGCAGAAGGAGATAGAGGAGTTCAAATACAAAAACGACATAGGCATCATGATAATCGCCTCAGCCACGGGCTCAGCCCGGGGCGACAGGATAAAACTCTACCGCGAGCTGCTCGGCTTCGAGGTTGGAAGCGGACGCTCCGCCCTAAGAAACGTCGTCGACAGCTACCTGAAGCCCCAAAAGGACGTAAAAGACCACGTGGAGGAGCTCCTCAGAAAACTCGGTAAAGGGGGGATCGTGTTCACGCCCATAGACCAGGGGCTGGGCTACGCGGAGGAGCTCGTTAACTACCTCCGGGAAAAAGGCCTTAAAGTGGAGCTCGTCTCATCAAAGAACAAACGATCGATAGAGAAGTTTGAGAACGGCGAGGCCGACTACCTAGTTGGCTCCGCCACATACTACGGCTCCCTGGTCCGTGGCCTAGACCTCCCACACTTAATCCGCTACTCCGTGTTCACAGGCGTCCCAAAGTTCCGCTTCTCCATAAACCTCGAGAGGCCGACGATATACCGCGCCCTCGGTCTCATGAGCGAGGTGATGGACTTTCTGGGCGACGAGGATAGAAAAACCGCTGAAAAGTTCCATGCAAGGCTCAGGAGGCTCATAAGAAACATCCCCCAGTTTGAACTTCTCAAGATTGAGGAGGCCCTAGCCGAGGGACTGCCGATAGAGAACGAATTCCACAACCACGTCCTCGGCGTTTTCCGCGAGCTGGTTGAATTTCTGAGAAAAGTTCTCAAGGACAAGGAGGTTCTCAAAAAGCTCGCCGAGGACCCCTTCGTCAGTCTCAGAGAGGAAGAAGGAAAATGGTACATCGAAATACCGGACGTCAGGACGTACATCCAGGCCACAGGAAGGACGAGCAGGCTCTTCGCGGGTGGAATCACCAAGGGACTGAGCGTCCTCATAGTTGACAACGAGAAGGTCTTCAACGGCCTCGTCAGGCAGATGCGCTGGCGCTTTACGGAGTTCAAAATGGCGTCCTTTGAAGAGCTCAACCTCGACGAGATCCTGAAGCAGATAGACGAGGACAGGGAAAAGGTCCGGCTCGTGATGGAGGGCAAGATAAGCGCCAGGGTCAAGGATCTTGTGAAGTCATCCCTCATGATAGTTGAGAGCCCCAACAAAGCCCGAACCATAGCGAGTTTCTTTGGACAGCCCAGCAAGAGGCGCATCGGGGACTTAGTGGCCTACGAAGTGAGCATAGGCAATAGAATGCTGACGATCCTGGCGAGCGGCGGCCACATGTTCGACCTAGTTACGAACGACGGCTATCACGGAGTGTTAATTGAAAACAAAAGTGATGACATCCGTTTTATTCCTCTCTACGACACCATCAAACGCTGCCGTGACTGCGGGCACCAGTTCATCGACTGGGAGAAGAAGGGGACCTGCCCACGCTGCGGCTCGACCAACGTCCACGACGCGCTCCAGAACGTCAAGGCGATGCGCGAGATAGCCCAAGAAGTAGACGAGATACTCATAGCTACGGACCCTGATACAGAGGGCGAAAAGATAGCCTGGGACATCCGGAACGTGCTCAGCCCGTACACACCAAACATCAAACGCATCGAGTTCCACGAGGTAACTCGCCCGGCCATATTGAGAGCCCTGGAAGAAGCCAGGGACGTCAACGAAGGCAGGGTAAACGCCCAGATAGTCAGACGGGTGGAGGACAGATGGATAGGCTTCGAACTGAGCCAAGAACTACAGAGGGTCTTCGAGAACTACAACCTCTCCGCCGGCAGGGTACAGACACCGGTCCTTGGGTGGATAATTGAACGCTACAGAGAGTTCACCGAGAGCGAGACGTATTTCCTCGGCCTTGAACTCGACAACGGGCTTCGAATAACTGTGGAACTAGGGAAGGACGGGAAAAAAGTCGAGCCGCCTGAGGAGGTAACGGTCGAGAGCGTTCGCCTAGAGGAGAGGGACATAACCCCAGCCCCCCCCTACACGACGGACACCATGCTGAAGGACGCCTCCACATTCCTAAAGCTCTCAGCACACGAAACCATGCGGCTTGCCCAGGACCTCTTCGAAGCGGGCCTAACGACCTACCACCGCACCGACTCCACACACGTCAGCAATACAGGAATCGAAATAGCAAAGGAGTACATAACCCAAGGGATAGGTGAAGAGTACTTCAAACCAAGACCCTGGGGCGAAGAAGGGGCCCACGAGTGCATAAGACCAACCCGCCCGATAGACACCGGAAGACTCATGCAGCTCATAAGGGACAACATAGTGCAGCTCCCCAAGAACCTAACCCGGAACCACTACAGGCTCTACGACATGATATTCCGCAAGTTCATGGCCAGCCAGATGCCTGCTGCAAAGATCCTCCATGAGAAGGCAACGATCAACACAGGTGTTGGAAAGGTCGAGATCGAAGGGTACACGGAGCTACTCAACAGCGGCTGGTCCCGGATAAGAAAACTGCCCCTCAGAGAGTTACCAAAACTCGAAGCCGGCCAGAGGTTCAAGGTCGTTGAAAGCAAGAGGTGGAAGGCCCCCAAAGTACAGCTCTACAGCCAGGGCGACATAATAGCCATGATGAAGAACAGGAAGATCGGCAGACCCTCCACGTACGCCAAGATCGTTAAAACCCTGCTGCAACGCTACTACGTTATAGAAACCCGCGGAAGAAAGAAGCTCCTGCCAACGGAACAGGGAATGAAAGTGTACCACTACCTAATGCAGAAATACCGGGATCTGGTAAACGAGGAAAAGACGAGGGAGCTTGAAGAGCTCATGGACCTCATAGAAGAGGAACAGGAAGATTACCAGAAGGTACTTCAGAGGTTGTACTCCGAACTGAAAGAGTATACTAACTCAAATATGTAACATTACGTTAAATTATCATTATTTTTATTCTAGTTCATGTGTTTATTGGGTCCGCGGTAGGTTTGATATTCTGGAACACCAAAACTTTTAAAACCCCCAGGTAGTAAGAGCAGTGCATGGAGATGCAATATTCCTAACATCCGCTGAAGTCACACTCTTTGGCGATGGTGTGTTTAGGTAAAACTGAAGATTGATAGGAAAAAACTTATATCCTATAAATCCCATAACATGGATTAGAAAACATGGTGGTGGTAAAAATGGTGAAGGACAGAATGGTGGAGCTCCTTCAGGAGCACTTTGAGTTGAACCTCTACGAGGCAAGAGCGTACGTGGCACTGGTCGGCTTTGGCGTTTTAACTCCCGCCGAGCTGGCAAGCGTTTCCGAAGTTCCAGCACCGAGGACCTACGACGTCCTCAGGAGCCTTGAGAAGAAAGGATTCGCCATAAGCCAGCCCGGAAAGGTCAACAAGTACAGACCGGTCCACCCAGAGAACATCCTCGACAAGTTCATACAGGACTGGCAGGAGCGCATCGCCGACGAACTCGAAGCCAAGAAAAAGGCGAAAGAAGAGCTCCTCGAACTCATGAACCCCCTGATAGAGACCGAGATACCAAAGTACGGCGTCGAGCGCGTCTGGATAGTCAAGGGCATAAGAAACGCCACACTCAAGACCAAGGAAATGTTCGAAGACGTTAAAGAGCAGGTTCTCCTAGCCGACGACGGCTACATAGCAGTCAACCTCGAAAGCGACCTAATAAAAGCCGTTGACAGGGGCGCCAAGGCCAAAGTCCTGGTTACCGAACCCATACTCCAGAGACTGAAGACCTCCAAGATACTTGACTACTACAAGAAGGGCAAACTCGAGCTCAAGGTCATCGACAAACTCGATCTCCCAATGCTCATCTGCGATGAAGAAGTGTTCTTCGCCCTTGAGGACATGGCGGCAAGGTACTTCAACTACGAGACCCAGATATGGATTAAGGACTTCCGCATCAAGACCCTGTTTGAGGGCAAGTTCAACGAGTACTGGGAAAAGGCCAAGAAGGCCTGAACCCTTTTGTCCTCCTTTGTTCTTTTAACACCTTTAGAGCCCTCAATAGGTTCTACCCTCAGACACCTCAAACGAGGACTCAACCGGCAAAATTTAAAAAAGATCAGCCAACGTACTTGAACTCTTTTTCGGTCTCGTCCTCCTCACGGAGCTTCCAGAAGAGCTTTCCAGCCTTCTGATAGCTCTCCACCTTACCCTGCTCCGCGAACCGAAGCAAATACCGCCGCACTTCCATCCCCGGGATTCCGGTCTCCTCACTGACTTCTTCGATAGTCTTCGGACCGCTCTCAAGAACCTTCAACACCTTGACGTTCTTCATTCCTCTCCCTCCAAACTGCGGTATTTCTTAATCAATTCCATTATCTCCCCCATCACACTTAAGTGTTTCCTGAGCGAGTCAATCTCCTCGGGCATCGAATTGGCCAGCTCGACAAGCTTCTCCATAAGACGCTCCTCCACGTCCCGGGTTCCACCCTCCCTCTCCCTACCCCGATGCTCGCACACCGGACAGAACACACGGCCGTCCTTTTCAAACAGAGGAGAACCGCACCGGGGACAGTGTCTGTCCAGCATCCTCGCCCCGGATAACATGAGGGGCATTATGACATTTCTGATCTCCTCCTCAGTCGGCCCCTTCATACGCATCACCCCATCAAAAGCTGGAACACTTCAACGAAAGCCTTCTTACCAAGGCGGGAACGCTCTATCCTATCGGAGACCTCCGCTATGTCAAATGCAGTTATCTTGAAACTCCTTTTTATCTCCTCAAGAACCTCAAGGAGCTCATCGAGGGTCAATTCACCGTGCTGAAAGCGCGCTATCCTATACTCCGGAAGGAGAACGTCGAGGTCCACGGTCAGGTATATCTCCTCCCCCAGGTACTTACGAGCCTCATCTATCACCTCCAGGAGATCGTTGGTCTGGAGGTTCTGATAGGCCCTCCACTTCCCCCGAACCTTCCGGCTCCTCAAAAGGGCAGGGAATATCTTGACCCGCCGCGTCCAGAGCTGGGTTCGCTCCGTACTGGGTATCATAAGGACCGGAGCCATAACAACGGCCCTCTTTACAAACCTGTTCTCAAGCGCGTACGCCAGCCATGAGCCGTGATCCAGAAAGTCATGCATCAGATCGGTGTGTGCATCAACGCTCATAAGGGAAGCAGGTCGCAACTTCTCAGCTATACCATACGTCGCCAGGTGCTCACCCACGATATACGCGGTATCCTGTGGCACCCTATCCGACAGGAGCTCAACCCTACTTGATTCAACGATAACATAATCATCCAAAAGTTTATTCTTCTGAAGGAGTTTGAGGACGTAGAGAACACCCTCACGGTTTGGCCTCTCACCGAACGGGATAAAAGTCACCATAACGCATCCCCCCACGGAGTCGGGACATTCCCTTTTAAATCTTGGCGAAGTTTATTGACATTTAAATGTAAACTCCAGACACCAAAGTTTAAAAAGTAACCTGATAAGCCTAAATCGAAAAACCCTCGGAGGCGAGGAGATGATACTTCAGGTTGCTCTTGACTTAACGGACATTGACCAGGCTCTTTCTATAGCTGAAAAAGCAGCCCACGGCGGCGCTCACTGGCTGGAAGTCGGCACACCACTCATAAAAAAAGAAGGAATGCGTGCGGTTGAGCTTATGAAACGCCGCTTCCCCGACAGAAAAATAGTGGCAGACCTCAAAACCATGGACACGGGCGCCCTTGAGGTTGAGATGGCCGCAAGGCACGGGGCAGACGTTGTATCCATCCTCGGAGTTGCGGACGACAAAACCATCCAGGACGCCATCGAAGTGGCCAGAAGATATGGAATCAGAATAATGGTCGACCTCATAGGGGTCAAGGACAAGGTCAAACGGGCTAAAGAACTTGAGAGGATGGGTGTCCACTACATCCTCGTCCACACAGGCATAGACGAACAGGTTCAGGGGAAGACCCCCCTTGAAGACCTGGAAAACGTTGTTAAAACCGTCCGCGTCCCGGTAGCAGTCGCGGGCGGGTTGAACCTGGAGACGATCCCCAAAGTAATCGAGCTGGGCGCCACAGTGATAATCGTTGGAGGAGCAATAACCAAGGCCAAAGACCCGGGCGAAATAACGAGAAAGATAATAGACCTGTTCTGGGGCGAGTACATGATGACCATACGCAAGGCAATGCACGACATCGCCGATCATGTAAAAGGCGTGGCCGACAGCCTGAAGATTGAGCAGGCAAGAGGATTCGTGGACGCAATGATAGGAGCCAACAAGATCTTCGTGTACGGCGCCGGGAGAAGCGGTCTGGTTGGTAAAGCCTTCGCAATGAGGCTTATGCACCTTGACTTCAACGTCTATGTCGTTGGCGAGACGATAACGCCGGCCTTCGAGCAGGGTGACCTGCTTATAGCGATAAGCGGTTCTGGAGAAACAACCAGCATAGTCGACGCCGCGAAGATAGCCAAGAAGGAAAGCGGAAAGGTTGTTGCCATAACCTCCTACGCCAACTCGACCCTTGGGAAGCTTGCCGATGTGGTCGTTGAGATACCGGGAAGGGCCAAGACAGACATACCCACAGACTACATAGCCCGGCAGATGCTCACCAAGTACAAGTGGATTGCCCCGATGGGAACCCTCTTCGAGGACTCCACGATGATCTTCCTCGATGGAATAATAGCGCTCCTCATGGCGACGTTCCAGAAGACCGAAAAGGATATGAAGAAGAAGCACGCGACCCTTGAATGATAACTATGCCCTCCTTTACCCATCTTTTCGTTGGAATCGGCAATGCAGGGGCGAGAATAGTAGACAGGATAAGCGTAGATGGCGTCGTTAAGGTCACAATAAACCCCGGGCGCTACCTATTAAGACCCCTAGAATATGGCGGGAGGATTAGGGAGTTCTTCTCGAGAATTCCCGAGGACACGTTTCTCTGGCTCGTCTTCGAGGACAGAGAGATAAACCTTGAACTTGTGAACTTAATCATCGAGAACAGTCCATCCGATGCCATAAGGCTCGCCTACGTCTTGACGCCGAGGCGGGAGCTAATCCACGAAAAGCCCCCTTGGGCGGATAGCTTTGAGACGGTTTTCTATGACTCCCTCTGGGACTTCCTGAGCGAGGACGTCCCCTTGGGAGTGGCCTTTGAGAGGGCCTCTGTCTCAATATCCGAGCTCTTCTCAAGGCTTTACTACTACTTGGAAAACCAGATGCTCATCAACATAGACTACGCCGATCTGTTCAACATGATTAACGGAGGAAACGTTGGAATAATGCGCCTTCTGGACAGGGTTGACTTCAGCTGGCACTGGGGAATATGGGAGAGGGGCCTCATTGGAATCCTCGTCGGCAACGACTTCCCGCTGAAGGGTGCGCACGAGATACTCTCCCGCTTCCAGGAGCTCTTGGCGGAGAAGGATATAATCTGGGGAATTGTAACGGACGAGAACGTCCGCGGGGTTGAAATCTTGGCTCTCCTCGTGAAGGGGTGGGACGATGAGGGCGGTTCTCTTTGACATTGATGGAACCATTCTCACGGAAATGCCACTCATCCAGCTCTTCCTCCCCCGGGTTTACGACGAACTATCCAAACGGCTCGGCATCACCAGGGAAGAGGCCAGAAACCGCTTTCTCGACGAGATAATCGGCAGGAAAGACACCTACGACTGGCACGACTGGAACTTCTTCTTCCAAATGTTCAACATAAGCCTGTGCTACGAGGAACTTCTCAAAAGCTATCCCCACAAGCTCCAAGTTTACCCGGACGTCCTTCCCACCCTCGAGTGGCTGAAGAAGAAGGACTATTCCCTCGGCGTAGTTACGAGCGGGCCTTCCTACCAGAGGCTTAAGCTCGAGCTGACGGGCCTTTCCAAGTACTTTGACGTAATCTTAACACGGGAAGACGTCAAAGCGATTAAGCCTGAGCCAAAGATTTTTCTCCACGCCCTCGAAAAGCTCGGCGTCAAGCCGGGTGAGGCCCTCTATGTCGGCGACTCCCTGAGTCAGGACGTTTACGGTGCGAAGCACCTGGGCATGACGGCTGTCTGGATTAACAGGAGCGGTGAAAACGGCTACCACATGGCTGATTACGAGATTAGAACCCTTCACGAGCTTAGGAAAATACTGGAGGTGATGGAATGAAGGAAATTTTCAACGGGGAGGGTGTTTTCGTTAGGTACACGGAGAAGGAAGTTGAGATAAGGCCAGGCGATAAGCTCGTTCACAGGGCAGAGGAGCCGACAGAGCTCTGGTGGAAACTCAAGGAGGCAATTAAAGGCAGGAAGGTTAGAATCATCGTTTACGAGGTGGAAAGATGATAGCCCACCTCATCAACACGGACGTGGGGAAGAGGGGCGTGCTTGAACTCTACCTCGAGTACAGGAAAAGAAACTTTAATTTTTTACATAATTCTACAAAACTGTTTTTGGACAATTATGGAAAAGTGCTAATCGTCACTGGCTTCCCTATTCCTCCCGTGAACGTTCCTGAGACGGACGGCCCTCCGGGAGCTTTGGCAATCTACCGCACTGTTACCTCGCTCGGCGGAGAAGCCTACATCCTGACACAGAAGGAAGTCGTTAAAGCGATGATGCCCTTTCAGAGGGCTCTCTCCTTGAGGTTCGTCAAAGAGCCTGACGTCTCTTCCTACGACCTGGTTATCTTCATTGAAACGCCCGGAAGAGCCGTGGATGGCAACCACTACTCCATGTCAGGACTCCAGGTAAGGGGCGAGACCTTTGACTGGGTGGCGGAGAAGGCCGGGGAGCACGGGGTTCCCACGATTGGAATCGGTGACGGGGGCAATGAAATTGGAATGGGGAAAATCAGGGATTTAGTCATCAGGCACGTTCCCCTGGGAGAAAAGATAGCGAGCGTTGTTGAGACAGATGAATTAATCCTGTCGGCTGTTTCAAACTGGGGTGCCTATGGTCTGATTGCGGAAGCTTCGATTGAACTCGGCCGGAACTTGCTCTATGGCTGGGAGGAGGCCTTTGTGGTTAGACTGCTCGTCGAGAACGGTCTCATAGATGGTGTGAGGGGTAAAAGGGAGGTGAGTGTGGACGGGATTTCAATCGACGTTCACAGAAAAATAATTGAAACCCTGGAGTTACTTGTGGTGGAGACCTTAAATTCCAAGCTCCTTTCTGCTCCTCATGATTAGCTCTTGGATCTCATCCGCTGTTAGTGTCTTCCCTCCCCTCGCCAGCATCAGAACTTCGCTTGATATCTTGAGAAGCGTGTAAACTTTCTCCCCTGCGATAATCGTGTAGTTCCCCGAGGGTTCAAGCTCCGAAAGAATTTTCACGACTTCGGGAACCTTCGCGGAGAGTTCTTCGTAGGATAAAAACGTGCCGGTGATTGGGAGCCCCTCGACCGTTGCGTAGAGGAACTCTTCAAAGCCAAATCTGCTCCTGAGCTCGTCCTCGAAGCTCTGGATTTCAGCTTCTGTTTTTGAGCGAAGCAGGTTCCTTATTTTTTCAATCACACCCATGCCCGTTCATCTCCTTAATCCTTGCCGAGAGCCGTTTGCACAGATTCTCAAGTGCATCCACACCTTCCCTCTCAAACCACCTTATAAACTCTTCCCTAGTGAGGTGGGTTGGACAGTTAAACCTCTTTCTGGGGTTGAAGATACTCTTCACCTGCTTCCGCGTTATCCAGACGTAGTCAATGTTTCTCTCCTCCAGCAGATTTATTAGAGCGTTCTTTCCCCGCGTTGGGACGAGTGGAGGACTTCTCTGGAGTACAAAGAGAACACCGGGTTGTGCGTGCTTTTCAACCCTAGCAACTATATTTCTCAGTTTTGCGTCGAAGCCGTGTTCAAGAACCCTCCCCGAAATCAGGTTCTCCACAACGAAAAACTTTACTGCCCCGTCCTTCAGCTTAATTCTTCCGATGAAAACCCCTATCAAATTCTCATAATCCCTTTTGGTTCCGAAAAGTGATTTTGCCAGCCTGTTCATCTCCCAGCGCCTCACGGTTTTCCATACAGCGTAGTAGGAAACGTTGATTCCCCTGGCCCTTAGGTTCTCTGTAATTTCGGAGATGCACTTTCCATTCTCCCTGAGGTTAATTATCCTCATCTCAACTTCTCTATCCAGTGTTTTCTCGTGTCGGCCGGGCTTATGTATGTGGGGATTTTTGAGCACCTGATAGACCCTTCTCTCGCTTATCCCAAACCTCTCAGCTATTTCCCTGACTGTAGAACCCTTGTTGCGGAGTGCAAGTATCTCCTCAACATGCTTTTCGTTGAGCCTCACCGGGTTTCACCCTGTTCTGGGTTTCAGGTTTGTTCAGAAAGTTCGGGACGTTACTGAATACTAATATAGTTCAAAAACCTAAAAAACTTTACTTAAAATTTCCTGCATTTCTCCACAGATTTGGGTGTGAATTCCGTAGATTTGGGCATGAAATAGTTTTCGGAAAATATGCAGAAAAATGTTAATAAACCACCTTTTGGTAGATTATCCTGAAAACCCCCTGAAAGGGGATGCACCATGACGGGGGCGAAGGTCGTGGAAAGGATGAACGAGAGGTCTGAAGAAATGGCAACCAAAATAAACAACCTCATATTGTTTGGAATATACAAAGTTCTTGGAGCTGGGGCGAGGGGATTGGGCAACTCAATAGGCGAGGAACTCCTCCACGCAATGATGGAAGAATACGAGCTGAGCTTTGAGGGCAGTGATGACCCGCAGGAGTTGCTCAACAGGTTCACCGAGGTCATGATAAACACCCTTGGCTTTGCCGAGAGAGGGGAAATAATCAAGGATGGCAACAAGGTGACGCTAAAGCTTGACAATCCGATGGATCTCTACGCCCTTCAGTTGCTTGAAAAGAAGGGCATGAAACCCGTGCTGTATCCCATAGCGAATGCCATAGCCGTGGCCATTAAAAAGTTCAGCGGAAAGAACGTTTTAATAAAGGAAATCAGAGTGTCAGACAAGCATGTTGAGGTTGATATGCTGATATTGGGGTGATGGAAGATGTTTGAGAACGTTATAGCCGACCTCCTTAGAGTTGATGGGGTTAAGGGAGTTGCCATAGTGAGCAAGGATGGTCTCCTCATAGAAGGGCAAGCCAGTGACAGGACAATAGATGTTGAAAACGTTGCCGCTATGGTCGCTACAATCTACGGTACATCGCTCAACGTTTCAAAGGAAGTTTTCCACGAAGAGGCCGTTGACATGGTAACTCTTGAGTCTCCGAAGGGCAAGATAATAACCGTTGAAGCCGGTGAAAACGCAGTCCTTACTGTTTTAACTGATCCAAAGGTTAACCTGGGTCTGGTCAGGATATACCTGAAGAGGAACGCACAGAAAGTTGCTTCAATGCTCTGAGAGGTGTTCGAGTAAGTGACTAACAAAGTTTTAAATCCCTACTTTTATTTTCCCTACGGGTGATACATATGCTTCTAGGGAAATTCGTTGAGCTTGTGATTAATATTGATAATCCAAAAGAGCTTTTGAATAAAATTAAAGAGGGATACCTCAAGGCGTCTTGGAGAGAGAAAGATGACCTGATTACAGGATACGTTCTGGTTTCCAATGGGAAAATTGTAGGTGCAATTGTGGAAAACCTCATGACAGGTGAAACATTGAAAGGAAATGATGCTCTTGGTAATATTATCCAAGTTACTAAAACTGGGAAAATAAAGGTCGTTGAACTTTATGAGGCCAGCACTCAGGAAATACTCTCTGAGATGCCGGAGGCCAAAGTAGACACTCTTAGTATTGAGCATAAGGGGGAGAGTATCCTGGATGACCTTCCTTCCCTCATAATCTCTCACAAAGGAGAAGTTTTTATTCACGATGGAGGAACTTCGTGGCGCCTTTACTTAGAACAGGGAGTTGTTAAAGCTGCTGAATCATTGGGTGAAAAAAGACTATTCGGAGACGATGCCCTTAGATCCCTCCTCCACGAAATGGGCCACATAATTAAAGAGGGTCATTATGAGATCGGGGATCAATGGGAGTTTACCAGTAAGGAGAAAGTTAAGGGGGGTAACCTGTTCTCTGAAGGAGTTGAACTTCTCCATGAAAAACAGAAACTTGAAAAAGAACTCAATAAAAAGAGGTACACCTCAACAAAACTTTAAATTCCATTGTCTTTTTTCCTCCTCTTGGTGAGGTCATGAGGCTCGAAGAGTTCATACCCGATGACAAGGTGCGGGCGCTCGTAGAGAGAACGCGCGAGTTCGCCAAGAGTTTCTTTGAGAGGGAAGGTACGCACGGGTTCAGCCATGTTAAACGGGTCTTCAACCTGTGCCTCCACATTGGGAAGGAGGAAGGGGCAGATTTAGAGATACTCGCCCTGGCCGCACTCCTCCATGACATCGCAAGGCCCCTGGAAAGCTCAGGAAAAGTTAAGGACCACGCCCTTGAGGGGGCGAGGATAGCGAGGCAGTACCTTACAAGCATGGGGTACCCAGCGGAGAGGGCCGAGGCCGTTGCCCACGCAATAGAGGCCCACCGCTTCTCGAGGGGACCGGAACCCAGAACCCTCGAAGCGAAGATCCTCAGCGATGCGGATAAACTCGACGCAATCGGTGCGATCGGTGTAGCCAGGGTTTTCATGTACTCCGGAGAGCACGGCAGAAGCATTGAGGACTCCTTGGCACATTTTGAGGAAAAGATACTCCAGCTTAGAGGGTTAATGTACACTGAAACCGCCAAGCAGCTCGCCCGGGAGAGACACCGGTTCACGGAGGAGTTTGTGAAGAGACTGAGAAGGGAGATAGAGGGAGAAATCTGAGAACTCCTCCGTCCCCTTCAACCCATAATAAGGTTTTTAAAGAGCCCCCTGAATTTAGGTTAGTCCATCAAGTTCATTCTTTGAGCGGGAGGAGGTGAGGAAATGAAAGCACCAATCTGTGAGGTGTGTTTAAAGACCGACGACATTCTTTGTCCTGCGGATGAAAAAAAGCTCCAGGAAGGTGTTATCTCCGAGCTTGATGTTAAAGTGGCGAGACTTCTCTACAAACTCCTAGGCGACGTCGATATAGAGTTCAAAAAAGCGGTCGAAGCGGGCGACCTGATAGTCATAATGGTGGGTCCCGGGGATGTTCCGCTAACCATCGGAAAAGGTGGCAGGAACATCAAAGCGTTAATGAGAGAGCTCGGAAAGAGGATCCGGGTTATAGAGGGGCTCAAAGTCAGCGGAACGAACGAGGTGAAAAAGCTCGCAACCGATCTCCTCTACCCCGCAGGAGTCTTCGGGGTCAACGTGGTGTACAAACCCGGGGGCGGAACGTACTACAAGGTCCTCATCCTGAGCAGGGATAGGAAAAAGCTACCCGAGAAGCCCAGCGTCCTGGAGAACCTGCTTTCCCAGATGGTTGGTGGAGAGGTCAGGCTATCCTTCATCTGACTCTTTTAATTTGAACGGAGGTAATCGTGATGTACAGAACGCACTACTCAAACCAGATAACCGAGGAACTGAACGGCCAGAGGGTTAAAATCGCCGGATGGGTGTGGGAGGTAAAAGACCTCGGCGGAATAAAATTCCTGTGGATAAGGGACAGGGAGGGCATAGTACAGATAACGGCCCCAAAGAAGAAGGTTGAATCGGATATATTCAAACTCATCCCCAGATTAAACGCGGAGGACGTTGTGGCCGTTGAGGGGATCGTCAACTTCACACCAAAGGCAAAACTCGGGTTTGAGGTACTGCCGGAGAGGCTGGAGGTTCTGAGCAGGGCCAAAAGCCCCCTCCCTCTAGACCCAACGGGCAAGGTCAAAGCGGAGCTCGACACCCGGCTCGACAACCGTTTCATGGATCTCAGAAACCCCGAGGTAATGGCCATCTTCAAAATAAGGTCAAGCGTCTTTAAAGCCCTCCGCGACTTCTTCCACTCAAACGACTTTATAGAGATCCATACACCGAAGATAATCGCCACGGCCACGGAAGGAGGCACCGAACTCTTCCCAATGAAGTACTTCGAAAAGGACGCCTTCCTCGCCCAGAGCCCCCAGCTCTACAAGCAGATGATGATGGCGAGCGGTCTGGACAGGGTTTACGAGATAGCACCGATTTTCAGGGCTGAGGAGCACAACACCACGAGGCACCTAAACGAGGCCTGGAGCGTAGATTCCGAAATGGCCTTCATCGAAAACGAGGAGGAAGTGATGGGGTTCCTCGAAAGGCTCGTGGCCCATACCATTGACTACGTCCGCGAAAATAATTCTAGAGAGCTTGAAATACTAAACTTCGAGCTTGAGGAACCAAAACTGCCCTTCCCGCGACTGAGCTATGATAGAGCACTTGAAATCCTCGGCGACCTCGGCAAGGAAATCCCATGGGGGGAGGACATTGACACCGAGGGGGAGAAACTCCTCGGAAGATACCTGCTCGAAAACGAAGGCGCACCCCTCTACTTCCTTTACATGTACCCAAGTGAGGCCAAGCCATTCTACATCATGAAGTACGATGAGAAACCGGAGATAAGCCGCGCCTTTGACCTGGAATATCGCGGTGTCGAGATATCCTCCGGGGGTCAGAGAGAGCACAGGCACGACGTCCTCGTTGAGCAGATACGGGAGAAAGGTCTAAGCCCAGAGAGTTTCGAGTTCTACCTGAAAACGTTTCAGTATGGAATGCCCCCGCACGGAGGCTTCGGCCTCGGGGCCGAGCGCCTCGTCAAGCAGATGCTGGACATTCCCAACATAAGGGAAGTCGTACTGTTCCCAAGGGACAGGAAGAGGCTTACACCGTAACGCCTTTATACTACATTTTCCTTTTGTAATTAGGCTAACGTCCACTGGAGGTCGAAACTATGAAAAAACTCTCTGCTTTAATCCTGTTTGGGCTTCTGATTCTCTCAACAATGTCCGTATTCCATCCTATAGCGTCAGCGGACGTTCCAAAATACGCGAGTATCTCAGCGGTGAGCCTGGGCCCCTCCGACAAAGTCAGCCTCGGCTCCTTCACCATAGAATACGTTGACCTGCAGGCTCCCACCCTCGGCGGCAACGTGACCAAGATATACTTCAGGGTAACCGGGCCCACCGGGGCAATGAACTACGTCGCCTCCACAGGGGAATGGTTCGCGTACCCGAACACCCAGAGCCCGTACTTAAACGTATCAGTCCTCTGGATAAAGAGCGAGGACAAGAGTGCCCTGATAGAGATACAGTCACCACTCCAGAAGTTACTATCCAACCAGAGCATGCTGGTAGGAGGGGAGGTAACCCTCCCACAGGGACTGCCCCAGATAAAAATCAAACTGACCGCGGTTTCAGGCGACCAAGCGACGTTCCAAGTAACCCTCCCCTACGGAGAGACCAGAACCCTCATAATAAGCAAGGGCTCTGGAGGAAGCGTGAGGTACAAACTCGGCGACAATTATTACTACAACAACTACCTGTACATACAGGTTCTTAACACCGTCACAAACGGTGCCACGTTCGACGTGTACATACCGAAGGTGGCTTCAACCAGCTTCAAGATACTCCGCGCCAACGGAGGAGTTGAAGGCGGCGGAACCAACACACCCTCCCAGGTTGAGGACGTACTGGTCTACAGTGGGCTTCTCTACGTCAACGAGCAGTTGCCCGTGAAGTACCAGAACACGACCTACTACGTCAAGCTCCTGACGACGATACCAAGCGTGGCCAAGATCGAGGTCCTCAAGGGGAGCCAGAGCCTGGGAACGGCCCTCCTGGAAGTCGGAGACCTTCCCAAAGTCATCTCCAACAGCCCATTCAAGATATCAGTCTCAACCGTGGAGCCGAATTACAAGAGGGCCACGATAAGGATATACGCCCCGCCCGGGACCGAAGTGACACCCATCCTACGGCGGGCAAACGTCATGGCAACAATAAACGCCACCCCCAGAAAAATCATGCTCAGTGACAACCTCGTGGTTGTCATAAACGTAGAGAACCTCGGCAGGGGAGACGCCTATGATGTCAGCGTTGCGGCACCTATCCCAAACGATTTCCAGCTGGTGAGTCAGGCAAAAAGCTGGAACCTCAAGACCCTCTCCGCGTTCACCAACATGCCGGCACTCATCTACATCCTAAAGCCCACCAAAGTTGGGAAGTTCGAGATCGGCAAGGCCATCGTGACGTTCTACGATGACCAGAGCCTCGAAACAGGCCAAAAACGGATCGTTTATTCCCCGACCCTTGCGGGGGTTGAGGTTTACAACGTCCCATCCCTAAGCGTGAAGGCACTGGCGTACAACGGAACATGGGGAAGCTACATCACCACAGACGTGAACAAAACAGTGAGCCTCAAATTCACGGTAAACGCAGGTACAGGAAACAAAAACTACGAGTACGTCCAGAACGCTACTTTAATCCTGGACCTCTCCAACAGCCTTAACGGTCCATCCACCATAAAACTCGGAACGATCCGCGCTGGAGAAACAAAAACGGTTCAGGTTGACCTAAAAGTCCTCTCCGCAAACATCACCAACATCAGGGCAACCCTCATGTACACGGACCCCATCGGAAATGTTCACCAGACCTACCTGGGAAACCTCGTGACAATAAACAGCATCCCACCGAAGGTGGTCCTCAAAGAGGTCAAGGTTTACCCGAGGGCGGATGAGCTTCCAGGGTACATAAACAGGACCCTCTCAAGCATGACGAACCCCGAACCCACAGCCAAGGAGATAGCCGCCGTTGCACAGACATACCTTCCGTCGAAGAGCAACACTTGGAAGGGAGTGGGGATACTGTTCATAATCCTAACCATCGTGCTGGCTGGACTCACCTACAGATACTGGTACGAGGCAGAAAAACTTAAAGGGGTCCTGGAAAGGAAGAAGAAGAGCCGCCCAGGTGGACTGCCCAAGAAAGAGGAGGAGAGTCCAACCGGGAAGGAAATCAAAGAGATAGAAGAACTTTGAACTCTTTTTCTTCCCCTAAACTTATTAAGCCCCTGCCCAACGGAGGTTGGGATGAACGATGTTTAGGTACAAACAGGTTATGGTCACACGGAACGACCTCAAGCTCAGCAAGGGCAAGTTTGCCGTCCAGGTGGCCCACGGGGCCGTTACCGCCGCCCTCAAGGCCCAGAAAGAGAAGCCCGAGTGGTTCAAGGCCTGGTTCCATGAGGGGCAGAAGAAGGTCGTCGTCAAGGCCGAAAACGAGGAGGAGCTCTTCGAGCTGAAGGCCCAGGCTGAAAAGCTGGGCATCCCAACGGCGCTCATCAGAGATGCCGGCTTAACCGAGATTCCTCCGGGGACACTAACGGTTCTGGCAATCGGCCCCGGGCCCGAGGAGCTCGTTGACAAGGTTACCGGCCATTTGAAGCTGGTGTGAGCGGAAGTCTTTTAATCATTTAGCCGTTTTAATCTTCGGTGAGAGCGTGAGGCTGAAGAAGCTCACTGTTAGAAACTTCAAGAGTCTCAGGAACTGCGAGGTAGAGCTGGATAAGTTCAACGTTATCATTGGTCCCAACGCCTCGGGCAAGACAAATCTTGTGGAGGTCTTCAAGCTTCTTAGGAAAATCTATGTTGAAAAAGACACAAATCCATTCCTTGAATGGTGGGGTTACAATAATGTCGTTTGGGCCGGAAAAGAGGAGTTACCGATAATCGTGGGGATGCTTTTCGACGTTGATGGTTATGATGTTTATTTTGAAACGACTTTTACTGGAACTGGGGGAAGTTTTGAGATTTTGAAGGAGGTTATTGAGGTTTCTGGTTACGTAAGGATCGAGAAGGAGGGCCATCTTCTAAAGGTTGTTCATGATAAAGAGTGGCTAAAAATGGCTTTTTCGGGTTTAGAGTACCCTACGATTTCAGAGTTCTCAGATTTAAATCTAGGAATCATACGAGAAAAGTTACCAAAAGACTTGGAAGATGCATCCTTATTCGAAATTCTTATGGATTATACTTCTATGCGACCGGTTCTTTTAGGAGATATCGCCAATTGGAAGTCAATAAAAAGTGCATACCTTGAATTTTTAAAGAAACAATTAATACTAAGGCAAATTTTTATTAGGGCTCTCAAAACGCCACAATATCCCCGCAAGGAAACAACCCTCAACGAAGACGCTTCAAACCTCATTCCGCTCCTCTATAACATCTGGCTCCGCGAAGGCAGATTGCCGGAGGAAATAGCTGAGCCTCTCTTCATAGCCTTCCCCAACACAAGAATATTCTTCCAGCTCACTGAGGATGGAAGGGTCATGATGAAAGTCTTTGAGAACGATCTTGAACTTGCTCCGCCAGGCATCTCTGACGGTTTCTATAAGGTTCTTGCAATCCTTACTGCAGTTTATCTCAAACCTCCTCTCCTGATAATTGACGAAATTGAGAATTCCTTACATCCCGAAACCCTTGAACTGGTAATAGACACACTCAAGGAAAGCGAGAGCCAGGTTATTATTACGACCCACTCCCCGGTTGTCGTTGATATCGTTGAGCCTTCTGACCTTGTGCTCGTCGATAAGGAGAATGGTGAGACTGTCTTCAAAAGAATAAAAGATCCCGAAAAAATCAAAGAGTTCCTTAATGAGAGGGGCATCACCCTCAGTGAGGGATGGCTTTACGGTTCACTCTTTGAGAACAAAAAGCAGTGATGGGCATGGCAAAAGAGATAGTCATCATTACTGAGGATACCTACGGGGGAGAGTTCTTCAAACGTCTCTTGGGCAGATTGAACCATGAGGGGCTTGCTAACATCAAACTCAAGAAGCTTTCTGGAAGAAGGAATCTGATTCATGCTCCTTATCTCTGCAATCCTAAGTTAACCAAAATTATCAAGGCTGCTGAGATTGCTTTCCCTGAATTCATACTTATTGTTTACGATGGGGATGGTCCTGCAAATTATGGGTCACGTAAACGGGACATTGCGAAACATGTCCCTAAAAAAACGGAGGTTCCGGTTAAGATTTTCATCTTTGAGTACGAGATTGAAGAATGGATATGCAAAAGCCTCGGCTACAGTTGGAGTACCAAACCTTCCGATGAACTGAAAAAGAGAGAGCGTTACACCAAATCCAATCTTCCAAAGTATGCTGACAAGCTCGACTTTGAGAAGCTCAAACGGAATTGCAAATCCTTTCGCGAATTTTGGAGATTTTAGGTGATTGAGATGGACTACCGCGAGTTTTTTTCCCGGTTCAGGTATCTGAGCAAAGAACCCGGCATTGGGGGCAGGATAAAGGTTTTTCCTGAGGACTTCGTCGTCATCGAAGACCCCCTGCCCCAGATATTTGAGGGCAGGAAGCACACCATCTTCCTACTCAAAAAGCGAAACTGGGACACCATGAGCGCCGTCAAGGAGATAGCCAAGCGGGCCGGGATTAGCTACAGGGACGTGGGCTTCGCCGGGACGAAGGACCGGCACGCGGTGACGTATCAGTACATCAGCGTTCCTGCTAAGGCCAAGGAAAAGGTCAAAACCGTTCGGATCAGGGACGTTGAGCTCCGCTTCGTTTCCTACGGTAGGTTTATCAAGCTCGGCCACCTCACTGGAAACCGCTTCAGGATAATCGTCCGTGGCGTTGGTGATGATGCCTTTGAGAGAACCAGAGAGATAGTGAGGGAACTGAAGAGAAAGGGTGGCTTTCCCAACTACTTTGGCTACCAGCGTTTCGGGGAGAAACGTGTCACGAACCACCTGATCGGAAAGCTCCTCCTGCAGGGGGACTTCGAGGGTGCCGCGAGGCTCTTCCTCGGAGCGCACGAAGGGGGTATGGAAGGGGACGAGGCCAGAAGACACTTCTGGGAGACTGGCGATGTTGAGAAAGCTCTGGAGGAATTTCCGAACTTCCTGCGCTATGAAAGGACACTCCTCTACCGCTACAAGGAGACCGGGAGCTGGAAGAGGGCTTTTCTAAGCCTTCCACTTCCCATAATGCGCATCTTCATCCATGCCTACCAGAGCTACCTCTTCAACCTCTACATCTCCCGGAGGATTGAAAGAGGTATTCCCCTGAACGAGGCCCTCGTCGGCGATATCGTCGTCCAGGTGAAGGGAGGAATCCCCTACCGCGACAGAACCTACCGAGTGACCGAGACCAACAGGGATTTTGTAAACAGGAAGATACAACGCGGCGAGGCTGCAGTCAGTGGCCCGCTCTTTGGCTTTGCCATGAGGCGTGCTAAGGGGCTTCCTGGGAGGCTGGAAGAGGAGATACTTGAGGCGGAAGGGATATCCCTCGAAGTCTTCAGAAAGCTTCCGAAACCGATGGCCGAGCCCGGAGGAAGAAGGGAGCTTTTGATTAGGCCCCTTGGCCTCACCTACGGCCACATCCCCGGAACTGGAATGTGCTTCAGGTTTTTCCTTCCGAAAGGTGTTTATGCGACCAGCGTGCTCAGGGAGATAATGAAGGATCATTGAAACGGCCTCGCGAGTAACGGAACCAACCGCTTTGTTTTTATTCTCCTCACGCAAGATGATAGGGGTGGGAAAATGGTAAAGGCTATCTCAGTTGATATAGATGGCACAATAACTTATCCGGATAGGAGGCTCCACAAGAAGGCACTAGAAGCCATAAGGCTGGCGGAGGGCCTCGGGGTTCCGGTAATGCTGGTAACAGGGAACACCCTCCAGTTCGGAGAGGCCGCCACCATCCTCATCGGTACAAGTGGCCCCGTGGTTGGTGAAGACGGCGGGGCGCTCTCGGTTAAGGACGGCCGGCTGAGGAGGAGGGCTTATCTGACGAAGATGGACGAGGAGTGGATTCTCTGGAGTGAGGTGAAGAGGCGCTACCCAGAGGCGGTGCTCAGCTTCTCGATGCCTGAGAGGAAGGCAGGGCTGGTGATTTTGCGCACAATTCCTGTTGAAGCCGTGAGGGACATAATAGAGGAGCTCGGTCTTAACCTCGTCGCCGTTGATTCCGGCTTCGCGATACACGTCAAGAAGCCCTGGATAAACAAGGGGACGGGGATAAAGAAGGCCTGCGAGGTGCTCGGGATAGAGCCGGGAGAGGTTGCCCACATAGGTGACGGCGAGAACGACCTCGATGCATTCAGAGTAGTCGGCTACCGCGTCGCCGTTGGCCAGGCGCCGGAGAGCCTGAAAAAAGAAGCCGACTACGTGACGGAAAAGACCTATGGTCAGGGCGGAGCGGAGGGAATCCTCCACGTGCTGAGGAAGTTCGGCTACCTGGGTGAAGACGATGCGGATCCGTTTGGCAACCCTTGACGACGTCGAGGGGATAGTTTCACTCCACACGGCCGGCGAGAGACTCAACGGCAACCTCTACGAACGCTACACCAGAGGCGGTCCCTGGATGAACGTTGAGACCTGCGCGATCCATCTGAACAACCTCCTCATTGATGACCAGCTCGTGGCCGTTGCCGAGCTAAAAGGTATTATAGTTGGCGAGGTCGAGGTTCTGTTCTCCGAGGAGCCCGTTGGTGGAAGGCTCAGGAAAATAGGGCACGTGGACGTTATCGAGGTTCACCCCGACTACAGGGGCAGGGAAATCGGAAGGCTTCTGATGGAGTTCGTTGGGGAGGTCGCTAAGGAGCGGAAGGTCGAGATGCTGACCGTCCAGCCGGATGAGGATGCGGAGGGATTCTACAGAAAGCTCGGCTTTGACGCTGAGCTTTTCACGGGGACAACCGTATGGGTTCCGGCGAGGGGCGGAGGAACCGTGGAGCCTTCGGCGTTCGGCTGGAAGGACGTTAAAAACCTTGACTTGGTTGCTGGCAGATTCCAGAGCTCCTACAGCATGTTCTTCTCGGCCTTTAAGGACAACATCGCCGGGATTCACTATACGATCGAATCCGGCAGGAGTGGCGGCTCGTACTATGTCCTCAAGAGTCTCCCCGGGAGGGAGGGCGCTGCACTCCTTCTCTGGGGCAGGATTGGGGACTTGAAGGCGGTTTTCAGCAGGGCAAAGACTCTCGGGTTTGAGCGGGTTCTGACAGTCTTGCCGGGCGACGTTGAGAGCTTCGGCGATGAAAGGGTGGGAAAAATTAAGATACTCGCGAAATCCCTCATTTAAGGAACTCCATGGCAAGGGCGACTTCCATCGCCGTTCCGAGGTGGAGAACATCTTCATCAACGTCGAACCTCGGATGATGGTGCGGGTAGATTATTCCCTTTTCCTCGTTGTATATCCCGAGCGTCAGGAACGCTCCGGGGACTTTCTGGAGGTAGAAGGCGAAGTCCTCGGCGCCCATGGTTGGCTCAACATCGCCGTACCTCAGGCCGTACTTTTCGGCCACTTTTCTGGCAAAAGCCGCCATGCCCTTATCGTTAACGGTCGGCGGGACGAGCTCCTCTATCGACAGTTCGTAGGAAGCCCCGTGTGCCATGGTGACGCCTTCGAGTATCTCCTTCATGCGCCTCTGAATCAGCTCGCCTATCTCGTGCTTGAAGAATCTTACCGTTCCCTTCATCTGGACTTCCTCTGGAATCACGTTGAAGGCCGTCCCAGCCTGTACAGCAGTGACGCTTACAACGCCAGTCTCAATTGGAGGTACGTTTCTGCTCGCTATGGTCTGGAGTGCGAGTATTGCTTCCGCCGCTATGGGAATTGGATCGACGGTCTGGTGTGGCGATGCCCCGTGGCCGCCTTTTCCTATTATCCGTGCCTTGAATATGCCCGCACCGGCCATGAACGGGCCTTCCCTTATCCCTATCACCCCGCTGGGCATGTCGATCCACACGTGGAGGCCGAACACTGCATCCACTCCTTCAAGTGCACCGCCCTCTATCATCTTCACCGCCCCGTTGCCGCCCTCCTCGGCCGGCTGGAAGATTAGCCTCACCCTGCCGTTGAGCTCATCGATATGCTCGGCTATTATCTTCGCCGCCCCGAGGAGCATGGCCGTGTGGGCATCGTGTCCGCAGGCGTGCATCTTTCCGGGAACGCGGGACTTATAAGGGACGTCATTCTCCTCCTGAACTGGCAGGGCGTCCATGTCGGCCCTTAGGGCTATCGTCTTCTTACCCTCGCCGATGTCCGCCATAATCCCGGTTCCGACACGTTTAATGGAGTATCCCCACTCGCGCAGGTGTTCTTCCACTATTCTTGAGGTTCTCTCCTCCTCGTACTTGAGCTCCGGGTGCATGTGGAAGTCCCTTCTCCAGGCTATTATCTGATCCTTAATTCGTTCAGACTCGCTCCGCGGATTAAAAGTTCCCATCACAATCACCGTTCACAGATGGGCAAACTTCGATATTAACTTTTCGATGGAAATTTTAATGATATGGACCTAACCAAAAAATTTATAAAGGGAGCCCTGTAGGTGTTTACGGCGTCAATGGGAGTGGGCCGGTAGCTCAGCCTGGTATGAGCGCCGCCTTGGCAAGGCGGAGGCCCCGGGTTCAAATCCCGGCCGGTCCACCATCCCTGGGCGGGCCCGTGGTCTAGACTGGTTATGACGTCACCCTGACACGGTGAAGGTCCGGGGTTCGAATCCCCGCGGGCCCACCAATACAAAATTCGCAAAGGCGAAGTTTGATCAAGGCCGGCATGCCATTTCTAAGTGGCAGTTCTTAAGTTGGGCTTACTCAACAAATTGCAGTTTTTTAGTGTTTTCACTGTGAAATAACGCCCGAAGGACGTTAAAAGAAAAACGAAACCTTCTAAACCGACCAGCTTATTTAATCAAATCCACGTCTGACGAAAAGTTTGTCAAAAGGTCATGATTCTCTATTGGATGACTGCCTTTTGGTAAAGCTTTTTTTCAAAAGCTCCAGCGCTGGCGAAAAATTAAGTGATTTTTTTAAGTGAACTCATTTGAGAGGGGATTTCTTTCCTACTGGTCGGTTTTGGGAGTGTTTCACTTTCTAGAGGTGCCTGAGGGACACTAATCTCCTGACCGAACTTTGCTCGGCAAACTGGATATGCACAAGGTTTATAAAACGTCCCCGAAAAAGACCTTCAGTCGTGAAAACAATACATCATCAGGGGTGATGCTCATGGGAAGAACCACTAAGGTTGGATCAGGCGGAAGATACGGTTCCAGGTATGGTCTTAAGATAAGAAGGCGGGTGGCGACAGTTGAAGCCAGGATGCGGCAGAAGCACGTCTGCCCGGTCTGTGGGAGGAAGGCCGTCAAGAGGATAAGCACGGGTATATGGCAGTGCCAGAAGTGTGGTGCCACCTTCGCCGGTGGTGCCTACCTGCCGACCACTCCGGCCGGGAAGGTCGCCAAGCGCGTCACGGCCTCCAAGGCCTGACACCTCTCCTTCTATTCAGGTGATGACCATGGTGATGGGTGTTTACCGCTGTGCGAAGTGTGGAAAGGAGGTCGAGCTCGACCTAGAGAATACCAGAGAAGTCCGCTGCCCCTACTGCGGCAGCAAGATACTCTATAAACCGAGGCCCCGTGTGGCCAGGCGCGTTAAAGCGATCTGATTCTTTCGGATTTCGAAAGCCTTTTATCGAGTTAACCCGGTTTTGAGTGAGGGCCATGATGCTGATAACGACTTCCCACAGACCCACGAGGAGGACGAGGAGCTTCGGTCACGACTTGGAGAAGGTCTTTCCCGGCTCCTTATACCTGACCAGGGGGAAGAAGACCCTCCACGACCTTTTAATGGAAGCCTACGACAGGAACTACGAGAGGCTTCTGATAGTCAACGTCTGGAAGGGCAACCCACTCAAGATGACCTTCATCCGGGTTGACCCCGAGGACTGGGGCTACCTCGGCTACCTGTACCTCCACGGCATAAAGCTCCAGCGCGAGATTGGTTTTAGAGACATAAGGCCCATACGCGAGGAGATGCCGCTTGTTGTGACCACAGCAAAGCGCGTTGGCCTCGACCACGTTGCCTTCGCCCAGGTCTTTGCCGAACTTACCGGTGGGAAGTTCGTGCCGAGAAAGGAGCGCTCGCTCCTCGGAATAGTCGACAGATACAACACCGATGTTCTGAGCGTCATCGAGAGGCATCCGCGCGGAATGGCGGTGGACTTCTACCGCTTTGATGTTGAGAAGAAAAACCCCATAGGACCCTTAATAAGCGTCAAGATCTGGATAATGGAGGACGGTCGGAGATGGGAGTACAAAGGGGCTCTTCTAAAGAAAAAACCTGGCCAATTGAAGGAATGATCGAGCTCTCTTTTCCGGATGAGGAAACCGCCAGGGTGGTCTATGAGAGCGTTCTCTACGAGCATGAGTCCGTCCCTTATCGGAGGAGCAAAATAGAGTTTCTCAGAGACGGAAAGAAAATAGTGATAAGGTTTTTAACAAAAGACAACTCGGCTTTAAGGGGAACGCTGAACTCTTACCTTCGGTGGATAAAGGTTGCCATTGATTCTACTAAAATATAGTAAAATTTTAATATTAGGTTCCGAAGTTTAGTATCGGTGATAGAGCTTATGTCAGGTCTGTTTTCATCCCCCTTAGAGGATAAGATTGAAACCATTAAGGAGCTATACCCGAGAATTTCCAACGAAGAAGCAACAAAACAACATATAATACTCCCCATTCTAAACGGGCTATGGTGGGAAGTAGATAACCCCCAAGAGGTATATCCAGAGAAACAGACCAGAAACAAAAAACGGCCTGATTATACGTTAATCGTAGATGGAAAACCAGTAGCATTTTTAGAGGCTAAAAGTGCAAAGACGTCAATTATTGGAAGGAGGGGAGTAGTTGCTAAGTACGCTCGCCAACTAATGGAATATTGTTTTGAAGAGGGAGTAGCTCTGGGAATATTGACCAATGGCATTCAATGGGGGTGCTAATTGAAGCCTTTAAGCCTTGGCTACCCCCTGAAGAAAGGGTCATTGTTTTAGCAGACATTAAAAAAATTAGTGCCAAAGAGGCAGCTAACAGGATGTTGATATTCTCCAGGCGAAAAATACGGTGTTATTACAGGAAGTTCGGATATACTCTAGGAGGGTCTTGCGGTTTTTGATCCAATAACTCTTAAATCTCTTTTAGCCTAAACTATTTAAAGCCTGCCCCTTATTCTCACTCGGCATTATGATTACGGAGGTGTTGGCTATGCAGAACATTCCACCGCAGGTTCAGGCCATGTTGGGGCAACTTGAGAGCTACCAGCAGCAGCTTCAGCTTGTCATTCAGCAGAAGCAGAAACTTCAGATCGAACTGAACGACACTAAAAAGGCCCTTGAGGAGATTGATGCCGTGGAGGATGGGACGGTAATATACAAGACCGTCGGCACCCTTGTTGTAAAAACCACCAAGGAGAAGGCCATTGGAGAGCTGAAGGAAAAGGTTGAGACACTCGAGATAAGACTAAACGCCCTTGAGAGACAGGAAAAGAAACTCAATGAGAAGCTTAAGGACCTCACCGCCCAGATACAGTCCTCACTGAAACCGCCGGTAGCCGGCTGATCCTTTTTCATTTCTGAGGTGAAGGACGTGGGGGCAGAAAAGAGCAGTGAAAGGAAGGTCGTTTACATAGGTCTGCCTGACCTTGAGCCGGAAAGGTTGGTTGAGATAGGGGAGATCGCACAGGAGACAATAATCGACCGCGTCTTTGAGGACCTCACCAAGAGCGAGGTAAAAGATTTTGAGGTCACGACTAGAATAAACCGGGGAAAGACCCTGGATCTGGAGATCGAGGTTTACCTTGAGGTTCCAATATTTGTGAGAACCGATGTTGGGAATCTCATCGATGAAGCCATTGATATGGCGTATCGGGCCGTCGAACAAAGACTGTGGGAGATCGCACATGAAGGGGAAGGTAAAGCTTAAAAAATTTCTGAGGGCCTCTGAGGACAGGTCCTTCCTCCTGCTGTGCCACCATAACGCAGACCCGGATTCGTTGGGTTCGGCTATAGCGTTCGCTATCTACCTGAAGTCCACCGGGGTAGAAAGGGTCAAGATAGGCGTTGCTCAGAGCGTCTCCTCCTATGCCAAGAGATTGCTTTCCCTCTCGCCGGTCCCCGTTGAGAGGAATCCTCCGGTGGAGGAAGACGTCGTTGTGATCTTCGACACATCATCCCTCGAACAGCTTGAACCTATCGAGGTCCGGGAGGGAAGAACCCTCGTAGTCATAGACCACCACGTCGAGAAGGAGAAGCCGATACGGGCGGATATCCGCGTGGTTGATTCATCCAGAACGTCAACGGCTGAAATCGTGTGGGAGCTTTTAAAGTACCTCGGAGTTTATAACGAAACGGCCGTTAGGGCGCTCTTGGCCGGGATAATTACCGACACAGCAAACTTCCGCTTCGCAAACACGAAGACTTTCAAAGCCGTAAGTGAGATGCTGGAGCATTTTCCAATCCAGCTGGGGGAGATATCCCAGCTTGTTGCCCCGGTAAGCGATGAGAACATCGACCAGGCAAAGAAGATGGCGGTGCTGAAAGCGTGCCAGCGTCTTGAGGTTAAAAAGTTCAGGAAATATATAATAGCTGTTTCAAGAGTGTCCGCTTACGAGGCCCTTGCCTGTAAAGTGTTCCTGAACCTCGGCGCGGACGTAGCCATCGTCGGAAGCGAGAAGAACGGCGTCAGAATCTCGGCCAGGGCGAGGGAGGCACTCGTCAAGAGGGGCCTCCACCTCGGAAGGATAATGGAGGGGGTGGGTCCGGTTATCCAGGGATCCGGGGGAGGCCACCCTGGTGCCGCAGGCGCCAACGGACAGGCAAACCTTGAGGAAGGGGTAAAAACCATCCTAAAGGAGATTGAACGGTTTTTGAAGAATATGGAGGGATGAATATGGCAAAGTGTCCCCGTTGTGGAGCTGTTCTCGACTGGGCTGAACTCATAGAGCAGATGCTCACTATCGAAGGGGTGGAAGAGGTGTTGCAGGATAAAGGCAAGTTCATGGAGACATTTGAGAGCTTCGTCTTCAAATGTCCCAGGTGTGGGGAAGAGTTCTATGGAAGAAATCTATCTAGTAAAGAAGCCGAGAAGGTCTTTGAGTTGCTCAACGAGTTCAAAGGCTCGATAGACTGGGAAAACCACAAGGTCAAGCTTAGAATAAACAGCCTGCTTGCCCTTGAAACCATGCTGGAAGGGTGGGACCGGAAGGTCAGAAAATAGCGATATCCTTTTTTACTTTGAAAACCACCCCTTTCAGCCGGTGATTCATGTGGAGACCGTGGAGGTTTACATCAACAAGGGGGAGTACCGGAAAGCCCTCAGACGTGCCCTTGAAATTCCGGAACAGATCAAGCGCTTGCTTGCACTATCCGAGGTCTTAACGGCATTCCCCGGGGATGAAGTCCTCAGCTATGTCCTGAAAACCCTCGACGAGATTAAGGCAACACCAGAACGGGCGTTTGCATATTCTATAGTTGGCCGCGCACTCTATTCCATCAACAGGGACAAAGAAGCCGAGAGGTACCTGGAGATATCCCTCACAGAGGCCGAAAAAATTAGTTCCCTGCGCCTGAGGGGGGAGGTCCTTGGGGGCATAGCGAGGAACTTTGTCCTGTCCGATAGATACAGTGATGCGTTAAAGCTCTTTCGAAAGGCTGTGGACCTACTCCAGCTTTCTAGGGGATTCTCTTCAGACGCACTTTCCTCACTACTTTCGGTGGCCAGGGCCATAGAACGAAGCGGGGATGAGATTGCCAATGGGGCCGCCATTGAGTTTTATTCCCTCGCAAAGGACGTTTATTCGTCCCTGCAGTTCAACCTTCAAGCTCAGTATCTTGAAGAAAGGATGGAACTGGTGGGGGAGGTACTTAAAAGAGGGAAGAGTGCGGTGGATGGGATACTGGAGCGAGGCGATGTTGAGGTCGCAATGAAGCTGATGAGATTTTTACCCCTAGAAAACCGGGCGCTTGCAATGCTTGAACTCTCGTACTGGTTTAACCTCCATGAGCAACCAAAGCTTGGCAGACGCGTATTCAACGATGCTATGGAGATAATCCTAGTTGGAAAGTTTAGACCGGCCGACGGAGAGCTTGACAGGATAGCGAGGCGCTTCCTCCGCATAGGCTTCCTGGAGGAGCCGCTTATCCTTGCCGGCGTTATCGGGGACGATAAGATAGCGTCGAAGCTCCTTGGAGAGGTGGCTCTAGCCTATGCCCGCTGGGGTGACAAAGTCAAGGCCCGTTCGATAGCCGAGGGGATAAGGGACGAAAGCGTTAAGAACCGCGTTTTGAAGGCACTGGAGGGTGAGAGCTATGTGGGACACGAGCAAGGATTACCGCTTACTGGTGGCGGAAAAGGCAGTGGAGCTGTTTCTGAAGACGCTGGAGCACGCGAAGTTCAAGGGGAAGTGGAACAAGAAGGGAGCGATTCAGTTAGCGAAGGAGATGATTCCGGAGATACAGGCGATGCGGTACAGCTACGTGGAGCCGAAGGAGCTGATTGAGACCCCGCAGATGAGGGCTTTGAAGGAGAAGGCCAATGGAATAATCGGGGCTCTAGGTGGTGAGGAATGGTATCACACGTTTCTCAATCTGGCGGACAAGGACGAGAAGGAAAAGGTTGAGGAGGCAGTTGCCAAAGTCCGCTTCTTCCTGAACACGATACTCGGCCTCGACAAACGCCTGGCCCTAGGTAAGATAAACGACCCGGTCATAGCGGTAGACATAAAGGTCGGAGAAGTCATGAGCGTTGGCAAGCACCCGAACGCCGACCGCTTGCTCGTCACCAACGTCAACCTTGGTGATAGGGCCCTGACCGTTGTCACCAACGACCTAACGGTGAAGGAGGGCAACCGCGTCGCCGTTGCCCTGCTCCCACCTGCGAACTTCAGGGGAATCGTCAGCGAGGGCATGTTCCTCGGAGCCGGAGAAGGCGTCCTGAAAGATGTCAAAGGGGAAATCGGCGGACTCCCAAAGGGAATCCCGCTGGAGGCCTTCAACGAGACAAGGAACCTGGTGGAGGCGTTTTTGAAGGGGTGATTTTTCCGACACATCTTTAATACCCTTTTCCAAGTTGTAACTGTGGTCTCCATGAGAAAAAGATACTTAGTATTAATCGTTGTTGTGGCCTCGCTCCTTCTTGCATTCCATATCATAGGCCACGAGACACGGGGTCCAAAGCCCAACTCCCCCACCCTCGCCCCGGATACCGCATTGAACATGCTCTACGACGCAAACCTGAGCAACTTCTCCCTTAAGCCACAGCTCACTTACTGGGTTGATGGGAGTACCTGCACGAAGCTCAGCCCGAAGTGCAGGATACTCCGTATGGAGGGTATAATAGAGGTGAAAAACAGGACTTATCTGGCCTTCTTTGATCTCGAAAACATGAGTGTAAAGCTGGTTCCGGCAAACGAAACGCAGATAAAGAAGTATCTCCAGTTTTTTGAGGAACACAATGGCAAAGTGTTCCCCTGCAACTCCACGGTCAAATCCACCTTCGGTAAAGATATCGAGATAAAAAACGAGAATGGCACCTGTATAGTCCCGGCAGTTGTCAAAATCGGAGGGAGGACTTAAAGGGACATAAAAACGTTGAAATGTGAAACGGTGGCGAAAGCAAAGAAAACGTGAAGGGCTCATGATCCTATCCTCGTCTTCACTACCTCCAACGCCCTCTCAGCATCTCCCTTAAATTCAGGATAGCCGAGCTCCTCCATTGTCTCGGGCAGGGGAACTCCAAGCTCCTCGTGCCAGCCTCTCAGTCTGTAGAACTCCCTGCGAGCTTCAAGAAAGTCACCGTAGTCTATGAAAGCCGCGTTGCCCTCCGCCGGCCCGTCTGGCTCCGGCTCCCACCAGCGCGGCGGAACCGTGTCGTCCATCGGCGGTGTTACCCAGTCGAGGGCGTCGTGTATTCTGGCAATGCTCTCGACCGCTTGAGCCACCTTTCTGAGCTTTTCAACCGTCCACTCCTCGCCGGTCACGAGCGAGTAGAGCCTGGCTAACTCTTCCATCTTGTAGGGGACGAACTTACATGTTCCGAGCATATCCGTTATGTAGCTCTCGTCCCTGCCCTCTATCATCGAGGGCACTAGCTCCTTTGCCGGCCCCTGGTTGGGGAGCTGGTGCGGCCTCGGCCAGCCCCTCAGATGAGAGGCTCCAACGTCGGCTGTTGCATAGCTCAGGGCGTAGGTTCTCCTTCCGCGCGGGTCCCAGGCTGGGCTCTCCATGCCCTTCACGTGGACGGCGAACTCACAGCCCCTGCCGAGCCTCTCACAGGCGCGCTTAACACCGTCCGCCAGAACCGCGCCGATGCCCTTCCTCTCTGCCATCAGCCTGATGAGCCTCTCCTCAGCCTCCTCGTCGCCGAAGCCCTCAACGGGGAATCCTATCTCCTCCTCGCTTATTAGGCCCTTCTTGACCATCTCGAAGAGCCACGCTATCGTGGCCCCTGTCGCTATGCTGTCCAGCCCGAGGTCGTTAACGAGCCAGTTGAAGTAGGCCACCGCCGGGAAGTTGAAGACTCCGGTAGCCGCTCCGAGCATCGCTATGCTCTCGTATTCGGGCTTGACGCGTATCTTCTTGCCCCTGTATTCCACCTCAACGTAGCGGGCGCACTTTATAGGACAGCTCTTGCCGTGAACGAACCACTCAGGCTCGACTTCATACTTCTTGACCTCGTCTCCCGCCAACTTGCTCGCCAGCTCGTCCGGGATGTAGGGTCTTGAGAAGTTGTAGGCCGGGCTCATGCCCAGGGAGGCGGCGCTCCTTAAGGCGTCGCTCGTTCCGTAGTTCCTCGTGTGCTCGTACTTGGGGTCGGTGGCGAAGTGGTCGTAAAAGCTCTGCCAGAGTCTCTGGAACTCCTCGGGGTTGGCCACCTTGGGCTTCTCGCCGGGTTCGACTACAACTGCTTTGACCTTCTTGCTCCCGAGGACGGCTCCAGGGCCACCCCTTCCGCTCGCCCTCTCGGTGTCGTAGATGACGTTGGCGATCCTGCTGAGTCTCTCACCTGCGGGGCCAATGAGCGCCATGCTCGCCTTGGGGTGCTCCTTCCAGAGCCTTCTGGCAACCTCATAGTTGCCCCTGCCCCAGAGGTGCTCCGCAGATAGAATCTCAACTTTTCCATCGTGAACGTGGAGATAAACGGGCTCCTCGCTCTTTCCCTCGATGATAAGAGCATCGAAGTGCCCCTTCAGTTTCGGGCCGAAGGCGTCTCCACCGCTTGAATCACTGATAAGCCCCGTCTCCGGGCTCTTGCTCACCGCTATGACCTTGCTTGAGCCCGGCACTAGGCCGGTTAATCCTCCCGGAGCGAAAACGAACTTGTTGGCCTCGCTCAACGGCTCAGTTACCGGCGGAACCTCGCGATAAATCAGGTAGTAGCCGAGGCCCTTCCCGCCGATGAACTTTCTTATTATCTCATCGGGCAGTTTCTCATATGTGGCCTTCCCATCCGTCAGGTTTATCCGGGCAATCAGGTTGTGATAGCCGTACATCAGACGCACCCCCTTGCCTTCTCCCTATCTTCCCTTAAAAGTCTCCACCCCATCGCGCCGGCGTTCTCCTCGACGTGCTCCCTTCTGCCAGCCTTCGGAATGGCTATAACGTTCTCCTCCCAGATGAGGTAGTTGAGGGCGACCTGGGCCGAGGTCTTCCCGTACTTCTTTCCAATTTCCCCCAAGCAGGAGTTCCTCGCGAGCGAGCCTTTTTCGAGGGGGGTGTAGGCTATGAGCGCTATTTTTTCGCGCTTCATGTAGTCGAGCAATCCACTCGTCTCGGGCCACCTGTCCTTCAGGGAGTACTTCACCTCATTGGCGACTATCTCGTGCCTCCTCATGGCCTCTTGGGAGCGTTTCAGAAGCTCAAGGTCAAAGTTGCTGACGCCTATGTAACGAATCAATCCTTCATCAACGAGTTCCTCCAAAGCGTGGAGGGTCTCTTCTATCTTCCCCCAGTCCTCACCGGGCCAGTGGAGGAGGTAGAGGTCTATGTAAGTACCAAGTCTCTTCGCGCTTGCCCTCGCGGCATTCTTCGCCTCGTTATAACTGAAGTGACTCGGCCATACCTTGCTGATTATGAAAATCTCTCCCCTCTCAAAGCCCCTAATCGCCTCGCCCACGAGCTCCTCGGAGTGGCCAGCACCGTAGAACTCTGCCGTATCGATGAGGTTAATTCCTAGCTCCAGACCATATCTCAGGGCCTCGACGCTCTCCCTATCGTAGGAATAATCGGGCCTCTCGTAGCCGCCTATGCCCCACGTCCCCATACCAATGGCCGTTACCCTATAGCCCCCAAGAACCTTCAACTCCTTCACAACCACGCTATCACCAAATAAAATTAAAGCGTTCCACCTCTTTAAAGTTTCGGTCTAAACGCTAAAATATAGAGATAACCTTAGCCCCTCCTAATATAAATTGGCGGACCAAAATTGTTTTAAATGAGTGACCCCTGTCATACCAACGGTGGTAGATGTATGAACGCGAAAACAAAGGTGAAAACCAAGGCTGTGCTTTCGTCCATATTGATAGCGGTGTACATTGGGGCAGTATTTCTCACAATCGGTGAAGTGATGGCAGTAAAGCAGGGTTCTTTCCTAGGCATGAGGGGGTTAGAGCTATTAAAACTAAAGTCGAAATATGGGCTCATCATGCTGAGTCTAATTGCGATTCACCTGGGTCTTAACTGGGACATGTTTAAAAATGAGGTTAAGGTTCTGAGGTCATGATAAGGTAATAATTTAGACCTCTTCGAGCTTCCTTTTCACTTCTTCGGTGTTCTTTCTTGTCTCCTCGAGAACACCCTTCAGCCTTTCAAGCTCCACCTTGAAGTCGTTCATCGTCTTGTTAACTTGGTAAAAAGCAAAGCCAAGCACCACGAGGATTATCAAACCAAGGATTATGCTTATCCATCCACTAGGGGTCTGCATATGCTCACCTCCCCAAGGCATTTCAAACCTCCCCCAAGCGTTTTATCACGTCGTTGTCGAGAACGATCCTGAATCGCTTTGCCCTGTAGTACTTCTTGGCCCTGGGATCACCGGGCTCAAGGCGAAGTTCGCTCTCGACCAGCCCAGCCTTTTCAAGCTTCTTAAGATGAAGATACAAAAGTTGTCGTGATATACCAAGCTCTTTGGCCATCTCATAGACATACCACTCCTTTTCACAGAGCATCCTCAGTACCTTGACCCTAACCGGGTTTGAGAGGGCCTCCCCTACTGCCACAAGTTCGGTGATGCTCTGAACCATGATCATCACACCGACGTACGTGTAAGCGAAGCTCTGCATAAGTAAGGAAGTAGGAGAATAAAAGCTTTCCGCTGGAGATTCTCTCCATCAAAATGAAGATGCAAAAGGGGCATCAGCCGCGGAAGCCCCTTCCACTTCCACCACATTCACCTTTAGGGCCGTTCATGCCCCCACCACGGGTACCGCGTGCACTGCTCTCTCCGTGTATTCCCCTGTGGTTCCCGGTACCATCGTCTCTACCCGCCATACGGTGGCCTTCTCCCCTCATCTTTCCGTGTCCGTTCTCTTCGCTGAGTATCTCGTCAACCTGCCCCTGTGGGAGTACCTGAGCGGTATAACTAACTCCCCGGGCATCAAGCTGAGCCGTAAAGGCCCGCAGGTGGTTCTCGCTACCCGCCATTAGGTGGCTGTAGACCCCCCTGATGTCCTCGTTGTCGGTCTGGGCGGTCCAGTTCTCGAGGTCTTTGATGTCGGTTTCCTCTATCAGGGCCCCAACCTTTAGAGCGTCAACTTCACTCCGGCTTCCCTGCTCAACGAGCTGGTTGTAGATACTCTGGAGTTCCTCGTTCTGGAAAACACCAACCTGATCGAGCGTCGCCGGAGCCGTCAGGTTGTACTTCCCTATCAATGAGAGCACGGCATCCATATGGGTCTGCTCGCTCTCGGCGATGCGCTCGAAGACTTCAAGACCCGTTTCGTTGTAGAGCGTCAGGTAAACATCCCTCGCGAGCTTCTCTTCCTCGACCATGTAAATAAGCCCGCTGGCCTCGTCATCGCTCAGTGGGGCGCTGTATTCATCCGCATATGTCTGCGGTGCCTCCGGATTTGGCCAGAGGGTACCCCTGTATGCAGCAGCCCCCCCAATCACCAGACCGAAGAGGCCCAGCACCAGCAACCCAAATCCAACCAACTTTTTCCTCATGTATCTTCACCTCTTCATGTGTAAGTTCAATATTACATATGCATGCCTGGTTTATAAAGTTTTTGGTCGGGAAACGTTTTAAGTAAAAAAGGTCAGGCAGTACGGGGGAGACCTGATGGACTGGGGAGGGATATCAGTCCTGCTGGCCATAGTTATGGGTGTTGTTTACCTTGTGGCTGAAGTCCGGCAGAAGCTATCCTATACTGGAAAAACCTCAAGGGTTTCTTGGATCTTCACGCTGGAGCTGGGCGCTTACCTCGTAACCCTTGGGGCACTAACCTTTCTTCTGAGACGGGGCAGAATCGACGCGGCCCTCTACGCCGCGGTGATATGGGCCTTCGCGCTGACCCTTCTCCCGATGTCCATCTACCTAATGGTGAAAAAAGGAACAAAGGGCAGACCGACCTAAGCCCCGAACTTCTCGCTTCTGTTCATGAGGTCCATCATTACCGGCACTATGTCGTGGCCCTTAATCCTTCCTATACCGCCGCGCATGCACTCACGCTCGCCGAAGCTCTCGGTGTAGTCGGCCCTGACGCCACCGCCCGCTATGAGGAGGGGAACCGGGTCGCCGCTGTGGTTCATGACCTCGCATGGCGTGCTGTGGTCGCCCGTTATCGCTATCACGACATCGTCGAGGTTGATGTGCTCGACGATGTAACCGATCATCCTGTCGGCCTTCTCTATCATCTCGACCTTGAGCCTCGGGTTGTTGTCGTGACCCGCGGCATCGGTCGGCTTGAAGTGGAGGAACACAAAGTCGTGGTCCCTGAGCAGCTCAACCACCTTCCTTGCCTTGGCCATCTCGTCGGTGTTGTACTCACCTGTTGCCCCCTCCGGTGTGTAGACGTCAAAGCCTATCGCCCTAGCAACGCCCTTGACGAGTGAGACCGCTATGACCGCCCCTGCTTTGACCCTCCACTGCTCGGTGAACTTCATTGGTATATCCGGATAGGTTCCTGCACCGCGGATGAGGAGGTAGTTGGCAACGGGCTTGCCCTCTTTCCTGCGCTTCTCATTGATTGGATGACTCTCAAGGACTTCATGCGCTTTTTCAACGAACTCTTCGAGGATCTTGGCAACTTTCCTGCTCTCCTCGTCCTCCCAGGTGAATCTGTGCGGTGGCTTCCCCGCCTCGTGAGGGTCGTTTTCACCGACGTGATAGCCCGCGGCCATTCCTTTGAGGACGAGGACGGCCCTGTGCCCCGTGGCTCCGGCAAAGATGAACTCGACTGGAATTTTAACATTCTCCTGAATGGCCCTCGCCAGCCCGTGAGCTTCTTCCGTGCTTATCCTGCCAGCACGTCTGTCAGTGATTATCCCTTCCTCAATGGTCGCGAAGTTGACGCGGAATGCCAGGTCGTCCTCGCTCAGGTCGAGGCCAACACCCATGGCTTCGAGGTAGCCCCTCCCACGGTAGACCTCGTAAGGATTGTAGCCGAAGATGCTCAGGTGGGCAGTGTCGCTTCCGGCCGGCTGGCCTGGCTTTATCGGGTCCTGCTGGCCGAGGATCCCCATTTTGGCGAGTTTATCCATGTTCGGAGTGTTAGCATGCTCCAGGGGTGTTTTACCGCCGAATTCCTCAACTGGTCTGTCCCCGAGGCCGTCGAGGATTATGAGAAGTCCCTTTCTCTGCCTCATGCCTATCACCGCAGGTGAATACCACGGATTGGTTAAAAGCTTTCTGACCCCCTGTGAACCCGCAGAGAAGGGCCTCCAAAAGATTATTAAATGCCGTCCCGATGTTGCCGTGGGGACGTGAATGATAGAAGCGGTGCTGTGGGTCATGGCGATAGTCATAGGACTCGTGCTCCTGGTGGTCTCAGGGGACATGCTCTCGGACAAGATAGTGGAGGTAGCCCGGAAGGCCGGTATTTCCACCCTCGTCATAAGCATAGTTCTCATAAGCCTCGCAACCACACTTCCCGAACTCATAACGAGTGCCGTGGCCAGCTATCAGGGGCTGACCGGCATGGCCCTGGGGAATGCACTAGGAAGCATATTCGCCAACATCGCCCTGATATTAGGCCTTGCCGCCCTGGCACGGCCCCTCAAAGCGACCAGAGCCGCGTACGAGAACTCACTGATAATGCTGATGTCGTTCTTCCTGGTAATGCTCCTATCTGCGGATGGTGTTCTTTCCAGGTTTGACGGGATTATACTCCTGGGCAGCTACGTGATTTATCTGAAGTGGCTCATTAAGAAGCATGCCAGAGACGAAAACGGCGGGAGCGTACGGGGAGACGCAACCCTCCTAGATTATGCGATACTGCTGTTCCTTGGCCTGATCCTTGTTACAGGGGCAAAGATGGTTGTTTACGGTGGTGAGAACATAGCGGAGGCTATGGGAATCTCGGATTTCGTAATAGGAGCGACCATAGTGGCCATCGGGACATCCCTACCTGAGATGACGAACGCAATGTACGGGGCGGTGAGGGGCAGGGGTAGTATAAGTGTGGGCAACATAATCGGGGCAGATATAATGAACGCCCTCGTGGTTCTGGGGATAGCCTCGGTCATACGGCCCCTTCAAACGGGTGCATCGGCTTTGACAGTGGCCCTAGTGCTCGCCGTGATGCTCCCAATGACGGCCTCCCTAAGGCGGACTCACGGATTGGGAAGGCCAATAGGGATTTACTTCCTCGCGGTTTACTTCCTCTACCTGGTGCTTATGTTCTCAGGGATGAAGCTCTAAAAGTTTTTAAACTCGGTCCCCACCTCCCATCGGTGGTGAAGATGAAACGGCTATGGGCACCGTGGAGAATTGAATATATACGCTCACCCAAACACAACGGCTGTATATTCTGTGACTTCCCCAAGGAGCATCGAGACGATGAAAGGCTCATTCTTTACAGGGGAGAACACAGCTTCATAATCATGAATAACTACCCCTACAACCCCGGCCACGTGATGATAGCACCGTATCGGCACGTGGGGAAATGGGAAGACCTAAACGACGATGAACTGCTCGAGATTATGAAACTCTCGCAGCTCGTTATAGAGGCTCTCAAGGATGTTATGAACCCGGACGGTTTCAATATGGGTGTGAACCTCAGCCGTGTCGCGGGGGCCGGAATAGACGATCACGTCCACCTCCACATCGTTCCAAGGTGGAACGGGGATACCAACTTCATGCCCGTGATAGCGAACACCAAAGTCATTCCAGAATCACTGCATGAAGCCTACTACGAGCTGAAAGGGGCTATAGACCGGATAGTTAAGAAAGAAAAAGTTTAGGTCTCAGAGTCTTCTCACCACTATCTCAAACTTCTTGTTCAGAGGCAGGTCGTGAAAGAGGGCCTCATCGAGCTCCAGAATGGAAACGTCGGCCTCTATTGTGGAAGCTTTCCCTTTTGAATCGCTCACCTTCAGTTCCACCAGCTTCTCATCCTGAATTCTCACAGATAGGAGAGTACCATCCGCAGCTCGCCCCTCCATTGTAAAGTCCACTCCGTTAAGCTCCCAGGCTATGCGCTTTATCAGGGCAGGTGCGGTTTTTGGAGAGATGTTTTCAACCACGCCCCTCTCCTCCAATATCTCCGCAACGGGACAACTAACCTGCGCTTCACAGAAATCCTTTATTGCCTCAGCTATTCCCTTGGCAAACCTCTCAAGGGGGCCTGCCCATGAAAGTCTCACCGAAACCGGCCCAGCTGGCGGTGACGCGGAGTCCCTCGCCCACCATCTCAAACGTGATCGTCAGGATGCCCCTGTTACCTGTGAAAGTGTAGATGGCCTTTTTATCCTGAAACCCAACGGTGAGTCTGAACTCATAGCCGAAGTTGAAGATGAACTTGGGAACCTTGAAGCGCACCACATCACCGTGCACGCTCTCAAAATACGGGAAAAATGGAAGTGTTTTCTCCGGCTCTCCAAGGACCATCCGAAGGCTCTCCCAAGGATGTGAGATTGGGACTTCACAGCTTTTGGTTTTCACTGGTTCTCACCGGTTTTTAATAAATTGACTCTCAAGAAAAGCCTTTCTTAAACCGTTGGTTTAGAACTCAGCAGGGTTTTCCACTTTTCTTTTGTCCTTTTCCAACACCCTGAGGGCATTAATTTCCCTTCGGGGCAGTAACCAATCTGGATGCAGCGTGGCCCGAGTTTTGCCCATTTTATGATCGGCCTCAGCTCCTCGTTCTTTGCAATCTCCTCCAGCATCTTCCATGCGACTTCCCTTATCTCCCACTGCGCCCGCTCGCATGCACGGAGGCCGAGGAAGTGCTTGAGCTCACGAAAGTTCATCGTCACAACGATCTTCGTCCTCACCGCCTGGGGAAGTACAAAACGCGCGTCTTCCTGGTGGATTCCCGCTTTGTGGCTCTCATCGTAAAGCTCAATGGCTTCGCGCATCAGCTTTTTCCACTTTTCGTAGAGCTCGGGGTTTTCTTTAACACTCTCTGGAATTATAAATGTTTCCTCGATGTCTTTAGGGTTTAATTTTATATATCTTTGTGACTGCTGGGTGTAACTTGCAAGTCTATGACGAACAAGCTGGTGCGAACAAACGCGAGAGCATCCCTCAATTGCAAAGGTCAGAACCGCGTGCTCCAGAATGGACTCATGCCCATATCCAAGGATCCTCGGCAGGTGCATCTCGACGTCCTTCTCAGCCATCCTCTTGAAGGCCCCGCTCTCCCAGTCTTCCCAGTAGCTTATCAATGCCGCCCATGTGACAGTTTCAAGGGGTTTTTTTGTATAGTTGACAAGAGTCACCTTGATTCCACTATCCATCATCGTCACCAAGGATAGCGGCACTTCCACCTTATTAGTTTTTTGAGAAGCCAACGCCAAACACGAAGTGCCACAGATAGAACATAACAGTGTCTGTCCTCATCAGAAAAATCAGAAAAAGGGGATCAGAACGTAATCTCCTCCCCAGCCGGTGTGGGCTCTGCCTTTCCTGGGACAGAATCCGGGAGAGAGAAAAACGCAACTATTTCCAGGATCGCTGCGATCAGAATTAGTATGACTCCGATCACCACTATGGTGAGCACCGCTCCTATAATGTAGAGGAGTGCGACGGTACCAAACATACTCACCCCGGTCTCCTCGGCGACCATGTCGTAGCTCTGCTTCATAAAGTAAGCCGCCACGATCATCAGGATCGCACCGACGATCATCATTGCACCAATTCCCATCATATGTCCGGAGAGCATACCCGAGATCATGCCTGCAAGCATTAGAATAGATGCTACTATGGCCAAGACCGCGGACCACAGGTACTTACTGAATATCTCCCCGTTACCGGTGGCATCGGAGATCTTCTTAACTCCTATCAACTTCAGTACGAATCCCACAAAACCGAGGCCGACAACCGTTAATATCGCTCCGATACCTCCCCAGATCTTGGCATCCTTCAACTCCGTCATGGAACCACCTCAAAGTCTTATGGACGTAGACTCTTAAAAAAGTTTCGAGGAGTATTTGGAATGTTCAGTTTCAGCTCCATCGAAAGTACATCACAAACCACTTAGAAGCATAGATGGACATTACATTTAGAAAGCTTCTGGGCCCGCATCCTCAAAAGATTTCAATCGACCGAACCATTAACCGACGAAAGGATTATTAAAAGCGAATGCCAGCTTTAATCGGTGATGCACATGGTGGTTAGCCTTGCAGGAAGGGATGTCCTCTGCCTTCAGGACTTTACAAGGGAAGAGATCGAGACTGTTCTCAAAACCGCCGAGATGATGAAGATCTGGAACAAGATTGGAGAAGCACACAGGGTTCTTGAGGGTAAAACACTCGGCATGATATTCCAGAAGCCCTCAACTAGAACGAGGGTCTCTTTTGAGGTCGGAATATACCAGCTCGGCGGTTACGGCCTCTACCTCAACGCCCAAGATCTCCAACTCAGGCGCGGTGAGACAATAGCGGACACCGCCCGTGTTCTCAGCAGGTATGTGGACGGAATCGTTGCAAGGGTCTATGCCCACAAGGACATTGAAGACCTCGCCAAGTACAGTAGCGTTCCAGTGATAAACGCCCTCAGTGACTTTTCCCACCCGTGCCAAGCCTTAGCGGACTACCAGACCATACTAGAGAAGAAGGGCAGGATTGCCGGCTTGAAGGTCGTCTACGTTGGCGACGGCAACAACGTCGCCCACTCCCTCATGATCGCTGGAACCAAGCTCGGTGCCAACGTCGTCGTTGCAACCCCAGAAGGCTATGAACCTGACGAAAGAGTCATCAAATGGGCGGAGCAGAACGCGGCCGAGAGCGGCGGCTCATTCGAGCTCCTCCACGACCCGGTTCAGGCGGTCAAAGATGCGGACGTTATCTACACAGACGTCTGGGCGAGCATGGGTCAGGAGGCCGAGGCTGAGGAGAGGAGGAGGATATTCCAGCCGTTCCAGGTGAATAAGGACCTCGTCAAGCACGCCAAGCCGGACTACATCTTCATGCACTGCCTCCCGGCCCACAGGGGAGAAGAAGTTACGGACGACGTCGTTGACTCCTCAAACAGCGTTGTCTTTGATGAAGCGGAGAACAGGCTCCACGCCCAGAAGGCAGTGATGGCCCTCGTCATGGGCGGGATAAAGGTCTGAAGGCCTTTTCCCCTTTATTCTCCCCGCGCTTGACGTTCTAGTGGCCCGTTGCGAAAGCGGAATTTCATAAACGGTGCAATCTATGAAAGTACACTTCACACATGGCGATTGAGATAATCAAACTCATCAGGCACAACCCTTGGTGGAACGGGGAGGGCTGGGAGAAGGAAGACCCAAATCTCTCCTGTGTGAAAGGTATAATCCCCAGAAAGGAAATTAGGACAAATGAAGCTTTTACCCGGGAGGGGCATCGAGGGGAACGAGTACTACTTCAACCCCCTCAATTTCAGGGAATTCGCACGGTTTATGAACTTAAACTGCCCGATGTGTCTTTTCCTTACGATAAACCAAACGTCGATGAAATTTTCCCCAGGTACGAGAAACTTGAGGGGCTGTTCTACGCGTACATTCTCACGGGTGGTGTTCCAGAGGCTGTTCTGGACTTCAGGTCCAGGGAAACTGTCGGGGAAGAGCGTTACGAGGAGATAATAAGGCTAGTCCTCGGCGAGATTGCCAAATCCGGAAAGAGTAAAGAGATTGCGAGGGAACTCTTAAAGGCTATTTTCAGGCTCAAGGGCAACCGCGTTGATTACGTAACCCTGGCTGGAGAATTGGGGTTTCCCACCCCACGGTCAGGGAGTATCCCTCAACCCTTGAGAGCGCAAGGGTGATTTACCCCTTCGAGGCCCGGAACGTGAGTAGAAGAGGCACGCCCATCGAAAGGAGAAGACTGGCACGTCGAGGAGCCAATACTCCGGGAGAAGCACTCCTTCGCCGGATGTTATTACAATAGGAACAAGGAGTGCGACCTCGTTGTACGGGAGGGGGAAAGTTATTCGGGATCGAGGTGAAATATGGAAAGGTGAAAAGAAAACGCTGCCCGTTCCCGACCCTTTACGTCTCGAAGGACGAGCTTGGGTCGGATGCCCTCCCTGTCTCGCTGTATCTCTACAGTCTGGGGAAGGACGGAGGTCAATATAAAAAATAGAGCTTCATAAGAACCCCAAGAGCTGCTGGTAAAGACTTTTCATTTCAGAAACAGGCCCTGTAAGGACGGCCTTAGTCTTGGCATGTATTTCAACGATTCCCTTTTTCCCGATTATTCCCTGCTCCCTGTATTTGATTCCCTGAACATCTTCGAGTTTAAACGTTACCACATCATCACTTTTGAACACTAAACCCCTCTGGGCGTAGAGTATTATCCTCTTGTTGGTTACAATGACTTGGTATCTACTCCCGCCGTACTCCACAAGACCTTTGCTCTGGAACCTTATATCTTCCCCCGGCAATAGATGGTCTGAAAGAGCCACTTTCGGCACCTCCTGCTTAAAAGACTTTCGGTAGACTATATGCAATCTATTTAGGCACCTCCTGCTTGATCCTTGTTAAAAACGAGAAATAACTCGGGGAGAACCTTTTAAACCCCTCATCCAATCTACCACATGCTCGAAAAGCTCTTCAGCCTCGGCTACTCGAAGACCTTTGCGGAGCGCTACTACGAGCTCTGGGGCGGGAGGGCCCTAAAGATAGCTGAGGCAATGGAGAAGTCTCTGCCGAGGTGCTTCCGCGTAAACACGCTCAGTATAGGGGTTCCAAAGCTTACAAAGCTCCTCAACAAGAAGGGCTTCCAGTTCAGGCGCGTCCCCTGGGCGAGGGAAGGTTTCTGCCTCACAAGGGAGCCATTCTCGATAACATCCACGCCCGAATACCTGGGCGGCCTCCTCTACATACAGGAGGCCAGCTCGATGTACCCGCCGGTTGCACTCGAACCGAAGCCAGGGGAAGTCGTTGCCGACATGGCCGCCGCCCCCGGCGGGAAGACGAGCTACATGGCCCAGCTGATGGAGAATGAGGGCAGCATCTACGCCTTCGACGTTGGCGAAGATAGGCTGAGGGAAACCCGTCTGAACCTTTCCCGCCTCGGCGTCACTAATACTATCCTTTTCCACAAGTCCTCACTTCACATAGACGAGCTCGGCGTCGAGTTCGACAAAATCCTCCTCGATGCTCCGTGCACCGGCTCAGGGACGATACACAAGAACCCCGAGCGAAAGGCCAACAGGACGATGGAGGACGTGGAATTCTGCCAGGGGCTGCAGATGAGGCTCATCGAAAAGGGACTGAGTGTTCTGAAGCCGGGAGGAAGCCTCGTCTACTCCACCTGCTCCCTCGAGCCCGAGGAGAACGAGTTCGTAATCCAATGGGTTCTGGACAGCTTTGATGTCGAGCTTCTCTCGCTCCGCTACGGCGAGCCGGCTTTAACGAATCCCTTCGGCGTTGAACTCAGCGATGAGATAAAGAAGGCAAGGCGGCTCTATCCCGACAGGCACGGGGCGAGCGGCTTCTTCGTTGCGAAGATCAAAAGACTTTAACCCATCTTTTCCGGGGCGTGATCCCGTGACTCGGTGGCGAGCTTCTCATCCAGCTCCCTGAGTCTCTTGAGGACGTCCTCGCTGAGGTGCTTCTCCAGCTCTTTCCGCGCGGCCTTGGCCAGCTCGAACTTCGAGTCGTACTTCCCCAGGGACGCCCAGTGTATCTTCTTGCCCTTAACGAAAACGTCTATGTCGCAGAGGCGCTTGTAGCCGTGGTACTCGATGCCTTTGAGCAGAAACTTGACGCGCTCCGGCTTCTCCCAGGTCAGGAGCTTGAGTTTGTAGACAGGAACGCGCATGAAGGGTCTCGGATAGTCCCAGTCCCAACCCTCACCGACGATGAAACCCAGGTCCAGGTCTTCTATAACCGTCATGAGCCTTTCTATGTTCTCCTCGTAGCGTCTCTCAGTGTCGTAAATCTTGATCGTAAGCTCGTTCCACTCTGGAAGGAGGCGAAACAGTATCATCGGTATGTCTATGAGCAACTCCCTGTAAACGTTGAGGAAGTTTTTCCTGACCAGGATGGCCCCATCGATATCCTCTGGACCCACGGGAGAGCTGAGCTTCTTCCTCGTTACGGATATAACGGTATCGCCAGCCTCGCCGATGTTGAGGGCCTCAAGCTGGCTCATTGTCTTTCCCCCGAACTTCTCCGCTAGGAGCTCAAGGGCCTCATTCACTTTTTCCGGCACGTGGAGGAGAATTATCGTGCTCTCCACCTCAATTCTGTCCGCTGGAAGGCCGCCGTTTATCGCCTCAGCTAGCACCAGCTTGGCACTCTGCCGGATCAGGAAACCAGTATCCGGGGGCACGGTCTTTCTCTCCTCCGGTGGCGTCACCAGAAGGATCGTCTCAAATTCATTGCTCTTCCTTATGGCGTCATCAGTCGATATCTCCTCAACGTCGAAGAGCTCCCTTATCCCAGTCTTTAAAACTTCTACATCCCCCCGCAGGAAGAGCAGGGAAGGCCCAAAGCGTACAAGCCGCATCATAAACTCCTCCTAAGTTTATAACCTCTGTTCGTGTCGGTCCCCGTGGGGTATCCAACACGGTAGGTTTTCCCACTGGGAAGCAGAATGAAGTTAACGCCCAGAACGCCGTTCAGACCTCCGTTTATGAGCCTAAAGTTGTGCCCGTAAAGGCGGAAGTCGGCGCCCCTCCCCAGGACCTCCTCCGGTCTGTGTCCTAGTGCGAGTTTTATGCCCTCAATCTCTATGAGTGTCCCGGGTTCAACAACGTCCTCCCCAAAGAACTCTCTGATGATGTCCGGGTCGTCCTCGTTGCCCGGAACAATGTACAGCTTTGCTCCGCTGGCCTTGAGGATGCGGGCAAGCTTTCTAACGGCCCCGATGTAGGCAGGCTTCAAATCGGGCCTCCTCTCCAGTTTGATGTTGTCGGCTAGGTCCCCCGTGTGTATAATGTAGTCGGGTTTGGCTTTCTCTATCAAACTCCCAATAAACCGGTAGGTACTCTCGGGGGTGTCGCTTACGTGCATCACCTTGACTTCATCGGACGACGCAAGGGTTTCCATCACCCGTCTACGGAACAGTGGGAGTTTGAAGGGCATTGAATACTATTGGGAAAGGAGTTATATATATCTTCCCGAAAACCAGGATGGTGTTGTGGATGAAGGTCCTTGTTCTCGGTGCTGGAAACGTTGGAAGGGCGATAGCCTGGGATTTGAGGGATGAGTTTGACGTTCACGTGGGAGACGTCAGCGATGAGAAGCTGAAAGCCGTCTCTAAATTCGCCACGCCCCTGAAAGTTGATGCGTCCAGCTTCGATTCCCTCGTTGAGGTTATGAAAGGCTTTGAGCTGGTTATTGAGGCGCTTCCAGGCCGCTTCGGATACCAATCGATCAGGGCCACGATAAAAGCGGGCGTTGACATGGTTGACATCTCGTTCATGCCGGAGAACCCGCTGGAGCTTCGCGATGAAGCTGAAAAGGCAGGGGTGACGGTTATATTCGACGCTGGCTTTGCCCCCGGGCTGAGCCACATCCTGATGGGGCGCATATGGCAGGAGATGGACGAGCTGAGGGAGGGCTACATCTACGTCGGTGGTCTACCAAAGGAGCCCAGGCCACCACTCTATTACAGAATTACATGGTCACCTAAGGATTTAATTGCGGAGTACACGAGGGCGGCGCGCGTGATAAGGGGCGGCGAGGTTAGGGCGGTTGACCCCTTCGAGAGGATTGAGGAGGTAACCGTTGGAGATTTCGAGTTTGAGGCCTTCGTGAGCGACGGGCTGAGGAGCCTGCTGGAGAGTGTGAGGGCGGAGAGGCTCGAAGAGTGGACGCTCCGCTGGCCAGGACATCTTGAGAAGATGAGGGTTCTAAGGGAGCTCGGCTTCTTCAGGCCGGAGAACGTTGATAAGACGCTCGAGGTCATAGCCCCGCTCATGACCTACGCGAGCCCCGACTTCTCAATAATGCAGGTGATCGGAAGGGGGACCCTTGATAATGAGGAGAAGGAGATAGGCTATTTCCTGTACGACGAGGAAAAAGAGGGCTTCACCTCGATGGCCCGCCTCACGGGGTTCACAGCGGCCATCGTGGCGAGGCTCGTTGCGGAGCAAAACTGCATCTTCGGAGTTATCCCGCCTGAGATACTCGGAATGCGCATAGACACCTTCACTCGCATAACTGAGGAGCTTGGGGATAGGAGCATAAAGCTGGAGAGGTGGGAGAATGCTTCATCTAGTGATAGCTGAGACGGAGCTTGAACCCGTTCCAGAGTCCATAAGAAACCATCCGGCGGTCGTGAAGTACGCAAAGAGAAAGGGCAAAAAGCCGGTGGAGGTGCTACTGGACAGCACCTACCACCACGCGGCCATCAAAAAGCTCCCGGACGGGGAGAGACGGGGAAGGCCGGATATAGTGCATATCTGCCTGCTGAACGCTCTCGAAAGCATTGCCAACAAGGAAGGCCTGCTGAGGGTCTACGTCCACACGAGGAACGACGAGGTGATATACATCAAGCCGGAAACGAGGATTCCACGGAACTACAACCGCTTCGTTGGGCTGATGGAGAGCCTCTTCAGGGATCGCATCGTTCCGAGGGATCTGGGACTCCTCCGCATGGAAAAGATGAGTTTAACGGAACTCATTGAGGGTATAAACCCCGATGGGATCTTCGTTATGCATGAGAGAGGAACCCTCACAAAACCCCTTGACTTCGGGAGGAGGCTGGCGTCGCTTGGGAATCCGGCGGTGATCGTCGGCGGATTTCCACATGGAGATTTCATTAACCATGTCCGAGGAGAGAAGGTAAGTCTCTACAGGGGACCCCTCATGGCATGGACCGTTATCAGCGAGGTGCTAAGTGGCTTTGAGGTATGGAGGACATACCTGGAGTGAGGGGGGCAACTACCGCTATTCAGCCCGTTTTTTCTTTAGTTGCCACCAAAATGACCGTGGATGTATCCAGGAAGCGACAAAACGTTTTTATATTTTGTCCCATTATCCGGGATGATAATAACGGGGGGAACCGCCATGAGGAAAATAAGCATTTTAATGGCGTTCTTGATAACGGGATACATACTGGGCATCTGGAACTTTCTGATCCTTCCGAGGTACTACATAGTGTTCGGCATGAAGGGGTTTCTGATATCACTGATGCCCCTGCTAATTGCGATGTTCCTGGCCTACGAGGAGGCAGAAAGCACGAAGAAAACGAGGTACCTAATATACGAGCTCTTCTTTAAAGTTGCTAGAATGCCAGCAGTTATATTTTCCCTTATGATGTTTCTGCTGATAATGCTGGGCATAACCACCTACTACACGTCATGCAGCATCAGGTACCTCTTTGGGCTTGGAGAGGCCTACGTTCCCGTGATAGCAGTGGTCACAATACTACTGGCTGCATTTCTCCTGATGCTGGCAAAGGGAAGAACTCTGGAGTTCATCTCCGTGGTATCCATTCTGTTCGTCATCTTTGCACTGGTTGCGGCTCTGATGATAAGGAATAGCGCCCTCTCCGCTGTTACAGCCTCCCAGGCAAAGACTTACATGAACCAGGCGACCTCGGCGATAACATCCTTCAACCAACCTTTAACCCTCAAGGGGGTTGTTTACCTGGTAATCTCAATGCTGATGGCCTTTGGCCTTGGAGCCGGTGTCTATTATGTCATAGGTAGCTTCAGCCCAGAGGATCTGGACCTGAAAAAGGTTCTCGGCGGTGTGCTTCTCCTTCAGATCATCCTAAGCTTTACAGCGGCCTTTACCGTTGCATACTCACTGGGTACCGCCTACCAAGCGTACGAGGATGCGGTTCACAATCCCCACATATCCCCGGAGCAGACCATCAACCTCTACCTGAAGTTCTCCAATCTGCAGGCCTACAGCACAAACAGCACCCAGACGCCGATAAAGGCCATAAACGTGTTCTACACCATCCCCAGGGTTCTTAAAGGGCACGTTAAGAATGCAGGTAGGGTTATATGGCTTCTGATGCTCTCGGTTTACCTGGCGGGCCTGACCACGATAATAGTACTTATAGAGATGGGGAGTCAGATGTTCTCGGAGGTCATGCAGATCAACAGGGGAAAGAGCCTAACGGCCGTTTCCATCATCGCCATGTTCGTCGTGGGGGCCATGATGATAAAGGAGGTCCAGTTGATGTTCCTGGCGGTGCCTTTCAGTGTAGGGGCGTTGATGGCGGCGTTTGAGGCGTATCCCCTACTGCATTCGGAGGTCTCGGAGAACAGGAGGCTCGTGGCCATCCTGGTTCTGTTGCTGGCCCTGTTCAGCGCGATCACAATCTACTATCTGTTTGCTAAGGGCACCCTGAGCATAAGGATAGGGATACTGCTGGGCCTTGTGCTTTTCGTTCCAACCCTGATGAACGGAGTCCTACTGAAGGGCAGAAGAGGATGAATTCATTAAAATCCTTTTCTTTTACCCCGTTAAGGTTTTAAATGATTCACAGAAGCTCTATACCGGTGGTGTGGATGGTATACATAACTCATTATCCCAACATCTTGGCCTACGTATTCCCCCTCCTGCTGTACTACATCTCGATCCCCGCCGCATTCATCGTATGGTGGATGAGGTATTCGGACGACATCATGGCGGGTGCGCGGCATCTAAAAAGCCTCGGGGTTTACTTCCTCATAGCACTGGTAACAACGTCTTCAATGCTGTTCCTGCTCACCGACGAGTACCTCTACGTACACGCTGACGGTAGAACCCCGTTATGCTTGAGCGGTTCGTGTATAACGTCTCAAACGTGGATCGGCCACTATCGGATCAACACCGCAGATTTAAAGAGGTTCGGGATACCTGAGTACGGGATGATGCGGGAGTACCGACTGGTTGATAGCGGGGTAAAGCCAAACTCAATCATAGGGGAGAAAACGAAGGTAAATTCCCTTGTTATCATACGGACCTTTCTCATACTCCCAGTGACGGAGGTCTACGATTACAAAATCGGATCGGATATGCACACGGTAGTTTCAAAGGAGAAGTTCTACATCGTGTTCCCCGAGTACCCCGGCACCGTGCTGACAGAACACTACGACATGGAGTTCTCGCTGTTTCTGTGGCATATGTGACGGAAGCCCTCAGTACTTTCAAAAATTTTTTAAAGCCCCCCCCCAAACCCATTTAGAACGCTTACGGAGGTCTGAGAAATGGGAGATAAGACCAAGGTTCAGGTGAGCAAGCTCAAGCCTGGGAGGTACATCCTTATAGACGGTGAACCCTGCAGAATAGGCAACATAACCGTTTCCTCACCGGGTAAACACGGCTCAGCTAAAGCCAGGATTGAAGCCGTGGGGATATTCGATGGGAAGGTAAGGGGCATGGTCAAGCCGACCAGCGCCGAGGTTGAGGTTCCGATAATAGACAAAAGAACCGCCCAAGTAATAGCCCTCACCCCCGACACCGTCCAGTTAATGGACATGGAGACCTACGAGCTCTACGACGTGCCCCGCGATAGCGGTGTTGATGACTCAATCAAGGATCAGCTTAGGGAGGGCATAAACGTTGAGTACTGGGAGACCCTGGGAAGGATAAAGATCATGAAGCTTAAGGGGGAGTGAGTTCCCTTTTCCTTTTAGCCCGTCAGTTAACACATGTGTCCCTTCATGCATTGAACATAACGTATTTAAGCTCTTCTGGGCATCATCTGGGCGGGGGGTGCTATGGTCAAATTCACGGACCTGATAACGCGTAAGTTCCAGAATATCGCGGGCAGCAGGTACGAGGAGATACTGAAAGCGTACGAGGAGTTCTTTCTGACCGAAGAGGAGATGGTGATTCCCGACATCAAGTCGATACTGATCCCACTGGACAGGTACACCACCACCGTCCCGGACGAGGTTTACGAGACGATCTCCGCGTACCCCAACGCGCGGCTCCAGCTGGTGTACATGATAGACGAGAACGTGTGCCGATTGATAAAGGACACACTCGGGGAAGAGGACGCCAAAAAGTTCAGGGAGAAAGAAGAACGCAGGGCCAGAGAGATACTCTCCAGAATGAGGGACAGGATCCGAGAACTCGGTATTATCTGGGCGGAGGACACCGTGTTCGGGGACAAAAGCGAGTACGTTGAGAGCATTGCCGGTGAGTACGACATGCTCATAATATCAAAGCACTACGGCTCTGAAACGGCAAAGACCCACACAGTGAGCCCCGTGGTCTTTAGAATCGTTCAGTACGTCGGGAGGCCTGTAGTGCTGTATTGACGGGGGGCCCAGTTATGATATCAACTGGAGAGATCATCGCCCTTTCGGTGTTCAGTGGGGTTTACGCCCTGATTATGAGCGAGAAGATACACAGAACCGTTGCAGCAATGGTGGGTGCCTCAGTGATCATGGTTCTAAACATCGTACCGTGGGATAAGATCCCAAAGTACCTGGATCTGGGTACGATACTCCTGCTGGCGGGTATGATGACTGTGGTAAACATAGCAAAGGACAGCGGGCTCTTCGAGTACATCGCTATCAAGACCGCAAAACTCTCAAAGGGAGACCCCATGAAAGTTCTCCTTCTGTTCTCAGTTATCACAGCGCTGGTGAGTGCATTTTTGGACAACGTTACCACCGTCCTCCTTTTGACCCCAATGCTAATCTACATAACCCGACAGATGGACGTCAATCCGGTTCCGTTCCTGCTCGCGGAGGTCTTCGCCTCGAACATCGGTGGAACCGCGACGCTCATCGGGGACCCACCAAACATCATGATAGGGTCTGCCGCTGGGCTGAGTTTCAACGATTTTATCCTCAACATGGCACCCATAGCGTTCCTAGACCTCTTCGTGACGGTGGGGATAATCTACCTGGCCTACAGAAGCGCTATGAACGCCCACAGCAACAGATCGGAGGTGATAACACTCAGCATCATGTCCCTCAACGAAGAGGACGCTATCAAAGACAGGATGCTTTTCAGGAAATCGATTGTCATGATAGCGGCCATAATAGTGGCGTTCTTCTTCCATGACAAACTGGGGCTCCAGCCTGCGGTAATAGCGCTGACAGGAGCATCCATACTCCTGCTGTGGAGTGGGGCATCGCCGGAGTACGCCCTGGAAAAGGTTGAATGGGCAACGCTGTTCTTCTTTGGGGGGCTGTTCATAATAGTGGGTTCACTCGTCGAGACCGGGGCGATAGACCAGCTGGCGGACTGGATGCTGGGGTACGTGCACACGGAGGGACAGGCAATCCTCCTGATCTCATGGTTTTCCGCGTTCTCCAGCGCTATAGTTGACAACATACCCTTCACCGCCACCATGATACCCCTTATCAAGGCCATGGGAAACAGCATGAGCACCTACCCCCTATGGTGGGCCCTCTCACTGGGAGCATGCTTGGGCGGAAACGGAACTGCTATAGGTGCAAGTGCCAACGTGGTTGTGGTTGGTATGGCGTACAGGGAGGGGATAAAGATAACCTTTGGGGACTTTCTGAAGGTAGGAATGGTCATAATGGTGGCCACTGTTGGCTTGGGGAGTGCACTTATATGGTTGAGGTACGTTGGTCTCTGAGGTGGTAGAGGTGAAGATACTGGTCCTCGTCGATGGCTCAAAATGGAGTCAAAAAGCGGCCCTTCACGCTTTTTCAGTGGCCAAAAGGAAGAACGCCAAAGTGATTCTGTTCTCGGTTCTGGATAGAAAAGAGGTTCGTGCAATAGCGTTTCATCTAAGCATAAGAAGTGAAAGCATCGATGACATCCAGCGCTTTGAGGAAACGGCATGGAAAGACACCAAGCGGAGTATAAAAGAGGTTATAACAACCCTCCTAGAACTGGGACACAGGGAGGGGGTGAACTGCTCCTTCAAGATAATCGAGGGGTCAGCCAAGGATAAGATACTCGAAGAGGCGAACAGCGGGAGGTACTCACTGGTCGTGATGGGGGCATACGGAAAGAGCGGGAAGACTAGGATAGGTTCCCTGCTTGAGGACGTTGTTGGGAATATTGAGCCCCCGGTCATGATAGTGAAGTGAAGGCCCACCCTTAAACTTTAAAACCCTGCACCTCAGCCACTCTGGGGGTAAGACCATGGACTTCTTGTACACTTACGAGACGCTCAAACTGGAGTTTCCCTTAACTGAACCGGAAAACGCAAGGTTCGTCCTCATTGGAGTTCCCTTTGACGGCACCACCTCGTACAAGGCGGGAGCACGATTCGGGCCAACACTGATACGGCAGGCAACACTGAACCTCGAGAGTTATATTCTAGATTATGATATAGATGTTGCGGACCTGCCACTCGCCGACATCGGGGACGTAGCGGTCGTAGCCGGTGACCCCAGGAGAACGGCGAATAGGGTTAGAGAGACCGTTGAAGATATCCTAAAGAGCAACCCCAACGCACTCCCTGTGCTTCTTGGTGGAGAACACTCCCAAACCCTCGGTGCGGTTGAAGCGCTCAAGCCTGCAAGCTACGTTGTCTTTGATGCCCACCTAGACCTGCGCGACCATTACGAGGACAATCACTACAACCACGCCTGCGTGGCGAGGAGGATAAGCGAGCTCGGAATCAGGGAGGCGATGTTCGGAATCAGAAGCGGCACCAGAGAGGAGGTCCAGTACGCGGAGGATCATGGGATAAAATGGGTTCATGCGAGGGATTACAGCCTGGATGCATTTATAGAGCTCGTGGAGGCCCTTCCGGAACCTATATACCTCTCCATAGACATAGATGCCTTCGATGTCTCAATGGTTCCGAGTACCGGAACACCCGAGGCCGGCGGATTGGGCTTCTGGGACGTTGTGGCGGCAATAGAGTGGCTCGCACACAGCAAGCGTATAGCAGGTTTCGATATAATGGAGGTAGGTGGGACTGAGCTGGGAGACCCCACTGCGCTAACAGCCGCAAAATTGCTCTTCTATTTTATAGGGGTGACAGGAGGCAGGAGGTGACTCCCTCGAAATTAAAGGGGGGCTCGTACTCAGGGGGTTTTTATATTGTCCTTCACCTCCTCGTACCTTCGTATCCTGTCCTCCAGCGTTTCGCCCTTGAGGAGCTTTGAACGGAGCAAAGGAAGCCAGAGCGTCTCCATTATCACGGATACCAGCACCGTCAGAACGGTAACGGCCAGTATCACATCACCCCAGTACACGGTCAACGTTGCATTGGGGTACCTTGTGGCAAGGGAGAGGGGCAGTGCGGCAAGGGCTGAGGGAACTATCCCCCTTGGACCTTCAAGTGATATGAAAAGGTACTCCTTGGGACTCCACCATTTTAGTAGGAACACCGCCGCCAGTGGACGGGCTACGACCATTATGAAAAACGCCACCAGAATGCCACCAACTAGGTTCTTACCGAAGAGAGAGAGGTTGAGGCTCGCCCCGAGGAGGATGAATATGAAAACCGTCGCTATGGCCGCAAGGCTCTCGTTGAATTCAACCTCCCGTTCAATGGCTGTCAAAACCTCGTCCATGATGTCTATCCGCCTCCAATGCCCGATCAGTTTGTAGTTTCCGAGGACTATCCCGGCCACCGTCGCCGCGAGATAACCAGAAGCCTGAAGCTGCTCCCCCAAGAAGAAACTCGTGAACGCCAGAAGAAGTGAGAACAGTTCTATCTCTGGAAACTCAAAAATCTCCGCCCTTTTTATAAACCAGTACCCAAACAGTCCGATAGCAATTCCAACCAGCACCGAGATCAGAACCTCGTAGAAGAAGTACACAACGGCCCCACCATAAACACCAACTTGGGAACTCAGGGCCGCAAAAAGGCCGCCACTGGCCTCCGGCACTATCATTGAAATCGCCACGGCAGTAAGAACGATGCCGAGGGGATCATTGAAGATGGATTCAGTCACTATCGTCGTTTCAATATCCTGCCTTACCCTGTGCTGCCTGAATAGAGGGATTAAAGTCGCCGGGTCCGTAGCGCTTATTATGGCACCGAAGAGGAGCCCCACAAGGAACGGGGCATGAAATATCCAGGAAAAAAACCACGCAGAGAGGAGAGCGGTTAATACAAGCCCAAGGGTATCCAGAGTGATTATAGTCGAGAAGTTCCGTTTCAGGAGCTTTATGCTCAGGTTGTGGCCCTCGGTGAAGAGTATCATCACAAGGCCAAAGACCCTTACATAGTCAAAGAGCTCGTGTGCAGTTTCTCTTGGGATTACAAGAGCCACCGGCCCGAATATTATCCCGAACACGATGAAGAGGGGCACGTAAGAGACTTTAAACTTCCTGCCAATGAGCATTGAAGCTATGCCAATGCCAACCACCGCGACTAGTATCCTAGTCAGGGTCTCTATGGGCGTCATTGAACTCCCTCCCGCCGATCCTCTATACCCCTGGAGGTCAAAAGCAGTATTTAAACCTTAGGGGCTTGTCAAAAATCTGCCAAAGTGGTACAATGGTATAAGAGTTCCTTCGATGTTCTAAAAAAACCGCTAACTCTTAAATACCCAACAAGAAAATAGCAAAGGGTGGTAACCATGGAACTTGAGTCTGCCCTTGAGAAGTTTCACTCGCTTAAGCTTGCCGGCTTAATACCAAAACCGGAGAGCATGCCAGTCGTCACAGAGGACACGGACATCATGAGCGTGCTCAAGATCCTCAGAACCAGACACCACGTATGGGTGGTTAAGGACAAGAAGAGCATGGAGCTTGTAGGGGTGATCCACTACCTGGACGTCATGGACATATTCCTGCCCCCTGACGCCCATAAGTTCAAACTTGGCATGACCAGCAGGACATTGCGTTCCCTCCTCGGCGGCGCCGAAAAAGCAGGGGACGTCGCTGAGAGGGAGGTTCTTGCGATAGAGGATACCGCAACGGTTCTGGATGCACTGATAAAGATGCGCAGATACAGAAGCCAGGTTCTGGCCGTCGTTGAAGGTGATGTCCTCGTCGGGGAGATAAGCCTTCGCATACTGATTGATGAGTTCCTAAGATTACTGAGGGTAGGTGGTGCAACATGGAAGTCACTTGGATCCTCTTCACAATCGGAGTTGCCCTGATACTGGCCAAGATAGGTGACAGCATAATAGAGCGCTTCGAACTCCCCGGGGTCCTGGGGGAGCTTATAATGGGCATGATACTGGGTAACCTTGTTTATTTCGGTATAGTGGCCCCACAGTACCTTCCAATAGTCAGCGGAAGCGGATTCACAACGAGCGCAACGGAGATAGCGGACTTCCTCGCAAAGCTGGGTATAATATTCCTGCTCTTCCTCGGTGCCCTGGACACGGACATAGATCAGCTCAAGAAGACCGGCGTAACGGCAACCGTGTCAACGGTTCTGGGTGTCTTCACTCCACTCATACTGGCCTGGTACGCCCTCATGGCAATGGGATACCCCAGCAGGGAGGCCTTCGCCGGAGGCGTTCTGCTCACAGCCACCAGCATCGGGCTCACGGTTAGGGTTATGATGGACCTAGGCGTGCTGAGGAGTGAGGTTGGCGCAGCGTCCCTCAGTGCGAGCGTGATGGACGATTTCCTCGGTATAGCACTCGTAATCTTCGCCGTGGGCAGTGGTAGCCTGTTGAACCTCACGGTGAAGATAGTCGCGTTCTTCATAATAACTGGTGTCATAGGCTGGTACCTCGTGGACTACTACATCAAATTCGCGGAGAGGCTCCACGTTGAGAAGGGCATCCTCGGGATGGCAGTGGGTATGATGTTCATCTTCGCGTCCTTGGCCGAGGGATGGTTCGCGGCCGCCATCGAGGGTGCCTTCATGATGGGTCTCATCCTCTCCAAACTTCCGGAAGGAAAGCGCCTCATGGAGGACGCCAGGGCAATAGGCTACGGTCTCCTGGTGCCATTCTTCTTCGTCCACACCGGTGCCATGCTCGACATGAAGGTCTTTGAGAACGCCAACGCACTGGTTCTTGCAGCCGTCATGAGCGTGATAGCCGTTATAGGGAAGATACTTGGAAGGGGCTTCGGTGCCTGGATCACAGCATGGGGCCGTGGAAGGGAGTTCCTTACCACCAGAGAGAACGCGTGGATGTCCCTCCAGATGGGAATAGGCTCCATTCCAAGAACCGAAGTCGCCCTCGTTGACCTGATGGTCGCGATACAGGGGAAAGCCATCCCACCAAGCGACGCGCCAAAGTTCATAGCCGCAACGCTGATATTCATCACGGTCTCCGTCCTCATAACCCCGCCCCTCCTGAAGTGGGCCTTCGCGAAGGAGATACAGGAGGCCAAAGATGCAAAAGCTGCGGAGAAGGTGGGAAAGATCCAGGAAACCAAGGAAAGGATAAAAGAGCTCAAGGGAAGCAGATAAACCCTCATCTTTTAATTATTAACCAAAGAACGCACCCATCCCCGCCATCTGCTCCTCGCTCATGGATCTTATCTTGAACTCCGGCATCTCGCCTTTGAGCTTGTCATGCTCTCCCTCCGTTATCTCCCGGGCTCTACCCTCTTCGACGATGTAAAAAACACCTTCGTCTTCACTGCGGTACGAGACCAAGAATTTATCCGTTTCTACGTCTTCGAACTTCACAAAAATCGCGTTTCCGCCGGTGTAGGCCCTTCTGCATCTGAATGGGAAGCTTGATGAATTAAGCATCGCATCTCCGAGGGCATGGTTCGCCCTCTCCCCGTTGATCTCGGTCCAAAACCTCCGTCCCTCAAAATCGCCTTCGATGATTATCAGGAACCTCTGAGCATCGAGTTCCTTTACAGGGGTCCCACTCCTCTTGAGTGCCCCAAACAAGCCACTGATCGTCTCAGCATTCCTGAGGGAAGCCAGAAAACCTTCGACTTTCATAGTGTTCACCGTTTCTGAGTTCTCGTACCTCAGTATAAAAACCTGACGAGCAAAAAGGCTTTGTATCATAACCGCCCAAATATACATTTGTGGTCGGGAGAAACTCCTATGTCCTGAAGTGGGGGGAGGTAATAGCCTTTTCAATAACCGCAGGGATAGTCGGCGGGTTAGGTGCGGTCATCTTCAGGCTCCTGATAAAAGCAACCCACGAGATATTCTTCGTGTGGCTCCTTCCAAGGATAAGTTTTCACGTTGATGGCTTCAATCTTGGCTACATCCTTCTCCCGGCGATTGGGGGTATAGGCGTCGCGGTTCTTGTCGTTAAGTACCCCAAGATAAAAGGAAACGGCATTCCCGAGGTTGTGGAAGCGATTATATTCAAGAGCGGAAACATAAGCGGGAAGTTCGCCACGATCAAGATACTGGCGACATCAATAACGATAGGCTCGGGGGGAAGCGTTGGACGTGAAGGGCCGATAGGGTTCATAGGGGCTTCCCTAACTTCGTTCTTGGCGGGCCGTGCTCACCTCTCAAGGGATATGAAAAAGCTCCTGACAACCTGTGGACTGGCCACGGGCATCGCTGGAACCTTCAACACCCCCCTAGCGGGGGCGATGTTCGCACTTGAAGTTGTCTACATGGGGACGTTCTCGATAAACCTCGTGCCCATATTCATTGCCTCCGTCACCGGCAACGCCGTGACCCTCGCAATCCTCCAGAGAGCCTTCGAAGTCGAGATACCTGGGGGTCTTGGACACACGGCTTTTGAACTCCCCATATTTTTTGTGATGGGACTCCTTTTAGGTATCCTCGCGGCGTTCTATGCACGCTTCATATACTACCTAACGGATTCGTTCTCCAGCTGGAAGGTTCCAGAGTTTATCAAACCGATAACCGGAGGGATCGGGGTCGGCATAATAGGGACCCTCCTCCCCCTTTACGGAATCTTCGGAGTTGGCTACGGGGGCATGAACATGGCGTTCTATGGGAAACTCAGCTTGGGGCTTCTGGTAGTCCTGGGCATTGCCAAGATGCTAGCAACGGCCCTCACGCTCGGTTCCGGCCACAGCGGAGGCATATTTGCTCCAAGTCTGTACATAGGGACCATGTTCGGGGCGGCCTTCGGGATGGTCGTCAAAGCCATCTTCCCCACACTGGGGGCCAACCCTACGGTCTACGCTCTGGCGGGAATGGCGGCATTCTTCAGCGGAATAACACAGGCCCCGGTAACCCAGATACTGATGGTAACCGAGTTGACACGCAGCTACGCCGTTCTCCCGGCGATAATGACCTCAGCGACGATGGGTTTTCTGACCTCAAGGTTCTTTCTGAAGGGGGACTCCATATACACACTAAAACTCACCCACAAGGGTTACACCATAAGAACCGGAAAGCCCGTTATACTCGAAACCATCCCGGTGGGCGAGATAATGACGAAGGAACCGGTTTACGTTTACGAGGATCAGAGTCTGCTGGACGTTGAACACCTCGTTGCCAAGACCGGGCACGATTGCTTTCCGGTCGTGAACCGGGACCTCGAGGTGGGAGGGGTCGTGGGGGTTAAGGACTTCATAAAGCGGCCGACTTCCCTGAAGAGGTTGCCGGTGAAAAGGTTCGTCCATGGAGACTACGGGGTCACGTATCCCAGTGAAACGGCCGCAGATGCCTTTGAAAAGCTCATGGCTTACGATCAGAACCTTCTTCCGGTCCTGGAGTCCAGGGAGAGCAGTAAACTCGTTGGCGTCGTGACCAAAAGAGACATATACAAGGCGTACTACCGCGGACTTGAGGCCATGTACATAGAATGAGGTGATACCATGCTCGTTGACGCTGACCTCCACATCCACTCACACTACTCTAAAGCCGTCTCAAAGGCCATGACTGTACCCAACCTCGCCCAAAACGCGCTGTTCAAGGGACTCAAGATGGTCGGTACGGGAGATATACTGAACCCGAAATGGGAAGGGGAGTTGCTTAAATACACAAAAAAAATCGATGAAGGAACCTATGAAAGGGGGGGCATACGGTTCCTGCTGACGGCTGAGGTGGAAGACTCAAGGAGGGTTCACCACGTTCTGATATTTCCGAACTTGGAGACTGTTCATGAGATACGTGGAGCCCTCAAACGGTACTCCTCAAACATCGAAACAGAGGGACGACCACATCTGACCCTCTCCGCTGCCGAGATAGCGGACCTTTCGAATGACCTAGGGGTTTTGATCGGACCAGCCCACGCATTCACTCCTTGGACGAGCCTGTATAAGGAACACAACAGCCTGAATGAAGCGTATCAGGGTGCCAAAGTCCATTTCCTGGAGCTTGGACTCTCCGCCGACAGCGAAATGGCCGACCGAATAAAGGCCCATCACAGCATTACGTACCTCAGCAACTCCGACGCCCATTCACCGATGCCACATCGTCTCGGACGCGAGTTCAACCGTTTTGATATAGGGGAGGTAACTTTTGAGGAGGTCAGAAAAGCCATACTCCGACGGGGGGGAAAGAGGGTCGTGCTTAACGCGGGTCTTGATCCCCGGCTCGGAAAGTACCATATGACGGCGTGCTCCCGCTGCTATGCCCAGTACTCGCTGGGGGAAGCAAAGGCATTCCACTGGAAGTGCCCGAGGTGCGGGGGGAGAATAAAGAAGGGCGTGAGAGACAGAATTCTGGAGCTGGCCGATACCGGTGAGAGGCCAAATGACAGGCCACCCTACCTCCACCTGGCTCCCCTGGCGGAGATAATCGCAATGGTGGTGGGGAAAGGAGTCGAGACAAAGGCGGTAAGGGTCATCTGGGAGCGCTTTTTGAGGGAGTTCAGGAGCGAGATAAGGGTTCTTGTTGATGTCCCTGTTGAAGAGCTAGCCAGGGTTCATGAGGATGTTGCAAAGGCAGTTTGGGCGTACCGCACAGGAAAGCTCGTCGTCATCCCGGGAGGGGGAGGAAAGTACGGTGAGATAAAGCTCCCGGAGGAGATCAAAAACGCGGGGGTGGACGAACTTGAGAATGTTGAGGTTGAAACGGGTGATAACGATGGCAGAAGGCCAAAGCAGATGAGTATCACGGAGTTCTTCGGAGGTTCCAACGATGCACGAATCTGAGATCATCTCCATCTTCCTCAAGTACCTGGGGAGGAGTGGAGACCTCCCGCTGGGTGACGATGCCGGGGCCGTGAGGTTCGGCGATGAATGGCTCGTGGTCACCAACGACATGCTCGTGAGAGAAACCGACGTCCCGGATGTCATGACCCCTGAGCAGGTGGGTTTTAAAGCGGTGACGATGAACGTGAGCGATGTGGCGGCGATGGGAGCACGGCCTTTAGGTTTTCTGTTCTCCATAGGGCTCCCGAAAGGCATCGAAGTGGACTACCTCGACGGCATTGCACGGGGACTGGGTAGGGGGCTTGAGTTTTATGGAGTTCCGGTTTTAAGCGCAGACACGAACGAAGCGGCAGACTTGATAATCGATGGAATAGCCCTGGGGACCACTAACAGGCTATTAACCCGCTCAAACGTTAAACCTGGCGACCTAGTATGTGTTACTGGGGATATAGGCCGCTCCCTCTCAGGTTTACTGGTGTGGAAGGAGAAGCTCAACGTATCTCCAAGAACAAGAAAAGTACTCTACCAGAAGTTCCTTGAACCAACTGCGAGAGTTCGCGAAGGCATGGTCCTAAAGGATGTCGCAAACGCTGCGATAGATATAAGCGACGGCCTCTCAAAGGAACTCAATATCCTCTCCAAAATGAGCGGGGTAAGAATAGACGTTCACTCGGGAGCGCTCCCGATATACGAGGAGGTATTTGAAGTAGCCGAAGCCCTTGGAAGGGACCCGGTCGAACTGGCCATCTCAAGCGGGGAGGAGTTTGAACTGCTCTTTACGATTCCACCGGATAGAAAAGACGATGTAGGGTTTGAGTTCAATGTGATAGGCAAAGCCGGGGCGGGCAGAGGAGTTTACCTTGATGGAACCCCCATGCCTGCCAGGGGATGGAACCATACGGTATAACCACGTACACATCACCAGCAGCAATGTTTATAACTGCGAACTGATAACATCCTCCGTATGTTCAGTGGTATAGGTATGATAATAACACGGGGGATTCAGGGGATTAAAGGTGCCGATCCGGAATATTTCGCCATAGCCCTGGCAACCTACTACGTAAGCGTTTTCCTGTTCTCGGTTCGATGGAAGTACATACTGCGCGGGGTGGGGATGGAGGTACCTCTTGGCGAACTGTTTCAGGCCAACCTCGCAGGGCTGTTCATGAACAACGTAACCCCTATGAGCAGGGGCGGTGGGGAGTTTCTGAGGATGCTGTGGGTCTCGAAGAGAAGCAACGTTCCGATGGGCATCTCCGCCGTTACGGTACTCTACGAGAGGATCCTTGAGTCTGTTCCGGTAATGTTTATGACGGCCATTGGCATACTCTACTTCACGTCAACCCAGGCCCTTTTGGGGTTGATACTCGGAATCACCGTGGTGTTCATATGGGTAAAATGGGAGAGGTTCATAGAGATCACCCTGAGGATTTTCAGGGTCAAGGTGTCAGAGGGTGACAGAGAGCGCATACTGGCCCTCAGAAACGCCCACAGTGTCAACCTCATAGGAATAGCTATGAGCTCGGCGGTATGGATTCTCGACGTTGCTCGGTTGAAACTCATAACCCTTGCGTTTGGTCTTCACATATCCCTCATAGTCATCGTGTTCATCTCAGTCGTCAACCTGATCCTTGGGATTGCGGCCTTTACACCGGGTGGAATCGGAGTTGTTGAGGGGGGCCTTGTGGGTGCCTTTACGTATGTGGGACTCTCCCCCACAATAGCCGTCTCGGTGGTTGTACTCGAAAGGTTTATCTCCTATGTGCTCGGCAGTGTACCAGGGATAATAGTGCTCCTCACATCCGGAGGAAGGGAAGTATGGAGAGCCTTAAGATCGCGTTAGTGTCGGACTGGTACTACCCCAAGGTCGGTGGCGTTGCAGTTCACATGCACGACCTTGCGATTCACCTCAGCAGAAGGGGACATGAGGTTGATATAATAACGAACGACTTGAAGACCGGGAAGGAGGACGAGCTCAAGGGGGAAGGCGTTGGACTGGTGAAGGTTCCGGGCCACGTTATGGAAGGCGTCGGGATAAACATGACGGTGTTCGCTAGAAACGCACACAATCTGCGGCCAATACTTGAGAAATACGATGTTGTGCACGGCCAACATGCGTTCACACCGCTCGCGTTAAAGGCGGTCTCCTCCGCCAGGAAGGCCGGGAAGGGGGCGCTTCTAACGACGCACAGCGTAAACTTTGAGAACTCCAAGACACTGAAGATGCTCGCAAAGGGGGCGTTCCCGTATTTTAAGTACTACCTCAAAAACCCCCACAGGATAATCGCCGTCAGCAAGGCATCAAAGGAGTTCATAAAAAAGTTCACGGACGTCCCCGTTGACATAATCTACAACGGTATAAGTCTTGAGAGGTTTAGGAACGACTGGGACAGGGAATCTCTAAAGAACGAACTGGGTATTGAGGGCCCACTGATCCTGTACGTGGGGAGGATAGAACCAAGGAAAGGTATCGGAGTCCTCATATCAGCGATGAGAAACATAGACGGGAACCTTGTTATCGTAGGTAACGGAAGTACCCTTCCCTTACTGAGGGAAAAGGCGAGACACCTTGGGATACTGGATAAGATCAGGTTCATGGGACACGTTGAATACTCCCGGCTCCCCGGACTGTACGGGGCCAGCGACGTCTTCGTACTCCCCAGTCTCAGCGAGGCCTTTGGAATAGTCCTTCTGGAGGCGATGGCCAGCGGGGTACCCGTTGTAGGAACCAGCGCTGGAGGCATACCTGAGATAATCGACGGTTGCGGTATAGTGGTCACACCAGGCAACGCCGATGAGCTGGCGGATGCCGTAAACCTCCTCCTGAACAACCAGAATCTGGCCGGCAAACTTGGAAAGCTGGGAAGGCGGCGCGTGGAGAAGCTCTACGACTGGAGGATAATAGCAAAGAAGATCGAGTCAGCTTACGTAGAAGTACTTAACGGGGTGTCCAACGATGACAAAATTGGTGGCCCTGACTTTTGATGTTGAACACGACTGTCCTCCCTTCGCCCACACCAGAGTGGGCATGAAGGAGGGTCTTCCCAGGGTCATGGACCTGCTTGAGGAGAAGGGAGTCAAGGGAACCTTCTTATTCACCGGCAGGATGGCTGGGGAATTCCCAGAACTCGCCAGAAGGGCGGGCAAGAAGCATGAACTTGGATGCCACGGACTTGAGCACGAGAGGTTCGACAGGATGGATGCCCAGGAAGTGAAGAGGAGGTTGAAGGAGGCAAAGGTAATACTGGAGCACTTTGGGAACGTGGTCTCATTCAGGGCACCAAACTTTCAATTTCCGGACGGTTACTATCCCATACTCCACGAGCTGGGTTTTGAAGTCGACTCGACAAAAGCCCGCCACAAAGGGTGGAAGAACGGTGTGACGTGGATAAATGGGGTCCTGGAGGTGCCGGCAACGACCACATCAATAGTCACCCGTCTTCCCTGGAGGTTACAGGAGAGGTTCCACGGAAAATTTGAAAGCCCGATCGTTTACATCTTCCACCCCTGGGAGTTCGTTGAGATGCCAAAACGACTTAGACCCGACTGCTGGTTTGGCACGGGTGAGGGTGCCCTTGAAAAACTGGGAAGACTCATAGACTATCAAATGAACTCCGGTGCCAAGTTCGTAACCCTGCGGGAGCTCTTGTCAATCAACCCCAAACCTTAAACCCCCAAAGGTGATATTCTTTCGGTGGTCTGAATGAGGGAGGCCATGTACTGGGAACCGCTTGGGGACGGGAAGGTGAGGTGCAAACTGTGTCCCCTGAACTGCATGATCAACGAGGGAAAACGCGGTTCATGCAGAGTGAGAAAAAATATAAACGGAAGGCTGTACGCTCTTAACTACGGTAAGGTATCATCCCTGGCCGCCGACCCAGTGGAGAAAAAGCCCCTGTTCCATTTCTGGCCCGGGTCATGCGCGTTATCCGTGTCAACAGTTGGATGCAACATGCACTGCAAGCACTGCCAGAACTGGGAGATAAGTCAAACGGATGAGAACTTCCCCCACCTCCACGACGCGACTCCTGAGGCGGTGGTGGCCATTGCAAAACGATCCGGCTGCGAGAGCATCGCGTACACGTACAACGAACCTGTAATATGGTATGAGTTTATACTGGAAACCGCAAAGCTGGCCAGAGAGAAAGGGTTGTACAACCTCATGATAACCAACGGGTATATAAACGAAGAGCCCCTCAGAGAGCTGGCACCCTACCTGGACGCCATGAACATCGACATTAAGGCGTTTGATGACAGGTTCTACATGAAGATAGCGGGCGTTCCAAGCGGGAAACCCAGCAGGAGGACGGCGGAGATAGCCAAAAACGAATTCGGAATACATGTAGAACTGACGTACCTCATAATCCCAACCCTCAACGATGAACCGGAAGAGATAAGAAGCTTCGCCCGCTGGGTCTTTGAAGCGCTTGGAGAGGATACCCCCGTTCATTTCTCCCGTTTTTTCCCCAACTACCAGCTGACGAGCCTTCCCCCCACATCAATCGAAAGCGTGGAGATGGCCTACCGGATCGCCAGAGAGGAGGGCCTAAAGTTCGTCTACGTTGGAAACGTGCCGGGGCATCCGGGGGAGAACACGTATTGTCCAAAGTGTGGGAAACCTTTAATAGTTCGTAGGGGATTTGAGGTCGTTGAGTACCGGGTGAAGGATGGAAAGTGTGAATACTGTGGAGAACCGGTCCCCGTGGTTGGAATGTACACCAAAAAGCAGTATAACTGGATATGGTGGTGAAATTGCCGGAAGTGGAGGTTGTATTCTATATCGAAGGCTTGAGCAACGAGAAGAAAGCTTTAGAAAACGCCATGAAAGAGACCGCCGAAGAGCTAAAAAGGGAGAAAGACGTGGAGATCAAGTACGTTATGGTGGAGGACATCATCGAATCAAATGAGGAAGATGTTCTAAAGTACTCCGGCGTTATAGAGGCCGGTCTTAAGGGGGATTTTGGCAGGGTAGTTCAGCTGGCCCTGAAGTACTCGCCTGCCATGGTTGAAGTCCTCGGGCCAGGGAAGATAGAGCTGGAGTCCAAGGAGCTCATGAAGATCCTCGGGGATGTGTCACTTGTAATGGGAAAACTGATGAAGGAGTTCGGAGGGCTCGCGGTCTATCCCAAACTGGAAGACGTCCCCGCACCCCGTATAGGGTACGAAAGGGAGGAGATAGAGGAGTTTATCCTGGGAGATCGGGGCATCCTCTACCGCTTCGTCATAGAGGTCTTCGGAGAAAGCCAGGGGGCCATTGAGACCACGATGGCAAAGGCCTTTGATGTCGAAGGTTGCAGGGTGAACAAGCTCGTGGTGCAGGGAGAGATGGAGGAGGGCCGATTCAAAGGACTGCTGGCCGCGGAACTCGTGTCTTCCCTGGAGACCCTGTTCCAGCTGACGGCCAAGTACGCCCCGGTTGCGATATCCATACTCGAACCGGAGGTCGTGGATATACTAGCCAATGAGGCTCAGAACACCCTAACTGACCTCTCCAGCTTCGTCAACGAGCTTCTCACGAGACCGATACAGCGGCAGCTTAAGGAGAGGAAGAACACAGAGTTCAAGCTGAATCCATGATATTATCGGCAAAAGGCGAATGACCTGTAGTCATTTAATTAAGCTCCCTTTTATTTTTACGGCAATAATCGTGCTTATTTTTGCTTTAGAAAGGGTCTGAAAGCGAAAAGTATATATACCCTTAACGGCAAGAATGCCATTGACAGCATATATTAGACCACCTTGGGGTGTAAACCCAAACATGGAGGTGTTTGGAAAATGAAGATAAAGAAGATCGCGGCCCTTGCAGTTGGAGCCGCCATGGTTGGAGCAACCGTCGGCTTTGCCAGCGCTCAGCCGACAGTCCCGCAGATACCGAAGAGCTTTTTCGTTAACGCAGATGGAACCCCGAACGTTAAAATCGTCGTGGGAAGCAACGCCGCAGCTATGGATGTTGCCAGTGCCGCTGACATAGCCGTTGCCCTTGGAAGCCTTCTCTACACCACCCAGCAGGTTGAGGCCCAGAACGCCTACGTCAAGGTCAAGGAGGAGATACCTCCGGCCACCGCGGCCATGTGGACCATTTACGCTTACAACTACACCACCATAAGGAACCAGACCGCTTGGGCGACCAAGTACAGCGAGCTTCCAGGTGACTACTGGTACAACGGCGCCGGTGGGTACAACGCCACCTACGCCGACTGGTCGGCTAACAGCATGGTGACCACCACCATACAGGACAAGGACAGCATCGGCAACGAGCAGCTCGTTGACTGGCACATCACCTTCAAGAACCTTCAGCTCGTCTCAACCAACCCGAGCAACTGGGACAAGAGCATGCCACCTCAGAGCGCTCAGATAGAGATAACCCCCGGAAACGCCACCATATTCATCGACTACAAACTCTACAACTACAGTGTCACCACAACCGAACAGACCAGGAACGCCTACCCCGAGTGGGGAGTCCCCGCGGCTTACCAGAACGTCACCAACTACTACATCGGTGACGCCGAAAACGTTGCCGCAAACGGCGGAAGCATAGTCAGCACTTACAGCGACGGAGTTAAGGCCGGTGAGAGCTTTACCGTCCTCGGCCAGACGTTCTACGTCCTCAGCGTTGGAAACGACACCTTCACCGCCGGTCTCGACAAGGGTACCGCCTGGTATCAGGTCGGCCAGCCCCAGACCATCCAGGGGACCAACTGGGTTGTTACCGTCCTTGACATAAGCATAATCGACCAGAGGGCACTCGTGACCGTCAAGAACGCGGTCACCGGCCAGTCAAGCGACCAGATAATCCTCCAGGAGAACCAGCCAGTGGACGTCTTCGGTGACGGTTCAGTCGTCCTCGAACTGCTCGACACATTCGTCGGTATCGACGGACACCTCATAGCCAGCATAAAGGCCACCGTCAACAAGGAGGAGTACTCAAGCGGTAAGGTCCTCAGCTACGACGGTAAGGACTGGGAGATGACCATCCACACCGACGGCACCTACATAACAAACGTCACCCTCACCAACAAGGACGTCCTTAAGGGCAACCCGCTCGACGTCTTCGGCAAGTACAACCTCATGTACAGGTTCGAGATGAAGACCCTCAACGAGAAGGACGTCGGCTACGACATTAACGGTGATGGCAACATAACCGATACCAACTACGTCGTTGCCTACGCCTACATCTGCCTCAAGGAGAAGCAGGGACAGGTCATCGAGAAGGAGCTCAAGGTCGGGGGCACCCTGCCGGACAGTGACTACGCCGTTGAGGGAATATACGCCAACACCACCATCATCAAGCCGGTCACCGAGCCGATAACCATCATGGACTACCAGGTCAACCTCAACGACCCGGGAAGCAACCTCATCCTCGTCGGTGGTCCAGTTGCCAACAGCGTCACCAAGTATCTCGTCGAAGAGAACAAGAGCACGGTTGACTGGTACCACAGCCCCGGCAACGTTGAGTACATCCAGGGAGCCATCGGCAACTACGACGTTGTCATAGTTGCTGGTGCCACCAGGAACGAGACCATGGTCGCCGCCAAGGCCCTTATGCAGTACCTCGCTGGCCTCTGAAGGCCTTCCTTCCTTTTAATTCTCTCTTCTGGGGGTTTTAGCGTTGGACAGGGATAAGCTAATAGCCCTGAGTATACTTCTGATTATCGTCCTCAGCCCTACGGCGTACGTCCTCTACGCGTACCACCAGTTCTCCCAGGTCGTGCACCCCGGAACACCCAAGGCTTCGGAGGAGTACGTAGTCATCAGCCCTCCAGCCTCCGAGGGATTCTACGTCCTCAGTGAGAGGGGGTACCGGGAGATGCTGGCGAGGGGACAGAAGCCCCCCGAAGGTTCGCGGATTTACAACGTGAGCGTGGACAGTTACATAACGGGAAGCCCAGAGGTCGACCTCAACTTGACTATAAGAAGCGTTTACGACTCGTTTACCATAATCCTCGGCGACCCGTCCGTCAAGGAATGCACCCAGACCCCGGAACTCTACAACGGTAACTGCCAGTACAGAACGGCAGCGGTTTCAGAGGTAACTGCGATGATTGCCAACGTGTTCAAAACGAACTACTACATTGAAGGACTCGACAAGGGATACAACAACGTCACAGCGAAAGAGTACGCTTACAACCAGACATGGCTACGCTACAGGAAGACGTATCTCACCTTCATGACAAAGCTTAGCATAGGGCGGGGCAAACTGGGGAACCAAAACGATCTGGCAGTACTGCTTATCGGGCCAGCAGAGGGGGCCACGGCAAACAGGGTCTTTACACCACGCAGAGGCCTCCTGGTAATAGAGGGCAAAACCGATGATACGCTCCGGGCGGAGATAGTACTCGTGGAGAAATTAATAGGATTCTCATGGCCAGCCGGATCTAGAGAGCAATGAGGTTCTCGATGGATTTTATCCCCTCACCCAAAACCCGGGCTATCTCCTTTTTATCCTTAAACGGCCTCATCGCAAGTACCCTGGCGACCCTTTTCTTCCCAATCCCGGGGAGATATTGGAGGACCTTTGGATCCTCCTGGTTTATGTTTATGGGGATGGGCACACCTGTTATGCTCCTGTACCCATGACCCACTATCAGGACGTCATAAAACCGGTTTACGTTAAGTTCTTTGGGCATGCCAACTATCAGTGGGTAGCTCCCAATCTGCCTTCCGTAAGTGAGACCGTTCTCAATGACTTCCGCACGGACATCGCGGAGGATGGTTCCCACGGGAACAACACGCCTGAGCATCGGGAGGTCTATCTCGTGCCTTATCTTGTATTTGTAGTGCTGGATGAGCTTCTTGTGCTTTTCGGTTTTCACTTTGTCCCTCATGTGCCACAGGGGGGTTCCCGGGAACACAACGACCTGACGGATGTTTATCCTGCGAACCATCAGCCCGTCGTCCAGGAGCCTCTTGAAAAACTGGAACGTGAGCTCGTAGCTCCTCTTTCTCTCCCCGGGAAGGCCAAAAATCACGTTTATCCCGGGCAGTAGCCACGGCATGCCGTTGGGTCCTCTCTTTGTCCCCACTTCGTTGAGTATCCTCACCGCCTCGTAGACCTCCTCGGCGGTGGCGTTCAGGTTGTTGAGCTTCGCCACCTTCGGGTCGGCGCTCTCGAGGCCGAAGGCAACGACGTTTCCAGCGGTTCCGTACTCTATCAGAGTCTTGGCTATCCTAACACTCTCCTTGGGGTAGTTGGCTATGACGGCGGGGTTTGCGTTGTCCACGTGGAGGACCTTAAGCCCGGGCGCGACGGAGCGAATACCCTGGAAAAGCTTCTCCAGAGCCTCGGGATTAGGTATCGGGACCCTTCCGTCCGGTTTGGCCATATACGAGAAGATACAGCTCTGCCTCCCGACCCGGAAGTGTCTCACCCCAAGTGTGTAAAGGGCCTCGACCTCCGCAACAACGTCCTCAATAGGCCTGTCCTCAATGTTTCTGTAGCGCACAGGCTCGGTGCAGAAGGAGCAGCCACCTATACCCATTGCCTTTGGGCAGCCCCGCTGGGTTTCGACCTCAACGATGATGAAGTCGGGGTAGTCTGGAAACTGTTTGACGATCTCAGCCCCAATAATTGCATAATCGTGTAATTCGGTATATGCTCTGAAGCGGAAGGGGTCCGCATCCCTTGGATTGGTCAGGTAGTCGAAGAGAAACGCCTCGAGATCACCGTAGACTATGTAATCAAAGACGGACTGGGCAAGGAGAAGCTCGCGGGAAGTTATCCTCATCCCGCCGGCGTGGGCGGAGCCCATGAACGCCGGGCCGCCCAGGATTTTAACCCCTTGAAACGGCCGGAGGAACCTCGCTACCTCCTCAATCTGAGAGGGAACCGCCGATAAATATTTGCCAGGGGTATGTAGGCCGCCGATGTAAACGATGAGGTTAGCTTTTTGGAGGACTTCCCGCGCTCTGGAGAAGTTCGGGGTCTTGTTTTTGGTGGATATCCACTGTTCGCCCTCGAAGGTTGCCCGAAGGTCATCTATTGTCAGATAAAAGACCGTGGCGTCTCTTCGAGCCTTTTTTACGGCGCCATACGCATAACGCGGGTATATCCCCAGATACGGTGGAACCCCCAAACCTGCCGGCTCGTCGGTATAACCATCCACAATGGCCACTATCATGTTAGCACCTCGTTTAAGAGGGTTTAAAAAGGTAGAGGGTGAATGACGTAATTGGTGGTACACATGAAGGGGGGGCTTTCCGACAAGGACAAGCGAACCGTACGCGAGATCGTAGCTGAACTCAAAAAACTCGACGGTCAAACTCTGTTCTCCTACTGGATAAGCGCTGAACTCGATGAGGCGGAGATTTACAACGCACTCGCTAAAAGGACACGGGAATACATCTGGGACCAGCGAATACCGGCGCTGTTTGAAAAGCTCGCCCGCGAGAGCGCCGAACATGCCGAGATCCTCCTCAGGGAATACAAGAAAAGGTACAAAAATGAAGGACTCGTGAAGACGAACGTCCCCAGCATAGAGATAGAGCTGTCCCTGGATGACTTGGTGGAGTACATCAAAAAAGGACGGCTCGATGACTTGATAGAAATTCTCATGGAGAGTGAGCGGATAGCCAAGGACTTGTACACATACCTTGCTGGAGAAACGTCAGGGGACACAAAAGAACTCTTCGAGCACCTAGCCCGCATTGAAGAGGGGCACTATGAGAAGCTTAAGGAACTCAGGGACTCCCTTGAGGGGACTTAATAACCCCCATGTCCCTGAGTGCATCCTCAATCTCCAACACCTCCTCAGGGGAGAGGTGGAACACCCTCTTCTTCGCGTGGGGTAAGGTTGCGAGTGCAGGTCTGATTCTCCTGAACTCCTCCCTTTTCATGCCAAGCATATGGTAGGACTTTTTCAGCGCAGCTAAAACGGTGCTCCTCCTGTGCTGAAACAATGCCCTTACAAGATCCTCATTAAGCTCCACTGTATCTGCCCGGTTCTTTGGCTCCATCAGCACCACGGCCGAATCCACCTTCGGTCGCGGCCAAAATGCACCACGGCCGATACGTTCAACGATCTCCGCAGTGGCCTTTGCCTGAACCATCAACGACAGGCGTGAGTAGTTTTTGTCGCCCGGTTTCGCCACGATTCTCTCCGCGAATTCAAGCTGATACATCAAAACCGCTCTCTCAAATCCATGCTTCAAAAAACGGAAGGTTATTGGAGAGGAGATTTGATATGGGAGATTGGAAACCACCTTATTGAATCCGGGGAACTCAACCTTCAGCGCATCCCCCTCAATAATCTCCACGTTGGGCCAACCATATTCCCCCCTCAGGATACGAACCAGCCGCGGGTCTTTCTCAACTGCGTAGACCTTGCCGGCAACCCTGCTGAGCGCGTCAGTCAGAACGCCCAGACCGGGGCCAACCTCAAGGACCACATCCCTCTCCGAGAGTTCTGCTCGCTCCACATTCCTTTCCACCACATCGGGCACTACTAAGAAGTTCTGCCCCAGTTCGTGGCTGGTCTTGAGACCGTACTTGGAAATAAGTGAGAAGAGGCGTTCCCTCATACGTTGAATATCCTCCTGTGACCCACGAATAGCCTGTATCGGTCCTTGCCCATTATCTCCTCAACAACACGTTTGGATATCATTTTAGAGGGGTCAGGCAGCCCCTTCACCCGCTCCTTCAGTTCTTCAAAGCTTTTGAATGGTTCTTTTTTGCGCTCCTCCAAGATCTCCCACATGTGTTTCTTCCCAATACCGGGAAGCAATTCCAAGCTGTGCAACCTGTTGGTTACGGGGGGTGCCAGGTTGAAGAACTTGACAAAGCGCTCCTCATTGTTTTTGACGATTTCCTCAACGACGTAGGGGAGTTCGGCCTTGGCGGTCGCGGTAAGCTCATCGTAGGAGATCTTCCGGTTTATCATGAGAACTTTGTCGCGCGGCCCCTTCCCGACGAATATTCTCTCGTACAGCATTAGATCCGTCTTGGGTGCCACCTCCAAGAGCGTGAAAGCCTTCTCACCGATCACCTGAGCCACCGGCTTTCCGGTCCTTCTTCCGGTACGCAGGTCGGTAAATCCCTCCGGAAGGTAGTCCAGCACGTATGCGTACTCCTCATACTCGATATTCCGCCGCTTCTTCTCGATGCTCTCCCTATAGGAGTGCCTTCTGTAGTGATCCATTTTCTCTCCCCCAAAACTATACCGATTCAGAGTTTTTATACTTTGTTGAGAAAAGGGAAAGGGGATTCACTCCCTGTAATCACCGAGGAGCCTTATAATCTCCTCGGCCTCCTCAGGAGTAGGCATGTAGTCCTCCTTGGAGAAGATGATGCGGATGTCGAAGTAATCCTCCGGCATCAAGTCAACGAGTTTCGCGGCAAGGCGCTCATCAAGCCACTCAAAGAGACCGATGAGTTTTTCCTTGAGCTTCACTGCCTGTTCCGGCCGGAGCTTCACAAAGCGCTCCGCATGCTCAAGACTAATCCTGGCTTCATAGAACATCGGCTCCTCGGGGTTTTCTTCAACACCCTCGGCCTTGCGCTTCTCGAGGAGTTCCTTTGCCTCGGCTATGGTGAGATACCTCTCCTCGAGCTTCTTCCTGCTTATCATCTTCATCCCTTCTGAAGCCTGAGGTGAACGGGGTGAACAAAGAACGTCTTAGTCTTGCCGCCGTCCCTTATCTGGATCACGTAGGCGTCCCCACGTTTGCCAACAACCGTTCCAGTCCTTCCGTGGAACCTCGGGTCCGGCATCCCCCTGTGGTAGCTGGGTTCGATAACTATGTGAACCCTCTGGCCAACCTCAAAGTCCTGAAGGAACCTAGTAAGTGGGGGGATACCTCTCCTCCTCGGGCTCTTGCCGAGTTTGCCTCTCGTCTTCTTCCTAAAGCTGTGCGCCTTTTTGACCATCTCAATCACCTCACAACCTTTTACCCATCCCGCAATTAAGCGAAGGGTCGTAGCGTTCTCAACGACAGCCTTTTCAGCATACAGACTAAGCCTGTTATGGCTTCGTAACCCAATCAGAAGGAAGCGTTTATAAAGTTTTCAGTCGTCGAGGATGTTAATAACATCGAGGCTCTCGCACAACGCCGGCTTGTCCAAGATACCGCTAACGGAGGGGTTCGTTCTTCCTTCGTCTCCCGAAATAAGCTCCTTGATGTAAAGGCCTCCATCGGTTACAAGCCTAAGCTCGAAGCGTTGCTCATCCATCCACCTAACTTCAGCGTGGTACACCTTTTTTATCCGGGTTTTATCTGTTCTCGAACGCTTTACGCGGCGGGGAGTTCTCTGCCGGATTTCAGCGCCCTTAAGCATCCTTGCAACTATCGCGGCCTCCTTGGGACTTACCCCCTCCTCAACGAAAACCGTGGCCAGGTACTCCTTCCGATGACTGCTCGTTAGAACCCTCCTTGCCTCGTCTCCTGATGTAAATCGTACGTCCAGAACCTCAACTTTGCCCCCGGAGTTTATCTCAACTACCAGAGACTTGAGGTTAAGGCTCCTCCTCCGTGGGTTCTTTATCTCGAGTATGAATGGCCTTCCATTGCCCAGCATCCTAACATCACTGTCCTCCCTGCCAGCCCCCTTGAAAACACATTTTCCCCCGGCCTCACGTGAAACGGGCCTGCAGATTATTGAGGAGACGCTATCTCTGTACCCCTTCAACGGCGTCTGTGAGATCCCCCTCACGAGCTTTCTGTAACGACCGTAGATGTACACCGGCTTTATCTGGAGCTCCACGGTTTTCCCAAACGGGTTGACTATAAAGGTCAGATCTCCCACACTCGAAGGTTCCTTTCCAAGCTTCTCGCTCAGGAGCTTTCCGAGTTCTCTGTTGAACTCGGTCTTTATACTCTCGGCGGTACCTATTCCGTATTTTTCCCATAGGGCACGCTCCCGCTCAAGAACTTCAGCGGGAAATCTGGAACCCACCCAAAACGTTGAGAACTCAATCTCCCGGGCTTTTTCCAGGCAGATGCCGGCCATATTGGGAAGTTCATCAAATATCCCGCCGCAAACCTCACACTTTTCTCCACCCAGTACCGGGAAGTCCCCCTGAGCCTGCCGCTCCATCCTCAGCACCAGCCGGATTGCCCTGCCCCTCTCCTCATTGGTACCCCTGCCGAGTCTGGCGAAAAGCCTTCCAAGGCAGCGATCGCACAGTTGATGCTCATCGAGAACTCTCCCAGCAGTTTCCAGGATCATGGTCTCACCGGCCCTTAAGTTTTTAATATGATCACCCAAACCCCATGCGATGATGACTCGCAGGGCACGCATAATAAAGCTTTTGGAGGAGAGAGACTACGCGCCAAGCGAGCTGACCCTGGCACTGGGGCTCAGGGGAAGGGGAGCAAAGAAAACAGTACTGGAAGACCTCCACACAATTCAAAGGACACTGAAACGGGAGGGCAAAGTCCTCCTGGTAAAGCCCGCGGAATGTAGAAAGTGCGGGTTCGTTTTTAAACCTGAGATAAAGGTTCCCAGCAGATGTCCCCGGTGCAGATCAGAGTGGATTGATGAGCCCAGGTTCAGGATAAAGCCCAAGTTATGAACCCCCAAGCCAAGGTTTATATTAATGGCTCCCAAATATGGCCGGAGGGAGTTGCATGAGAAAGGTCGAGCGGTTTATGGACGAGAACAACATTCGGGTTGGGGACTACATTAGAATCGTCAAGGTCTATAAAGGGGAAGAAACGGTGTACGAGGGCAGGGTGATGAGCCCGTATGAACTATCGGAGGGCGAGACACTGACCATCAAACTGGACAACGGATACAACGTGGGAATATTGATAGATGGTATAAAGCGTGTCGAACTAATTGAGAGGCCTGGAATTCCCGAAACCATTTCGTTCCAGGAGGTTTTCCCCAAGAAGCAGGGACTTCCAAACGTTACGATTCTTGGAACCGGGGGAACGATAGCCAGCAGGATAGATTATAAAACAGGTGCAGTTCACCCGGCGTTCACAGCGGAAGAGCTCGCCAAGGCTGTTCCTGAGATTTTTGAAATAGCCAACATCACCCCAAAGCTCCTGATGAACATCCTGAGTGAAGATATGAAACCTGAATACTGGGCAAGAGTAGCCCGTGAGGTAGCAGACGCCCTCAATTCCGGAGAAGACGGAGTCGTTATTGCCCACGGTACCGACACGCTTGCCTACACCGCCGCGGCACTCAGCTTCATGTTGAGGAACCTTTCAAAGCCGGTGGTCCTCGTGGGGGCACAAAGAAGCTCCGACAGGCCGAGCAGTGATGCCGCGATGAACCTGACCTGTTCAGTAAGGATGGCAACAGCGGACTTTGGAGGGGTCACCGTCGTCATGCACGGCGAGACGGGTGATACGTACTGCTTGGCCCACCGCGGCACCAAAGTCCGGAAGATGCACACCAGCAGGAGAGACGCCTTCAGGAGCATAAACGACGTTCCCATAGCCAAAGTGTGGCCGGAGGGTAAGGTTGAATTCCTCGGGGAAGACCACAAAAAGAGGGGGAAATCCGAGGTCGTTGTTGATGACAGGATGGAGACGAAGGTCGCCCTGGTCAAGGCGTTTCCGGGAATGAGCCCGGGGATAATAGATTTCCTGGTTGACGAGGGGTATAAAGGACTGGTCATTGAGGGAACGGGACTCGGTCACGTACCCACCTACGTTATAGACACCCTAAAACGCGCCACGGAGGAGGGGGTCACGGTCTGTATGACGAGCCAGTGCATCTACGGTCGCGTTAACCTGAATGTCTACTCCACCGGCAGACGGCTGCTTAAAGCCGGCGTTGTTCCGTGTGAGGACATGCTTCCAGAGACCGCGTACGTCAAACTCATGTGGGTTCTCGGCCATACTAACGACCCGGGCGAGGCAAGGGAGATGATGCTCACCAACTACGCCGGGGAGATAACACCTTACACGAGGTTTGACACGTTCCTGAGGTGATTAAGATGACAGAGAAGTTCGATTACAGAAAGCTCGGTCTCAAGGTCGGCCTTGAGATTCACAGACAGCTGGACACGAAAAAGCTGTTCTCGCCAGTTCCCAGTGAGCTGAACGATAATGTAGAGTTCAAGTTCCAGAGGCGCCTGCGCCCGACGATGAGTGAGATTGGTGAGATCGATCCGGCGGCACTTGAAGAATTCAAGAAGGGGCGAACCTACATTTACGAGGGAAACAACCACCTGGCGGACCTCGTTTACATCGATGAGGAGCCGCCCCGTGGACCGGACATGGAGGCACTTGAAGTTTCCCTTCAGATCGCATACCTGCTCAACGCCAAGCCGGTTGACGAGGTTCATTTCATGCGCAAGATAGTCATAGACGGCTCCAACGTCTCCGGCTTCCAGAGGACGGCGATAATAGCCATGAACGGAAAGGTTGATACCCCCTGGGGAAGCGTCGGAATCCCAACGATATGCATTGAGGAGGACGCGTGCCGCATCGTCGAAAGGAAGGAGAGGGAGGTAATCTACCGCCTTGACCGCCTTGGAATCCCCCTTGTCGAGATAGCGACAACACCTGATATACACCACCCTGAGCAGGCGAAGGTAGTGGCCAAGTACATAGGCGATGCTCTGAGGGCGACGAGGAAGGTCAAGCGCGGCCTCGGAACCATCAGGCAGGACCTGAACGTCTCCATCAGGGGTGGGGCAAGGGTCGAGATTAAGGGTGTCCAGGAGCTTGACATGATCCCCTTAATCGTTGAACGCGAAGTTGGGAGGCAGGTGAACCTCCTGAAAATTCGGGACGAGCTCAGAAAGCGCGGCGTTAAACCCGAAGATCTCAAGGAGGGGTTCCACGACGTCACCGAGATATTCGAAAACACCGGCTCGAAGATAATCGCTCGCACCGTAAAGAAGGGCGGAAGGGTTCTCGCCGTTAAACTCCCCAAGTTCCGCGGCCTGATCGGGAAGGAGATACAGCCCGGCAGGCGCCTGGGCACCGAGATGGCGGACAGGGCCAAGAAGTACGTGAAGGGCATCTTTCACATCGATGAGCTGCCGAATTATGGAATTACCGAATTAGAGGTTAATGCGGTTATCGAAAAACTTGGTCTAGGGAAGGAAGACGCCTTCGTTCTCGTCGCGGCCGAGGAGGAGACTGCAAAGAACGCCCTCCGCGAGGTTCTTAAGAGGGCGAGGGAAGCAATTGAAGGCGTGCCTGAGGAGACGAGAAGGGCTCTGCCGGACGGAAACACCCAGTACATGCGCCCCCTGCCGGGCAAGGCCCGGATGTACCCCGAGACAGACATACCATCCATATTCCTTTCTCCAGAGGAGAAGGAACGTATAAGATCCGGCCTTCCAGAGCTGCCGCAGGAAAAGGTCGAGCGCTACATTAAAGAGTACAGGATCGACAGAAGCCTCGCAGAGACTATTATTAACGATGAACGTGATGGGTTGTTTGAGGAGATCATAGGACTTGGAGCAAAACCATCCTTGGTCGCTTCGGTCCTCATAGTCGTCCTTAAGGGACTGAAGAAGGAGGCCCCCATCGACAGGATAACTGATAGGCACATCAAGGAAGCCTTTGATCTCTACCTCAACGGAAAGATAGCGAAGGAAGCCTTCGAGGAGATATTCAAGGAGCTGGCAAGGAACCCCGGGAAGAGCGCCGCCCAGGTGGCTGAGGAGAAGGGCCTGACGCTCCTCAGCGAGGAGGAGGCCGAGAGGATAATAGATGAGGTTGTTCAGGCCCACATAGAAGTCATAAAGGCCAAGGGAATGGGAGCGATGGGCATGATCATGGGAAGGGCCATGGCAAGGCTCCGCGGAAGGGCAGACGGAAAGCTCGTCAGCTCGCTCGTGAGGAAAAAGATTCAGGAGCTGAGCGGTTGAGTTAAGTTTTTAAATTTCTCGTTTTACCTTTTATCGTGGGAACCATGGCAGAAAAGATGAAAGTCATCTATTATCTCTTTGAGCTCCGGAACCAGCCGATGAGTGCATATGCGAGAGAAATGGAGAGGCATCTGAAGCACTTCGTCAGGCTTGTGAATCCCGATGAGTACAGCCTTTTTGAAAATTCCAGGGGTATTCTGAGAAGTTCCGGAAAGGTCTATATCATAGAGCTCCGGGATGAGCTGAGCAGGTGGTTCTACATAGCTCCGGTCGTGGAAAACATTGAAAAACCGGAAGCGGCATACGAATATGAAATCGGGAAGGAGAAGGGTCTGGAGGCGGTTCTCAGAGAGATTGCGGAGGGAAAGGCTCACAGGAAATGGAGCGTAAATAAAATCTCCACCGTTCTTCAGATTATTCTGTGGGGAGGCTTTTTTGTGTTGAGCTACTTTGGATATAAAAACGATCAGGCGGGATGGGTCAGTAATCTCCTTCCTCTGGTTTTTCTGCTTTCAGGTCTGATAGAGGGATTCAGGAGAGGGTACAAAAAGAAGAAACGCTGAGATGGTGGGGGAATATGAGAAGCATTGAAAGAAAGTTCCACATTTTTCGCAAAAAGAAGAGGTGTGTTTACGCCTGCTTTCGATTTGACCACGTCTCCACCGGCATGCGGGAGGTGGAGGCCTACTTGTCCTCAAAGGGAATTAGCTTCAGGATGCTGGCAGACCCTGATCCGGATTTCATTAACCCTGATCCGGGGACTCTCTACAGAGAGGGCGATTTTATCACAATTCTGGAAGTCAGGGGTGAGCTCGGCAGGGTATTCTACATCTTTTCAACAGGAGAAATCTTTGATGTTGAAGACCTGATGAAGCCCGAGTTTGCCATCGGTTTTGAGGTGGGCAGTGAGGAGGGATTTGAGGCCCTCCTGCGGATGATAGTTGAAAAGAGAATCTCAGGAGCTAGGCACAAACACAGATCCCTCGTGAACTTCATCATCAGCTTCATTGGGAGCATGGTGGTCTCAGCCCTCATAGGGTTTGAGAGCGTCATTGTACAGAGTGTGGTTGTGGGTGTGATGGCGTTCATCCTCTTCATGATAGTCGATTATCCTTTCTCCGTGCTTTACTTCAAAGGTGTTAAAGTTA